>Ga0209542_10010095_pt1 | contig 17132 bp, 18 predicted proteins | sample RifCSPhighO2_01_FD_184028 | JGI IMG/M metagenome (GOLD analysis project Ga0209542, IMG submission 184028) | Soil microbial communities from Rifle, Colorado - Rifle CSP2_plank highO2_0.1 (SPAdes) (version 2) | ecosystem: Environmental > Terrestrial > Deep subsurface > Rock core/Sediment ...
AGGTTGCAGGTATCTAAGATTAATTGCCCTAAAGGGCACTTTCTGGCTAAAGCAGAAAGCAAAAGATATTGTAGAATTCAGAAAAATATTGAATCAGTTGGTTTTTGTTAAAAACGCAAAAGTTTAGTAACCTATACCTTTATATACTTGTTTTTCTCCCAGCAGTACAGGGGTGGTTGAGATGAATATCGCTGAAGAGACATTCAAGCGCGTGGAGACGAAGGACAGCATCCGGAAGCGCGTGATGGCGTTTGCCGACATCGAGGATGAGCAGATGGCCAATGAGATCGCCCGCAGATGGGCGAGATTGTAAGTGGATGAAACTGCTCACCGAGCGCCTAGTGCTGCGCAGCCTGCAGCCGCGTGATGCGGGGAGCCTGGCAGCGCAGGCGAATAACCTGAATGTTTCGCGGTATCTCCTTCTAGTGAAATATCCCTACAACCTCCGTGATGCCCGGACGTTCATCGCCAGCTGCAGGAAAAAGGCGCAGAAGCGCGCCGGGGAGGAGTATAATTTCGGCATCCAGCAGAAAGGGAAGCCCGGCATCATCGGCATGATCAGCCTGAGCAAGATTGACCGCTCCCAGGGCACCGCAGAGATCGGTTATTGGCTGGGAGAGCTATTCTGGCGGCAGGGAATCATGTCCGAGGCCCTGAAGAGTATCCTGGACTTTGCATTTCTCACCAAAAAGCTGCGGCGGATCGATATTGCCGCGTTTGTGGAGAATGCCGCGTCAAACGCATTGATCAGGAAGATGGGATTCCGTTACGAGGGCCTGCGGAAAGAGAAGGCGCGCGCGAAGTCAACAGGAAAGGTGCATGACGAGTACGTGTACGGGATGCTGAAAAGGGAATGGATGAAGAAGCGGTCAAGGGTATAATCAAAAGTGTAAAATGTGGATAGTCGAGGATATAAAACATTTTATAATGGCAGGCAATTATTGGGCAGATGGCACAGGCAGCAGCAGATCCGGCGCAAGAGAGCCCAAAAGCCGGGATCTACATCGACATTCCGCTCGGCCCGCGCAGAGATGCCGTAGTGACTGAGAAAGGGTTCCAGATTCGGAGTCCGCACACCTTTTTTCTCTATGCGGGAGAGGGGAACGACCCCATGGCGCTACAACGTACTTTTGATATCACCTTCCCATCTCTTTTTAGAGTAAGTTATACGCGCCCATCACCCAACTCCCGGCTCTGGATTGCAGGAGTTCCGTATTCAGTGAATATTCTCACTGATTATCACGGGCCGAGCTCGCAGGGGATGGTGGCCAAGGAAATCGAGGAATGGTATACCTCACCTCAGGTGGCGAAGGGTTTTTATTTTGGTGTGCATAATCAGGACCGGGCGCCGCTCAGTGAGATAATCATGCGGTATTTGCACAGGCGAATGGATGGGGCAGAGAGGGAAATGTGGGTGCGGCCGGTGACTGATCCCGCCACCCATGAATCTGCCGGGCAGGCGCTCGCGAAGGCGAGGTGCGAACTGGAGATTGACCGGGTATTTCTGATGTATCAAACGGCACTCAGCCGGTTCTGCAACCGATCTCCTTCTGCCCAGGGAACGCTTGAAAATTACCTGTCATTCAGCTGGTAGCCTTCTGGAGGATGGAGGATACCGAGTGATGCCGGATAATGTTCAGTGAAGTAAGTGATGGTCTTCTTTGCGCCGCCCCTGGCGCTGTGTCAAAAACTGAGGTTTTTGAGCATACTCGGAAATGCCTTACATTTCCGATATGACGGCTTCGCTGCGCTCGGCCTGCTCAGGGAAACTCTTCGCCGCAGGCCGCGGCGGCGTGCGGAAAGGCAAAGATAACAACAGGAAAATCTCGCCATTAACGATACCTTTAAAAACATCCCTCTTCTCCGCCCTGCCATGGTAAAGATACGGAAAGGGACCGCATACCGGAGGCTGGAGCGACCCTACACGAGAAAGTCAAAATACAGGCGCTACCAGTTTGTCCGAGCGAACCCGACGATGATCATTGCCCGCTTTGAGAGCGGCGAGGCCCAGAAGAAGTATGAATATTCCTATACGCTGGCGACAAAGGTCTCCCTGCAGATCAGGCAGAATGCGATCGAGGCAGCCCGGCAGAGCTCGGTGCGGGTGCTGGAAAAGAAGCTCGGCAAGACCGGGTATCATTTCCGCGTCCGGATCTATCCGCATCACGTCCTGCGGGAAAACCCATTGGCATCCGGCGCAGGCGCAGACCGCATGTCCACCGGCATGCAGAAGTCGTTCGGCAAGTCCATCGGGCTGGCAGCAAGGGTCTATGCAGGCCAGACCCTCATCGAGATCCAGACGAGCAAAGAGAACCGGGATATTGCCCGGATCGCGTTGGAGCGCGCCCTGCACAAGTTCCCCTGCTCATGCACTATTCAGGAGGTCAAGCTGAACTAACATGCCGGACATCAAAGTAGTGATCGGTGCGCCGGACGGCAAGAGTTACCAGAAAGTCGTCCCCGAGCAGGCTGCCAAGAAGCTGATGGGCATGAAGATCGGCGATATCGTCAAGGGCGAGATCATGGATATGGCAGGATACGAGTTCCAGGTCACCGGCGGCTCTGATTCCGCGGGGTTCCCCATGCGCCGGGATGTTGCCGGGGTCGGCAGGAAAAAGATACTCGCCATCAGGGGCGTGGGATTGCGGAGCCTCGGCAAGGGGATCAAGCAGCGCAAGACCGTGAGCGGCAACACCATCAGCAGCAGGACCAACCAGGTGAACCTCAAGATGATCAAGGAAGGGAAGGAGAAGCTCAGCCCGCCGGAGCAGAAGGCGGAAGGGGATGCCCAGTAATGCCTCGCAAGAAAGAATTTTCCGTCCAGCCTGAGATGAACATCGGGCTGATTGGCCATGTTGACCATGGGAAGACGACATTGACCGAGCGGCTGTCCGGCAAGTGGACAGACACGCATTCTGAAGAGCTCAAGCGCGGCATCACCATCAGGCTCGGCTATGCGGACACCAGCTTCTGGAGGCTCAAGAGCGGGAAGCTGGTCGCGGCCAACAGCCAGCCGGAAGAGGGCGCAGAGCTTCTCCGCAGGGTGAGCTTTGTGGATGCGCCCGGCCACGAGTCGCTGATGGCCACCATGCTCTCCGGCGCAACGATCATGGATGCCGCCCTCCTCCTCATCGCGGCCAGCGAGAAATGCCCGCAGCCGCAGACCCGGGAGCATGTCATGGCGCTCGAGATCATGGGGGTGAAGCATATCGTGGTGGTCCAGAACAAGATCGATGCGGTCAGCAGGGATGCCGCGCTGAAGAGCCACCAGGAGATCAGGGCATTCCTTGCCGGCACCATCTTCAGGGATGCGCCGGTCATCCCCATCAGCGCCCTGCACAATGTCAACATCGACATGCTGATCAGCGCCATGCTCCGACAGTTCCCGGTGCCGGAGCGCGAGGAAGAGTCCTCTCCCATCATGTTCGTCGCCCGCAGCTTTGACATCAACCGCCCGGGGACAGAGATCAGCGCGCTGAAGGGCGGCGTGCTCGGCGGCGCCATTGTCCGCGGCAGGCTGAAGGTCAGCGAGGAGATCGAGATCCGGCCCGGGCATGAGGTCGAGGAGAAGAACAAAAAAGTATGGAAGCCCCTGCGCACCAGGATAAGCAGCATCATGGCAGGGGGCTCTTCTGTCCAGGAGGCGGCACCGGGAGGCAGCATCGGCGTATTGACCATGCTCGATCCCTCGGTGGTGAAGTCAGACAAGCTCACCGGGAACATCGTGGGCATCCCGGGCAGATTGCCCCCGATCCTCCATGAGATGCATCTGGAGACGCATTTGCTGGAGAGGGTAGTGGGGAGCGAAGCGGATATCAAGGTCGATCCGATCAAGGCGAATGAGCCCCTGATGCTGAATGTCAATGCCGCTGCCACGGTCGGCATAGTGACCAAGATAAAGAAGGACAGCATCACCTGCACGCTGAAGCTGCCGGTCTGTGCGGAGAAGGGCAGCAGGGTGACCATCTCACGAAGAATAGGTAACCGGTTCCGGCTGATTGGATATGGAGTGCTGCAGTAGTTCAGCAGATGAGTTCTTCAATCGCCTTCACTGAAGCCCCTGCCATCACTCCGGCAACACCCCATTTGTAGACTGGGTTGTCCGCTGCCCAGTTGGCATAGGCCTCAGGGGCAACGAATCTGCTCACCACAGGCGTTCCCAGGGTCGCACCCAAACTGAATGTTATCACATCATCCAAAGATACCCCTGCCTGCTGAAATGTCAGGGGATAGACAGCATGCTTGCCCAGGGCTGCTGCAGCATAGCCCGCGACTATGCCCTCGACAAATGCAGTAGCCTGCCTCCTTCCCGGGGTTTGGTAGCATGCCTGCGGCAAGAGCCGGGCGGCTGCATGATACATCTCATTGCATGCCCATTTGAGGGGATGGGCAAGAAAAGATATCCGCCGTTTTTCCATATAACCTATCAACAGTTTACCATATTTAAGCCTTTCTGTTTAAATTCACTTAAAAGTAGTTATACAAATTCTTTCCATATAGAAATGCCTATTCTCTGTTACTATTTAGTTACTATAAAGATTAATATAATGCAACGATTCGGGAACACTACCCAGAGAACATGGCAAAGCGAAGGAAAAAGGCCATACGGCACCATAAAAAACCAAAGGCAAGGAAATCAGTACCCAAGCCCTACCCCAGGAAATTCTTGCGTAATGTTCCTCCGGAGCATTCGCTCTGGATCATCAACGGCACCATCGTGAAAAGCATGCGGGAGCTCCTCAAAGAGCTCAAGAGCATGAATGAGGAGGCCTTCCGCTATCATGTCAGCAGGAACGGCAATGAGTTCGCCCGGTGGATCCGGGAGGTGATCGGCGATATCACCCTTTCCCGGCAGCTGAAGCACGCCCGGACCCGGGAGCGGTGCGCCCGGATGGTCGCTGCCCGGATCAAGCAGTAAACCCATCACCGGGTGAAGCTGCCCTGTTTTTGTTCCTATCCCCGGGTAAAACACAAAATTTATAAAGAAGCGTATCCCAAAGAGTAACGCACATGGGACAAAAAAGAGGTTCGCTGAGTCTTTCAGTCAATGCTATCGTCGTCCTGGTCCTGGCAGTGATTATCATGAGCTTTGCCATCACCTTCATCCAGAAGTATCTCCGCGAGGCAGAAGTGGGGATCTCCGGCCAGTTCCCGGAGCTGGAAGTGCCGGTCAGCGCGGAGAACCCGATCGGCATCGGGAACAATTTTCTGATCAAGCCCGGGGAGGAACGGCGGGTGACGGTAGGCGTGTATAATAATCAGAATAATGATGTTACGATAAGTAATTTCCAGATTGACTGTCCCAACTCTCCCGCTGCACCACAAATACAGCCCGGTTTCGAGACGGGTTCAGTAAGTAGGAATGAAGTCGGAAAATTTAAGATGGTGATTAAAGGCCTGAACGGCATGCAGAATAATGCAATCTGCAAGATATCAGCTGGGACAATTCAACAATCCTTTTTCCTCGTCACCTCATAACATGGCAAAAAAACGGTTGAGCAGGCAGCAGGAATTCGAGATCATGAAGATGGTATTAGACAAGTTCCTCTGGCTCGGCACCGTCATCCTCGGCATCGGCATGTACAAGGTGATTGTCAATGACGTGGAGAACAGCCTGGGCATGTTCATCGCCGGGGTTGTCGTGCTCATCATCTTCGTCATCCTGCTGGTGCGGGAATACGAGATCACGCGGTAATTTTTTAAGCCCAAATCCATTTTCTTGAGCATGCGCATCATTTTATTCCTTATGTGTGCGGTGCTGAGTGTGCCCTTCGCACTAGCCCTCCCTCTGCCGCCTGCAGAGTATTGGGAAGCGGTGTATGTCGCGGGCAGCCCGGCGCCGGACGGCATGCTGGTCCAGGCAGTGGTTAATGGCCAGGCGCTCGGCAGCACCTACACCACCGGCGGCTATTACAAGCTCCAGGTGCCCGCGGACGACCTGGAGACCGCAGCAGATGAGGGTGCGGTTGCCGGTGACGATGTTCTCCTCATGCTCGACAGCCGGCAGGTCAAGGTGTTCAGCTGGGCATCCGGGGTGCACCGTGAGGCAATCGGCGCGGCAAGCGGAAGCCAGCAGCCTGCAGGCAGCGTGTCCGGCAGCAGCGCATCAGGCAGCCGAAGCTCAGGCAGTTCCTCATCGCGCAGCTCACGCTCTCCCATAGTGGACCGGGAGGCAGCCATAGTGGTCGGGCAGTCCGCGCAGAGTGCATCCATGCCGCCCAGGGAGCAGGAACGGATAGCAGTGCAGCTGCCCCCCCAGGTACAGCAGGCAGAAGGCCCCAGCCTCCTGACAATCATCGCCGTGGCAAACGGCATACTGATCGGCCTCATCGCCGCAGTAGCAGTGCTGTACCTCGCGGTCACGAGAAGATGAAACGAGAAAATGACCAGCATGTTTATATAGGCAAACATATTTTTCAGCAGAAGAGTAAAATACTGAGGTGATGGGGGAGGGATCATATCGGGAACCTGAGGCAGCTCCGGCATCGGCAGCCTGTCCTGAGGGGTATCGCTCTCCTGTTGGTTTTTCTGGTTCTGGCTATCCCCTTTGCTGCTGCGGAAGAGCAGGCTGCTCTCAACGCTGAAGCGCTCATCCAGCCGCTCGCCTATGATAACGCAGGCAACCTCATCCAGGGGTTCAGCAAATACTTCATCTATGACCAATTCAACCAGCTGGCGCAGATCAGGGAGAATTCCGTGCAGGGCAGGATACTCGAGCAGTATACGTATGACCATGCGGGAAACAGGATAAAGAAAGTGGAGTATGATGCCGCTGGCCAGGCAGTCACTGCTTATTATCCCAGCGGGAATTTCGTGCAGGAGCTCAGCCCTGCAGGGACAAAGAGTACAGTGTACTATTATGATGATGCAGGCACCCTCCTTGCCTGGAAGGACAGCAGCGGCACCTATTTCTCGCATCCGGACCACCTGGGAAGCACATCTGTGGTGACTGACGCTGCCGGGCAGAAGGTGAGCGAAACCTCCTACCAGCCATTCGGCGCAGTATTCTCCGGCGGGAATGATCGGTTCCTGTTCACCGGGAAAGAGCTGGATGCCAGCGGGCTGTACTATTACGGCGCCCGGTACTATAACCCGTATATTGCGCATTTTACGCAGGCGGATACGGTGCTGCAGGACATCTATGACCCGCAGCTGCTGAACAGGTACAGCTATGTACGAAACAACCCATATAAGTACGTGGATCCCACAGGTAATTATATCTCTCCGTTGGACCTTCTTGATTATGCGAGCACAATTGATTCTGTCATAAATATGGTCAAAAACCCCAGTTGGGAAAATGCCGGATGGTTGGCTGCAGATATCGTTTCTTCTGCAGTCCCCTTTCTTGGAGGTTTTACAACCGCCGGTAAGGGGATTAAGTATGGCTCAAAAGCAGCTCGGGCTGCTGATAAAGTTGGGGATGCTGGGCGAATAGCGGATAAAGCCAGCGATGCCGCACGTATTATAAACAAAGCCGGTGATGGTGCGCGGGCTGCTGACCGGACTAAGGATTTAGTAAAATCAGCAGATAAACTAAAAAAAGGGGAACAACTGATAGAACAGTTCGCAAAGAACCCTGGATTCAGGGATAAAGTGAAGCGGTTAAAAGAAGGCCCAAGTAGAACCGACGTTGTAGCGGGTTCATATGACGAAGCGCACGCACTATTAGCCAGCGCATTTCCAGATATTAGGAAAGTTTCTGGAGCCGGGCCTAATATCAAACCGGCTTCTATGGGTGATAGTATGCTACCGGGCACTTATAAAACTGATTTCCTTAAAGATCCGTCTACAGGGCGTATTTACGGGGAAGGAATTGGTGGCAAGCATGCATACAAACCCCATATAAATATCCTAACCTCGAAAGGAAAGAGGATAAATATTATAATTGATGATATGGCAAAATGAAAAAATACACACTAAACCGATTAAAAGGGAGATTAAGCAATAGGAAAAATGTTCTTATGAGGCTTCAGACTAAAGAGTCAGAAGTTCCTTTCAATCTCGATATTAGTATTTGGAGGTTAGATGTTGTACCAGAATTAAAAGAGGAGTATAATAAGGAGACATATGTTGTGTTAATTGAGAAATATGACTCTAGGTATACACCAGAAGGTAATTGTCTAATTGAGAAAAGATTAGAATTCCATAAAATTGAGGACATCATATTGTACCTCGATGAGGAAGGGATATTAAAAAAAGAGGAATGGGTTGAAGATTAATGAACAAGAACGTAAAGCAGATGGCATCAGAGAAGAAATTCAAGATAGAGTTGGACCATGCCTAACCACAAGCCCATCGCACTGCTGATGATCCTGCTAGTATTGTTCCCGTCAGCATTCGCCCGCATCCCGGAAGATTCCATCACCCAGCCGGATGCCGGCGCCCAGGACCCGGTAGATGACGATCTTCCAGAGCCGTACGATCCCGATGATGAGACCTCCTACCAGTTTCCCGTGATGGATGATGCGGGATCTGCACAGAAGCAAGCTGTTCTTCCAACGACACCTCCCTTAAGCTTTGCAAACCCCATTGCCGTGGACACGGGAAAGCTGAGCGTGGAGCGCGGGCAGTTCACCCCCCAGCTCTTCAGCGGCGCAGCGACCTTCTCATATCCGATTGAGCTGCCTCCGGGCATCAATGGATTAGCGCCGTCGCTTTCCATAAGCTACAATCACCACCAAACCACGCGGGCAGGAGTCCTCGGGCACGGCTGGGACATCAGTACGGATGTGATAACCAGGGATACCAAAGGCACCAGGAGCGACACCAGCGATGATGAGTTCTATCTCACGCTGAACGGCGCAACCATGAAGCTGGTGCTGGGACAGGATGGTTATTACCATACGGAACAGGAGACGTTCATCCGTATAATCAAAAATACGCATTCTGATTCCTGGTCCGTGACGGTGCAGGATGGGACAAGGTATCTGTATGACACAGCATGGAAGTCTACCCAGGAGCCGTATGCAAGTTTCTGGTATTTATCAGAGACACGAAGCCCGCACCACAATGTGATTTATTACGAGCATAGTTTGGCATATGGCCTATATGACCAGACAGATGTTGGAGTGTACCTGAGAGCGATAAAGTATAATAATCTTGCAACAGAAGTCGAGATGGAATACACCTTCGGGGAGCACGTCGCGTTTGACGGCTACCGCTCAGGCACCTACCAGCTGACCACTGCGCTGCTCCGCTCGATAACCGTGCGGCATGATGGGAATGTCCTGAGGAAATACCATTTTGCGTACGATAACCTGATCTCAGGCAAATTTCTTAACAGCATTCAGGAGGAGGGAAAAGACGGCCAGAAGCTGCCTCCCGTTCAATTCACCTATAATAGGGGGAATAACGGCTGGGAGCCAGCGGACATCCCATTGCCTCCGGGCATCGCATTTGGCACCACAGTTGATGAAGGCGTGAGGCTCGTTGATGTGAGCGGTGACGGCAAAACAGATATCGTCAGGTCCAAGGGCAATGCGCAGATGGAATATTGGGAGAACACCAAAGACGGATGGGTGGCAAAGCCGTCTATACAGACGCCGTTTTCCAGCGGCATCATCGATGCGCTCGGCAATGACCAGGGTGTGCGCTTTACAGACATCAACCAGGATGCGCGGCCGGATATGCTCCAGCTCCTGGCAAGCGGCATTGTTGCGCGGAATGTGCTGGAGAACACGGGAAACGGCTGGCGGTGGGGGCCGCAGCCGCCGCTCCCCGACGAGATCAGGTTCATCGAGCAGAAGAGCGAGAGCTTCAGCTGCACCCCTGCAGAATGCCCGGCAGGCACATTGGATGAGGGAATGACGTGCGATAGCGTCATCTGCACCCGGCAGTGCAGCGTGAAGGTCTGCGGGGAGTCAGGGACTGAGGTGCACCGGGAATCCAGGATAATCTACTGGGATGATGATGAAGATTATGAAGAGGATGATTACAGCTGGGAATATCTCCCCCGGACGGACAGCTGCTTCCGCTTTGAGTACACCGGAAGCGATGCGCGGGATTCCGGCGACCGCTCAGAATGCTACGATTTATACAGCGATAATGTATACCGGGACAGCTACAGCAGGGATTGCGACGGCCATGATATCGACGCGTATGGGGCAATCGGGTTCATCAGCGTAAAAAAGAGGGAAAGCTGGCTCAAGACCATCCCGCCGGGGGAAAGGTCAGGGTTTACTTACAGCCAGGATAGTGATGCGTGGAGCAACCGGTTTATCGCAGCGTACGAGAGAGACAGCGCACCGGACAGCTCCGGGAATGACAAAGGCGATTTCTATGGGTTTTCCGATGTGATATGCAAGGAAGGAGGGACGTATGCGGTGTATTGTGCCCCGAGCGCATCATCCTGTACTGCCTGGGGAAAGAATAACTGCGGCTACGGCTGCATCGGGGACCAGACCGGCCCGTTTGTCACTATGGGAATCTACCGGGAGGGCACGAGAGATATCCGGGACGCGTTTGATGACCGGGAGCCGGAGTGCAGCGCAGTCATTGATGATAATCAGTATAACCGGGGCAACGATGTTTTCGTCGTCACTGAATATCCGGTCATCGCAACGCAATACAGCAACCAGATATGCGCGAAAGGGGTGGTCCAGGAGCACCGTGATGGCGGCATCCTGTTTGTTGATGTGGACGGTGACGGCAGCACGGATATCGTGAAAGGAAGCTCGGTCTCGCAGAAGACCTGGATCCGGAAAGGGCAGCAATACATTGAGGACAGCGCCTGGAGCATCCCGCCTGAAGCAGTATGGGTATCCGCAGAGGGCAAGGATCTGGGGGTGAGGATTGCAGACATGAACGGCGACGGGCTTCCTGACCTGGTGAAGGCGTACGAGGGAAGCCGGGCGATATGGATAAACACGGGAAAGGGATGGACGCGCGCGGCAGCAGGGAGCATGAGCATTCCGGACACCATTCCGGTGGATTTCATCCAGAACGGAAGGAGCAACGGCGTCCAGATCATTGATGTGAACAATGACGGGATGGCGGATGTGCTCAGTGCAGACAGCCTGGGGAATGCAATGGCATGGATACGGAATATCGGCCCCTCACCGTGGCTGCCCCAGGACTCGCCATTGAGCTCTTGGAAGCTGCCGCAGGGGATATCGTTCGCGGATTACAGCGCAACACTTGCAGACATCAACGGGGACGGGATGCCAGATATCATCTCCGCCCCATCGGCATCATCACGCCAGGTGTATCTTAATCGGGCGAACAGCCCATTGCTGCTCTCGTTCATCAAGCACCAGTACGGCGGCGGAACGCAGATACAGTACAAGAACATGGCAAGTTTTGACCATACCGGCGGCGATGGGATCAGCGATCTGCCTTTCGCAGGATGGGTAGTGTCTTATATCCGCACCGAGAACGAGATGCCCTCCTTTGCAGAGAATCGCCAGACGACCATCGAGACGCGGACATTTGATTATGCCAACGGGCTGTACAATGCGGAGGAGAAAGAATTCCTGGGATTCGGGAGGGTTGAAGAGATGGCATACGATGCCGCTGTCCGCAACGGCAGGAAGGTGACGCATTATTTCCATCAGTCATTGGACAGGAAAGGAAGGGAATACCAGACGGACGTCATAGACACTGCCCAGCCGCAGCGTCCGCTCGCCAAGACAGAGTACACCTGGCAGTCAGAGGATAAGGGAGGCTATTATATTGTTTCGCTGAAGGACGTGACCGAACGCGTCTACAACCAGCAGTCCGCATACGTGACGACAAGGGCGTCATACCAGTATGACCAGTATGGGAATGTGGCGAAGATATCTTATGACGGCACCAGCGCGGCAACAGGCGATGAGCGGTATGTTTCCATAAGTTATGCATACAACACCAACGCCTGGATAGTGGATAAGCCATATCGGATAATCAGCTATGCCGCTGACGGGAGCACCATGGTGCAAAGCACAATATTTGCGTATGACGGCCGGCTGCCCAACGACCCGCCGATAAAAGGGGACGTCACCAAGGAGGATCATACCCAACTCCCCGGCACAAACGCAGTATTCTATTACGCTTATGATCAGTTCGGGAATGTGGTGGCCATGACCAACCCGAACGGCCAGATCACCAGATACCAGTATGACGCCACAAGCCGTTTCCCCATCCAGGTGACGAATGCTAAGGGACAAGTCTACCGCTACGAGTATGATGTGTCAGGGAACCTTCTCGGAGAGACTGACCCCAACGGGTTTCAGAACAGGTATTCCTATGACGGGTTTGGCAGGATAGCTGCAGAGATCCGCCCAGGAGATACCGCCCAGTACCCGACGGCCGCATACAGCTACAGCATTGACGGGACTCCACCAGAACAGATAACAGTCAGGCAGCGGGAGCGCAGCGGGGCAGATGTCGTGTATGAGACGCACTATTTCTATGATGGATACGGCAGGATGATGCAGGTGAAGTCCGAAGGCCCGCAATGGATAACGCAGGATGTCCATTATGATGAGTTCGGCAGGACTGCAAGACAGAGTGTGCCATATTTCATCGCAAGCCCGGAATATACCCAGCCGATGGCGGTATCCCGCACTGAGTTCGTCTATGATTATCTGGATCGGGTGGTTGAGGTAAAGAACCCGGATAACGGCAAGAGCACCATCCGATACGACCTGCTGACCACGGCAGTAGTGGACGAGAACGGCCATCGCAGGGAGTATACGAGCGACGCCTATGGCAACATCGTTGCAGTGAAGGAGTTCAACGGCAATACGCCGTACAATACGTATTACCTCTATGATGCCCTGGACAATCTGCTCAGCATCCAGGACAACCAGAACAACAGGATACGCTATTCTTATGCCATGCTCGGGCAGCGGATACGCATGGAGGACCCAGACCTGGGAACCTGGACGTATGAGTATGACCAAAACGGCAACATCATGAAGCAGACGGATGCGAACGGGAATGTCGTGCAGTTCACCTACGATGCCCTGGATCGGCTGACTTCAAAAGGTAACATAAGGTATTATTATGACGAGCGTGTCCAGGGCACGCTCTCCCGGGTGGAGACCCCGGATGTGCAAACCCAGTATGAGTATGATAATAGGCTGCGGAAGACGCAAGAAAAGACATCCATTGATGGAAAGACGTTTATCCATAGCTGGGCCTATGATGCCGCTGACCGGGTGATCAGGGAGATGCTGCCCAATGGTGAAGTCATCGCATATGATTATGACGTGCAGGGCAATGTTGCCTCTATCAGGTCATGCAACGCACTGGCAGATCCATCGGGATGCACGCTGCAGCAGGCCAGCAGGCTGGATGCGGTCGCCACCGTGGAGCACAACGAGGCAGGCTTGCCCGTCCGCCGTGCGTATGCGAACGGCCGGGTGACTGATCTGGTGTATGACCAGGCCTTCCGCCCCATCCGGATTATGGGCGCCGGCCTGCAGGATATGAATTACTTTTATGATAAGGTGGGGAATGTGCTCACCATATCCAACCTCATCAGCAGGAAGGATGAAAAGATGCAGTATGATCCCCTCGACCGGCTGGTCTCTGCATCGCGGACGGATGAATTCAGCATCCAGTACCAGTATGACAGCATCGGCAATATGCTCAGGATAACCGCAGGCACGCCGCAGGATATCGAGATCCAGTACAGCAGGGCGCATGCACCCAGCCGCGTCAGCTTCACGCAGATGGCAAACAGGCCGCCGATCCTTGATCCTATCGGAGATAAGTCCGTTGAAGAAGGAAAATTGCTGGAATTCACGGTCACCGGATCGGACCCGGAGAACGTGCCGCTGGTGTTCAGCGCAGTAAATCTGCCGCCAGGCGCGTCGTTCCAGGACCAGAAGTTCCTCTGGAGCCCGCAGCATCATCATATCGGGGAGTATAAGGTGAATTTTGCGGTGTACGACGGGGTGAATGCCATGAACACGGAGATTACCATACGGGTCACCCCTATCCCCGCTCGATTCACCGTCAGCCTGGGCAAAGGGTGGAATATCATGTCTTTCCCGCTCAGCACGCAGTCAAAGGCAGTGGAGCAGGCATTTGCGTCTGTCCAGGGAAAATTCAGTTATGTGGCGTTTTACGTAAGCGATGGCGCTGCAGGCTCCTGGCTCTACTACCAGCCCGGCCAGCGGAAGGATTTCAGCGAGGTGCAGCCAGGGGCGGCGTATTTCATCCTGATGAATGAGCCGAGCCAGCTGGCGGCCGAGGGCATACCGATATCCGCTCCCATAAGCATTTCCCTCAGGAAAGGGGCGAATGTGATAGGCAGCCCCTTCGCAGAGCCGAAGCCGATCACCGAGTTCTTCGGCCCGGCATGGTACAGCCTGGACTCCATCTTCTCCATGGAAGTGAGCAACGGCAACTACATCTGGAAATCCTATTACCAGCAGGCCCCGCCGTTCCTCAACGATTTCACCACCATCGACCCGGGCAAGGGGTATTGGGTGATGATGAACAAGGATGTGTCGCTGGAGATGAGCCAGGGAAATTCACGGCCCCCTGGAGTGTATTGATGGGAATGAGGAGTGAAAGCATGGGAATTGAGCAAAAGATCAGAAGGGTATGGAGGCAGATGCTGCTTACCGGCCTGATGGCGGTGGCAGGCCCGGCTGCTGCGCAGTCCCCTCCCTACGGCCCCTGGGGAACCATACGCCTCAGCGGATCATCGCTCCCCGACGCAACGCAGATAACCGTCCCTCTCAGGAAGCAGGGGGCAGATACCTCGTTCGTGTTCTACACAGAAAGCGAATGGTATAAGCTGACCATCCCGTACGGCCTTTCCGGAGCGGGCGGCAGCCGGGGATTTTCCCCGGGTGACTCGGTATTCCTTCGGATGGAATCCGGCGGAAAGCGCTACAAAAGGTTTATCGGGCTCTGGCAGGGAGGCCAGGCGCCGCGCATCGACATCAATTTTGGGGGCCAGGATATCGTGACCGGTATCGGTGACTTGGTCCAGCAGGCAGGGCCGGAAGGATATGCCCTTGTCCAGAACTGTCCCAACCCGTTCAATGCCATGACGCAGATCAGGTACACCCTGCCGCAAAGGGATGATGTCCGCATCACGATCTATGATATACGGGGCAGGAAAGTAAAAACCCTGGCAGAACGTACCCTGCCTGCCGGAGAGTACCTGTTGACCTGGGATGGCACCAATGCTGCCGGGCAGCAGGTGGCATCAGGAGCGTACCTGTATCAGATACGCACCAAACGATACGCAGAAAGCAAAAAGATGCTGCTGCTACGCTAATCCGCGCGCGAGTTCCCGGAGTATTCTTTCCGGCTTTTGTGCAGTCACTACAGCAGAGGCCAGCAGGATCCCCGCTGCGCCGAGCCCTCTCCCCACCGCAACATCCTTTGTAGTATGGATGCCCGCGCCGATCAGCACCGGGATCCGCGCTGCCGCATGCACCTGCCGGATGCTCTCCGTGATCAGCCCGGGCCGGGCTGAGGAGACAGAAACATTCCCGCCGATCAGCTCCGGCGGCTCCACCGCGATGGCATGAGGAGAGAAATGCGCGATATAGCCGGCGATCTCCGCGGTCGGCGCGCACGCGATGATGCAGAGTTTTCGCTTATTGGCCCTGATGATCTCCCCGATCAGGTCCAGGGGCAGATGCCGCTCGGAGTGGTTGAGCAGCGTCCCTGCTGCGCCAGCCTCCCGCACCGCTTCAGCAAGGATGTGCCCCGTATTGCTGCCGTAGGAGATGTTGTCGATATGCTGGCAGAAGACCGGGATGGAGACAGCTTTCGCAACCCGGGAGATGTCGCTCGCCTGCACCGCCACCGCGATAGTTGTCTTCGTCTGCCGCGCCACCCGCTCGCAGGCTTTCGCCAGCCGGACAGCTGCTTTTCCGGTTCCCTGGCGGTAGGTCTTGAAGTTGACGATGAGGGAAGGGATGCGCATAGTGATTTTTCAGGAATCGTCCTTTAAATAGTTTGCTGCCAGGATAGGGTTGGTGCGAAAATCAGTGCGTATGCGTGTTTGCCCATCGGTAGACATCGGAAATCGCGACTCACACCCCCCTTGCTTAAGCTGGGAACAAGAGGGCGATTTCCGAGTGTGCTCAAGAACACCCGCCATAAAGGACGGGTGTTCTTGACAGCTCCGCAGGATATGCTCTCCGACCTGAGCGAAACGAAGTGGAGAGGCATACTCAGGCTACGCATACGCACGAATAATAGTTTCGCACCAACCCGCCCGGTTATTGGTCGTATATGCGCGGCCGCTTATCAATGTCTGCGATAAGTACCTCTTTCTTATCCCACATAACCTCATAAAGAACACGGTAATCGCCAACCCGGATCCGAAACGTCCTCTCTTCGCCAACAACTCGCACCGCATTGTGGGGAACAGGATCGGATTGGAGTAGGTATATCTTGTTCAGTACTCTTTCCTGCAGGCGCGTATCGCATTTGGTCAGGAACTTCCCTGATTTTCTGGAGAAGGTGAGAGTAAACATCTATATGCCTAACTCTTTTTTTAGGGTGGAAAGAGGTATGGTCGTCCCTTTTCGGTATTCCTCACGAGCTTCCGCCAGCGCCGCTCGATCGTCCAGGGTAAGGACGCTATCAATATGTATCATATGCTCTTTGATATAATCAAGTTCTGATTTGATAGCATCAAGCCTGTCCACAATTTGTTTCATCTCGGTAGGTGCCATAACAATACCCAATATTCATCATCTTATATAGCTTTCGGAACAACAGGCTCCATACGCGTCGGCGTTCGCCGCTCCGTCCGCTTGATCAGGTACCGCGGCGCCTGCTCATCGAAATCCACGAAATCGTCTGCCGCTTCCTTGAGCTTGCCCGCAGCGGACTTGCCGAACGCCAGGACCTCCACCCTGCACCCCAGCGCGCGCTGCAGGTGCTGGCGAACGAGTCGAACAGCAACCCGGTCGACGACCAGGCGCGCGAAATCATGTTCGGCAAGACCCAGTTCCAGAAACGCTGAGCGCCTCCCCGCGATTTTCCCCAGAGCACACCCGAATTGAATGTCGAGAAGAAAAACGTCGCGCTGCTGTGCGCGACGCAGTCGCTGCTGTTCACCAACAACACCATCCTGATATCGATCAACGGCCTCGCCGGTTTTGCGCTGGCCGCCGACAAGTCGCTGGCGACGCTGCCGGTCACCGGCTACGTGGTCGATATCAGGATGG
>Ga0209542_10010096_pt1 | contig 17132 bp, 13 predicted proteins | sample RifCSPhighO2_01_FD_184028 | JGI IMG/M metagenome (GOLD analysis project Ga0209542, IMG submission 184028) | Soil microbial communities from Rifle, Colorado - Rifle CSP2_plank highO2_0.1 (SPAdes) (version 2) | ecosystem: Environmental > Terrestrial > Deep subsurface > Rock core/Sediment ...
TTTTTTCAGCAGAAAAAACGGGTGAGCTGGTGCCCAGCCCGAGCCAAGCGACGGCGAGGCAAGAGGCGCGGGCGATTCTCTCCCTGTTTGCTAGGAGATGGATTTCTATTCGCACCAAAAATCGTAATCAACGTATAAAAAATAACTGTCTTTTTTGAATACAATCTTGTTATAGTTAGTCAACAAAATTTTCTGTAGAAATAAGATCATATGCATCAAAAGTGGGGATAACTGTGTGGATATGTGTATAAAAGACAAAAAACGCTTAATTTCTAGGACACGCAAAAAGTCTTAAAAGCCTTTAAATTGAACGTATAATAGAAATACTCGTTTTTGGCGGTTATGTATGGGAAAGAATCAATTACACAGAAAGCATATCGGAACATTGGGAGAAAGTATTGCATGTAAATTTCTTATTCAAAAAGGGTTTGCGATACAGGGTAGGAATTATAGGGAAAAATGGGGAGAAATTGATATTATCGCGAGCAAGGGAGATGTTGTATATTTTGTTGAAGTAAAAACGGTTATACAAACCGCGCAGAATGAACATAATGAAGATAATTTTTCTCCTGAAGATAATATTCATCCACAAAAAATAAAAAGAATTACAAGGACAATAGCATCGTATTTACGCAAAGAGTATAAAGGCGATGCTCCTCATGTGGAATGGCAAATTGATGCCGTGATTGTCCTTCTTGACACAAATAATAAAAAAGCGACCATGCGGCACATTGAGTGTATTGGTTCCTAAGGTAGAAATTCTGTCAGTTACTTTCAAAATATCCAATTAATGTGCTAGTATTTGGGTGATTTTGGCGAAATGAGCTATGAAGGGGCATTCAGTCATTCAGGGCGTAGTATCGTGATCGTGGCAGTATGTATTTTTTCCGATTAATTTCTGTCTCGGGGCGTAGTATAGTGGTAGTATATATGCTTTGGGAGCATAGGGTCCGAGTTCGATTCTCGGCGCCCCGAGACAGAAATTAATCGGAAACCCAAATGGTTTTGAGCATCTCAACCCCTAATTACAAATCACCCCTTAAGTTCAAAGGGTGATAAACCCCGTTTTCGGTGGAAAAGTTAGTATATCCAACTTCCGTAGTTGCTTTTGGTCGGGTATAATGAAATGTGTAGATAGGGTGATAAACAAATGAAATTGTTTGTCTTTCGCATAAGTTTTTTATGACAGAACAGGGTACAAAAACAAACGAAGTTTGGTGTAAGGGTGGGATTGTTCACTATATAATCGCAGCTCCGGTTGATGAGCGTGAAGCCAATCGCATTGACGCTATTGGTACGGCATTTATTGACAAAGGAGAGGCATCGTATGTGCTTATAGATATTCAATTATCCACCATATTCACTTCATCCGCGCGGCGTACGTGGGTAAAGTTTCTTCAGAATCCAAAAATAAAAAAAACGGCAATCTATGGCGGAAATGTGTTTGTACGCACCCTTGCGTCGTTCGTGATTGCAGCTACAGGGAAGGCAAATATTAAGTTTTTTGTAACGGAAAATGAGGCGATGGCATGGCTTCGTGGCGAGGATACTCCGCAGAAAGAAACCGGCGGGTAAAATTTTGATGTTTATGAAATACCAAACATATTGATTCGATTTAGATTTAAATGATATACAATTAATAATAAAATAAATTAAATTTTTTATGAAAAAACTTACTTGTAGAGATATTGGAGTAGATTGTGATATCGAATTTACCGCCGATTCCGATGAAGAAATCATGGTAAAAGCAGCTGAACATGCTGCAAGCGCCCACAACCTCCCCACGATCCCTCCGCACATAGAGGAAAAATGCAGAAAAGCCATTAAGGGCGTGTAATTCCAGGTACGAGTGAATGATTGATGAGAAGTTTGCCGTGCATAAAAAATTAAGCACGTGTCAGAATGAATGTATCTATCCGCATAAAAACAATGGTTGAGGATGAAATAATTTTTACTAGAAATAATTTAACGATGCACAGGGCACTCCTTTCATTTGCGCATCGTTTTCTGTGCAATGAATCCCGTTAGAGATACATCAGTTTGTTTTTCACATATACTATGAACATACATATAAAGTATAAAAATCTTACAGAGCGGAGTGAATCTGCGGAAGCGCATTATTCTCAAGTAAGAATATTTTACAAAGCAATAACACAGACGGGAAGTATTGCCCCTCAAAACAAGGGGGGCGCTTCCTATCTCTAACGGGATGAATAATAACGAGATGGGAACGCTCCTATCCTTCATCGCGGAAGGACTCGTTTTATTTGATGACAAGGGGTCCATTACGCTTGTTAATCCGCACGCAAGCCTTCTTTTGGACTATACCTCGGAAGAACTTATAGGGCAGAGTATTGATAAAGTTGTTGAAATTTACATTGACGAACATCTTATTCCTGAAAATGAAAGAATTACTCACTACATATTTACTACTGGAGTGCCGTTCGTTACCCCCCGCGGTAAAACAGTTTTCTTTAAATCAAAAAGCGGAAGAAAATTTCCTGTTTTCGTTTCTGCCAAAGCAATAAAAACACAAGACCCACCAAGCGGTGTTTTGATATTTCGGGATATTACGACTGAAAAAGAACTTGAAAACTATAAGATTAATACCGCAAAAAGACTTTCAGAGCTCACTCCAGTGCTCCAGAAGACCTCTACGGGTGATTTTTCAGGAAAGAATATTCCTGTGCCCGAAAAAGAGGATGAATTTACTGAACTTCTTGTGGGGCTTAAATTGATGCTTGATGATTTGAATGAGCTTGATGTTGAACGAGAAAAAAGTGAACTTGAAAAAATCGATACAATTAAAAAAACGGAAGAGGAGCGACGCAAGCTCTCAGAGCAATATTCCAAAGAACTTGAGGTAAAGGTTGAAGAAAAAACTGGAGAGCTTAATCACGCAAAAGCGCACGTTGAAACCATTATCGAGAACCTTACCAGCGGGCTCATTGAATACGATAATTCGTTTACTGTCACACGTATAAATCAAACAGCAGAAGAAATCCTTGGTGTATCACGAAAAGATATTATAGGAAAGAAGGTTGAACCAAAGGACCTCAATGAAAAACCGGAATGGAAATCTCTTATTGAAGTTTCGTACCCAGCGATTTCCAAAGAGACCCACAGGGTGAGGAAGGAAGTTTCCGGTGTAGATGCCGATGTTACGGAAATTGTGATTACCCATCCCCTAGAACGAGAGGTGCAAATCACCACACTTCCCATGCCCTACACGGTGTTGGGGGAATCTCGGGGTTTTATAAAAGTAATTCGTGACGTTACGCGCGAGCGAATCATTGCTCGAAGCAAAAGCGAATTTATTTCAATCGCGGCACATCAATTACGAACACCTCTTTCGGCGGTGAAGTGGACCATGCGTCTTATTATGGACGGCGACCTGGGTCCGCTTAATTCCTCGCAACAGAAACTCCTTGCGCGCGGGTATGAAACAAATGAAAAAATGATTCAGTTGGTCAACGACCTCCTTAATGTCTCGCGTATCGAAGATGGACGTTTTGGGTATCATTTTGTTGAGGGAAATATTATCGATACCCTCTCCTCGATTATTTCCAGCTCATCAATCAGCGCTAGGGAACACGGTGTTACGGTTACCTTTACTTCACCCCCTGAAGGAATTCCAAAATTTTTATTTGACGCCGAAAAAATTACACTCGCATTTCAAAATCTTATTGATAATTCCACAAAATACACCCCAACAGGAGGAGAGGTTAACGCGTCTATTGTTATAGAGGGGGAGTACGTCAAAATAAGTATACGCGACACAGGAGTTGGGATTCCACAACAGCAAATTGGCCGTTTATTCACCAAATTTTTCCGCGCTGAGAATGTTATACATATGCAAACTTCCGGGTCAGGGTTAGGGCTCTTTATTGTAAAGAACATCGTTGCTAGACATGGTGGTAAAATAGGCGTAGAATCTCAAGAGAATAAAGGATCAACATTTTGGTTTACGCTTCCCATGAAAGAGAATCTTATCCCCTCAAGAGAGGAAAAGGTCGCGTACTACTAATAATGTGGTATTCTTAAAGGTAAATACTTCTAAAATTTAATTACGGATTTCGTTAGAAGTTACTTAGCTATGTTTTGTAAAACAGAATAGTATGTGCGATAGGTGCTGTTTCTTGATACAATAAATAGACTAAGGATTGACGGAAACAATCAGACATATCATGTTTATCAAAGAATCATTATTAGAAATAGCAAAGACGGGAACAATGCAATACACAATTGTTTCCTACTTCTAACGGGATGGAAAATAAAAAAATATTAGTCGTTGAAGACGATAGCGTGCTCCGGGATGTTCTCATTGAAAAACTTACCAAGACGGGGTACATGGCAACTGGTGCTGAAGATGGGGAGGTTGCAATGGAAGCGATGAAGAAGGAAAAACCGGATCTCGTACTCCTCGATATTCTTATGCCTAAAAAAGATGGAATGCAGGTTATGGAGGAAATGAGCAACGACGATACTTTAAAAACCATACCAATCATTGTTGTTTCCAATTCGGGTCAGCCCGTGGAGATAGAGCGTGCAAAAAAGCTGGGTGCACGTGATTTTCTTATTAAAGCGGTATTTGAACCAAATGAAGTACTTGATAAAGTAAACGCGATTCTCGGCAAGGGGGTAGTTGATAGCGGAGAGCCCGTGGTAATCATAAATCAACCACCAGAACAGAATAACCCACCTCAAAGTGATTCACCAACAAAGGAGGGTGGCAACGACGCGAGAAGCATGATAAAAGTTCTTGTGGTGGAAGACGATAAGTTTTTAAGGGAACTTTTGGTTCGCAAACTTTACAGTGAGGGTTTTACTGTAGAAAGCGCGATTGATGCAGGTGGTGCGTTTGAAATACTTAACAAATTCACACCAAATATTATCCTTCTCGACCTTATTTTGCCCGGAATCGATGGTTTTGAAATTCTCTCACGCATTAAGAAAAATAATGCTCTTGTCGGAGTCCCCGTTATTATACTGAGCAATCTTGGACAAAAAGAAGACATTGATCGTGCGATGTCACTCGGCGCAACAGGTTTTATGGTGAAAGCAAACTTTACACTCGATGAAATCGTAAGTAAGGTTCGAAAGATACTGGGAAAGTAGTATTACAAAAACAGAGCCATTCCATATTGCGAGGGCTTTTATTTTTTGCTAGTATCGATTGTTAATGGGTGCGCGAGTGTAGTTTAGCCTCGCCCATAGGCTACGGCCGAGGGTGGTAGAACAACAATTTTTCATGCAAACAAAAAGCTGGATAGATTATTGATATGAGTAATGCGAGTATAGTTTAGTGGTAGAACAACAGTTTTCCAAACTGTGGATGGGAGTTCGATTCTCCCTACTCGCACTAGAAACAAAAATACCAGGCGTATGCCTGGTATTTTTGTTTTCCTTGAGAGAGTAGAGCAAGCCAACTGCTTGGTTTGCGTTGAGAATCGAACAGCAGAGTCATGTTTTTTCAGCAGAAAAAACGGGTGAGCTGGTGTCTAGCCCGAGTCGGGCGACGGCGAGGCAAGAGGCGTGGGCGATTCTCTCCCTGTCTGCCGGCAGGTTCTTACTCGCACCAACTTTAAATTTCAAGTAACTTACCCTAAATTTGTTGCTTGTGCTCTGGTTCTTGGGGTGTCGTCCGTGGAAAGCGTCAAAGGAATGGCGAGAGTGATTGTTGTGCCGGTATCTTCTTTTGATTCAATCATCATGCTTCCCTTATGGCTTTCTATGATATTGTTGGTAATAAAAAGTCCCAATCCTGACCCATCGGTTTCCGTACGAACAGCTTTGACCGATCTAAAAAATTTTGTTGTGGGTAGCTTTGAAAGATCTTCTGCGGGAATCCCTATACCATTATCTTTAACGATAATTTTTATCATACTATTGTCTTGTTCTACCGCAATTTTTACAAACCCGCCTTTCTGAGTATAGTTGACTGCGTTTTCTATGATATTAAGTAGTGCAAGAGAAATTCTTTCCGGATCAAACACAAAAGGCGCAATGAGGGTCTCGGGAAGAATTGTTTCTAAAGAAACCCCTTTCCAGCTTGCTCGAGTGCGCACTCTATCGGCTGCGTCCGTAATAATTTTTACAATGTCGCTTTGCTTAAATTCATACCCAAACCTCCCTTCTTCAATATTGACGACATTCAAAAGGTCGTTGATCAAATGAATCATTTTTTCGGTTGCCTGAGACCCGTCTTTAAGCGCTTCAGCATGATCCTTATTTACATCAGTTTGTTTTTCAAGCGCCATATTAAACACCCACTTGATCGCCGAAAGTGGGGTACGCAGTTGGTGGGCAACAATGGTAATGAAATCGCTCTTATTTTTTTCAATGAGTTTTTCCCGCGTGATATCACGAATGATTTTTACTCGTTGCGTTTCGTTCCCCACAGTTTCTGATTCCGGTGAAATAGCGAATGTAATCACTTGCAGGTCGCGCTTTTGAGGGTGAGTAATACTTATCTCGCTTCGAGACCCAATACCACTCTCTCCACTTACTTTGGTTTGTTCCGGATCAAAGTAAAGAACTTCTGCAAGCGAAGAAAGATTCTCATTTTGGACATCGGATCCGGATACTTTTTTGTGAAGGACATCATCGCGCGAGAAACCCAGCAATTCTTCGGCAGCTCGGTTAACTTTAATGATAGTAAAATCTTCATTGTATTCAACAAGACCGAGCGTCATGTTTTCAATGATGGCATCGGTATGAAGTTTTGCTTGATTGAGTTCTCGGGTACGCTCACGCACGATTTCCTCGAGGTTTTGGTTTAAATTTGTAAGCGCATTATTCGCTTTTTTCAGCTCTTCTTTTTGTTCTACCTCACGAAAGGTACCCCTAATAAGGAATGCGCCAAGGATGACGATAGAGAGAAGCAGTATTGAGTTGATGACGCGCTCTTGTAGTGTGTCAGAAAAGATAACGAGAAGAAACAAAAATCCCCAGATGCTAAAAGTAAAAATTTCAGTTGCAATCACCCGAATATTAAAAAGGTGGTGTTTTACGATTGCATAGAAAAATCCGATACCAAAAATGGGTGCAGCGAGCGACGCAAGAACGGGGGGGCCGTTTATACCATACCAAGTTGCAAAGCGAGATCCACCTGCGACGAATCCTACGCCGATACTGATGAGCATCCATGTGACCTGGTTTTTTATGAAAGGAAAATTTGCGTTGCGTGAAGTCCAAAGCAAATATCCCGTAAGAAGCAAGCCGATGAAAAAATATCCATAAACTGCATGAAAAAATGGCCCCGGTATGGGTTCCAATGCTCCATTGGCAGCAAGGATAACTCCTTTTACCACGAATCCTGAGTGTGTAAACAAATCCATAAGAAGAAGAAGTGTAATGAAGGAAGAAGCGACACAAGAAGCGTAGAACATTACACTGTGGGCCACATTCTTTTTATTCATATGCTCTTTGTAAAACACTCTTGCAAAGTTATTTACGCTGATCGTGAGGATTACGATAAAAGTAACTGAAATTATCCGTAAAACACGCGCAAGCTCAAGTTTCTCCGGTGATACAATTTCAAAAAAGAAACCAAAGAGTCCCCAGGTTGCTATAGCAACAAGGGCGAATGCAAAAGTTCGTGCCGACCGATCGTCTCTCCTTGCAGTGAAAAGAAACAAGCTAAGTAACCCGCAAATAAAAAAAGCAAAACCGGATGCGAATGCCTGAACAAGTCTGGGATTTTCAAACATATACATAGTATACTCCGAAGAGGCGGGAAATTAAATACCATTGTGCTATTTTATAGAAAAAATCCGCACTTGCCGTGCGGATTTTTTCTACTATCCAGAATAGTGAGACGTAATTATTTTACTGCGTCCTTGAGCGCTTTTGCTGCTCGGAATTTAGGAACCTTCATTGAGGGAACTTGTATCGATTCACCGGTCTTTGGGTTGCGGGCGGTTCGCGCAGCTCTCTGTTTTACTGAAAAAATACCTAATCCTGCGATTGAAACTTCGTCACCTTTTTTCAAGGTATTGACGATAGAACCGATCACGGTATCAACTGCTTCTTCAGCGGAAACCTTTGTTCCTCCGAGCTTTTCATGTACTGCATCAACAATGCTTGCTTTATTCATATGAATATATTGTTAATAATAAAAGGTACTAAACCTTTTGATATTCCGTCGCTCGGACGGAATGAAAGTATTCACTCACTTCGCTTGTTCCGCTTTCATTCCGCTTCTCGCTAGGAATAATAAAGGGCAAAAAGTAATAAATGTCGTATTTTTCTCGAAAATTACTTGGGTCGACCTTTAACAAACAACTCATCCCGCACCCCTAAGTGGGGATACAGAAGCCTTTAGAGTTCAATGATTATTATATAACAGGGGCTTTTTTGCGCAATATGTCTCCAAAAGGGATGTAAATAGAGCACCAACTAACCACAATCAGGGTATTGTCACCCAAGTAAGTACTATCGGGCATACCCCGTAGTGAAAAATGGCATTATCCCCATATGATGATAGTTTTCTACCACTTTTTAGTATTCTAATTTCTCCAATTTGTATCTATTCAACAAGAGGTTGGTTATCTCCAATGCCATTTTCTACTACCGGGCATATTCAATTGCGCGCATCTCTCGTATTACATTCACCTTGATTTCTCCTGGATATTTAAGTTCATTTTCAACACGTATGGCTATATCTGCAGCAAGTTTTTTTGCTTCAAGGTCGCCGATTTTATCAGGGGTGACAAATATCCTTATTTCTCGCCCTGCCTGGAGCGCGTAACTTTTCTCAACTCCCGGAAAAGAATTTGCGATTGCCTCCAAGTCTTGAAGGCGCTTAAGATAATTTTCTACACTATCCCTACGCGCTCCAGGCCTTCCTCCGGAAATGGCGTCTGCTGTTTGAACAATGACCGATTCGATTGTTTCATACGGGTACTCCTCGTGGTGAGATTGCATGGCCTGCACAATGCGATTATCGGCACCGAACTTTTGGAGAATCCTGCGACCAATTTCAACGTGGGTTCCTTGTACTTCGTGGTCAACTGCTTTGCCGATATCATGCAGAAGTGCACCTGCACGTGCGATAACAGGGTCCGCGCCGAGTTCTTCGGCGATCATTCCTGCAATATGTGCCATCTCAATAGAGTGTTGAAGAACATTTTGACCGTAACTTGTTCTGAAGTAAAGTCTTCCTAAAATGGAGATAATGCGCGAATCAAGATTGAAGACGCCGCATTCGTACGCTGCTTGCTCTCCTTTTTCTTTAATAATCTTATTGATCGTCTCTTTTGCTTTTTCCACCGATTCCTCAATTTTTGCGGGTTGAATTCTTCCGTCAAGAATGAGGTTCTCAAGTGCAACGCGTGCGATTTGTCTTCGAACTGGGTCAAAAGACGAAATAACGATTGAGCCCGGGGTATCATCAATGATAACCTCAACCCCCGCGACTCGCTCAAAAACCTTTATATTTCTGCCTTCTTTGCCGATAATCTTTCCCTTAATATCATCCGATGGGATTGTGACCGTGGTAGACATAATTTCTGATGCGGTCCCCGAAGCAAGGCGTTGAATGGATGTTGCGAGAATATCTTTTGCTTTTCGATCAAGTTTTTCGGTTCCTTCAAGTTCGAGTTTTCTCATTCGAATCAAAATATCTTCCTCAAACTTCTTTTCAACAGTTTTCAAGAGTTCTTCTTTTGCGTTCTCTTCGGAAAGCCCAGCGACCCGCTCAAGTTCTCGATTCACCTTAATAGCTTTCTCCTCTACTTTTTCCTTTATTTCTTTTATCTCCTCAGCCTTCTTTTTTAAGTTTTCTACCTCTTGATCGATATCAAATTGGCGTTTATCAAGAAGCTCCTCTTTTTTTATGAAGCGCTCCTCAGTTTTTTTATACTGAAGTTCTTTTTCTTTTTCCTCACGCTTTGATTCTTCAAGTGTCTGAGCGGCCTTTTTGTCCGCCTCCTCGGTTATTTTCTGCGCCTGCTCTTTTGCGGAAATGAGCATGTTCTTGATCTCAAGTTCCATTGAGCCACGCTTACCGAGAGAAACAATCCAGCGTAGAAAGTACCCAAATGCGATACCCGAAAGACCCGCAATCGCAAGCAGGACAAAAACTAATTTTAAACTCATAATACAGCGGTCAGCTTACGCCTTGTGGTGTCACAGTATGTTGTAAGAAACTTTTTGTACAAACGAAACAAAAGAAGGTGGTGCGTATAACACAATAAACAACATAAACAATATATCGTTGGGCGAACCCGCATTCCTTTTTATCCGACAATCAGTTGCGACAGGTTCACACAAGGGGAGCCAACAAATTAAATGATTAATATTTTAACAAAAATTATATAGTCTTATGCGGCAGAGCCGCACGGTATTGGGACTATATTGACTCCTCGGCTCGGAAATGCAAAATTTTTACATTTCACTCGCTCTACGTCGTCAATAAAGTACATTTTGATAGTACCAAATTATCCACAGGCTGTCCACACCCCGTTAGAGGTAGGACGCGGTCGCAATGGATAAATACGAGTAAAAAACTAAAATAGCGGTGGTGTGTTCCTGCGGGAAAGATATTTAGCCGTGTTGCGCTCCGCAACCTCTAACGGGGTCCACACCCAGAAATCGTAGGACGTGGAGCATGGAGCGTTAAAAACAAAAAATCCGGCGCGAAAACAAGAAGCCCCACTTATTCGATATCGAACAAGTAGGGCAACAGAGATAGTGTTTTGAAGATTCTACGCGTAATTTTTGCGTTCTAAAACGTATTACCTTGGATTTTTGGGCTTATAGATATCGTCCACAATCCCATACTTTTTGGCTTCATCGGCCGACATGTAAAAGTCGCGGTCGGTATCTTTTTCAACTTGCGAGAGCGGTTTATTGGTATTTTTTGCGAGTATTTTGTTGAGATTTTCTCGAGTTTTCAAGATGTGTTTTGCGGTAATCGCTATATCTGCCGCTTGGCCTTCAGTTCCTCCCCACGGTTGATGGATCATAACTTCTGCATTGGGGAGTATAAATCGTTTTTCTTTTGCCCCAGCGGAGAGAAGTACTGCGGCTGCCGACGCGGCAATTCCTACACAGATGGTCGCAACGTCGGGTTTGATGTGTTGCATGGTGTCATACATTGCCATTGCAGCCGTTACTGATCCACCCGGAGAGTTGATGTAGAGGGATATATCCTTTTTAGGATCCTCCGATTCAAGAAAAAGGAGTTGTGCGATGGTGATATTGGCAACGTGGTCATCAATTGGTCCGCCCAAAAAAATGATACGTTCACGAAGAAGACGCGAATAAATATCATATGCGCGCTCGCCGAACTGACTTTTTTCAATAACGGTTGGTATTAACATAGTAGGGATAGTATAAAGTATCAGGTATAAAGTATCAAGGTTTTGTGTGAAATCATTCTACTTTTGTGATTCTAAAAACCGCAATACTTTTTCGTTGGTAAGAATTCCCATTACATAAAGCCGCGCTCGTTTTGGATCCGCATCTTTGTGGTGTTTAAGAATGTGATTAACCTCTTTTGTAATTTCTTCCTCGGAAGGAGCTATGTGTTCCTCGGTCCCAATTTTATGGAGAATAAGTTCAAGTGAAGCACGCTTTTTAGCATCTCCCAACCACTCTTTGCGTACGTCCTCCTCCGTTTTCTTCGCGTGCTTTAAATAATCCTCAAATGTTGCGCCCATTTTCGCGATATCTCCTTTGAATTGAGCGGTCATCTTATCAAGTTCTCCATCGATAATGATGCGGGGGAGATCAAGGGGTGTTTTTTTCAGGATATCGTCCATAATGCGAATTCGCTTCTTTTCTTTTACGCGAACTTTGTTCTCTTCAACGAGATGTGCTTTAAGCTTTTCTTTAAAATCCGTAACGTCCTTGTAGTCACCAAGTTTTTTTACAAACTCATCATTAAATTCGGGAAGTTTCTCTATTTCCGACTTCTTTGCTTCTCCCGAGTCTTTTTGTGCGATTTGTTTTTGTATGCTCTCTATTGCCTGAGTAATTTCTTTTTCCCCCACTTCCGGAATTTCTTCTTTTTCCTTATTTATGTTTTGCGCGATATTTTTGTAGTCCGGTAGGATAATTTCGGGGATGACCGAAACTGTAATAGAAAATCCTAAGGGATTTTTGGGGGCAATTTTTGTAATAGAAATATTAGGTCTACCGATAGCATCTACCTCATGTTCCCGAAGCAGTTCAGGGAATATTGTATCGAGTGCGAGTTCCGCCATCTCATAGAGAATTTTTTCCTCTCCAAGCTTTTGAATGAGAATCTGTTCGGGAACTTTTCCTTTTCTGAATCCAGGAATTTCAGTTTGTTCCGAAATGTTTTTAACTGCCTCTGGGCGAAAGCTTGCAAATTGTTCCGCCGGAATCTCGCCTTCAATCTTAACGATACTTTCAGGAAGTTTTTTAATTTCTATTTTCATTCCACTAGAGACAGGTCGCGGTCGTCCCGCACTCCTGTTTTTTTGTTATTGTTTCTATTAAAAGTTCGTGCCCTGTTTAATATAATGCTTTTACCCCAAGCGACCTCGGTCTCTAACTGGATTCAGCGCAATGGTCTGCCCACGCGTTGCGCACAGGCGGGCCAGGCACGGCGGTAGTGTAACGCACTTGCGCGCTGTTCGCAAGAAAAAACACCCATATATGTATGGGTGTTTTTTAACAGCGATATTTTCAGGTGTTATTGGAGTTGCGTGTTGATATCACCCATTTCCGCATCAAGATTGTCGAGATTGGTTGCATTAAGATCTGCTTCGATGTCAGAAATTTCATCTGACACCCCTTGATTAAGAAGTATTTCGGTTTGCTGGTCGGGCACTAGCACGTTATCTATCGCTGGATCTATAGGAAGAGGAGCGGGCTCTTGTGATGCCCAGAAATAGATGCCGCCGATTACGATGATTACGACGATGATAATAGATCCAATAAGTGCGCCTACCGACTTTTCTTCTGGCGGAGTCCCGACGGGCGTTCCTGTTTGGGGTGCTTCTGTTTGATTTTGTTGTGTCTGATCCATGGTGTATTTCTATAAAATTATGTACGACCTATTATTAATTGGTGGTTGTGGTTGCGGTAGTTGTTCCCATACCCCCGTTTACCCCCGGGTTTCCTTTAAGTGCTGAGATTGCTTCAACCATAGCACGGTGAGCTTTTTTTATGGCACCTCGCACTATTTCTACTTGGGTGCGGACGTTTTCAAATGCTCCCTTGGGATCCTCTGAATCTGCCACGGCCCGAGCCGCTGTTTTTGCGGCAGCGAGTGCAGTTTTTGCGTTTCCAAGTTCTGTTTCTGCGGTTGCCATCAATTGTTCAGATTTTGAAGTATCAACCTCTCGCTCTTTAAATTTTGCTATACGCGAATTTATACGATCACGTAATTTTTCGAGACGTTCAATAGCCACCTCCATTCTATGGAACATGCGTTCGGCAAAATTTTTGATAATCTCCTTTCTTTTCTCAGAAAGTTTTTCAACACGCTCCGTGCGCCGTTCTTCAATATTTTGTCGAGTCGTACTTGCTTGTTCCATAAGGTCTGCGCGTTTTTCGGCAATATTTTGCCGAGTAGTACTTGCGCGATCCATCCTCTCCTGTCTCTGTTCCATGCGCGTGTCACGAGAACTGGTGGATACGCCGTCTGTTTGGGCATACGAAACACTTGCCGTCGCAAGAACAAACGAGACGGCAAGCAGTGTGGAAATTTGTTTTTTCATAACGATGTTTAAATTAATAATGCCTGATAATATTTAAAAGACGAATGTTGACGATCATTATTACCACAATCGGTCAATACTCCACTTATAGTTTACAAGAATAAGTATAGCATCCACACAAAAACAAAACACCCGGGGTGTGTATATTCCCGGGTATTTTGCCGATGCCGACAGGTTTTTATCGGTTTTATGTCTTGAATTTATTTCGATAGAGCTCTTGGCTTCTTACGATCGCCTTGCTTGCCTCACCTTTTCCTTCAAAGCCGATGACTTTTACCTCTTTGTTTTGTATTTTTTTGTATGTTGAATAGAAGTGCTCCATTTCTTTAATGGTGTGTTTGTTGATGTCGGGAAGGTCTTGTACATGGGTGAAGCGGGGGTCTTCAACGGGAACGGCAATGATCTTATCATCCGAATCACCTCCGTCGATCATTTTCATGATTCCGACAGGGCGGACACGGACCAAAATACCCGACAAAAGGGGGTGTGTGGTGAGTAGGATCACATCAAGTGCGTCACCATCATCCCATAATGTTTGTGGCGCAAAACCGTAATCAAAAGGAAAGTCTTGCGTAGAGTGCGCAACTCGATCAAGGGCGATCATTCCCGTTTCCTTATCTATTTCGTACTTGTTTTTTGATCCTTTGGGAATCTCTACGATAACGTTGAGTTCTTCCGGAACTTTTTTTCCGATTGATATGTCATGCCAGAGGTTCATCCCGTTAGAGATAGGAAGCGCACCCCTTGTTTTGAGGGGTAACACTCCTTATCGATGTTATTACCTTGTAAAATATTCTTGCTCGCGAACGATGCGCTTCCGTAGATTCGCTACATCGTGCAAGATTTATGCATTGTATGGATATGTTCATGATATGTATGAAAAACAAACTGATATATCTCTAACGGGATTCATAGTTTATATGTTACAAAATTACGTTACTAATTATACGGTCTTTTTCTCACCTTCTTCCTCTGAGTTTATCACCTGTTCACCATCAACTCCCTTAATGTCGATCTTCCATCCGGTAAGTTTTGCCGCGAGCCGAACATTCTGTCCGCCTTTGCCGATAGCAAGAGAAAGTTGGTCGGGGGAGACCTTTATTTCCGCTCGGTGTTCTTCTGGATTGAGCTCCACGCTTCCTACTTTAGCGGGAGAGAGTGCGTCCTCAATGAATTTTTTTTGATCGTCTGACCACTCAATAATATCAATTTTTTCTCCTCCAAGCTCGCTCATCACCGTGGATACGCGAACACCGCGTTGTCCTACACACGAACCGACGGGATCAATGTGGGCACCATGGGAAGTTACGGCGATTTTTGAACGAGAACCGGCTTCACGAGCAATGGCCTTTATCTCAACAACACCGCTTGCAATTTCCGGTGCCTCGATTGAAAAAAGTTTTTCAATGAATTTAGGGTGAGAGCGGGAAAGGTGGAGGTCGATACCGCGAGGTGTCTCCTCAACGGCATACAGATACGAACGAATGCGTTCTCCTTGTTTGTAGCGTTCCCCGGGGATCTGTTCATGATACGAAAGGATTCCCGTTGCTTTTCCAAGGTCCACAAAAATATTTCCTCGCTCCATACGTTGGACGGTACCGCTTACGATATCGCCTTGCTTTTTGCCGTACTCATCAAGTACGGAAACTTTCTCAGCCTCGCGAATCCTTTGAATGATCACTTGTTTCGCGGTTTGCGCGGCAATTCTTCCATAATCATCCTTTGGTTCAAGGGGAAATATCAATTCATCTCCCGCTTGGGCGTCTTTTTTAATGAGACGCGCATCTTCAATCATAATATGCTGTTCGGGGTTGAAGCGGATAAGTTTTTCCTCTGTATCCTCTTCTGTTGTTTCAGATTCTATTTTTTCTTCTTCACCCTCAGGCGTTTCCGGTCTAAGCATTGAAGGTTCTACCACAATTTTTATTTGGGAAAACTCTGTTTTTCCGGAACTTATGTCGAAGGTAGCCTTGATGATCTGGCCCTTTTTTCCGTAATCTTTTTTATATGCCGCGGCGAGTGCTTGCTCGATTGCCTCGATAATTTTTTCTTTTGGTATTCCGCGCTCCTCTTCAAGCTGTTGAAGCGCGGAGTTCAATATTTTTAAGTCCATCATGGTTGATTTTCTTATGAGCGAAGCGAATGTAGAAAATCACCACCCCGTGAAATAAAAATCCTTCGGATTTTTCCTTGTGCAGTGCACAAGGATTTCACCGGGGTCTAAAAATCATACTCGCCCTACTCCTTATTCTTCTAAAAAAATTGCCCGTTCTTTCGAAACGGACTTACGTACTGCCAATGTATCAAATTTAGTTGGTTTTGTCAAACAGAAATCGTGGATTGTAAAATGTGTAGCTTCCAGTTAATAACTAGACGTCCGACGTCTAGTTATTATTGGTTATCCAAGGACTCCCCCTGGGAAATCTTGGAAAATACTGCTTGAATAATGTGGTGTAATTTGGTGTAATGAAGTTATGAAAAAAGCACCGACCATTTCAATACTGCTTCTCTCGCTTGTCTTTATTGCACCGATGCAGGTTTCTGCGGTTACAAATGCGGGTGTTAAGCCCGGGAGCCTTCTCTATTTCTTTGATACCGCTTTCGAAAATATGGGCCTTTTCTTTACCTTTGATCCTGAAAAGAAAGTGCAAAAAACATTAGAACATGCCGATGAGCGTCTCGCGGAAGCGGAAGAATCCGCAAATGAAAATGATCCGAAAGCGGTTGAAAAAGCGATGATTGGCTACGAAGAAGATATATCGCTTGCGACAGAAAAATCAAAAGAATTAAAAGACGAGAAAAAGGCGGAAGAGTTGCTCACTATCGTTTCAGAAAATACCGCAAAGCATCAAGAAGTTTTGAGGGGTGTTTTGGAAAAAGTGCCCGAAGAGGCAAAAGAAGCGATTCTCAAAGCTATTGAGGTAAGCAAACGAGGGCAAGAGGAAGCGGCGAAGCAGATCGCAGAACTCAAAGGTGAGATTGAGAAACTCAAAAAAGAAGTTGAGGAATTAAAAAAAGAAACGAGCGACCAACAGGCAGATGAAGTTGAAAAGTTAAAAAAAGAAGTTGAGGCACTTAAAAAACAAAACACGACTCAATCCACACCGAAACAGCCAACCGCAACAACTCAAAATTCACAAGTAGAAAAGGAGATAGAAGAAAAACCCAAAACAATTACGTTACCAAACGGCGCAATTGTAGAAATGGACGCGAGTGGAAATATTGTGCGTACAATCAAAGAAGCACCACAGCAAGTCTACACCGCGCCTGCAGCGACGACACAAACCCAAACATCAACAACTATTCAAATATCGTCAGTTAATGTTACGCCGACAGTCACTTCGGCAAGAATCGAGTGGCAGACCGATAAGCCCACTGAATCAAAAGTATTTATTTCTGGTGGTGGGCTTTCCTCAAAAGTTTATAACTCTGAAT
>Ga0209542_10010097_pt1 | contig 17132 bp, 9 predicted proteins | sample RifCSPhighO2_01_FD_184028 | JGI IMG/M metagenome (GOLD analysis project Ga0209542, IMG submission 184028) | Soil microbial communities from Rifle, Colorado - Rifle CSP2_plank highO2_0.1 (SPAdes) (version 2) | ecosystem: Environmental > Terrestrial > Deep subsurface > Rock core/Sediment ...
TTACAAATATTTCTGGATCATCGGGGTTAATCCTTTTTTTTGCGTCCTTTACAAACTGACAAATGTCTTTTACCGGTAGTTCCTCGCCTGTATCACGAATAACATGACTTATTACAAAACACTTCGTGTCCGGCGTAAGACTCGATTCGATGTTGCGATAGATATCATCTAAATTTTCTTCAACCACGCTAATTGTCTCCGTATTTACGCCGGTAAGTTCCGGCAAGGTCTTCCCATACCTCTTCCCTCGTTGATGATAAAAAGTGGGGTAGGCTGACCAACCATCATCACCTTCAGGATTTCCATGATCCATATTAACTTCAAACAATCGGGCAATGGAAGGATTTTCAGCGTCAGTCAGAACAACGTGGTCCCCCTTGGTGAGCTCGATTAATTTTACTATTAAAGCCATGGCTTCTGTAGTATTACGAGCAAAGATAACACCACTTCTCTCTACACCCACGAGTTCCGCGGCCCTATCTCTCGCGGACTCAAATAACCTTTCTTTTTCTCTTTTACTAAGTTGACTAGCCGCTTCTTCTATTTCCCCAACTTCACCGGGGTGATTAGAAATTGAAGCATGGTTCAAGTGTAAACCACCGTCCAATTTTCCTTCTAAAAATTTTTGATACTGGGAACTATCAAAATAAAAATCCTGGTTGAATTTACCAGAATACCTCTCAAGGTGTGCTTGAATTTCTTGGTTACTATATTCTACGCCGATTAATCCATCATTAAGTTTGGTCCGAGCATATTCATAAATTTCATTTACCTTTTCCATCGTTAAATTAGATAGTTGATGGGCTGATTCGAACCGTGGATGGCGGCGTAGGTTTTGGCTAAAATCCGGCCTGTTTTCCATTTCCAACCATTCTCGAGTGCCGGGATAAGGCGTGTTAATATTTATGGCAATAGAATTTTTACTCACCAAACCGTCGTCATAAAGACCGGCGATATAATCAATAGTCCTTTTATATTCACCCAACCCAGCCAGGCCAAATTGTAAAGACACGCCAGTACGAATCCCTAATTCCTTACACCAAAGAAGTACTTTTTCAACTTGGCGCGGGTCAACCTGTTTTCTTCTTCCCTCTACGGCTTCTTCAAGTTGCTCAAAGCCAAAATATATATAGGTACACCCTCCTTTTTTCATTTTTTCTAAAAAATCTCTGCGAGGTATGTCAGCAAAAGCGGTTTGACACGCCCACTCGAATCGAACTTCCCGTTCTTGAAGACTAATTATTTCATCGAGTAACTCCTCGGTTTTTCTGGGACTCTGGGTGAAAGTTGAATCATCAAAAAATACAGCCTCGTATCCATAATCTTTAACTAATATTTCTAACTCTCTACTAGTCTTTTGAGTGCTTGGTTGTCTAAAACGATTTATGGGATATAAATCTCCGTTTAGAGACTCCATACAAAACCCACAACCATACTTACACCCCATTTGAGTCATTACGTGAGCGGTTTTTTTGTTATCAAAAAGTGAAAACCGGTTTTCTCTAGTAAGCCTTCCGCGAAACATAAAAGGTAATTTGTTCCAGTCGAGTGGCGTTCCACTTAAACTCACCGCCACAGTTTCACCTTGTAAACCTTTTACGGTTAAACTACCAGAGCCTTCAATTTGTTTGAATATGCCACGATTTTTTAAAATATTTTCAATAATTTCATTATTGTTCTTATCTCGGTTGTTGGCAATAAATTTAAAAATTTCGGCTAAGGCGTAGGGGGCATCGCCAGCCACCACCATGTCAACAACACCTCGAGATTTTTTGTCTTCCAAGGTAGACTGGCTTTTGATTGCTGTAACACTTTCCTCACTAGACAGCAGTTTAGAACAAAGATAGGCATCGGCGTTAAGACCATCCTCGTGCGAACCGCCCAATATTACTAAAGTATCAGGCGAATACATTTTTATTATTTTAGCTATTTCGATAGCGAAATAATGACCTTCGCTAGTATTACTTATACCAACCACTCGTGGTTTTTCTCTTTTAACTCTTTCGATAAGGTTTTGTATAAACTCATCGCTAAATTGGTCCGGATTCATCACTGCCGTCACCTCTGGACTTGAGGCGGCCGGGAAAGTGTCCGTACGCAAGTAACGATCAAGAACTGCGGTGGCATACATTAACGGCGTTGGCTCGCCCGGAAAAACCCCGCTTACACCCTCCCCGATATGGGGGGCACTTATAAAAAATACAGGAAAATATTTTAGTTCATGAATTTCGGTTTCCAATGCTTGTAAATAGTCTTCTCGGGAAGAAAACTTTTTCCCAGATAAATTTCTCTTGGCCGCTTGTTCAATTTTTAAATCGCGTCTTCGAAGAAATTCTAAATAAATTTCTGTATTAAATTCATCTTCTGGATTAAAATAATAGGCCTCCCCGCTTTTTTCATCTCTTTTTTGTTCGGTTGGGCTAAGTTCATTCTTCGCTTTTTTTATACTTTTTTCTTTAAGGACTTCTAAGTCGACCCCTTCTTGGATACTAGAGGCCAGGCCTTTCCGTTTTAGTTCTGACCCCCTCCTGTCTAACTCAATCGCCTCGGACTGAAGGCTTTCTAAATCTGGGTATTTTTCAATCATAAATTACTTAAAAACGTATGCGAGTATATTAACAAAACGACTGAGGTTCGGCAAGGTCCAGAAATCTTATATGTAACAAAAGAACATAAAAATGCCCCGGGTGAATTTTCACCGAGGGCATTTTAAAACTACTATGTAATTAAAAGACCTTAACCTTTAAAACCGGTCCCAGCCGGGATAAGACGACCGATAATAACATTCTCTTTCAGGCCTTCAAGGTAGTCAATTTTACCAGTAATCGCGGTGTTAATAAGCACCTTGGCAGTTTCCTGGAAGGAAGCTGAAGACAAGAAGCTCTGGGTAGACAAGGCGACACGAGAAACACCGAGCAACAGTTCGCGGCAAGTGGCGGTTTTACCGCCATCTTTTTTCGCTAAGCGATTGGAGATTTCTAACTGGGCTTTTTCTACAACTTCGCCGGGTAATAAATCGGTATCCCCAGCATCTTCGACATAGACACGACTGAACATTTGGCGGATAATGATCTCAACATGCTTGTCGTTAACCTTCTGACCTTGGGAAGAATAGATGTTCTGTACTTCTTCCAAAACATACCTCTGAACAGCCGGACGGCCCTTTAGTTCAAAGAGATCTTGGAGATTAATACTGCCATCGGTTAGACGATCACCTTTTTCTACCTTATGACCATCTTGAACTACCAGTTTGTAACCCAATGGTACGATGTACTCACGCACTTTCGGTCCTTCATAACTTAAGGTGACAGTGTTCTTGGTAATTTTTACCGTCCCGCTGTATTTAGCAGTGATTTCTTCACCCGAACCACCACGAACCACCAAAACTTGATCTTTGTTAACGGTATCACCATCTTTCACTTCAACTTCATCTCCCTCGGTAAATTTCAACTTCATTTCTTCCATCCCTTCGAACTTGATACGAATAATCTTCTGACCACGGCGACCTTCAAAGATTTTCTTACCAGAAGCGGAGGTAATGACTTTTCCGTCCGCATCATCTATTTCAACCGCACCCTCTACTTCAGCGAGGACAGCTTGGTGTTTAGGAGCACGAGATTCAAACAATTCTTCGACACGAGGTAAACCTTGAGTAATATCTCCACCCATAACACCACCGGTATGGAAGGTACGAAGCGTTAACTGGGTACCTGGTTCACCGATCGACTGGGCGGCAATGACACCAACCGCGACACCAATTTCCGCTGGCGCATTGTGAGCCAAGTCAAAGCCATAACACTTACGGCAAACGCCTTTTGGTAAATGGCATTGTAAAACACTACGCACATGGACAGTGGTAACACCGGCAGATTCAATTTCACGGGCAATCTGGTCGGTAATGACACCGCCAGATTTTAGGATTACTTTGTTACCCGCTTTAACATCGGCTAAAACATACCGACCCCAAACACGATCGGCAAGTTTTTCACCCATTTCTTTAGATTGGGCTTCGGTAAAGATTTCACCAATGTCATCTCCACAATCGTCTTCAAGGACAACGACATCTTGAGAGACATCGACCAAACGACGGGTTAGGTAACCAGCGTTCGCGGTACGAAGAGCGGTATCTGACAAACCTTTACGGGTACCGTGGGAAGAAATAAAGAATTCCAAGACGTCAAAGCCTTCTTTAAAGTTACCTTTAACCGGCAATTCAATAATGTCGCCAGATGGAGACACCACCAAACCTTTCATACCAATAACCTGACCCAACTGGCCCCAAGTACCACGGGCACCGGAATCGATCATGGCGAAGACGGGACCATTCTTATCCAAAGTTGCTTGGTTGTTGGCCAAGATCTTTTCTTTAGCTTCAGTCCAGATTTCCAAAATCTTCGCGCGTCGTTCGGCCTGGGTTAACAAACCTTCTTGGTATTGTTCTTCCACTTCTTGAACCCGGGCATCGCTGGCTTTTAAAATAGCGGGCTTTTCGTCAATACGTGGGAAGTTGTTCATACCAAGGGAATAACCAGACTTGGTCACATATTTGTAGCCCATGTTTTTTAAATCATCCAAAAAGTGAGCAGTCACTTCCTGATCATGAATTTCAAGAGATAGGCGGATAATCTGGGCTAGTTTTTTAACGTTAATAGTTTCATTGTAATATGGCAACTTCTCCGGAACTACTTCGTTGAAAATAGTTCGGCCAACCGAGGTTTCCAAAAGGAACGGTTCGGTTTTGCCGTGTTTTTCTAATCCTTCACTAATACGAACCTTGATGCGTTCGTGCAAAGTAATGATCCGGCTCTTGTAAGCCAACATGGCTTCCTTGGGAGAAGAGAAGAACTTTTTAATCGGAGCAGTATCGTCGGTCTTGTGATGAGTTAGGTAGAAACAACCGAGGGCAATGTCTTGCTTAGGGGTAATAACCGGTTGACCGGTGGCTGGCTTCAACAGGTTCTTTTCCGCGGCCATTAGATTGTCGGCTTCGGCCCGGGCTTCCAAAGTCAAAGGCAAGTGTACGGCCATTTGGTCACCGTCGAAGTCAGCATTGAAAGCGGTACAAACTAAAGGATGCAACTGGATGGCTTTACCTTCGATAAGACGGGGATGAAAAGCTTGGATACCCAAGCGATGCAAAGTTGGCGCGCGGTTCAAAAGAACGCGAGTAGTTTTAGTTAGTTCTTCGAGAATGTCCCAAACCTCGTCACGCTCGGATTCAATGAATCGGCTAGCGCTCCTAACATTGTGCGCTAATTCGCGTTTAATGATTTCGCTAATGATAAACGGTTTAAATAGTTCCAAGGCCATGCGTTTTGGTAAACCACATTGATCAATGTTTAAGTTTGGACCAACGACGATTACCGAACGACCAGAGTAGTCAACGCGTTTACCCAAAAGGTTCTGACGGAAACGGCCTTGTTTACCTTTTAGGATGTCAGCCAAAGAACGGAGCTGCCTCTTTTGGCCAGTCGAGGCAGTAACAGTCTTGGAATGACGAGCGCTGTTGTCGATTAAAGCATCAACTGCTTCTTGCAACATTCTTTTTTCATTGCGGCAGATTACTTCTGGGGCGTCTAACTCATTTAACCTTCTTAAACGGTTGTTGCGGTTAATAACCCGGCGATACAAATCGTTTAGGTCGCTGGTCGCAAACCGACCACCATCGAGCGCTACCATTGGACGCAAGTCTGGCGGGATAACCGGGATGTTTAACATGATCATCCATTCGGGACGAATGCCGGTCATGAACAAACTCTTTAAAAGTTTCTTGCGGCGGATGATTCTTTCACGCTTCGCACCCTTAGCAGTTTGCTGTTCTTCGGTTAAACGCTTAATGGTTTCGTCAAGATCAATGCGCTCTAACAAATTGCGAACGGCTTCAGCACCGATTGAGGCTTCGAACAAGTGACCATAGCGTAAAGATAGTTCCTGATAACGATTTTCCGAAACGATCTTCATGACTTGAATTTCCTTTAATTCTTTGTCAGCCTGTTGAAAGTCGGCTTCCAAAGCTTTGGTTTTTCTTTCGGATTCTTGCTGAACGGCGTCCAAAGCAGTTTTGCCAGCTTTTTCGTCGTTCAATTTTTGGATCGCCTGCTCTAACTCGCGTTCAATCTGTTTGCGTTTGGATTTGTATTCCTGGCGCAACTGATCGGAAGCAGCCTTGCGGCCTTCTTCGTCAACGTGAGTAATAACGAATGAGGCAAAGTAGATAACTTTTTCCAAAGCTTGAGCCGAAAGATCTAAGACCAAACCAACTTTAGAAGGAACGGAGCGTAAGAACCAGATGTGGGATACGGGAGCAGCGAGTTCAATGTGGCCCATGCGTTCACGACGAACCAGAGAATGGGTAACTTCGACACCACACTTGTCGCAAACAATTCCTTTATATCTAATCTTCTTGTATTTTCCGCAATAACATTCCCAATCTTTGGTTGGGCCAAATATTTCTTCGGCAAATAACCCGCCTTTTTCTGGCTTCTGGGTGCGGTAGTTAATGGTCTCCGGCTTGTTTACTTCACCGTAAGACCAATTACGAATGACTTCTGGTGAAGCCAGCTTTAAGCGGATGGCATCAAAGTCAATGGAATGGAGTGAGTCGCGTGACATAGTATTCATGTATTATTTTAGGTGAGTGAAAGCCGTTACTCGGCTTGAACCGGTGCTTCCACCGGAGCCGATTCTTCAGATTCGGCTTTGGCTCTTTTTACTTCTTCCGTTGGCAAATACTGGCCAGACTCACTACGGCTAAGTAACTCGACATCGAGGCCCAGACCTTTAAGTTCGCGGACCAAGACGTTAAATGATTCAGGAATGTTTACCCGGCTAACTTGCTCACCTTTAATGATCGCTTCGTAGGCTTTGGAGCGGCCAGGGACATCGTCGGATTTAATGGTTAACATTTCTTGCAAAGTATGGGCGGCACCATAGGCTTCCAAAGCCCAAACTTCCATTTCACCAAACCTCTGGCCACCAAACTGCGCCTTACCACCCAAAGGTTGTTGGGTGATCAAGCTGTAGGGACCGATGGAACGTTGGTGAATCTTGTCTTCAACCATGTGGTTCAACTTCAACATGTAGTTGTAACCAATGGTGACGGGATTGTCGAAAGCCTCACCAGTACGTCCATCGTACAAGATGACTTGGCCACCATCTGGCAAACCAGCTTTCTTTAATTCAGTTTTAATCTGCTCTTCATTCATACCATCCAAAACCGGAGTCGCTACTTTGTAACCAAGAGCATTGGCGGCTAAACCAAGATGGTTTTCTAAAAGCTGACCCAGGTTCATACGAGAGATAACGCCGAGTGGGGACAAAATAATGTCGAGTGGAGTACCATCTTCTAAGAACGGCATGTCAGCGACCGGCACTACTTTAGAGATAACACCTTTGTTACCATGGCGACCAGACATTTTGTCACCAACTTGGACCTTGCGCATATCCGCGACCGTGACCTGAACTTGTTTAATAACCCCGGGTTCTAATTTGTCACCCGCTTCAGCCGAGAAAATCTGAATGCCGATTACTTTTCCGTGCTCACCGTGCTCTAAGTAAAGTGAGGAGTCGCGCACATCGCGAGCTTTCTCGCCAAAGATGGCGCGGAGCAATCTTTCTTCCGCGCTTAATTCCGTCTCACCTTTAGGAGTAATCTTACCAACTAAAATGTCGCCGGATTTTACTTCAGCGCCAATGCGGACAACCCCTTCACTGTCCAAATTTTTTAATTTTTCTTCACTAACATTCGGGATATCTGAAGTCACAACTTCTGGTCCCAGTTTAGTTTCACGAACATCTATTTTATAATCTTCAATGTGGATGGAGGTGTAAGCATCTCTCTGCACAACGCGCTCGGAAATGACAACCGCGTCTTCGTAATTGAAGCCATCCCAGACCATGTAGCCGACCAAAACATTTCGGCCTAAAGCCATTTCACCGTCACGGACTGATGGACCATCAGACAAAACCTGTCCCTTCTTGATCTTGTCGCCAACATTAATACTGGGGTGTTGGTTGATACAAGTCGAAGAGTTAGAGCGGATAAACTTATTTAAATTGTAAGTAAACTTTTCACCTTTCTTGCCAGTCAAAACTATTTTACTGCCATCGACTTCAGTGATTTCACCGTCGCAATCCGCGATAACGATGTGGCCAGTATACAGAGCGGCTTCACGTTCAACACCGGTTCCCACCAATGGTGGTTCCGGACTAATACACGGCACGGCCTGACGTTGCATGTTTGTACCCATGAGAGCGCGGGTCGCGTCATCATGTTCGAGGAAAGGGATACAAGCAGTCGCGATGCTTACAATTTGGTGAGGGGCAACATCCAAATATTCTAAATCTTCACTTTTAGCGACACCGGCCTTACCGTTAACGCGAGCGGCGATTGTTTCGTCAACAAAATATCCATCCGGATCTACCTTGGTGGAAGCGGCGGCGGTAATAACTTTTTCTTCTTTAAAAGAATTTAAGTAAACAATTTCATTGGTCATCCGGGGTTTAACCGGAATGGTTTTTAAAGTGGATTTACCAAGTTTCTTAGCCACTTCTTCGGTAATCTTGGCACCATCTTTTATACCCTCGATGTCTCCGCGTAAAATTTCACCAACCAAAAGTTTTGGGTCGTTGTTTACGTCACGCAAAATCTTACGGTAAGGTGTTTCGATAAACCCAAACTCGTTGATCCGAGCATAACTAGCTAGGTGGTTAACCAAACCAATGTTTGGACCTTCGGGGGTAGCGATCGGACAGATGCGACCATAGTGTGTCGTGTGCACGTCGCGCACTTCGAAACCGGCGCGGTCGCGGGACAAACCACCGGGGCCAAGAGCGGACAAACGGCGTTTGTGTTCGAGTTCAGACAAAGGATTGGTCTGGTCCATGAACTGTGACAACTGTGAACTCATAAAGAATTCACGGATCGCGCTCGTCACCGGTCGGGCGTTAATAAGTTTATTAGGACTTAACTGCTCGACGTCATAAGTACTCATGCGATCTTTAATGATACGTTCCATGCGAGCTAAACCAATACGGAAACTGTTCTGGACTAGTTCACCGACTGAACGAACGCGGCGGTTGCCAAGATGATCAACATCATCTGGTTCTTCTTGGGTAACGTTCAAGCGGACAACTTCTTTTAAAACAAGTAATAATTTTTCTGGACTTAAAACTCGATTATCTTTTTGATCAAAATCTCCTTCAGTGTAACCGAGGTCAAATTTGGTGTTGAATTTGTAGACACCAACACGACCAAGGTCATAACGTTCGAAATTGAAGAACATGGCTTCGATCAAACTCTTGGCGTTGTCAGCTGTCGCAAGATCCCCGGGACGAATTCTCTTGTAGACCTCGATTAAACCTTCGTCGCGGCTCTTGGCCAAATCTTTTTTAATTGTGGCGTCAACATAATCCACGTGAGGATTGGTATTAACGTCTTCAAACATTTTTTTAATTTCTTCATCGCCCTCATAGCCAAAGGCACGGAGGATAGAGGTAGCAGCCACTTTTCTTTTGCGATCTACTTTTACCCACAAAACGTTATTCATGTCCGTTTCGATTTCGATCCAGGCTCCACGATTCGGGATGATCTTGGCACCATAGTAACGACGACCACGAACGTTTTCGGCGGTGAAGAAAGCACCAGCACTACGAATAAGCTGAGATACAACAACACGCTCAATACCGTTAACAATAAAAGTACCCCGGTTGGTCATAACCGGGATTTCACCCAAATAGATTTCTTGAGATTTAGACTGACCGGTTCGCTTGTTGACCAAACGAGCGGTAATACGAAGCGGGGCTTCGAAAGTAATATTACGAGTACGGCAAACAACTTCGTCAAAACGTGGTTCGTCCAAATAGTAATCTTCAAGATAAAGTTCTAGATCGCGGCCGGTGAAGTCGGTAATTGGGGAAACTTCTTCAAAAAGTTCTTTGACCCCGAACTTCAAGAACCAACCATAGGAGTTCTTTTGGAGCTCAATCAAGTCAGGCAACGGCATAACGTTGTCTCGGCCGGTGAAGAAACGGCGGGCGTCGGTTGAGACCGGCTTGTGCTTGTAAATGGACATAAAACGTGCGTTTTAAGAGGTTAATAGTTTAAAAAATAGTTAATTTTTTTAAAAAAGCCGGCAAAAGCCACAAACCAAAAAAGGCCGCTTGGGTATGGGGCTTATTAGTTTTACTTAAAGATTAGCCAAAAAAAGCAAGGTACGCATCTATTTATTCTCGATGTTTGTAAAACCTTGCACTAAGCGAGGTTGGACGCAACCGGACTTTTAGCTATAACTAGCCAAAAAATGGTTGTTTACGCCTTGGTTTTCAAAGTACTAGAATAGTACTAAAAACCAAGAGGTTTGTCAACCGGAAAACAGTGGATAAGTTTAAGAGTTTTTTCGAACAAAGCCTTCTTTTTCTATCTTTTTAAATTGGTCCGACCCCAAAAAGATTAAAAATTGCCTTTCCAGCCAATTCAAATCAATAACATCACTAGTAAAACTGGGTTTAACAGTTAATAAATATGCTTTAAACACATGATTTAACCTGTAAAATATGATACTGTGTACCTCTTGAGTTTTTTCGCGAACATACTTCTGAACGATTGTCAGCCAGCCCATATCTGTTGACAAGTCAGAAAACCGCTTGACTATCGCCAGGTTATAATCCATGTCGGGTAAAATTTCTTCATATTTTCCAGGCCAAATCGGCTCTTTCATATAGCCTTCAAAGTATTTATTTTTCAATAATTGATAATTCTTTTTGTACTCATCTAACGTCATTTTAAAGGGATGCGTCTCGGTAATCTCATAAGTGGTCGGGCTATATACTACAACCATTCCGGTGTCACTACTGTTCCCGGTATAGGCTACAAAAGCGTGTTTAAAATCGGGAAGGAGTTTTAAGTCAAACATTTTATAAATTGCGAAACCACTCATTACGTCTTGTAATTTGACCCCCGGCTTTAATTTTTCATAGGCCTCTTCGATTCTGTGCAACTCCCCAACTGCTACAGCCACTAGTCCTTGCGGTGAAACATCTTGTATCTCGCCGGGGAAAATATGTAGATAACCTCGTGGTGTGAGTATGCTACCTGGTTTTCGTGTATAAATACCCCGCTCTTTACCGACTAAATTCCTTGTTTTTTTAATACTCAAACCAATACCTGGCGTATGCAACCTCTCGTCCCCACCTTCAGCGTGATGTTTAACACCTTTGAAACCTCTGCCCCGCCCATTTGTTTTTTGTTTTTGTAATCGACGATTTGTAGCGTTATCCAGGCTTCTTAAACCGCCTTCTTTGACAACATATTCGAGCCATTCATCATCTGATCGTCGTGTTAGAAAAGAATTGACCGTCCCGCTCAAAAAATTCTTGGCTACGGATAGTAAATCAGAATAATCATACTCCTTACCACTTACGGGATCCGTGTATTTATAATCACCTGGCTCAGAAGCAAAGTGCAAGTCAATACAATTATCTTTAAAAACATCGCCGTACTTTTCCATTAGTTTAGCAAACTGATTAAACGGTATGGTGCTCCTCACTCCCTTAGGGGCATCCCAAGCGCAAAATGGACAAGCGTGGGCGCAGCCTTGGGTAGGTTGAACAAAAAACAAACTAGAAAGTAATTGCTTTAGTTCTTCTTCAGAATATCTTTCGGCTAACCCGGCGGGCAGTTCGCCCTGTGCCCAAGATTCCTCCTCCTTTTCCTTAACCAATTCTTCGATGATATCTTGAACCTTCTTTACCATCCATTTTTCATAATAGCTAACCGTCGCAATATTACGCGGATCTAAAAAAGCTCGCCTTAGGTAATCTCTTGCTTCGCCCCGATCGGCTAATTGCTTCAATTTTTGAGCAAGCTCACTGGGTGTTTTCCTAAATAATTCAAAATCCGACGCCTGTTCATAAGGTTCGAAATCATGACCCCACTCTACGACTGGCATAATGATAAAAAATAATTAATCACTATTGATAAATATACCGAATAATATTAAATTTTGCAATGTTATATGATAAAAAGTTAGACTCAATCTATCCACACTTGACACTACTCGTGTTACACCTTACAATGTTTTCACATTCTTTCCAACAAGCTGCGGTGGAGTTGATGTCTCAACCGGATCGGATTGTAAAAAGCAATTCTCTCTCCTCTATAATCATTTTTTTGTTTATAGTCGAAGTTTTTTAGATTTGATCCGTGGCTAAAACATGCAACTCTTTACGCAGCTTAGTGGAAAGAAAAACCCTCGACATTGTATCGAGGGTTATTTTTTACAAAAAATATTTCTTTAAGATAAATAACAGTTCGGGATGAAATTTTTCTCCTTGTTCAATCATTGATTTAATTTCTTCGATAGTAAAAAATTCTACTTCCACTACTGCTTCTGGTTCCATCTGGAATGGCCCGTTATATTTTGCTCTATAACAAACAATAAATTTGTCTGGCTGGCCAAGGGCGTGATAAGAATCTTTAGAAAAATATTCTATTGGTGTTTCAACGCCAACTTCTTCTCTCATTTCTCTTTTCGTGGCGTCTTCGTAACTCTCACCGGCTTGCACATGCCCACCAACTGTTGTAGACCAATGATTTGGTGCGAAAGAAAGGTTGGGATGGCGTAATTGCAAAGCCAACTTGCCTTCATCGTTAAAAATTAGGACGTGAACAATCCAGTGACATAATAATTTTTTGTAAACATCTTCCTTGTCTACCTGACCCACCACTTCATCTTTATCGTTTACGACATCCATCATCTCCATATTATTTAACTAAGGATAGGTCGCCATTAATAACAACCGGATGGACCGATTCGATTTCATGTTTACAATAAGGTTGGTCGGGGATCGGATTCCAGAGAAAAATCTTCTGTCCTAAAACATGGGCAAAGCCGATTTCCATTAAAGTATTCCCACCGATGTAATTGGGGATGTTGTGTTTCTCAAAATTTAAAACTAAAATCGCATCGCCTCCTTGCATTAAATCCCAGTATTCTTTTATAACATCATCGGTTCTTTTTTGGTCAAGCTTAATTCTCTCTTTTTCTTCAGTAGTTTTTCCAACGAAGGCTTTGGCGTAGGAAGTAACATAAGCATTATGACCAAGGGTCAGAAGATTGTCCCTCACTTCAATCATTTTTTCGGTAAATTGCATGGAACCGCTTATGCCTACTCTCATAAAACAATTAATAACAATGTTTCAATTATATTCTCGCTACGAGTGCCGGTCAAGACAATTTAAAAAAGCCGCCTAAACTTTGGGGCGGCTTTAATTCACGGCCTTGTTATTTTCAATGGCGAAAAACCATCTCTCATCACCTTCGTGTTTGGGGTCACTTTTCCAAAATTTTACAAAGTCAGTAAGTAAATACTGGCAATTCGGGCCAAGGAAGGGATCCAACAAATAAATATATTTTAGACCAACCTTTTTTACCACTGCGTAATGATATATTTCGTGTGGTGGCATGGCATAACAGACAATCGCCAGCTTCTTTTTTCTTAAGGCTTTCCTCAATTCGTTTACTTCCGTATTTCTTTTTACGACATAGTTAAGCTTATGTTTTTCTGCCGCTTCCACGAAGCTTTTGTGCAAAGTACCCCAAATTTTGCTGGTTTTTAACAATTTTTTTAATTCTGTTTCATCATAGATAAAACCCAAAGAAGCCATAACCATGCGAAAGCTGGCTGGACCACAGGTATAATTGGTCTCTTGTTTGTAGTACGGCAAAGCCATAATTTTTCATAAGGGCGCCTATTATATACCATCCGGTTAGTTTTGGCAACCTCTGTAGTTCTTTTATTTGTCCGACTTTCGCCTCTGTGCTATAATATTCGTAACAAAATGATTATGTCGAGATCACGTCGCGGGCGACCACCTTTGCGGGAACGCATTAATCTAAACCCTGAAATCGGCAGGGGTCTTTTATCTATTTTCCTCTTTGTGGTAGCTGGTTTGTCTATCCTTAGCTTCTTTAATTTAGCGGGAATTGCTGGCCACTTCATTGATTCGCTCCTCGCAATTGGCTTTGGCCAAGTCCGCTACTTTTTTCCAATCATCCTGGCCATTGTCGCCGGGCTAATCATAAAAGATTTGAGTTACGAGTATCGCCCCACCCATTTTTTTGGCTCAATACTCTTCTTTTTGAGTTTCAACGGCCTTGTCCATCTACAAAATGCAGTGGAAGAAATGGTGGATTTAGCCATGCAGGGCTATGGTGGTGGACTGGTTGGCCTCGCTTTAGCCTGGCCACTAGGGACTTACCTCGGCTACTGGGGTAGTCTGGTTATATTTATTGCTCTACTTTTAATCTCAATCATTTTCATTTTTAACACTTCTTTGGCGCAATTAGTACTTTTAAACAAGAAGTTCTTTCTCATACTCGGTTTTCTTGGACAGCAGCTGGTAAATTTCTTCTACCGTTTTAAAAAGGAAGAAAAGGTAGAATTTAAGATTAAAGGGGATTATGAAGAAACACCAAGTGAAGAAACCGAAGAATGGGAAACCGTAAAATTAGAAGAGGAGGAAGAAGAACGGCGAGCCTTTGAACGAAAATCTTTGGAAAGAAAAACTGAATTAGAGACTGGAGGCCCGACGGAAGAAACGGCTAAGGAAGGCCAATTGGAAGAATTACCACTACCAGATTACAGCTCATTCGCTTTACCGGACACCAGTCTTCTCTTTACCTCAAAAACCAAACCATCGTCTGGAGATATTAAAAGCAACGCGGAGATTATTCGGGATACCTTACAAAACTTTGGCATTGAAGTGGATATGGGAGAAGTTCGAGTGGGCCCAACTGTAACGCAATTTTCTTTAAAACCAGCTAAGGGTATTAAGCTAACCCGCATCTTGGCCTTAAGCAACGACCTGGCTTTAGCTTTGGCGGCCCACCCTATTCGCATTGAGGCCCCCATTCCTGGCCAATCTTTAGTCGGCATTGAAGTTCCAAACCAAAAAGTAGCGATGGTTACTTTACGCGAACTCTTGGAAAGCCCAGAGTTTAAAGATCGCGAAGACACCTTGCAGGTGGCATTGGGAAAAGATGTCGCCGGTACTGTCTGGTTTGGGAGGCTTTCCAAAATGCCGCATCTTTTAATTGCGGGCGCCACGGGATCTGGTAAAACCGTTTGTATTAATACAATTTTACTTAGCTTACTTTACCAAAACACTCCAGAAACTTTGCGGGTCATTATGGTTGACCCCAAAAGAGTCGAACTGACTCTTTACAACGGCATCCCTCATCTTCTAACACCAGTTATTACTGACCCAGCAAAAACTGTTAACGCTTTGAAATGGACAATCGGGGAAATGGAACGTCGTTTTGATCTTCTCGCCGCTTCCGGTAAGCGCGACATCCAATCTTACAACAAAACGGCTACTGAAAAAATGCCATACATTGTTTTTGTCATTGACGAACTAGCTGACCTCATGGCAATGGCGGCCAGCGAAGTTGAAGCTGGCATTATCCGCATTGCCCAGATGGCGCGGGCGGTTGGTATTCACCTTATTGTTGCGACGCAACGCCCGAGCGTTGAAGTTATCACCGGTCTCATGAAAGCGAACATCCCGGCTCGTATCGCTTTTTCAGTCGCTTCGCTTATTGATTCCCGTACAATTTTGGATTGCCCGGGGGCGGAAAAACTTTTGGGGCGCGGCGACATGCTATTCTTAACAGCTGAATTGTCTAAACCAAAACGCATCCAAGGCGCCTATGTTTCCGAAGAAGAAATGAAACGAATTGTTGACTTTTTGAAGGGTAACGCTGAACCTAATTACAACGAATCGGTTGTTAGTAAGGGCGGGGGAAATGGCGGCACGCTAAACATGTTCGGTGGTGGCAGCGACGACCAAGACCCGCTTTTCAATGAAGCTAAACAACTGGTAATCGAATCAGGAAAAGCCAGCGCTTCGCTCATGCAAAGACGGATGAAGGTGGGCTATGCCCGGGCGGCCAGACTGCTTGACGAATTAGAAGAAGCTGGTATAGTAGGACCTGCTGATGGCGCTAAACCGAGAGAAGTTTTTACTGAACACATGATGCCAACTGCGTCTTTCGAATTGTCGGACGAAGAACAAACTTTGGATGCGGGTGGCACGGTGTTCAAAGAGTAAAAATATGACCATGTTTTGTTACAAACGAATCGCGAAGACCAAGCGCGTTGGTGAAGAACTCAAGGAAGCGAGAATTCGCATTGGTTTGGATTTAGAAAGCATTTCAAAAAATTCTTTTGTCGCCAAAAACCACCTCCTCATGATTGAGGATTGCGAATACTTTCGGCTCCCCCAGGCCACAGCTTATCGCCTGGCCTATATTAAAGCCTATGCGAAGGCGGTGGGATTGGATTCCAAGGCTCTAGCTAAAGATTTTAAATGCGAAGGCGGATTACGAGATATTAAAACCGTTCACCCCCACCAGTCCATTCGTAATTCACGATTTAATTTCTTTTCCCTCACTCTTCGGTATATCGTGGCCGGTGTCTTTATCTTTATTTTTGTTGGTTATCTAGCCTGGCAAATTAAAGGCGTGATTGAGCCACCGAGATTAGTTCTTTATTCGCCGGAAGAAGGACTGGTGGCCAACACTTTGTCAGCACTAATCCAAGGTGAAACAGAAAAAGAAACAGCACTGACAATTAACGGGCAAGAAGTACGTGTAAACGATAGCGGCCAATTTGAAACGCACCTAGATTTACAAAACGGAGTTAATACAATCATTGTTTCGGTTAAGAAAAAGCATGGTAAAACTTCGACGGTTACCCGACATGTGGTCGCGAGACCACAGGCTGTGGCCGGAGAAAAAATTACCCTACTACCAAACTAATTAAAATTTATTAATTTAAAATTCGTATGGCTAAAGGATCAGCTAGTGAGGAGGTAAAGAATAAATTGAAGGCCGCTGAAAGCGCGATCGAACAGATCAAGAGCCGCTTTGGCGATGGGGCGATTATGACTTTTGGTGAAGGCAAGGCGAGTATGCAGGTTGAGGCTATCCCGACCGGTTGTATGTCTTTAGACATCGCGCTTGGTATTAAAGGCGTGCCCCGCGGACGCATTATTGAAATTTATGGACCGGAAGCCAGTGGTAAAACCACACTAGCTCAACATGTTGTGGCAGAAGTCCAAAAACGGGGCG
>Ga0209542_10010098_pt1 | contig 17132 bp, 9 predicted proteins | sample RifCSPhighO2_01_FD_184028 | JGI IMG/M metagenome (GOLD analysis project Ga0209542, IMG submission 184028) | Soil microbial communities from Rifle, Colorado - Rifle CSP2_plank highO2_0.1 (SPAdes) (version 2) | ecosystem: Environmental > Terrestrial > Deep subsurface > Rock core/Sediment ...
CCATTATAAACACCTTCTCATCCAGCCTATAATCACGAGAGATATTTTTTAAGAAAGACAACCAGGCTATACTTCTTCTCCATAAAGAGAATGTTTGGGATGGAGATCTTCCATTTTTCTACCACATAATCAAGTACAGTATTCAATAGAAGATATGATCCAGCTATGCCTAGGGCAAAGAGAATCCGCTCATATGCTACAACTGGAATCAAGCTAACCCATTGCCCGGCAGTCATGGGAATAGTCCATATCCATATCGCTCCACCAACAGCATGGGCAGTAAATGTTGCTCCTAAACTTCTAAAGAGCAGCTTTCCCGGGGCATGGTTTGGCAGGAGTATGCCTAAAATAGGAATAAGCCAGAATAAAGGGAAAAACCAAACTGTTCTTCCTATAGGATGGATGAGAAAGATAGTAATACACAACAAAGGGATGATGATACTCATTGACTTTTTCTTTGTGCCAAAATAGTATGCCGCAAAGAGCATGGGTAAGAAGCGCAAGATATTGATGAATGTCCATTCTTTTCCAATGATGAGGTGATCAGCTATCTGAGAGAAGGCAACGGTGATTATTCCTACAATCGGTCCTAACAAAGCTCCGGCAGTTGGGCCAAAGAACTGAAACAAGGTAAAAAACTGGTTTTCTGCTCCAACTAAAGGGGAAAAATTAATGTTCTTGCCGATTAGGACTAAGATAACAAAGAGGATGAAAAATAAGACTCTCTTTGCTGAGAAAAAGGATGTAATTGCCATAATTCTGCTAGGAGAATGGGAGATTTAAATAGATTTTGCAACTGGAGGCTATATCCTAAATGTGGTTAGCCTTTACAAGCTATTATCTCTTTTTCTCTGCAACTACTACAGGCTTCGGCAATCCTTTCGCCTTATGGAGATGTCTCATCGACAAGATAAGGATGACAATCACTTCAATAAGGATTATGACCACAATAACAAGAATAGCTAAGACCAGCTCCACCAAAGGAATATCAACCCCAAAGACAAACATGCTTCGTCACCTCATTTTTAAGGAAAGATCTATCCGTAATTCTTTCCCCCTATTTAATTCTTTTTACAATCTACGGCCAGAGGAAGAAGAGCTTTACTTGTTCTTCTTCAATTTGCCAAGCTCTCCCTCAATTCTTGAGAGCTCTTCTTGGAAAGGATCTGGCTTTTCTGCTTTCTTTTCCTGTTTCTTTTCCACTATTTTCTCTTTCCCTTTCTGCTTAGTCGGAGGAGCTTCCAGTTTTTTCTTTGCTGAGGATAGCTTTTCTGGTAGAGAAGCTGCTGTAACCATCTCCGCTGGCGGCAAGCGCTTGGAAAGGGAGATGATCTTCTGAGGAAAAAACTCTTCCCGATAAAGCTCTCCTTCAATCTTTGATAATTCTTCCTGTAAAGGATCAAGCTTTTCTGTATTTTTCTTTACTATAGATTTTCCCTTTCCCTTTGATGGAGCTGGCTGCCCTTCCTGTTTTTTCTGTGGAGGGGAATATTTCTGCTTCTTTTCCGCTCTGGAGAGAGCTTCTGGAGATACGGCAAGCGGCTGGCTTTCTGAAAGAGGGATGACCCTCTGGGAAATGAAGTCTTCCCGATAAAGCTCTCCTTCAATCTTTGATAATTCTTCCTGTAAAGGATCAACCTTCTTGATCTTCTTCTTGTCCGCTACCTTTTCCTTCCCTTTCTGCTTAGTAGGAGGAGCTTCCAGTTTTTTCTTTGCTGAGGATAGCTTTTCTGGTGGAGAAGCTGCTGTAACCATCTCCGCTGGCAGCCGGCTTTCTGAAAGAGGGATGATCCTCTGGGGAATGAGCTCTTCATGATGAAGCTCTCCCAGTTTCTGCTGAATGGATTGTAATTCGTCAAGCAGCGGATCAACTGTCTCTACTTGTTTATGCTTCTCTGATCTGGCTATCCTTGGCATGACCTTTTCCGGAGCGGACGATGGAACGATAACCTCTTCGGGAAGAACATCATCTGGCTTTGGCGCAGGAGGCAGAGGCAGTTTTTTGTCGAAGAGATGCAGCGCTTTATCTTTAATAATCTCTTCTTCATGGACAACCTTTTCCATCATAAAGCGAACAGCCCGCAATTCGTCATCAAGATTCATTTTCACATCATCTTTCCATCGTTCAAATTTGCTCAAATGCTCTTGTTCTTCTTCTTGTCTCAGCCGTTCTATCTGTACCTTCTCCTTTTCCCGCTGAGCAAGTTCCTTCTGATGAACCTGGACCTTTTCATAATTTGCCTGATAAAGGCTCTTCAATAATGGAACGGAATAGTAGCCCGCTAAGATCAGCAAGGTCAAAGCAGTGAAGCCGATCCAGACCCAGCTGTAATCCGTTATCACGGTAGTGACTGCTCCTATGGACGCCTTTCCCACAACAGCAACGGTATCGGCAGCTGCCTGACCTTTCTGGGAGAGGAGATCAAAGAAGCTAACCACTTCCTTCATCATGGTAGTGGCTGCTCCTACAGATGCTTTTCTGACAACAGCAACCGTATCGGCTGCTGCCTGGCCTTTCTGGGAAAAGAGATCAGCGAAGAAGGTGATGACCTGACCGATGAAGGGATTTTCTACTGAAGGAGTAACCACAGAGGTAGCTGCTCCGGTAATTCCAGTAGTAAAGTCAGTAGTGAAATGATGCTCGGCAACAGTTTTCCCTTCGTGGATGATTCTTGCGGTGATGAATTTTTCACCGGAATACAACATTGGATCATAGATGAATTGCTCTGCCAAGATGACACTTTCTTTTTCGGGGATTTGGTATACTCCAAATTCATCGGTGAAATCAGTGGCATGAGCACTATCAATGGCGAACTCAATGGTGTAATGGTCAAGCTTGTCGGAAGATTTATCTTCTATAGGGATTAAGGCATAAATATTCATCTTATTGTCTTCTGGGTCAATATCAACCGCTGAGCCAAGCAGTGTTGTATAGGAATCCACTTCTTTGCTGGAAAACTCTTCACCATCAACGGTGAATACTATTCTTACGGGGCGGAATGTTGTGGACAGTCCTCGACTGACCTGGAAGACTTTCTCTAGGGTTTCTCCAGGAGCCAGAGTGATCTGCTCGTCATTCAGGATCCTTGGCTGCAGTAGGCTGCAGGAAACTCTTTCTTTTGAAGGAACAATCCCACTGGCGCCAAATTCATCTTTTGAATAGGAAACACCTTTTCCCAGCAAGGAATAGATGTTCTCTTCTTCCAATAGCCTCAAGCATTCGATTTCTGCCCTGATCTGCTCGGCAATCTCTTCTTCCGATAACCCTAAGCCTGAATACTTTTTCTTCAATGTTTCCTCAACTTTCTCTTCTTCTGGAAGAGAGCTGCCCCAGGCGGTCGCTTGTGGCGTCACGGTGACAGATTCTGAGGTAGGGTTGCTTAAGGAGACGGAAACATCTTGAACTTGAACGATAGATTCCACCTGTACGGGCTCTGCTGCGAGAGGCTGGGCTTCTATAGGAGCAACAGGAGCTTCTTCTGCCGGAGGGGCTTCTTCAGCAGGGGGTGCTTCTACTGCTGGCGGAGCAGAAGGATTATCTCCACTGCTGCTGGAAGATGATGAAGGGCTGGAAGCAGATATGGAAATAGTCAAGTTATACCCTGCACTAGCATTGGAATTAAGGCCATCCGTACAGTTAATCCACCATACGTAGCCGCTATTGGACAAAGAAGCATTAGCCGTAAAAGTTGTCGCTGATGCATTCTGCACGGCGCTATTAGTACCATACCTACTGGCATTTTTTGTCACAGATGAATCATTGATCCACAATGTGCAGCTCAACGTCGTATTCAAAGTGTCTACAGCATTAAAGGTGAAATCAGGAGTGGAATCGCTTGTTTCTGTACTAGCATTTGCTGGTGAAGTAAGAGTGATGGATGGAGGAGTGTCTTCCACCGTGCTGAAATTGCTGAACGAGCTAATGTTAGCATATACTAAATCTAGTGTAGAATCAAAAGTCATGTTACAGAGGCTGCTATTGTCACAACGGCGGTTATCTTTCAAGAGCCAAGGGGTGAAAGTGTAGGTAAGGTTGCGAATCTCAATCTGTGCTGGGCCGTCTAAGTCCAAAGCTTGAGTGTCATCCGTCAACCCAACTTTATTCTGTTCGATGAAGATGGTTGATCCTATTTGAAGAGAAATGTTTGCATCCAAATCTCCTAACGTCCAGTTGATGAAGCCGAAGGAGTTATTGTAGATCACCGTATTAGTTGTTGCTCCAGTATGGGCATCAAGAATAGTAAAATCCCTGGTGGAGGTGGTGATATTATTATTGACAAAGGTATTACCATAAGAAGTATCTCTTACCCATATCCCGTATGCAAGGCTTGAACCACGGATATTGATGATGTTTTCTTTAATTCTATTGCTGATGGAGGTATAGAGATGGATCCCAGAACTATCTCCCCCAGAGCCACCTTCTACAGTTATGTTATTGGTCGTAACATTGTTATGCTCCGACTGGAAAAGATCAATGCCATAACAATCATTGTTGCTTCCTGTAGCTCGGCAATGGATAGTATTATTCTCAACAGTGTTATTGTTATCGGTATTGAGGTAGATACCATTATTATTATCCGTTCCATTAGTTAGGATGTAGTTATCTGAAAAGACGTTGCGACCAAGACCTTCGGCAGGAACGGTCTCTATTCCTATATTGCCGCCCTGTGTTCCATTAGTGATAATGGTGTTGTTCTTAACAGTTATTTTGGTAACATCACTAAAAATGTAAATTCCTTCATTTCCGCTAGAACCATAGGTCTTGATAACATTTCCTAAAACAGTAACATTTCCTAAAATTCTTGAACTCCCCTCTAATCTTATACCATAATTACTTCCCGTAGATCCGCTAGTAAAGATAGTATTGTTCTGTACCAACGAATGATTGCCAACACTATCCCCCGCAGAAGTGTCCTGATACACATAGACCCCATAATTGTTATTGGTCCCATTTGTACTGATAGTGTTCCCGATAACCATGGTCAATTCAGAAAGGGAATAGATACCATAATTTCTTGTCCCTCCTCCATTCGTCACAATGGTATTATTTCCCAGCTTGTTATTGACGGAGAATGTACCAATAAAGATGCCATAATTCGATCCTCCTGAACCATTAGTATAGATGGTGTTATTGTCGATCTCTGAGCCATTTGATCTTGATAAGATATACATTCCATAATTCGTCGTTGTTCCGTCAGTAACGATAGTATTATTGCTGATAGTATTGTTTAGTGTCCCATTATCAAGATAGATGCCATAATTTGAAGCGTTGCCGGTTAAGCCTTTTTTGATATAACAATTCTTCACCGTAACATTATCCCAACCACCACTGTTGTTTACCCCATAGCCTGAAGCATCTTGTCCGTAAGTAAGGCTATACCCCGCGCAATCCAGTACTATATTTGAAGCATTGATGGTAAAGCAGGTACTACGGTTAGCAACATTAGCATTCAAAGTGGTATCACTGTTAAGATAACCACAATCACTAGTTGCTTGTGTGGTATAATTGCTAAACGAGCTGATGTTAGCATGCAAGATGCCAGCAGAAGAATCATAGCTGATGTTGCAAGCGCTGCTGTCATCACAGCGCACGCCATCCTTGAAGAGCTGTGGAGTGATGCCATAGCCAAGGTTACGGATTTCAATTTTTGCTGGATTATCTAAGTTTAGGGCTTGAGCGTCATCGATTAGACCTACATTATTTTGACTTAGATAAACATCTGTCCCTATAGTAAGTGTAATATTTGTAGAAAGATTGGTCACAGTCCAATTAATAGAGCCAAATGTATTATTATAGATGAGAGTATTGGTACTCGTTCCATTCCCACGATCCTGGATGGAATATGCTCTTCTCACGGTATAAGTTATGTTATTATTAATAAACTGGTTATTGAACGGAGACTGAGAAGAGCTAGTTTCTAAAGTCAACCAAGGAACATTCGTTGAGGTAAAGGTGATGGTATTATTTTTGATAATAGTATCAGAAAGATTACTATCTAAATATATTCCCTCGGTAGAAGCACCACCCCTCACATTAATAATATTAGAAAGAATACTATTATTCCACCCACCAGAGAGCCAAACAGCAGTAGTAGTTGATCCACCACCTGTAGTTGTAATAAAATTACTATCAATAATAATAGTATCGGAGCAGGCGCTATATATTCCCCGTGCAGTAGACCCTTTTGTTGTAATATTATTATTGCTGATATTATGCCCACCGGAGTTTCTCCAGGCACAATTACCTGAACTAATGTCGATGCCAAAAGAGTTTGTTCCAGTCGTGATAATAGTATTGTTATAGATTGTCCAATTAGTTGAATTTTTTAGATAAATTGCATCTTTTGAGTTTGTTGATGAATCCCCTTCTAAAATAAAACAATTTTTAATGGTGATATTTTCATACTCACTGGTACTATTCACACCGTAGCCCCCAGTTCCAGCACTTGAATAATTAATGCTATACCCTATGCAATCCAATACTATATTTGAAGCGTTGATATTAAAGCACGTGCCGGAAGCGCTGACATTTTGATTCATCGTTATATCACTATTGATAGAAGCGCAGCCGACATTGACTGTGAAATTGCTCGTCGTAGAAGAATTGATGTTATTGCTGGAGTCATTTCCGATATACGTGATGTTGTATACTCCGGTCAATTCTGGAATCCTGAAAGAGATATTAAACTTGTCATTAAATCCAGAGCCATTGCTTAAGGTCAAGAGATTTCTTGTTCCATTTGGATAGGTGACATTGGCAAAGACTCTGCTGACGGCAGTTTCATCGGTAACGTTGGCAGCTATCTCTATGATGTTTGTTATATTGTAGATGGAATTTACGGCAGGAAGAGTAGTGTTGACGAGAGGCTTGGTGGTGTCTCCCTCTGCTCCAGTAACATTATCTCCGGCATAACTGCTGAACGAGCTGACGTTAAATGTGAGTGCCCCTCCAGAGAAGCTTTGGATATAACAATTGGTGCAATTCGTCCCTTTGCTCCGTATCTCGGAACTATCCGTGCTGTAATTCTGCAGGAATTTGATGCCATTTATTGATGACCAGTTGTTTAAGGTGTATAGTGTGATGTTTGCTGTGGAGTTGATGAGTGGAGTATTGACAAAAGCAGAAGTGTTCAGGGCAGCAGTATTATTGCCGATGAATAAGTTTCTTCCTAAGCCGATACCGTCGCTGTTGCTGACGTTCAAGGTGAGATTTTCTAAGAAATCAGTAACAGACCCTGTGGTTATATTCGCCCAACGAATCTCTCCTAACGAGCTGTTGTAGAGGAGATAGTTTACGGAGTCTGCTCCAGTATCGTCAAAGATATTATAGTCTTGGAAAGAGCTGGAAGAGATATTGTTGTTTAGAAGAGTATTGTTCGAGCTGGAAGAGATACGTAGACCATAATTACTGCTGGTTCTTCCTCCTGCGGTGATATTATTGCTATCGATGAAAGTATTGTTGCTTTTTGTGGTAAGATAAATGCCATTATTTCCCGAAGTGCCATTCGTAGTTATGATGTTGCTGGTGACATTATTGTTGCTTGATGATGAGATATATACTCCATAATTATCCTGGGTACTGCCATGAGTAACAACAGTATTATTACTAAAGATAGTTGAGTTTGTGAAACTGAAGTACATCCCATAATTATCATTGGTGCCATTCGTCTTGATCGAGTTATTCCGGATTGTTCCATTAGCTGCATTTTTGAAAGATATCCCAAAATTATTATTCCCCGTCGTTGAACCTTTTTTAATCGCGCAATTTTTCACGGTCACATTATCAAAACCAGTATTATTGACACCATTTTTTTTACCGCCTGTACCAGTACCATAATTAACCGTATACCCGGCACAATCTAAGATGATATTTGAAGCATTGATATTAAAGCACGTGCTGCTGCCAGAATCTACATCTTGATTCATAGTTGTATCACTATTGATATAAGCGCAGCCCACATTGACCGTGAAATTGCTGGTTGTGGAAGAATTGATGTTATTGCTGGAGTCATTGGCAATATAGGTGAGGTTGTACACTCCTGTTAACTCCGGAATCCTGAAGGAGATATTGAACTTATCATTAAATCCAGAGCTGTTGCTTAAGGTTAAGAGATCTCTTGTGCCATTGGGATACGTTAAGTTAGCAAGAACTATGGAAACTGCCCTCTCATCAGTAACATTAACAGCTATCTCCATGACATTAGTGATGTTGAAGATGGAATTTACGGCAGGGGAAGCGGTGTTGACCATAGGTGTACTATCTACCAAGAAATCATCCCCAGCATAGCTGCTAAAGGAACTGACATTAAAGGTGAGTGTCCCTCCCGAGAAGTTTTGGATATAGCATTTGGTGCAATTCGTCCCTTGGCTTCTTATATTTGAACTATCCGTGCTGTAAGTCTGCAGGAATTTTATGCCGGTGATAGATGTCCAGTTGTTTAATGAGTATAAGGTGATGTTGGCCGTGGTGTTGATGAGTAACGTCTTCACAAAAGCAGAAGTGTTCAAGACGGCGGTATTATTACCTATAAATAAATTTCTCCCTAAGCCTATTCCATCTCTATTGCTGCTGTTTAAAGTTAAGTTTTCTAAGAAAGATAAGGCCTTTCCTTTAGTAGTAAAATTGATCCATCTTATTTCCCCAAAAGAATTATTGTAAATAAGATAGTTGGGAGAGCTGCTGTTGGTATCATCAAAGAGGTCATAGTCTTGGAAGGAGATGGAAGAGATATTGTTGTTCAGCAGGGTGTTGTTGGAAGAGTCAGAAGTGATATACACCCCATAGTTATTACTGGTATTTCCTCCCGCCGTTATGTTGTTGCTGCTAATGAGAGTCTTATTGCTATTATTAGTAAGATAAATTCCATGATTAGAACTTGTTCCATTAGTGACAATAGTATTTCTTGTAATATTGTTATTCATAACATTGGTGCTTCCAGCTGTCTCATTCAGCATAATACCGTAATTCATACTACCTGTGCCTTGAGTAAAGATAGTATTATCAATAATAACATTGTTATTACTGGAACCAAGCGAAATACCAATATTTCCCGTATCATTACCATTGGTATAAACAATATTGTTGCTAACATTATTCTCGGTCGCAAGACTAAGAGTAATTCCGTTGTTGTAACCACCCCCTGTAGTATTGACCATATTATTGTAGATAAGGCAATCACTTATCGTGATATCTGCGACAATCCCATAATTAAAATTTGAGCCGTTAGTCACAATGGTGTTGCCGGTAACATTAATGTTATTAACGGTGCTAAAAAGATAAATACCATGATTAAGTGTAGGGCTGCCGCTACCTTGAGTAAAGATAATATTGTCAGCCACCACAATATGGTCAGCGGTATCTGTAAGTTGAATACCAAAATTTTGTTGGGAACCATTAGTATAGATAGTATTGCTGCTGATGTTATTCCAACCTACTCGAGTATTAAGGTAAATTCCAATATTGCTGCTGCCGCTTCTTCCCGTAGTATTAATCTTATTATTGTAAACGAGGGTATTATTAGCCGCAGTTTGTAAAGTAATACCAACATTATCACTAGTACCATTAGTGACAATAGTGTTGCTGGTGATATTATTGTTATTAGCCGTTGAGCTCAGGAAAATGCCATGATTGTCCGTGCTCGTGCCTTGAGTAAAGACGGTATTGTCAGCAACCATATTTTGATGAACTGTAGTAAAGAGATAGATGCCGTAATTATTAGTAGAGCCATTGGTATAGATAATATTACTACTTATGTTATTCCCAGCTACTCGGCTATTAAGGTAAATCCCATAATTATTAGAACTTGTTCCAGTAGTATTAATTTTGTTATTGTAAACAAAGGTATTATTAACTGATGTTTTTAGTACAATCCCATAATTATCAGATGTGCCATTAGTCTTAATTGTATTGTTCTGTATCGTTCCATTAACCGCCCCATTAAAGAAGTATATCCCATACTGGTCAGTCCCCGAAGCTGATCCTTTTTTAATCATACAATCTTTTACGGTCACATTATCAAAACCAGTATTATTAATACCATAGTTGTTATTGCCGGTTCCAGTTCCATAATCAATAGTAAACCCCGCACAATCCAATATTATATTTGAAGCGTTGATATTAAAGCAGGTGCTTCTGTTAGTAACATCTGCTGTCAATGTCAAATCACTATTAACATACCCACATTCTGTCGAATTTGCCTCTTCCAAAATCCCAAATTCACCTTCAGGCCCACCTACAAAAGCTGTTTCAAATCCACCCGAAGAAGTGTTTTCGGAAGTAAGCGTAGAAGTATTTTCAGAGATTATCTCAGGTGTAGTCTCAGGAACAATCGACAATGCATTATCCGAATTAACGACATCACTTACCACGCCACCTGTTATCATCTCTTTACTCTTCATAAAAACAGAGGCATCTTCAGTTAGGAATGATACTAAAGGTATGGCTGAAATAATAACGGCAAGAGCAAAGACTAGCCAAACAGCAACTAGTAGTAGTCCTCTTTCAGCCCTATTTCTTTTTCTTGGCATCCAACTCCTCAATCTTTTGTTTCAATAGAATTTCAATCTGTTTTCCCGGCTGCAAGCCATACTGCTCGCAAAGCTGCTTAAAATGATCTTTGATAGCTTTATCTACAGAAATCGTAAACTTATCGTTCCCTTGCTTTACCATCAGTTAAGTTTGTACGTACAAGTACCATTCTGTACGTACTTATAAAGCTATCTTTTATTGAAGAGTATTTTTGAAGATTTCCTGGAGAAGTGAGGGATAAACTGGTTTTAAGAGTGAAATACGAAAGAATTATTTAAGGCAAGGATGTTTGTCCTATTTTTACCTACTTCTGTCTTCCCAGTGTTTTAAAACATCCCCCACCATATAGATGCTGCCAGTAACCACAACAAGACCTTCTCCCGCTAATGACACCGCTTTCTTTACGGCAGCAGAAGATTGAGGGATTGCTAACATTTTAGAAGTATATTTCCTGACTTCCGTCTCCAAAACCTCTAACGAAGCAGGCTTATAATTTCCTTGAGTCAAAATAACCGTCTTAAACAACGGAACGATTAGAGATACCATCTCCGGAATGTCTTTATCTTCAGCTATCGCTAATACCAACACCTTGCGGTGAGGGAGCTTCTGCAGAAATTCAACAAGAGTTGTTATCCCTTCAACATTATGGGCGCAGTCAACCAAGATATTCTTGCCAAAAAACTGCAGCCGTCCCGGCCATGATGCTTTCTTCAAGCCTTGCTGGATGTCTTTGGGAGAATACTTGATCCCTTTTTCCCGAAGCAATTCTATGGTTAATGTTGCCAGAAGAGCATTATGGATCTGATGTTCTCCCAATAGCCTGATTTCATAGTGGTTGCCGTTTGATTCAAAAACTTGACGATGGAGATTGGACTCTATCTCCTTATAATCTCTCCCTAAGAGGAACAATGAAGCATGTTTCTTCTGGCATTCCTTCCGAAAAACAGCAATTGCTTCCGGATTTCTTTCTCCCGTCACGATCATCCCTTCCGGCTTGATGATGCCCGCTTTCTCTTGCGCTATTTTCTCAAGAGTATCTCCCAGATGTTTTTGATGGTCAAAGCTGATGGTGGTGATAACAGAAATTAAAGGATGTACAACATTGGTAGCATCTAATCTTCCCCCTAATCCCGTTTCGATAACAGCAACGTCAACATGCTGCTGGGCAAAATAAAGAAAAGCTAATGCCGTTGTAAATTCAAAGAATGTTGGCTCAATCCTATGTTGTTCAGCTGTCTTTTTTATCTTTTTGGCTAAGGAAGCAAGATCTTGGTCAGAGATATTCCTGCCGTTCACTTGAATCCGCTCATTAAATTTTACGAGATGCGGACTGGTATAAAGAGCAGTCTTGTATCCTGCTTCTTGAAGTATTGAAGACAGAAAGGCGCAAGTGCTTCCTTTGCCATTTGTTCCGGCTACATGGATGGACTTGAACTGGAGATGAGGATTGCCAAGATGCTGTAGAAGGTTGATGATAACTTCTAAACCAAGCTTCATGCCAAAACGCTCTAAGCTGTACATATAGTTGAGAATTGTTTGCATGGGAACCCCATAAGGGGATGTTTTATAATTTTTACTGGAGTAAGAGCATCAAAGAAATTCTTTTATAACCATTTTATGAGAAAGATATTTAGAAATTGGTTCTGCCCTTGCTTGAATAAGATCTTTCCTTACCGCTTCATGAAGCTCAAAATCACCTTGAAGAATATGTCTTTTTGGGTATACTTTTTGTTTCATATTTAAGATTAGAGGAAAAATGTTATAAATGTATCTGCTACAAATACTGCAGTGCCGTAATCTATTTAAACCATCTCTCTCCCCCATCTTATGAGGTTTCAGAGTGAAAGCATATCTGGATATTGTCAGAAAAGTACTGGAAAAAGGTGTTCAAAAGCAAGACCGAACCGGCACGGGAACAATAGCTATAGCTGGAGCGATGTTAGAACATGACATGGCAGAAGGCTTTCCTCTTTTAACAACAAAAAAAGTTCCCTTTCGCCTTATTGCTTCAGAATTAGAATTTTTCATCAAAGGCCTTTCCGATAAGAGATGGCTGCAAGAGAGAAATAATCATATCTGGGATGAATGGTGTTCTCCTGCTAAAGTCCCCTATGGGCATGATGAGATTACAAAAAAAAACATGATGGAAGAACGGGATTTAGGGCCAGTCTATGGCTTCCAATGGAGAAACTTTGGCGCAGAATATCAGAGCCATGATCAGAAGCCATTAACCGAAGGTATCGACCAGCTAAAAAAAATTACTGAGCAATTGAAAAAGAACCCTCACGATCGAAGAATGCTCGTCACGGCTTGGAATCCCATGCATCTTCACCAGATGGCGTTGCCGCCCTGCCATTATGGTTTTCAGGTTACCGTCATCGACGGAAAATTAAATCTGCTGTGGAACCAACGTTCGGTTGATCTGGCCTTAGGATTGCCGTTCAATATTGCCAGTTATGGCTTATTGCTGCATCTCCTTGCTAAAGAGACAGGCTTGAAAGAAGGAAAATTGATTGGCTTCTTAGGTGATGTCCATATTTACACAAACCATATCGCCGGACTTCAAGAACAGCTCACACGGGAGACAAAACAGTTGCCAATTTTAAAGACACCCCACTTCACCTCTATCTTCGACTGGAAATATGAAGATTCGATCGTAGAAGGATATGTGCCTCATCCATCAATAAAATTTGAGATTGCGGTATAACCATGATCAATATTATCGCGGCCATGACCAAAGAAAAAAAAGTTATCGGAAAGGATAATTGGTTACCCTGGGAAATTCCGGAGGAGTTAAAGCATTTCCGCACCACGACAGCTTTGGGAACCGTCATCATGGGCAGAAAAACATATGATAGTATCGGCAGGCCTATGCCCAAGAGGCATAATATTGTTGTGACACGACAAAAAGGATTGACGATCGAAGGAGTGGACATCTGTCATTCCGTTCCTGAAGCAATCAACTTAGCTAAAAAAGATGGCAAAGAGATATGGATCATCGGCGGAGCAGATATTTATCAGCAAGCAATACCATTAACGGAACGGATGTATTTAAGTTATATCAAGAAAGAATATCATGGAGATACTGTTTTTCCAGAGTGGAATAAACAAGAGTGGAAAGTAGAACGGACAGAAGATCATGAAGAGTGGACATTAGTGATCTACCAAAGAATTGCGCAGGAAGAGGTATACCAATGATGAAATCATTACGAGAGCAGGATCCAGATATTTATTCAAACGTCCAGGGTGAATTGCAGAGATTGCAGTGTGAATTGCAGATGATTCCTTCAGAGAATTATGCCAGCAAAGCAGTATTGCAAGCTTGTGGTACAGTGTTAAATAATAAATATAGTGAAGGCTATCCCAAACGGCGATATTATCAGGGCAATGAATTTATTGACAATGTGGAAACACTAGCTATTGAACGGGCAAAAAAAATATTTGGCGCAGAGCACGCTAATGTGCAACCTGATTCCGGCAGCATCGCTAACATGGCTATCTACAACGCTGTACTGAATCCTAAAGACAAGATTATGGGATTACGCTTGGATATGGGCGGCCATCTGACCCATGGGCATAAGGTAAGCGCCACAGCAAAGTTCTTTACACCGGTGCAGTATGATGTGGATAAGGAAACAGAACGTATCGATATGGACCATGTGCGGAAGATGGCAGAGCAAGAGAAGCCGAAAATTATCGTTTCTGGAGCAACAGCGTATCCCCGGTTCTATGATTTTAAAGAATTTCATGATATTGCCGAATCTGTCGGCGCATACAGTTTAGCGGACGTCAGCCACATTGCGGGATTGATTGTTGCTGGAGAACATCCCTCACCATTGCCTTTTACGGATTTGATCATGACCACAACTCACAAAACACTTCGAGGACCTCGAGGAGCGATCATCCTGAGCAAGAAAGAAGATCGGCTGGCAGAAATACAAGGTTTAGATGAAAAGCAAGCAGCAAGAGAAAAAGACCTTGCGGGAAAGATTGATCGGTCAGTATTTCCAGGACTGCAAGGCGGCCCGCATGAGCATATCATCGCCGCCAAAGCAGTATGTTTTAAAGAAGCGATGAGCCCTGAATTTCAGCAGTATGCCCAGCAGATCGTGAAAAATGCAAAACAATTAGCAGAAACATTGATGGAGAATGGAATAAAATTAGTGACGAATGGAACGGATAATCATCTGATCTTGATGGACTTACGGCCATTTGGTATCGGCTTAGGAAAGCAAGCAGCTGTTTCTTTAGAAGGAGCAGGATTCTGCACCAACTGCAATACGGTTCCTTACGATCCATCCACTCCATTTAAGCCCTCTGGTGTTAGAATAGGAACACCAGCTTTGACGACACGGGGTATGAAGCAATCAGAGATGAAACAGATAGGAGCATGGATGGCTGCCGTCTTGAAGGATCTCGATAACAAGGGATTGCAGCAAAAGATTCGGGAAGATGTCCGAGAGTTATGCAAAGAATTTCCAATTTATGAAAACTTGTCAGTTTAGGTGAGACACAGCAAAGTTTCATGCAGAGATGATAGATATACTCATCATGGCTGATACAATTCTAGATCTATCCCATCAGGATCTTTGGCAAACGAAAACAAAGAGCAGCTTGTCCCTTTTGTAGGGGTGTCAAAAGCGAGCCCTTTCTCTTTGAGCTTCTGAATCTCTTTAAGAATATCCTCCACTTCAAAGGCGAGGTGAGCTATCCTTCCTCCTGCTGGAATTGAAGAATATTTGTCCTGCCGCAATTCTATAGCAAAGTCCTGCAATCGAATCAAACAATAAGGAACAGCATTCTTCTCAAAGCGCTTGACTACTGTAAATCCAAAAAAAGTGGTGTAGAATCTGATAGATGTGTCTATATCTTTTACTAAGAACATCACATGATGAACTTTCATTGCAACCTCCATTACCAAGATATATTATTTAAAAAAAGTAAAAAGATTAAAAAAATTATATCAGCTTATCATCCGTGACGATGTTCACCCTGCTGGCTTCCTTCACTCTGTTTCCCGTGCCAACTAAATGAGTTATCCCCAGACGTTCAGCAGTCTTGACTAAATCGATATCTACCGGTCCGTCAAGCGCTAAGGCGTAAATTCCGCCATTCAAGCTCTTGATCGTGGACCCTAGCTCGGATAAAGGAACTTTTCCCAAGACATTCAGCTTTTGGTCAAAGATACATGCTCCCCTTGTTCCAAAGAGATCCTCTAGTGTCTGCTTAAAGATTTTTTTCTCTTCAGCAGTCAGCGATGAAGATTGCCCTTCCGGAGATCCTGGTCGAGTTTGTGGTTGTGATGGCCGAGGCTGAAATTTCTGGTTTCGTGGAGGCTCTGGCCTGCGTTGTTGCTGTTGCTGCCTATTATCCCGGCTATCTCGATTATCTCTGGTATCTCGATTAGGTAATGGCCGCGAGCGGATATTCCCTTCATTTTCTGCTCGTAAAGCACCATTCTCATCGATACCTAAGTCCAGCTTGGCTTGTTCTGCCGTAATCCTGCTCCGTAAAGACTTATGGATCTCTTTCTTCGTAATCTCTTCTACTTCTTTCCCATCAGGAGCCTTACAGACAAAATCCACTTCTGCCGTGCTTAACAATTCCCGTAAGATAAGGTCTCCCCCACGGTCACCATCAACGAAAACAGTAGTTGTTTTCTTCTGCGTGAGCTCTTTGATCGTTTCAGGAACAGATGTCCCATTTAAGGCGATAGCATTCTTAAACCCATTCTTTAAAAGGTTTAAGACATCTGCTCTTCCTTCTACGACAACAATCTCATCACTCTCATCGATTGCTGGACCAGCATCAAGCTGATCCTTCCCAAAAGTTACTGCTTCCATCATCCTCACGGACTGAGCAACTTCATCAGCCAATTCCTGAGAGTCCGGCAAGGTGTTTTCGGTAAGTTCTTTCAGTAAAGCCTTCGCCCGCTCGATGACAAACTGCCGCTTGCTGATCCTGACATCTTCCAGCTTCTTGATCTCAACTTTAGCATTACAAGGACCGATACGCTGGATAATCTCTAATGCTGCAGCAACAATAGCTGTTTCTGTCTTATCTAAAGAACTAGGAATGATGATTTCTCCTTCTGTCTTTCCTGAAGAAGTGGAAACATTGACTTCAATTCTTCCGATCCTTCCGGATCGTTGTAATTCTCGTAACTCTAAATCTGCTCCTAACAACCCTTCCGTCTGTCCGAAAATTGCTCCTATGACATCTGGCCGGTCAACAATGCCATCAATCTTAATGCTTGCATGAACGATATATTTTGCCGCTACTGGGCTTATTTTTGCCATGGTTTTTCCTCCGATTTCGTACAAAGCCTTTTTCTGTTTTTTTTAGGCTTAATACTTTTGCTAGAAGTAGCTTCACCAGCATATGTCATCCTGCCTATCAACTATAAGGCAGGTACTATCGTGATGAGTGATGCGATGAATGGAACTTCTATGCTATTGTCATGATCGCTGAAGAAACCCAGAATTCTTTTCCCTACCTTTTCCGTTCACACTACCGAACAACGAATAAACGTGATATGGTTGATGCAGTGATTGGAATCCTGATTTTCTTTGGTGATAATGATGCCCGCACGCTAACCCCAGTG
>Ga0209542_10010099_pt1 | contig 17130 bp, 18 predicted proteins | sample RifCSPhighO2_01_FD_184028 | JGI IMG/M metagenome (GOLD analysis project Ga0209542, IMG submission 184028) | Soil microbial communities from Rifle, Colorado - Rifle CSP2_plank highO2_0.1 (SPAdes) (version 2) | ecosystem: Environmental > Terrestrial > Deep subsurface > Rock core/Sediment ...
TTAGGGAGATATCAAATCCCACTGGAGAAAATTACTATTTGAAAGGATGGGATTCTACTAGAAAAAGTTATATTGTTGAAGCAAAATGTAGAAGATTTACCCAAATTTTATATGTTGGAGTTGATGTAAGTAGAAGAATAATGTTAGAAAGATTTGTAGACTTATATCAAAAGCACGATGTGCCACCGCGGCTTAAAAGCCGTGGTTTGTGATAGGCACTTGTGCTTTGGATGCTCAAGGAACTATCACACCTTTTAAGGTCTGTTTTCTGTCAAGTTCCTTGACATAATAGAAACTTATAGCCTATCTTAGGATTCCTTTTTCTTTTTTTGTCTTCTTGAGAATATTGAAACTAGAAGATCATCAATATTATCATAATTCTGTGTCTTTAATTTTCCTGTGACAGCTGAACGCCTTATTATGTCCTCGATTTGTTCTTCTGTTGATAAAAGATTTTTCTTCGCGCGTTTTTCTATTATTCTTAATACTGATTGTGGCAAAGAAATGGGAATTGATATGCGCGCTTCTGATTTTATTTTTAATTCTATGAATGCTTTTTCAACTTCTTCTAAAGCCCAGCCTTGTTTTAGCAAAGGATTTTTTATTTCTTCATCTGAGAAACCGCGTTTCTTTGCTTCTTTTACAAATCTTAGTAAATCTTTATCGGCAGCCATATTTATTTCTTACTCTTTGGAGCAATGTAGACTTTTTGAACTGAGAAAGATTTATATATTCCTTCTATAATATCTGTTCCTGCATAGCCTGCTAATAAAGAAAGACGAGGATCAAAATTAAATATTATTCCAATAAAAATTCCTATTATTATTGCAATCAAAACTGTGACGGCATAATATCCCCAGAGAATTCTTCTCTTTAATGACAAGGCTTTTAGAAGGCCAACAACTCCTCTTGTTAAACCTCCAACTCCTCCTAACAAACCTGCAAGAATTAATGGATCCACTTTTTATTGCCCTCTTATTCTTTATTGGTATTGAAAGATTTTAAAGGTTTTGTTTTATGTTTTGAAAATTGATTAGGAGAAAACCTTAAAAGTAAGTTGACTAGCTAAATTCATGGAGAAAAGTGAATTTGAAAGGTCATTAGAAGAGCCAAAAAATCAGTTATTTGGAGTAGATAATATTCATCCAAATTCAAGCACTGGAAGTGCTGTTTTTCATAAAAGAGTTGCTGACAATTTTGGAAATGGGAGAAAGATATTACAAAGAAAAAGAAACAGAGGTGATATTGATTTTCAAGGAAATTTGGATTTTCCTTGGACTCCAAAAAGAGTGAAAGACGTTTTTTCTGTTAAAATTCCAGAGCCATTAAACAAAGCAAGATTGTTTGATTTGGATGAAAAGAGATTGTTAAAAATGGCAGAAAATATTGGCAATTCCTTTTTTACCTTGGCTGTTTATCATGGAATTTACAAATTTATGCATGCAAATCGAGATTTAGGTAATGTTGAAAGAGATCCTAGAACACATTTATTTAGATCTCTGTCTGGGGAAGACACTTTGTATTTATTAGCTGAATTTGGGCAGGTTAATTTTCCTGGTGCTACTATCAGGCTTGACACTTTACTGCCTGAAATGAGTGAGCATGAGATTCCTGCATTTTTTGGGTTTCCATGGCAAAATATTAGACATGTGTCTCTCCCAGATTTCATATTTGATTCAATTCAATCTGGAAGAAGACTTGGAAAGAGTTTTGGATATAAGATTCCTATGGTTAATGCAACTAGAGTTCAGCCTGGAAGAACAATTCAAAACTTAAGAGTCTTGGATAGCGGCAATTTCCTTGAAGAATTAATAAAACAGTATGAAACAAGCATCAGCTTTGTTAATATGTTTACTTACCCTAGAAAAAAGGAATTTTCAGATATAAGATATGTTAATATGAAAGGAAATTCAGTTAGTTTTGGCAGAAAAGAGCATCCTTATCAATCTTATATGAAATCTGTCATAAACTTTTTAAGGATGAGGGAAGTTAAATTAGATAATGAAAATAAGCAATAAAACTAAAGAGAAAGTTCTAGAAAATTTTAAATCTTTAGCAAATGCAGGTGCTCACCTTGGAATTGCTCCAGATGATTTTCCTGATGATTCTTTAATGTCGAGAATATCTTCTGCTTCAAGGGAATTCAGATATAGATGGGATAATGGATTGGAAACAAGAGAAGACGTATATAGAACTTTCAAAGCCAATTATATCGTACTTGAAAGAGAAACATTGGAGATGTGTTTTGAAATACGAAAAGGTAGAATTATATCAGGACTGCGCAAATTCATACATGATGATTTTTTTGGAGATGTGATTGCCGAGACAATTGAATATCTAAATGATTTTCTATACTTTGATAGTCCTAAAATTTATTATTTGCTTGAAAATGAAAAAACTCCTTTTATGGAAGTAGAAGACATTCTTGCACCGTATGAAGATCAAACTGAATACCTTAGAAAAAATATGAATAATTCTAAAAGAAAGAAGAACTAAATATTTTTAATTAGCACACATTTCTGTTTGTTCTGTTGGTACGCAAAGAGCTTGTGATTCTATTCCGTTTTTAAGTAAAACTACTACTGTACAATCTTTTGGAAATTCTGTGTTTGGTTCGTTATTTTTCCAATCTGCATTAAAACAACTTGGACCGCAAACTAGCCCTGCTTTTTCACAGAACTGGAAGTTATCGCAACCCATCTGATCAACTTCTTCTCCTTCTTTTGAATCAAGACACATATCTTCTTCATCGCATACACCGTCTTCATCTTCGTCTATGCACTTTAATATCGTACATTCATTTGTGCAGCTGTCTGTGTTGTTCAAATTGCCGTCGTCGCATTCTTCACCAACTTGTATTATACCGTCTCCACATATTGTGAATAGACACTGATTGTTACAGCTGTCTAGATTATTATTGTTTCCGTCGTCGCATTGTTCTGGAGATTGGACAATGCTATCTCCGCAGAATGTGAATAGACATTGTGCATTACATGAATTTGTATTTGGTGGTTCACACTGTTCGCCAGATTGTAATATGTAATCGCCACAGAATGGGAGATTGCATTGATTGTTACATGAATCTGTGTTGTTCAAATTGCCGTCGTCACAAGATTCATTTACATCTTTTATACCGTCTCCACATATTGGGATTGTACAATCATTTCTACAGCTATCGGTATTGTTTTGATTTCCGTCATCACATGTTTCTGGGGATTGTATTATTCCATCACCACATATTTCTAAATTACATTGAGCTGAGCAGCCATCTCCATTTACATTATTACCATCATCGCAAAATTCATTATCTTGCTTAATTCCATCACCACAGAATTCTAAAATGCATTGATTATTACATCCATCACTATTGTTCAAATTACCATCATCGCATTGTTCTCCATTCTGGACAATGCTATCTCCGCAGAGGGGTTGCGTTTCATTTTTTGCATTGAAGGCAATACAATAATAATCCCCTGCATAGTTCCCTTCCTGCGTGAAAGTTATTCCCTCTCTGTTATCATAAAACTGAACATCATCATGGCAGTAAAATTCTGCGCTTACATTCTGATTTGTGTTTATTCCTGTAAATGGTACATATCCTGATTGAAAGACTTCTCTGAACCATACTAATCTTGACAATACATCATTTATTGGATAAATTACTGATGTTTTTCCTGATGAATCTGTAGGAGTTATGTTATGCCAAAGTGGAGAAAATCCTGTGTTGTCTCCGGGATTATTTTCTCCTTTACCAATCCACCACTGAAAGCTCCAGTTTTCCTGGAAATAACAGTTTTGATGGGAATTAATGAAATCCTGAGCTGTTTGGTTGTTTATAGTTATATTTGTACTTGCCCAGTTTGGAAGATCTGATTCTGAATCGCAAACAATTTTATGTAAAGTAATATTGACATTTTCAAGTTTACATGATGATGAACAACCATCGCCATTGATATTGTTACCGTCGTCACATGTTTCTGGAACTTGGACAATGCTATCTCCGCAGAGGGGTTGCGTTTCATTTTTTGCATTGAAGGCAATACAATAATAGCTTTGTCCTCCACTTCCGCTTAGTTGTTCACGATTATCATAGTACAATACGTCTATATTACAATAAAATTCAGCACTAACATCCTGGTTTGTGTTTATTCCTGTAAATGGTACATATCCTGATTGAAAGACTTCTCTGAACCAAAGATGGTTTGTTGTTATATTATTTGCGTTGAATGCTAAGATTGTTTTTCCTGATGGATCGGTTGGAGTTATGTTATTCCAAAATGGAGAAAATCCTGTGTTATCCCCTGGATCATTGCTAGGATTATACATCCATTGAAAGCTCCAGTTTTCCTGGAAATAACAGTTTTGATGGGAATTAATAAAGTTTTGGGCAGTTACACTTGTAATATCAACTGGACTTGCTCCCCAGTTTGGAAGATCTGATTCTGAATCGCAAACTATTTTATGTAAAGTAATGTTAAAATTCTCATTTTTGCAAGAATTTGAGCAGCCATCGCCATTTACATTATTTCCGTCGTCACATTGTTCTCCTGCATTTAGTATTCCATCTCCGCAGAACTCTGGAATGCAATCCTTACAAAGACTTGCAATTCCTGCTGCTGAGAATCCTTTACAAGAGGAATCACCATTAACACTTTGTAATTCAACATCATTTTGGAATGTACCACATAGTTCTCCTTGATACTGTGTAACGCTAGAATTAATTAACTTCATTTCTCCAGGAGCAAGAGTTTCGTTAAAAGTGCCTAACTTTAGACAATTATTTATATGTCCACCTCCAGTATTGTTAAGATATGGGTAATACTCCCAGCATATTCCTGCTGGATTTCCTGTTTGTTCATCACATCTGCAAACATACCAATCATACACCAAATTAGCAATTGCATTGTTTGTATTGGTTACTTTTACAGTTAATGTATAGGTCGCATTGGAATTAACATGATTTGAAACTGATTGGAATACAATACCACAATGGTTGATTGATCCTGTTAGGGCGTCTCTACAGAGTTGAGGATCTTCTGAGGCTATTGAAAAAGCAGCAAGAAATCTTTGGAAAGAATTTTGTTCTTTTGGCTGAGATTCTATAATCTGATCCCATTGATATATCTGTTCCTGGCCTTCTGAATATACACTCACGGGAACATAACCTTCGTAAGATGAAGGGCTGTCTATTTGAGTCTCCCAAGGATAAAAAGTTTCACCTAAAAATTTAGTCTGAACAGCACTAACAAGGCTGATTAATATTAAGAAAACAATGCTTGCTAATATTATTGTCTTTCTCATTTTTTATATTATTACTTGAATATTTTGTGCTACAGAATTCCCTGCATCATCTGTAACTTGAATATCAAGACTATGATTTCCAGATCTAAGTGTAATCTTTCTTTGACAAATTCCATTCTTTAATGAGGAACATAATCTCTTCCATCTTGATTTTGGATCTGAATTATCTATATAAGAAACATCGTCGAAATTAGCTTCTGTTATATTGGTTATAATGTTTAATCCCAATCCTTCAAGTTCATAATCAAGGGAATTTATTACTGGGAAAGTTGTGTCAACCTTCAATAAAATTGGTTTACTTGAATAAGAGTTTCCTGCGATGTCTGTTAAGTTGAAAATTACTCTTACTGTTTTATTATTTAGGTTTTCAAAATCAAGATCAAAACTACAACTGTGTTTTGATTTTTCAACAATACAGCTATCTTCTAAATTTATAGATTCTGTTTGAGTTGGAGAAGCGTTGTAAATAGCAGTTAAAGTTAATGGATTATCTTCTCTAAACTCGACATAGAAAGATCCTGAAGTTAATCCGTTTCTAGGATCTATTTTTGTAATTTTGGGTTTTTTTGTATCTATGAAGAATGTTAAATTGTAATAGGCAGAATTTCCTAAAGGATCTGTTGCTCTAAATGTTAAATTGTTTAGACCTTCTTTGAATGTTCTTTTTCTATCGTAACCATTACATCGAGTGCACACTCTTGTCCATTTTCCGTCATTTTTTAGATTATCTGTGTAGTAAATATCTCCCGTTTCGTCTAGTTCTATATCTAACAAAAGTGATTTTTCAATGTAAAGTGAACCCTCTTGCGGATTATTTATATCTATTACTGGGGGCTCTTTATCTAAATCTGTGTCGTTTAAGGCTATACATCCGTTGCCTTGAGAATTACATCCGTTAGGACTTGAAGGGCCAAATGCTCCGTTAGAACATAGTCTTACGCAAATCTGACAGAAATCAAATGTGCAAGTATAGTCATTTATTGCAGGATTGCATTCTGAGAATTTTACTTTTTCTCCTTTTCCTAAGCAAAGAAGTTGTGAAGCACTAACAAGACTTAAAGATAAAACTAACGCTAGAGCTATCAATATTGTAAACTGCATTACCTGTTTTTTGTTTTCTTTTTTCATGGTTATTACTATAATGGTGATTAAGTGAAACCTCTTCTGCGAGGCGATTAATATGAAATAAAGTTAAAAAAATAAAAATAAAAGTTTTTAGGCTACTTAGATAGCTTCTCCCCAGAAGTAAATGCTTCCGGTGTCGAAGTCTCCATTACATGGTTCTGGCAAGTTAAGTCTGAATGTAACAGCCATTTCAGCTCCTGGAGCTAAAACGTTTGCAACAAAGTACGGACCTACTGGCTGAGCTTGAAGTATTTCATAGTCACCATAGAATGGGTTAGGATCGTTAAATCCAATTCCATATCCTATGCCTGTGTATCCTTCAGCATCATTGAGAATGTCTGAATCGTTATCTCCTCTAGGATCTTGCAATGAAGAGTAAGCTCCATTTGTAGCAAAGTAAGCGAAGTTAGTCAAGCTTAACTGGTTTGTATCTGGACATCTTGCGCCGCTTGAAGATGAATCATAAAAGTCTGTACCTGATATGAACATATCAAGCATAACTCCTGATCCGTCGTCAGCATCGTTACCAACAAGTAATGTTGATGAATATGCATCAGTTCCTGGTCTTACATCTTCAAATGTAAGCTCTCCGTCAATGCTCAAAGCAATGACTGGATTGAAGAACCAATACTCATTCTCATCCATTGTGCCCATTAAACCATCTCCGTCTTGAGCTTCAACTGTAACCCAGAATTCTCCATACATACTTTCTGGAGTTTCAACAGTAAGAGTACACTCAAAGAAATCCATTAATTCTGAATTCCATTCAAGATGCTCTTCTTCTAATCTAGCGTTACATTCTTCGAATTCGCTTTGGTATCCAACTCTTAGGCAGTTAACTTCTATATCGTTACCTTCTCCTTGTGAATCACCAACTGTTCCATAGACATCGATGTTTTGATCGATTTTATTCTTGTCCATGACAAGAACAAGCCATTTGACTTGCTCTCCTTCGAAAGCATAGTTATTGATTCTTTCAATAAGCTCTTGACCATCTTCTGATACTCTTCCAGGTTCAGTAGCGTCATCATAGACTACTCTCTCTCCACAGAGCCAAACTCTAGGAGCAAAGTCTTCTGTTGTGACATCTACGTCGACTCCTGCGCCAATATTGACTGCAAGAACTCCTGGTACTATCAGAACCATTAGTAGACCTAACACTAACAAAGTGTTTAAGGTTCTCATTTTTGAAAACCTCCTTTCAATTGTATAAGTATGTTTTGTGTTTCCATTGATATGTGATGTAATTTCCAAGTGACTCTTTTTTTAATGTGCATGGAAGAATCGTGTTGCTTTTCTATTTAAAGACTGTTATACTCTGAGACAAGATTTTTGTTATCACTCTAATTTGATGAGTCATTTTTATCGTCGATAAAAATGTTATTAAAATATAGTAATGAAAAAACAACAAATTTAACAGGAACTTTTCGAAAAGAAATTTTGCTAAAATATTGCAGTACTATTCTTATTATTAGAGCAACAAAGCGAATCTTTGGGAAGCTTGGGATAATTTAAGCGGTAAATGTTTTTATATTAAATATAACTAGCTAAGATATGAAAAGAAGTGCGCTAATAGTCCTGTTGATTGTTATTCTTGTAATTATTCTTTCTAGTATTTACTTTAAATTACCTAAAAATGACTCTTTTCCGGATGATTTATATTGTGAAAGTGATGCAGATTGCTTTCCTGCATCATGCTGTCATGCAAATTCTTGTGTTGGTGTTGCAAACAAACCTGATTGCTCTGCTAATTTATGTAGTGCTGTCTGTGAGCTAGGAACACTTGATTGTGGACAGGCTTCGTGTTTGTGTGTAAAAAATAAATGCAATTTTGTTTTAAAGTGAATATATTTTATCAAAAGCACAATGTGGCACTTGTGCTTTGGATGCTAGAGAAATCTTGACATAATATATTTAAGTATCAATTTATAGGAAAGAGGATGAAAAAGAATGTAATTGTTATTGTTTTTTTGACTTTCATAATTTGTTTGTCTATTATTTTAACTTCTGCACAGAAGGCGGAGGTTAAAATAAGTCCAAAGGTTGATAAAAAAGTTTCTGAAGCATTTGTTAGTAATAATAATGTGGAAGTTATAGTAAAAGTTAAAGATGAAAAGATTAAGTCTTCATCTTTAGGCATAGAAGAGGAAGATGTTATTTCTAGACAGGGAGATCTATTAATAATTAATTCAAGCTCTAGCGACTTAGGAATATTAGAGAGTAATGGTAATGTAGTTGAAATAGAAAAGTCTTTTAGATTTAGAGCTTTACTACAAGACACTATTGGAATTGTAAACGCAACTAAAGTCTGGCCAATTCGGGTAAATAGTAAAAATATAACTGGAACTGATGAAACAATATGTGTATTAGACACTGGCGTTGATTTCACTCATCCAGATTTGATTGGAAAAAATAAAACTTGCATTATAGATTGTTTCAATAAAATATGTGTTCAAAACTGTTCAATAGGGGATGATAATGGTCACGGAACACATGTGGCCGGAATTATATCCGCATCTGGAAGCATTTTAGGTGTTGCAAAATCGAGCAACTTAATTGGAGTAAAAGTATTAGATTCAAATGGAGATAGTTCAGATCAAGGAACTCTTGATATAAAAAATGCAATTGACTGGTGTGTTGCCAACAGAAATTTATACAATATAAGCGTGGTCAGTTTAAGTTTGGGAACATTAAATTTATTTTCTAATTACTGTGATTCCTCTTTTTCAAGCACACTTACTAGTGTAATTAATAACGCGACGGCATTTAATATTAGTGTTATAGCTGCTTCCGGAAACTCTGGAAATGGTGTGGCAAGGAACACCACAAGCATATCGGCTCCTGCATGCATAACAAATGCAACTGCCGTATCTGCAACTAATAAAGACGATTCATTTTCTAGTTATGGACATTATAATTTTCTTGTCGATTTATTTGCCCCAGGCACCAGTGTTACTTCTACATATCCTGATGGGCTGTATGCCTTAGCAAGTGGAACTAGTATGTCTGCACCACATGTATCTGCTTCTTTTGCATTAATAAGACAATATTACAGATTAAAGTTTGGGAGAACTTATACTCCCTCTGAAATTGAGTCTCTTTTAAGGAATAATGGACATAATATAACTGCTTCTGGATTAAACTTTACAAGAATTGATAATTTTAAAGCTATTACATCGCTCGATAATGAAAGTGCAAGCGTTGCATTAATTATTCCTGCAAATAATTTTATTAACACAAGTCAAACTATAGAGTTTAAATGCAATGCAACTGATTTATCTTTAAGAAATGTTTCTTTTTTCTTATGGAATTCAACTAATTCAGTTTTTAATTACACTACTTCCGAAGTTTCTGGAGAATATAATCAATTGAATATTAATGTAAGCAATATCTCTCTTGGTAATTACAAATGGAATTGTTTGTATTATGATTGGAATAATAATTTTGCATTCGCACAAAGCAATTTCAGTTTGACTGTTGGTGGGATAAATGTTAATCTTATTTCTCCGGAGAATGGAAATAATACAAAATTAAATTCTGCAAATTTGAGCTGCAGAACAACATCTGAAGAAAATTATAACTTAAAGAATGTTACTTTTAATTTATGGAATTCGTCTGCTTTGATACATACAGAAAATAGAAGTATTTCTGGACTAAATAATGTAAGCGGATTTAATTATACATTTACTTATGAAGGGGAATATAAGTGGAATTGCCTTGGATTTAATAATAACACAAACTCTAGTTTTGCAACAACCAATTATACAATTACATATGATATAACTAAACCCAATATAACTTTAATTTCTCCTAATGACGGGTATTCTGCTACAGGAACACAAAACATAAACTTTGAATTTAATGTGAGCGATTTAAGAAATATTTCAAAATGCGACTTAATATTAAACAACGCGAGTGTTTCTTATGGGGAGTCTATTTTAAAGAATCAGAGCAATATTATACCTTATTCTGTTTCTTCTGGAACGTATACGTGGGGGATAAATTGCACTGATTATGCTACGAATATAGGAAATTCTTCAACTAGGTCTTTTGTAATAAATGCTGCAAGTGTTTCAAGCAGTTCAAGTGGGGGCGGTGGAGGAGGAGGGGCAAGTTCAACTTCTACTTTTGCTCCAGGAAGCGATGAAGTCTCTAAAGGGTATACAAAAGAATTAAAGAGAAATGATAAAATAAGATTTTTTGATTCTAGCTCTTCGGAACATACTGTGAATTTAGATTTTGTAGGTACAGATTTCATTAATTTAACTATTAGAAGCGATCCTATTAAATTGGTACTGGGAATAGGGCAAAGTGCTAAACTTAATCTTACGTCAAAGGAATTTTATGATTTATTTGTAAAACTTGAAAGCATAAATGACAAAAAGGCAAACTTAACAATTCAGACAATAAATGAGCCTATTATTGGGCCTGAAACTAAAAATAATGAAATAAATGAGAATATTTCTGAAACAGAAGACACTAGGAATAAAGGAAATAACTTTTTAATAATTTTTGGAGTTATACTTATCTTTATTCTTATAGCTGGAGTATTAATCTGGAAGAAATTTAAAGTTGGACTGGAGAAAGAAATTATAAAAAAGGTTGAAAAAGATTTGAAGCGAAATAAAAAATGATTAGCTTATCTTTGAATCTCTAAGAATTCTGTTTTTCTATATGTATTAAGCTTCTTTTTAGTTAATATCCTTAAGGTCTAAAATCTCCTCTTTCTATAAATCTTTCAATTATCTTTGCACATAATTTTGGAAGTCTTAAAGTTCTTCTTAATAACTCTTCTTTTTTTGTTTGATAGAGTTCTAGTAATTTATCGTATTCCTCTAGAATTGGCTCTTTGTATCTACTTTGTATTACTGGTGAATAAATCTCTTTGGTTCTGACCTGCGAGAATGTCTGATTAGTAAAAAGGTACCATCTGTCAAATAATCTTGGACTCTGATCATATCTCCAGTGAGGTTCACCAGTGCAATCTTTTAAAAGAGAATAAACTCCCTTACTTTCCATGTAGATCTAAAGGTTATTTCTTTTTATAAATACGTTGTGAAGAACTTTAGCTGTACTTGCTTGATCTGCAAGTAATTCTTTGCCTACTTTTTCTAGAAGATTACCAATTTCTTTTCTTTCTATGGAATTCCATGCTTCTATTGACTCACTTAATTGGTAAGCGGTAACTCTATTTAGTCCGTCATAACGAGCAATTACTTTGTAGCCTGATTGCTCGTCTTCTTCGGACATATGCAAAACGTTTGACAGGGGGGTTCTTATTATGCATTTTACATGTACTCTTTCTTCTGTTTCATTTTTAATAAGTGCTAAGTCGTGGTCTTCTGATAAATAAGAATCTACTATCCTGGCTCTTAATTCTTCTTTTAACTCTAAAATTGTATAATGTCTCATAAAAGAGGTGTTAAATGGGGGTATTTAAGACTTTGGTCTATAGAGAGTGTTAAGTTTCCGAGTGGTTAATTAGCTGTTAAGTGTCGGGTGGTAGAAGTATTTTTATAGGTTATTTCTTTAGTTTTGGTATGAAAAGAGAGGACATAAAGCAGAGAATTAAAGCTCTCGCCGAAAGATATAGAAATGAGTTGGCTATCAAATTAAGCAGTAGAAATGAAGAAATGGAAAGTGATGACAATGGGCATTATCTGATTTATCAGGTCTTGGGCATATCTGACAAAGAAGGCAAGTTAATTGATGTTTATCAGAATAGAGGTCGGTTTTTATATAAATACGCTGGTTCTTTTTTAGAAGAAGCCTCTATATTATGCTTTGAAGAAAAATACCCCAAAGCAAAGAGAAAACTCAAAATAAAGAATACTCTTGGTTCAAGACCTTCTACTTTTGAAATTGATTGTTTGGTTGGTAAGATGGCATTTGAGATAAAATGGAAAGATGCAACAACTGATGGAGACCATATAACTAAAGAACATACTAGAATTAAAGTAATAAAGAAAAAAGGATATACTCCGATAAGAATAATGTTTTATTATCCAAACAGAGACCAAGCCAAAAGAATACAAGATACTATTAAAACTCTATATGAAGGACTTAAAGGACATTATTATTCTGGCGACAAAGCATGGGAATATTTAAAGAAACACACAGATATTGATTTAAAAGAAATATTAGAAGAAATAGCAAAAGAAAATACTAAAAATCAAAGTTCAGATAAGATTTTAGAAACATCTAGCTCGTAACTATTAATTATTTTAACATCGTCTTCTTTCTGATTTAATTTATCAAGAATCTTCTCTCTTACATTATTAGTCTTTATTAATATCATCAACTTACATTCTTTAGTTTTGCTTGCTTCAATTAGTTTTCTTTTTGCTTCTTCTAAAGATTCGCTAGATTTTTGTATTTTTATTGACACAGGTTTGTCTTTATAATATTTTTTTAGAAAACCATCTATGCCTTTATTTCTTTGAACTATGGTAGCATCTAAACTTTTTAATATTGCTATCTCGGTTTCAGATTTTTCCTTATAATCTTCTATTCCAACCTCTAATAATCTTGATTCTGTTTTGATTGGATTTTCTAACCTTTTCTTAGTTAAATCTATTGCTTCTTTTGATATATCTATTCCAATATATTTTCTTTTTAATAATTTAGATGCAACTAATGTTGTTCCACTTCCACAAACAGGGTCAAGAACAATATCTCCCTCATCGGTGCATATATTTATTATTCTTTCCAATAATAATAAAGGTTTTTGAGTTGGATAACCTGCTCTTTCATTAGCCTTTGGATTAAGAAAAGGAATATCCCAAACATCTGTTAGGGGAACGCCCAATTTTTCTTTACCAATTACGATATTGCCCTCTTTATCTTTTTTATATTGAGATTTACCATTACTATCTTTTGTTCTATCCTGCAAAATTTGGTCTATATTCGTTGTTGGAGAATAATCTCCATATATTCTTTTAAACTTAAATTCTTTTGTTTTTCCATAAAGATAGATAGTTTGATGTGAATTAAGTAATCCTTTTTTGCCATTTGACCATCTCTTATAACTCCAGACTATTTCATTTACAAAATTATCAGAATCAAAAACATCATCTAATAAGCATCTTAATCTATGAGAAGCAGTTTTATCACAATGTAAAAATAAACTACCTGTATCTTTTAGAATTCTTTTAGATTCTATTAACATATCCTTTATAAAAGTTAAATATTCTTCTAAACTTTTCCATTTATCACTAAATTTAAACTCTTTAGAATTATCTCTTGTTTTTTGTGAATGTTCTCTCTGCGTAAAAAATGGAGGGTCTATATAAATTAAATCTATAGAATTTGAATCTATATTTTTCATCTCATTTAAACAATCTCCGTAAATTACTTTATTTTCCATTTTTCCTTTCTCCTTTCTTAAATAATTTCTTAGGACTTTTCCAATAAGGGCTTTTACATTTTGGACAAATTTCTGGAATTTCACCAATATCACGAGGAACCCAAGAATGTTTACAACGATAGCAACGATGACCTACAATAAGAACATTTACACCAAATCCCTCTTTTTTCATACTAATATTGCGTTCTACCATGTTTTTATATGTTTTCAAAGTTTATAAATATATACTCAATCTAGTATATATGATTAAACAGAGTGTAAAGATACTATATACTTAATAGGTATATTCAATCGCCATTATCTTTAAATACTCTATATACCTAATAGGTATAGAGATAAAATGGAACAAACAACACAATACATAAAAAACTTCTCCGATTGGAGAAATGAAAGGGCAAAGTTAATCTTAGAGAAAGGAAACCCAGAAAGCATAGATGAATTTACATACCTTGTGCCTTCTCAAAATTCAGATAAGAAATATAGGGTAACTCATATAGATGCTTATTCTTGCGAGTGTGAAGACTTTAAAAGAAGATGTCAGGGTAAAAATCTTTATTGTAAGCACATTAAAGCTATTCTTATCTTTGAGAAATTAAAAGCAAGTTATGAGATTGAAGCAACACCAATAAAGCAAGAAATAGAGTTAATGATAGAAAAACCTCTTAATGATTGTTGCCCAGATTGTAATTCTAAAAATATTATGAAGTATGGAATGAGAACAACACAAACAGGCGGTAAACAAATATTCAAATGTAAGGAATGTAAAAAAAGATTTGTTTTAAGCCCTATCAAGAACATTAAGGGAAACGCTAAACTTGTTTGTTTGGCTATGGATTGCTATTATAGGGGATTGTCTTACAGAGATATAAGCTATCAATTCAAGCAATTTTATGGATTAAATATTTCTCATGTAACGATTAGAGAATGGGTGTTAAGATTTTCAGAAACAATGGAGAAATACTCTAAAACAATAAAACCACAAACTCAAAGTAATGTATGGAACGCAGATGAAACTTTAATACTTTCAAAGCGAGGAAAAGACAAGAAAAACCCAAACAAAGAATATGATTATGTTTGGAATGTAATGGATAATAAAACAAAATTCTTACTCGCTTCCATTAATTCAGGTAGAAGCAGAAGTAGTAAAGATGCACAAAAAGTATTTACAGAAGCATGGGAACAAAATGGTAAAATCCCTTATCAAATAATTTGTGATAGAAACCCAAGTTATCAAGATGGTTGCAGAAAGACTTTTAGGAACTGGGGAAACGAAAGAAAAGTTAAATTTACTTCAATAGTAGGAAAGAGAAAAGAGATTAACAATAATGCAATAGAAAGCCATCATACACATCAAAAGGAATTTCATAAGATAAGAAGAGGAGTTAAGGAAACTCAAACCTATCAAGATGGCTTTAAGGTATTCCATAACTTCGTGAGAAAGAACGCAAGACAAGGTTTAACACCAGCAGATAAATGCGGTATTGGAGTTCAGGGCAACGCATGGGAAACTATGCTATTAAACTCAATCAAATATGAAAACACTCGCAACTTAACAGCAGAGGAGAAAATGCCAATAACACCTTAAAACTTAACACTCTCTGGTCTATACCTGACTATTCTTTGAAGAGAGAAAAAGTTAAATAGTTTGTAACTTCCTTTTATTTATGTTAAATATTTTGAGTGCCTCCCCTTACCCTAAATTAATTAAAAAGGCTATTGTTCAGCCAGATACTATGATAAAGATGGTTGAATAATTTATGGCAATTTGGAGAAAACTCAAAAAAAGAGTGGTATTCTATGCTTGATAATTGGCTAGATTGTGGAGCAAGCGCAAGAATATATTTTCAAGATATTCATGAAGATTCTAGGGAAAGAATGTTAAATTTGATTGATAAAAATCCAAATCTTGAACTATTTAAGATGAAATTACATGATCATTATATGCTCATGCCGCACTACAACGAGTTAATTAGCATATTCAGAACATTTCATTTTACTTTATTTGAGAACCCTGATCAATATTATGTGGAAAGAATTCACTTACCTAAATCAGATAGTCTTTTTGGAACTGAGTTTAAGAGGCCAAACTCTCTTTATGAAAAAGTTTTATTTGATGCTCTTAAATTTAAGACACAAGAGCTAGATAACATCTCGACCAAGATCCATAATCACCAATTGATTTAGTTATTTTCTACTATCAAATCAAAATCTTCTTGATCTTCTAGATTTACTGTGAAATCTGCATATTCTCATATAGTGCTGTGCGCTCTTTGTATAAATCTCCCCAGCCCTTTTCCTTTAAACCTATTATTCCTCTTGTTGATTTATTTTCTATTCTATCTTTAATATTTTTTAAAGAATAATATCAAAAGCATGATGTGTACTCATGCTTTGGATTTTTATAAACTCGAGTCCAAAATTGCCCTATAATTTGTTTTGCCCTAAATCAATTAATTAGGGGTTTTATTCTATCTGAGACCATATTAAAAATATCTTACGAAGAGTTTAAGAAGGGTCTATTAATTGAATTTTTATGAATGAACCAAATAATTCATTAGATTGGTTAAACAAGCTTTTTGTATTAGATTTAAGTAGGCCTGCCTTTCTCAATAGGCCTACAATTCCTCTAATCAAACCAGCAGATATTTTAAGAAAAGAGTTTTCAGACTCATTATTAAGAAAAACAAAGGCGGTGTCTATTAATTTGGGAGAAAGATATTTTGCCCAAGGCAAAGGTTATCAAGTAAGAGAGTATAGGAATGGAGATTTTGTTCAGTATTTTAATAATGAATTAGAGGTTAATGTACTTGCTGAAATGTCTGATGAATTTTCGAGGTTTTTGACACAGAGAAAATTAGAGCATCAAAGAGGACAGAAAAATGATAAGTTTTGGTTGAGAAGAATACCAACTATTGCTGAATTAAGAGAAATAGCATCTGTTCCTTATGTATTAGAACTTTCCGTGTTTGTTCAGTATAACTCTGATTTCGCAGTTGATGTGTTGATTGGTGAGTAACCTGCTAAACCCAATGAATAGTTTTGCTCGTTAGAAAGAGTTGCTTTTTTGTTCTATTTATTTGCACAGAATTAATTGAGGGTATAAATTATGGGACAGAAACTAAAGTGTGGAGTTTTCTATCAAGTTTCTTGGCGTAAAAATGCGGGAGGTAGGACTCGAACCTACGAAGGCACTAAGCCACAAGATCTCTTATATTGATCTTGATCTATAATCGTTCTATTGAACAACCGACATCTTAAGTCTTGCCCGTTTGACCGCTCCGGAACCCCCGCGTTAAAGTAATGAATAAAACAGGCTTTTAAAGATTTTCTTATTTGTA
>Ga0209542_10010100_pt1 | contig 17129 bp, 16 predicted proteins | sample RifCSPhighO2_01_FD_184028 | JGI IMG/M metagenome (GOLD analysis project Ga0209542, IMG submission 184028) | Soil microbial communities from Rifle, Colorado - Rifle CSP2_plank highO2_0.1 (SPAdes) (version 2) | ecosystem: Environmental > Terrestrial > Deep subsurface > Rock core/Sediment ...
TAAGCGCAAACAATGTCGTCCAGACCGGACCGAACACCCATGCTGGAGGATTGAGAGCCGGCTTGACGATCCCTGCATACCAGCCGGCAATAGACGGGGTCGTAAACACCGAACCGATGATACCGGCAAGCTCGGAGACTACTATGGCGATGATAAGTTTGAACGTGTTGTTGATTTTCATATTTTGGTTTTATTATGATGTTCTAATAATTTTTCGGCTGGGGAGATACCGCCAAGTATCTCGTGCGGAAAATAATTCCAGGCATCGGTTACCAATTCAAGAACATTACTCAATTCCAAAGCGTCGCCACCGCGATCGAACATCGCTACGACCTTCATCATGTCATCATTGTCCTCTTCGTGAAAAATGGCATCTTTAACATGCTGTAAAGAAAAATCGCTTTCGGTTTCCTTGAGCATATCCACAAGATCCTGCTCGATCTCTTTCCGCCGTTCTAAGATTTGTTGCTTTGATTCGATTTCCATATTGATTATGGGGCCTCTTTGAGAAATAATTTGTATCCCTCAAAATCGTCTGATTTTATATACTCAAACCGCTCAAAAATTTGAATACGGACGCGCTCTCGTAGATGTTCGCGCTGTTTCTGCTCATCGCCAATTTTCTGTAACCATTCTGGCGGTTTTTTGATAAATTCGTTCATCAATTCCTCGTTTTCGGAAAATGCTTGTATGTCCATGTAGAAAATGTCCTCAACCGATTTTGCCTCCTCTCCTTCGTTGAGTGGTAAGAGTTGAACAAGTTGCCCCATCTTGGCCTTGTTCAAAATCAAAATCTGCTTATCAATCTTCTGATGATATGTTTCGAAAACAGGAATTGATTTTCCATTGAAGTCGTACCAGCCACCAAATCCTTTAATCTCAAGCTGTTTAATGTCTCTATGCCACTTTGGCTTGAAGTTCTTTGAATCCTCAAAAAACCGCCAGAATGCGATATTTGTTGCGAATATTACTATATCGTTTGGATTTTCAATTTTTGCCAGCGTTGCCTCAAAGCCCTCTTTGGAAATTTCCACACAATCTTTTGCTATGTCATCAAGCAGATAGGAATTTTCGCCAGAGGCGAGATCGCGACCGTAATTTTCGCCCCAACCGACATAATGAACATGCCACTCATCAAAGAATGAAGCTTTATCATCAACAATGTTGATTCCAAATCGCTCTTTTTTGTCGGTTTTTTCTTTTGTCTTATCTTCGTATGCATTGAAGTGCTTCTTAAAAATATCGCGCAAATTTGCGCCCTCATAAAAAGTTTTCAGCACTTCCTTTTTAAATTCCTGTACTCGCTTTTGTGAGATGGCTTGTTCCTTCTTAAGTTCCACCTCCTCCTGTTCCTGTGCCTCTTTTGCTTTGGTGAGCAATGTTTTAAGTGCGTCAACTTTGTTTATAGCTTCGTCCTTCAAAATAAATTGCCAGTTTTTAGGATTTGCTTTGATATCCTCAAGAGTCCTCACTAAATCTCTCGTACCTTCTGCCAAATAAGCCAGGTCTCTTGAATGTGGTAATTTAACTTTTTCAATCTCTTCATCACTTTTTCCCGATAATAGAGAAAGTGCTTTAACCGCATAAAATCTTTCTAATTTCTCAAGAATCTGAATTGAATGCACTTGCCCCTCTCCCTTTTCGGACATTTCCCAATTATCCCATCCCCAAAAATCTTCCACTTCAAAGCTATGTGCGCGAGAAAATATATTTGTGAGTTCCTCTATTTTTGAAGGCGCGGAGTTCTGTATAGCATTGTAAAATTGCTTAACTATCTCATCGTCTTTATTTTGCGACAATTTGTAAAAAATCCAGCTAGCAAGACCAAATAGCATTTCATCTTTTTTATTTTTCAGAAAATCTGCAATCTGCTCTGTTTCTTTATTCTCATAACGATTCGTAATATCTAAATGCCTAAAAAGTCCGCTAGCAGTCGAGAGGTAGGTTTTAAAACTTTCAATATCCCGTCCTTCAAACGAGTTTTTGAGCAACCCTTGAAATATTTTTAGAATCGCACATGCAAAATTACGCACTTCTTCCTCTGGATAATCTTCCTCTTTTTTCAGTTTAGACTCTAAGTAGTAATCAGAAATTTCTTTTAGATAACGCCACGACCTATCAAAAAGAAAGGTGGCTAACTCGTCTTTTCCGGCCTTTTGTGCATTTACATAAGCTTGATAGAGTCTAAACGGATAATACTGAAATTGCTGAAAGATTAAGTGGTCTTTGTAATCAATGGCATATCGCATTAAACGCACAGGAAGATAGCCAACTTCTTTAATTACTTCTTTGCTATCGGATTCAATACCTCGCTCAAATATTTCCCGAATATCCTTACTTATCCATGCCACCGGCTTGAGTCCTCCAAAGAATATCTCCATAGACATGTCGCGAGCTTGCTTTTCTGAAAAACCCCCGCCGTAAGGCTCCAAATATGAATAAAAATCTTCAATGAGCTTTGTATAATTATTTAAGACCTCACCTAGTTCATCGCCCCTCTGATCTTTTACCAAATCCAAAGAAAGAAGTTTGAGTTTTCTTATATTGCTTCGGGTATGCTCTAAATCAAAATCTAACGAAGTTATTGTAAAGGCTTGGTATATAAGTTCCTTAATTTCTTTTGTCGCTTCCTCATCTTTTAGCAAGTCGTTCCGAACCCAAAATAATACGTCATTAACCTCTTTAGTATCAGAAAAGAAGCGTGGCGATAAATAACAAAGCGGATTTTTTATTCCCGGACCAGATAGTGCGGTTGAGGAATCAGAACCCATTGCGGCAACCTCTTTTTCTGTTGGGGCTATTTCTTTCAACCTTGCTAATAACTTTTTTAACGTTTTAAGGCTTAGGTTTGTAAATATGCCCGACTTATCTGTTTTTATAGCTGTATAGTTTTGTTTGTTAATAGGAGGAAACGGAGTTACCTCAATAAAACCTTCGTAATCTTTTGACAAATTGCGGAGTTGGTTATCGCCTATTAACTTTTTAATTTCTAAATCTAAAACTTTCAGAAAATCGTTATGTAAACTATCAGAAAATATTTTTTTCTCCTCCCTTTTTAATTCAAAGTTGTCAAAGATTAAATGTAAAGCATTGTACAAAGAATAAAGAGTAAAAATCCCTATTAAAAATATTGGGATAGTTGCCAAGATATTTACTGAACCCCAAGCAAAAAGAAAGAAAAATAAAATCTCAGCTAGCAAGAGAGTGAAAAAACGAGTTCTACGCAATATGACAAATCCTTTGTATGAACCTTCTTTATCTTTTTCTTTAGTGATCTCTTGGGCAAGAAAAAAAGCTAAACCGATAAGAACTGCACCTATGCCAGCATGTATGGCAATCAAATTTTGATAATGGTTGCCATCCGTTAATGCAAATGGGCTCCCTTGAAATGGATAAAGCCATTCTATAAATCCAATGAGTTTTTCATATGGAAAAAGTGTCTGCGCATGCGTCAAAAGTAAGAAGAATATAAATAAAGCCACAACGATTGTGGCCTCCCAAGCAGAAAACCATAGTGGTTTTGTCTTCTTATCAATAATTTTCTTTATACTTGGGGCTGTTTTCATTTCTGCATGCACAGCATTAAGTAATGACCGGCCGCGCCGCCACTCGATAAATTTTCCTGATATTTTACTCGTAATGGTTTTAAACATGAGTCCCTATATTCCAGATTTAGTTCGATTGTGTTCTTTGCATAGCATTTGGCAGTTTTCTGCAGTCGTTTTACCGTCCTTGTGCCAAGGGGTAATGTGGTCGGCCTCCATTTCCTCAATATCCCACTTCTGTTTTTCTTCCTTCTCTTTTTTGCACCACGGACAAACACTTTTTTGCCGCTCATACGCTTCCCGCTTCATCTTGTCGGTGAAAGCACGGATATTCAAAAATTTTTCATTTCTAGTTAAAACGTATTCGTATATACCGGATTTTTTGGTCACATCTTCGTTTTGCATCAATTCGGTTATTTCCTTTTCCTGTTTCTTTGAATCAAATTTTTTATCTTTGAATTGATTATACAACTCGCCCCATGGCACATTGCTCATCTCTCGGCGATAATTAGGAAAAATCTTCCGCGTCCAAGCGATCACATCTTGGAAATAACTCCACAACCCATCAGCGTTTTTATCGTGCTGATGCTTAGCCATGTAATCTTCAATCTTACCGTCATTTATCCACGAAAGAGCAGTTTCTAAATACTCTTGCCGGATTGGTGAACCGCTAACTAATTGTCCACCGTCGTTTGCCAACAGATACGCCGCACAATTTGATTTGCTAAATTTCAACTTCGCGTCCGAAAGCCATTGGCCGGTATAAACTGCGTTGCGAATTTCTTGGTCGGTCAATTTTTCTCCGGCAATGTTAATAATCCTAAACCAATCCAAACGCTCCTTGTCCGTGCCCTCACAGAAGTAAATCATCAGTTCATAATCCAAAATTTTATCCTGTTCCTCTTTGGTGAGATTATGAAAAAAGCGGTCGTTCAGCGAAAAATCGCCAGTAACATATTGCCCGATACTGATAGTGCGCTGTTGGCCGTCCAGCACCTCGTAGCCGCCATCTTCTCTGATCATCCAATACATCACGTTCAACGGAAAGCTGTTTTTGATAGTTTCTATCACGGCATCGCGTTGCTTTTCCTTATACACAAACTCACGCTGATATTTCGGACGAATATCCAGTTTGCCGCCATAAGCCACTACGCCTTCCTCGCGGCTGTCTTTGTAGCCATAAACCACTTTGCGAACTTTAATTTTGTGTAGATCGATTTTCATATTATTTTTTTACTTTTTTGTTCTTGATTAAAATGCGGTTATATATTTTTCTTCCCTGAATAATCGTAAGGCATTTATAGCCGATCCATCTTGCAGAATTAGCCACACCCAGTATTTGAAATTGTTTTGGGTTATATTTATCAACAAACGTAATTGGAACGCCCATCACACCATTGTAATTCATTGGAATATCAGAAACCTTGTCAACATTTATGACATCGTAGTTGTCATACTTGGAAAATTCTTCTGGCGTATATTTTTTATACAAAACGATATTCTCATGTCGTTTAGTAGTATCAAGATTTGTAAACCACAAGATTCTTCCCATGCTGAAATATTTCACACCATTTACAATTTTCTTTCTTGATTCTGTAGAAATGTCGTAATCCATCGGAACCTGAAACCATTTTGTGCCACCGTTATCGTAACCAACCCACAATTTGTCATCTTTAACATAACCAAAAGTCTCTTTGTAGGTGATGGCGTTCTGGTCGCCAAGTATTAAAAACTTCTTCTTGTTATCCATTAGTTGTGAGACATATTCACGGAATAAAGAAAATGGCGGATTAGTTACGACAATATCAGCTTGTTCAAGCAATTCCTTACACTCATCACTTCGAAAATCACCACTGCCTTTTAGTGGCGTGGCGGTGTTTTTATCGTGTTTGAGCAGATATTTAACATCATCAAGATTTATCGCTCCATCTTTGTCTGTATCTGGCACTTCTTTGATCTCAATTTTGAACGGTTGTTTGCCCTTTGATCCAGCCACTTGAAATAGTGGTAATTGTCCTCCAACGATAGGAGAACCGCTGTAGCTTGTAGTGATAAGTTTCTTCAGTCCAAGAGCATTGAAGTTGGATGCAAAATATTTAAAAAAGTTGCTCTCATACGGATCATCGCAGTTGCAATAAACAACTTTGCCGCGGAACTGATCTTTGTAGTGTTTCAGCTCTTTTTCAATATCAACAAGTTGAGTATAAAACTCATCTGTTTTGGCAGTCCTTGCAGAATGTAAGTTTTTGTTTAAGGATTTCTTGCCCATAAATTTATTATCTTTCGCCATTTAATATACTTTGGAATGCTTCGAGATTACCCATGGCATCATTCACGGGGTTATGGTCATGCGCCGTAACTCGCAGCTTTTTCCATGAGCTTGCATTCGTGAAGTCGCCCGTGAGCCCAGCATAAAAATCACCGATCCTTCTTGCCGAATGACCAAATGGGTTTCTACCGAGAAACAAATGGAAATAATAGTTTATAAATTGCCAGTCATAAGCCGGATTGTCGCTAACGAATAGCGGCCTGAATCCCTTTTCAATGATCGATGTGATCCATGTATCAAACTTTTCGAACGTTTCTTTTGTCGCCCCTGTTCCGTGGAATGTTTGTTTTGAGGGATAAGCGACTGCGCCAAACTCAAAAGCCGCCGCATCGTTGAGTGTCGGCGCCGGACCGTGTCCTTCACAATCCACGAATATTAAGTTTTTGATGGCGATTTCCTGTGGCATATAGTTTTATATTTTCTTATATCTCACGCCCCTGCCCTGACCGACTCTTTCAACCAAACGCAAAGCCACCAATCTGGCGAGAGATTGTTTGATTGTAACCTGCGGCACAGAACCATTGAGACGTTTGTCGATCTCTGCCACGCCCAAAGTTTCTCCGTCTTTGAGGATAGCGAAAACCTGCTCTTGTCTTTCGGACAAAAGCTTTTCCGGCTGTTCGGCATTCATCAGTTTTCGAGCAACATCGCCTTGAGTCAGCAATGCATCAAGCAAAAAATTTAGCCATGGCGTAATATCTTCATTCTCCGTTTTGTGATTGTTTTGCGTTGCCCGGAGAGCGAAATAATAACTGTCCTTGCGCTCCTCGATAATTTCGTCAAGCGAAGCATACGGCACATAGGCATAATCATTACGAAGCAAAAGCAAGTTTGTCAGGGCACGACTAAGACGGCCGTTGCCATCAAGAAACGGGTGAATAGCCAAAAATTCAAAGACAAAGTTGGCAATGATAAGCACGGGGTGGAGTTCTTTCTTTTCGAGCTCCTGATTTGTCCAGTCAATGACCGCTTCCATTTCCGGTTTGACCAAATATGGTTTAGTCGGATTGAATAGAACAATTTCTTCCCCTCTCTCATTTTTCATCACTACCGCATTATCGGAATCTTTATACTTTCCTTTATGCGACTGATCTTTGTTAGAGAATTGCAAAAGAATGCTATGAAAATGCAGAATATTATTCTCTGTCAATTTGAGCGTGCGGTAGTGGTCAAAAACTCTTCCGAGCAAATCGGCATAACCGGCGACTTCCTGCTCGTCACGGTTCTTGGGAGGATTTGATTTCAGACCGCGCAAAAGACGAGCCACTTCCTCGTCGCTCATTTTTGATCCTTCAATACGGGTTGAGGCACCAGTAGATGTAATGATCACCGATGACTTAAGCCGGCCCAAAATTTGAGGACTTAGCCTCAAACTGCCATGCCAAAGACCTTTGAACTCGTCAATTTTGGCGATCTTGCCAAGTATCTCCTGGCTTAGTTTTATTCGTTTGTTGAAGCTGTTTTTGCTCATATTTCTGATATATCCTGCCTACCGGTAGGCAAGTTTGATGCTATATAGATAACTATATCCAATTATATACGAAAGCATCTCAATATGTCAACAACTACTTCCATGGCGTTTCCGAAATAGTACAATTCTGTACTATTGGCGAAAAGCCGATTTTGCCCAGAGTCCTAGCTGTATCTTCTCTCGCTCTTCTATGTTTAATTGTTGATAGCTCCTCATACCTCCTAGTGTATGGGGTGTTGCACTTACTTGTTGAACTTGCGACTACACTATGCTAAAAATCCCTTTTTTGCATAGTACAGTATGGAAACTATGCAAAATTGGTATCAGGCTCTTAAATTCGGTCAAACCGGTGGGATTGGTCGGAAGTGGTATCAATGGTGTGCCGGTGTCGCAAAGCTCGTCACAAGGGCAACAAATGGCAAATTCGGGTAACACAAAACCGCCTTTCGGCGGCTTTGGTTTAAATCACGGCAACAGGCACTTTCGGATGTCGCCCCCTCTTGTGCGGTTCGAATTTTAACGGACCTAGGTGTATCTGAAACGAAAGCCCTTCTTTGGTGTATGCGGCTACATATACTTTTTTTGATCGATTTTCTGCCATATGTGATGGTTAGGATAGCAGAAATATCATAAAAAATAAATCCGGTTAAAATCTCGCGGGGGTTATTGTATATACTTGAGCTTGTTGCGCCGGTGTTCTTCAAACGTGCGCGCGAAATGGATTTTTCCTTCGCTATCGGAAAGATAAAAATAGTATGGGGAATCGATTGGCCGTAATGCGGCCTGAATCGACGCGATGCCAGGGTTTGCAATCGGGCTGGGGGGTAGGCCTTTATATTTATATGTATTGTAAGGGTTATCGATCTTAAGATCGTCCAGCGTCAATTCCAGCGATCCTTTGCCAGTTATATAGCCAAGGGTTGCGTCAACTTGCAAAAGCGCCCCTTCACGAAGACGCTTCCACAATATACCGGCGATAACCGCCCGGTCGTCATCCGTTTTTGCTTCTCTCTCAAGCATCGATGCCACCGTCAGTATTTCATACAAACTATGTCCAGACCCGCTGATTTCTTCCTCAAACGGGCGGATCTTTTTTACAAAATTTTCAAGAAGCTTCGTGATAACTTCTTCATCTGTTACGAGCTCATAAAACCGGTAGGTATCGGGGAACAAAAACCCCTCCAGACTATACCCGCGCGAATAGGGAAGCACCGACGAAAAGTCTCCGTGCGACACCTGAATAAAATCGGAGGCTTTCCCGATGCTATTTTTTTCAAGAATATCTCCAATCTCCTGCGTTGTAAGACCTTCAGGAATCACGATTGTTATTTCTTTTTGAGTCCCTCTAAGGCGGAAAACCACGTCAATCATTGAGAGCGGCTGGGTAAATACAAAGTGGCCTGCACTTAAGCGGTCATGCACGCCTCCTATATACACGCCCCACACAAACAAAAGTTCTGATCGAATCACATGCGCACTTTTTAACATACGCGCGATATCCTCTGCATTCATCCCCTGCTCGATATTCACGCTCTCGCTGGTCGGCTGTGGAGGCATAATAACACCAAGCTCATAGCCCAGAAAAGCAAATCCTACCACCAACATGAGCACAAGCACCCGAAACCATCGGGAAGGCCGCGCGCGCGGTGTTTCAAATTCATCGTCCGAATCCATGCCTTTTTATCTTATTCTTTTATTTCCCCTTCGAGAAGCGGAACAAACGCAAACCCCGGATGCTCAACAATTGCGAACGAGCCGTCTTCGTTTTTTGTATATACATAAATCGAATTGCGTACCGGAAGAACCATTCTGCCTCCCGACACCAGCATCTGCTCCCACGCCTTGGGAGGATCACCGGTCAAAAAACTTGCCGCGGCGATAATCTTATGGAAGGAACCGGCAGATACTTTTTGCGCATCGCCATGATGCAGTTCAACAACGCCATCCGTATACTGCTGATATTTTTTAATGTTTGCGCGCCCAAGCCGATATAAACTCATGACCCGCTCATAGGCAACAACACGCCCTTTCGGGCCGACAATGTGCGCGAGCAGACAGGTTTGCCAGCCTGATCCGAAACCAATTTCAAAAACAGTGTCGCCTTCTTTCGGTTCAAGCTCTTCGAGCATAAACGCAACGGTATAGGGTTGCGATATTGTCTGCCCTGCACCAATGAAAAGCGGCTCATCGCGATACGCATATGCCTTGAGTTCTTCCGGGACAAAATCAGCGCGATCGATTGCCTCAAACGCACGAATAATACGCTCCGAATGCAAAACCTCGCTGGCAACAAGCGTCCGAATAAGATCTTTTTGCATATACTATCGACGATTAAAAAAAGAAACACGGATACATGCGGCAGTTTTTATAGCGTCTGCTGTATGAGGCGAAGCGCGCCCCTAAGCCCCGCCCGATCTCCAAGCTCCGCCTTCGCTATATGCGGCTGTTTTTTAAAAATCGTGAGCAATTCTTTGAGATGCGCCTCGATGATGTCGAGCGAGAGACGCTTTGCCAAACCAACCGATCCGCCAATCACAACAACTTCGGGCGACCAATGGACAATCGCATTATTGAGTCCTATTGCGACAAACCTCGCAATATCATCCCATATTGCTTTATCTATAATGTCCTCGGGTTTTTTCTTGTATTTTTCTTCTATGCCGCTCCCGGATACATATGTCTCAAAATGCCCATTGCCGCCGCACCCGATACAAGAGAGACCATCGGCCTGGATAATCTGATGACCGATTTCGAAACCAAACGTATTGGCATCGATTCTGCCGTTTACAACGCGCGCGCCACCCACTCCGGTCCCGATAGTAATATAAGCAACGATACCCGCCCCCTTTCCCGCTCCGTCATTGGCTTCCCCTAACGCCGCAACCGCGGCATCGTTTTCTATCATGATTGGCGCGTTACATGCGCGCTCAAAAGCTTCTTTAAGCGGCTTTCCCACCCACTGCGGTAAATGCGGCGCGCGGAACAGTTCGGTCTGGGCATGGTTGAGCGGCCCCGGCACGCCGCCTGCGGCAAATTTTATTTTTTCTGGGCCCGCCAAATCATCCGCCGTTTTCTTGAGAAGCGCAACAGCCGTATCAAAATCCTTTGGCGTATTAAAAACAGCGGGGTGATCAATGGTTTTCCCGTCACGCGAAGCGGCAACGCGCATATGCGAGCCTCCGATATCAAAAAGAATAATCATGAAGCAAGTTTTCTTTTAAATTCTTCAACGAGAAGAACCTGCTCGGGGTCGACATTCATGTTAACCGCCGTGAAGTTTGCCGTCCAAAGCCCCAAAAGAACGGAAGAGAAAATTTCATGCAAACGAGGCCCCTCCACGGCAGGCACCCGCGTAACTTGATAGTTGAGCGCCCGATACATCTCTTCGGTCAAATCCATCCGCTTCTGAATACGCGGGTGATCACTATGCCCGCGCAAAAATAGAAAATGGAACACGCGCGAGAATTCATCTGCTCGCGTTTTCATACCTTCAAGTTCATTGTGATTGAGCTCCGGAAATACATTTGCAAATGCGGGGGTCTTACCTGTCTCATTCAGTGCGATTTTCCAAATATACCCGATCGGCGCGCGCGCTGTAGATGTATATATAATCGGAACGCGCGAGCCAATTTCAGCAGCAATACTTTTCCCAGCTTCTTTAAGCTGTAACGACTCGAGACTTTCGGATAATTTTTTTGACTCTTCGAGTATGCCCGCAAGTTGCAATATCTTCGAGAATGCGCGGAAGCTATAACCGAGCGCGGCGCGCGGCTGGATCCCGCCTTGAGGGAGATCAATATACGGCACTTTATATTCTCTCGCGAGCTCAAGTAAAGCACCGCTATCCGCAATAACACAAAGTGGTAAACCCTTGCTGTGTGCTATTTTAAGAGCATCGATTGTTTCCTCTGTATTCCCCGAATACGAGCTTGCGATAACAAGCCCATCTTCAGCATGTGGCGGAAGGTCATAGCTCCGATGCATAAAAATAGGCAAGGCAGGATCAACCGCGCGCAAAAGATCTGCAGCAAGCGCCGACCCGCCCATGCCGACGATAGTGTAACGGGCATAGGACGGCGCGAGTTGTGCCGCATTCACGATTTCCGGATCAAACAAAAACTGCTCGGGAAATTTTTTAAGAGATTCTTCCATACGCTATACCGATGTCTTCATTTTAGCAGACCGTATAGCCCGAGCAATGGCAGGCACGACCCGTTTATCAAAAATACTGGGAATAATACTATCCGCGCGCGGATGCGCCACAAGACGAGCGAGAGAGCGCGCGGCATGTAATTTCATCTCTTGGGTTATTGCTTTCACATTGTGGTCCAGCGCGCCACGAAAAACCCCCGGGAAAACAAGCGCGTTATTGATTTGATTTGGAAAGTCGCTCCTGCCGGTTGCAATAACCGCGGCACCCCCGCGACGCGCCTCTTCCGGCATAATTTCAGGAATCGGATTTGCAAGCGAAAAAATAATCGCTTTCGGCTTCATGGCCAACATATCATCGGCATTCATAATACTGCCGCGCGATACGCCGATGAAAACGTCTGCGCCACGTAACGCATCTCGAAGCCCTCCTTGAATATTATTTTTATTAGTCCATTTGAGGAGATTTTTCTTATACGGAACGAGACCCGAACGATGCGTACCGATAATACCGCCAGAATCAAGAATGATAATATTTTTTACTCCTGCTGCCACGAGCAGTCTGGAAACCGCTACACCGGCAGGACCTGCGCCATTTATCACAACATGTACGCGCGATATATTTTTTCTCACCACCCGAAGAGCGTTAGTCAGCGCGGCAAGAACAACAATAGCCGTGCCGTGCTGGTCGTCATGCATAACTGGAATGGTTAGTTCTTTATGCAGGCGCTCTTCAATCTCAAAACAGCGCGGAGCAGAAATATCTTCGAGATTGATCCCTCCAAATATTGGCGAAATTGCTTTGACCGCAGAGATAATCTCTTCTGTATTTTGCGTGTTCAGAGCAATGGGAAACGCATTCACCGAAGCAAATCTTTTAAAAATGATGCATTTGCCTTCAAGCACCGGGATTGCTCCCTCGGGACCGATATTGCCGAGACCCAACACGGCAGAACCATCCGAGATAACGGCAACCATATTTCCCTTAACCGTAAATTTACGTATCTGTTCCGGATGCTTGCCGACATAGTCGCTGACCGCTCCGACACCAGGCGTGTACAAAAGCGATAGCTGTTCTTGCGAATCGAGTAAAGTCTTTCCGGTAATTTCGATTTTACCCTTGAGTGTACGATGTAAAAGGAGAGATTTTTTAGAGTATGTATTTTTTTGCATATTATCCTATGGTGCGCCCACCGTCGACGGGCAATACGTGTCCGGTAACGAAATCCGCTTCCAAAAAATATCCGACCGCTTTGGCAATCTCTTCTGCGCCACCCCAACGGCCAAGCGGCGTTGAGAGAAGAACTTCCGCATTATCTTCAGCAGACAAGTCTGGTGGAGCAAGAATAGGCCCTGGTGCAATCGCGTTGACCAAAATATCCGGGGCAAGCTCTTTTGCGAGCGAATATGTCAAGCCGACAACAGCTGCTTTCGCAACGTTATATGGCAAATAATCTTTATACGGCCGCGTAAGCACAGACCAATCAGCGAAAAAAACCATCTTTCCTTTTACGCCCACCTCATCTGCCACATTCTTTTTCATCAAGTCTCCGGCATATTTTCCGAGCAAATATGCGCTCCGCGCGATTGTATTAATATTCATATCCCATTCTTTTTCTGATAACTGCTCCCATGGAGTCCGTGGATAAATCGCAGCCATATGAATAAGGCCGTGTAAAGCCCCGTACGCACTCCTAACGTGCTCGACAAGCCCCCTTACGCTATCTGGTTGCGAGAGGTCTGCATTCACGAGCTCGACAAAAGCCCCGGCATTTTTTGCGTCCTTCTCGGCCCTGTTAACCTCGGCAGAATCTTTATAGTATGTTAATACTATTTTTTCCGCCCCGCGTTCTGCTATTATACGCACAACATTTTGTCCTATACGAGCCGCCCCCGTAATCAAAATGGTTTTCCCGGAAAGGTTCATATGCTCCACTATCACGCACCTCGAGCCACGAATCAAGGGAAAAGTAAGGGAAAAGTATTGTATACTATCTATATATGAGTGCAGATTTTACAAAAAACGAGTTCCGTATACTCAAAAAACTTAAAACGCCTATAAAAATACAGGATTATCTTGAGTCGCTCGATATGAATTTTGAAATTCATGGGGACACCTGCGGGTCCCCCCGGCGCGTCATGCGTGAGAAGCGCGCGCATTGCATGGAGGGAGCGATGCTTGCAGCTTCCGCACTTCGCGTGCACGGGCATCAACCCCTTGTCATGGATCTCGAAGCAACGGCACGAGACTACGATCATGTGGTTGCGCTTTTTCGGAAATACGGCAAATGGGGAGCGCTCTCAAAGACGAATCATTCGGTACTTCGATACCGCGACCCGGTTTATGCGTCCCCACGCGAGATTGTAATGTCATATTTTCATGAATACTTCGATGATGACGGTAAAAAAAATCTCCGGTCGTATTCGCGGCCGGTAAATCTCGCGCGCTTTGACAATAAAAACTGGATGACAGCCGAAGAAGATATCTGGTACATCCCGGAATACCTCGCCGATATCCCGCATATACGACTTTTGACGCGACGCGCTATTCATACACTGCGGCGCGCAGACCCGGTAGAGCTCAAAGCGACAGATGCTGTATTCCAAAAACCCCCGAAAAAGAAAAAATGAAGCTTCCATCAACCACACGGCAATTCTTGCAATAAAATAAAAAGTTTTTGTATTGTCATATATATCCATACTTCTGCGATCGCTTTAGTATGGTTATTGCCCCATTTTGGACGTCCGACGTCCAAAATTTTTACCCAAACGAAAAAGGCGTAAAAAGGGTGAATAAAAAAACCTCCGCTCGGCGGAGGTTTTTTTAGTCTCGAGAGAAATTGCTATCGAGTTACTGAAATTGATGCGGTGTTTTCCGATTCACATGCACCGACGGTAACCGAATTGTTTGCGTTCAACTGTATATAGTAACCAGTGTTTCCGCTAGCGGACCAATTTCCGGTTCCATTGGGGCTTACAGGAATCCTGCCTAAATACCCACGCTCAACGAGCTGGTTCAAGTTAGCACACCGCGCAGTTGTAGCCACATCACATGTAACAGAACAATTTGCGGGAGTGGTTGTTGCGTTCACAATCATAAACGGAGAACCAGTTGCCGCTGCTGTATCATGTTTAACGCCATATGTATACAAACCACCTCTATCCACCTGCGCCACACGAATCGCGCTCAAAACTGCTGAAATATCGCCCCACCTGCTCGAATCGCGGGCATCGCGAAAGCGCGTCAGCGGGTCAAGTGCGACGAACACAATGCCTGCCAAAATGGCGAGAATACCGATAACGATCAAAAGCTCGATAAGCGTAAAACCTTTTTTATAATTTTTTTGAAACATATAATTGCCGTTAGTTTTTTATGAACGACCCAATAAAGTTATTATACGGTACTAGCAAGTAAATTAAACAGAGTTATCCACAGAACATCAGGGGATTTCTTGGACATACTGGCCTGAAACCCAGCCCGCACGGCCATCCTTGGTTCGTATTTTGGCCCAGTCGCCTTTGCGCTCAAGTAGTATATGTGTTTCGCCGGGGCTCACGCGGAACAAAAGCTTGTACGACGTCCCCGGTCCTTCTCTCACATTGAGATAGCCAGTCTCTGTATTTTTGATCTGCACCTTATTTTCTACTACAACTGGGGGAGCTGGCGGTGGTGGCACCACCGGCGCAACTTTTTCTTTGATAGAATCGCTTGCAGAAATCCGTACCCGCACATTCATCAATGCCGTCTCTTCTCCTGTTGTTTTAAGCGTGTTTTCTTCAATACTTTTTATCTCATACTGTATCGGCCGCTCGGCAATCAGCGTGCTAATCTCGGAAGCAATCTTTCGGCTAAGATCCTCCTCTGAATACACAGCCCATCGAATACTTTGGGAAGATTGCGAGAGCGGTTCTTTGGTAAGCTTCTCCCCGCTCTTGAGGCCCTGCTCGGCTTCGACAAGGGATCGTATCAGAGCGTCTTCTCCCAACACGCTCACCTCGATTACGCGTGCGCGAACGCGCTCTGAAGTATACGCACCGGGCGTGAACGCAAGCTCAATTGAAAAATCGAGTACCTGCTTATGAGACAGCGCTCCAAGTGAAGGCGGGGGCACAGAAACGGGAGCGGATTCTTCTTTCCGAAAAAGCATCGAGAGGAATATCCCTACAAGCGCCAAGAGGACGATGCCGCCGGTAAGCGCGCGAGAGCGGAAAATATTTTTCAAGTTGTCTAGCGAGAATGAAAAATGAGGGAGCGAAAATCTCTTTTTTTCTCCCGCAAGGGGCGCGTACGTGAGCGCCGGGTCGTCTTTCGCCCATGCCTTAAGTGCAATCCCTATCGCCTCAATATGAGTGATTTCAGCATTTTGTTTTTTTAGCGGTATATACGATTTTCCGAAAATCACGGGAAGGCTTAAATTTTCAGAAAAATAATTGAGGAGTCCGGGCATGTGGCTTGCCCCCCCGACAAAAACAACCTGTCCGATGTGCCCGCCCGTTGTACGCTGATAAATACGAAATGCCGTCGTGATCTCTCCTATAACGGGCTGAAGCGCTTTTATGAGAATGAAAAGCCCTTTCTGGTTTTTTTCCGTAACTCCCAGAAGAATTTTCCGATTTTCCGCTTCTGTTTCCTGTATGGTAAGCGTGTCGGCAACATCTTTTGTAAATGCCGCGCCACCGATATTAATTGAGTGGGAATAACGGAGGCCGGCGTTGTCGAGTACCGTAATCATTGTTGTGTGCGTTCCGATGTCGACAAGACATACTGGCGTCGAGCGAACGCGCCCGAAAATACTGCGGGCAATTGCAAGAGATTCAATATCAAATGTATGTACGGTAATTTTGAGGCGGTGAAAAAACTGCTGCCATTCGCGGACAACCGCACGGCTTGCCGCAAGAATCAGCACTTCCTCCTCGGAAAGCACCCGGTATGTATACAGTAAATCGTCACCGTCGAGTGGAATATTTTTTCGGGCTTCTTCGCGGATTTCTTGTTCGCGCTCGCTTCTTCCCGGCGACACACGCATTTTCACAACACGGCTATACAACTGTCTTTCCGGAAGCGCAAAAATAGCGTGGCGCGTTTTGATGGGGTACGGCTCTGCAGATAGAAGCGCGTTTTTGAGGGCAAGCGCGAGCTTGTCTTCATTCCGTATTATGCCCTCCACTACAATGCTGGATTCAAGGATAACGCGCCCGAGACTTAGGGCTTTGGAACGCGTTATGCGGGCTACCTCGATACTCCCATCGGAAATATCAATCCCGACTGATTTTTTCGCTAAAATCCCAAACATAGATCAAAGAGAGATTTCCTTCCACGAATCCACAGTAATAATAGTCCCTGTAACGCTATCGCCGCCTACCGTCACATCCACTTGTATTGCTTTAAAATACGTATCAGCAACGTTCGCCGTAACAGATAGAGTCCGAGTACTGCCTGCCGTGGTAATGATTATAACACACCCGCCATTTGGGAGCGTATAGGTGCCGCCGGTATATCCTGTATCATAGCGGAGGCGGCGGAGCGCATCCTCCGCGCATCCGTCCGCATTCGCAAATGCTTCGCGCCCGCGCGAAGCAACATATCCCATATCGAGTTCTCCGACACCCAAAAGCGCAGAGCCGTAAGCCATGA
>Ga0209542_10010101_pt1 | contig 17129 bp, 16 predicted proteins | sample RifCSPhighO2_01_FD_184028 | JGI IMG/M metagenome (GOLD analysis project Ga0209542, IMG submission 184028) | Soil microbial communities from Rifle, Colorado - Rifle CSP2_plank highO2_0.1 (SPAdes) (version 2) | ecosystem: Environmental > Terrestrial > Deep subsurface > Rock core/Sediment ...
TTTTCATATGGGCTTTAATCTCCAAATCATTTCTTAAAAGAATTGGATTTACAGAAGGGATGCTCACTAATCTTTTTAATAGTTGAATTGAGTCCATTTTGATTTGATGAGGTAGTAATATTTATAAATTTATCTTTTTAAAGTAGTGATTCTAAATTCTCTCTTGAAATCTTAAAAAATTCTTTCCATAAATCCCCCGAATAGAGATTCTGCCATATTCCATTATCATTTATTTCTCCTACTTCAAATTCCATTACAATAATCGCATCATTTCCCCTAATATTTTCTTTTAATGCTTTTATGCATTGCATCATAAACTGTTTTCTTTTTTCTTCAGTTAAATTCATCGAATCTGTATTAACATAACTTGAATAATTTTTTTTGCCTTTTTTTGATAATTTATCAAAATCTCCTGGGAATAAATATGGAAAATGCGAAGCTATCTGTGTAACTTTTCTGTTATCCAATGTTGCATCATAAAACAAATCGAAACCTGCGCCTAAATGAACTATTCTAATTTGTTGAGGAATATTTTTTATTATATTTTCAATATTTTCATCTGGAGAAGCGCTTAAAAATGGACTTTTTCCCCCTAGGAAAAAATTATTTGCTTTTGAAACTATTAAGCTGAAATTTAGGTGTTCTGTATCCAAAGTAAGAAACATATCATCTTCAATCAAATATTTCAAATCTCCGGCGGGATTGCATCCAATCAAACCAGGATTATTCAAATCAGTAAAGTAACCATACCCAAATCTCAATTTTTTTTCAAAATCTTCCTGCTTTCTATTACTTCCTTTGATTTCTGCGTAATCTATGCAAGGCATATTTTCCGGGCCTATTGTTAATCCAAGTTCCTTTGCTTTTTTATTTAGTTTTATGGTTTCTTTTTTAGCTTCTTCTATGACTTTTAGATACTCGTCTTTTGTTACTATTTCAAACGAACTTAAATCGCAAGAATTATCAGGATGCAAATGTTTTTTGCAAATTTCATCCAATCTTTTGTATGCTTCAGCATGACTAATTACAGAACCATAACTAAAACTAACTGTTTTTATTATTTGAGATCCAAATTGATAATTTATTTTGTCAATTAATTCTAAATTACTTTCAAGTTCTTTTAAATTTCCTGGCAGTTTTGGAATTAAATCTATTGGTAAGTTAGTAATATCTTTTGTTTTAAAATAACCTACCAACTTTTCTGTTAGATTGGGTATTTGTGATGTTGATCTTGTTAATTTTAAGTAAGGATATAATCCTATTTCAAAACCAGAATCTGTTTGACTAAAATCGCATTCTCCTCTTGTGTCTTGTGGAATTACTCTTGGCGTGTATAATTGTTTATTCATCTTAATATATATTATAATTCTACTCTAAATCCAACCTTGGAATTTTTGCCATGTCAAGGGATTCTATAATTGGGACTGTACAGTTGTAAGCGAATTCTACATCATTCTTTTTTGGAGTTCTATTTTCTAAAATTGAAGATAAAAATTCTTGATAAAGTTTAGTAAGTGCAGTCATGTCTAGTTCTATTTCATGTTCTTTACCTAAAAAGAAAACAACACTTTTACCATCTCTTTGCCTTGTTTCCATAATTATTCTTTCTTTATCGCTTATTTTTACATACACTTGGCTTCTTTCTTTAATGTTGTTTACATTTAATATGTTGATTTGAGGAATAACGTCTGTGGTTAATGTGAGTTTGATTCCATTAGTAAGGTTCATTTCTCCACTATAAACTACTGGATTTTCATTAAACCAGCTGCTATGTGACTTATATAGTAATTCCCCTACTTCTTTAACTTTTGAGTTAGTTATGTGTAATACGCTTGCAAGTGCATGTATCCCTCCCCCCAAAAGATAATTTTGTTTTAAATGAAAGTTAGAGCCTCCATCTCTAAGTTTTTTAAAGGTATTGAATAAATCATGATAATATCCGGCTTCTATTGTTAATCCTTCCAAATCTTTTGAATCTCCAAATTTCATCTGGAATAATTCTTTCATTTTTCTGAATTGAGAATATTCAACTGATGCTAATCCCAACATATAGACTAAATTTGTAGAATTAACTTTTCTTTTTATTTCATCACATTCTTCTTTAATAAGTGCCATTGGCTTTTCCGCGAAAATAGGGATTCCTAAAGATAGTGCTTCAATTGTTTGTTTAAAATGTACATTATCTGGGGATGTTAGTACTAATGCCCCATTTTCTCTAGAGAGTGTTTCTAATAGTTCTCTGAATGATTCTATTCTTTTTACCCCATAGGTTTCACATTCTTTTAAAACATCAAATCCATAAGATGGGCTTAATTCTTCTATTTCTCTAATGGAAGGTAAATGATTTTTCCAAAATGCGTTTCCCAGACCGGCGTATCCTAATTTTATCTCTCTTTCCATTATTTTTCTGTTATAACATACTATTTAAAACTTTCTTTTTTAATGACTTTTGAGTGATTAATACTTGAAAATATAAATGTTTAAATATCTTTTTATTAAACTTTTATTTGGGGGTTGGGTTGAAATGACAAGGAAGGTATTATTTGTATCTCCTCATACTGACGACATTGAATTTGGTTGTGGAGGCACTATAAGAAGATTTGTGGAAGATAAGGTTGAAGTCTATTGTATTATCCTATCGGATTGTATGAACGCCATTCCTAAAGGTTTTGAAGAAAATTCTTTAAACAAAGAATGTTTTTCTTCTTTAACTTCATTGGGAGTCAAGAAAGACAGAATTTTTATATTTCAGATTGAAAACAAAGAATTTCAAAAAAACAATCGAAAAATTTATTCTATTTTAGAAGACTTGAAGAATAAAATAAGTCCTGATTTGGCAGTTATACCTTCCTTGAACGATCCTCATCAGGATCACAAAACAGTTGCTGAGGAATCTTTGAGGGTTTTTAGGCATAACATCTCAATTATTTGCTATGAAGAGCCATGGAATCATTCTAAATTTGAACCAAAATTTTTTGTGAGATTAACTAAAACGCATCTGGATTATAAAATAAATGCTCTTAAGAAGTATAAGACTCAGAGAAAACTCAAAAGATTTTATTTTGATTACAAATTTATTGAAGGTTTGGCCAGGGTTAGGGGTAGCCATGTATTTTCGGAATATGCGGAAGGTTTTGAGGTTATAAAACTAATACAATGAGACTGTTAATTACAGGAGCAGGGGGATTTGTGGGGAGTGTTTTGTTAACTAAGCTCCCGAAAGAGTATGAAATAATCTGTTTAGGCCATTCTACTAATTATGATAGGTTGAGGAAATTTGTTGGAGATAATGTTAAATTGATTGAAGGAAGCATACTTGATGAAAGATTAGTGAATGGGTTGATGAACGGCGTTGATGCTGTTATACATTTAGTTGGCATTGGAGGGACATCTGTTTGCTTAAAAGACCCCGTTAATGCTGTTTTAACAAATATTCAAGGTACTAATATTTTGGTAAACAGTGCGATTAAAAATAATGTTAAAAAATTCATATTTACCTCCACTTATCTTACCTATTCTGTGTTAAAACAGAGGGAACTGCCATTTACAGAAGAAATGAAATTGGAACCGGATGATTTTTATGGCTCGCTGAAAGCCGTAACTGAATCTTCTGTTATGAATTTTCCTGATTTTGTTATCCTAAGGTTATCGACGATATACGGTTATGGATTGGGTTTTGGAGCTTCTCTAGATGCTTTAGCGATGAATTCAATAAAGTCCGCTTATCATGAAGGGGTTATTAGTTTGAGAGGTTCTGGAAATTCAAAGTTTGATTTATTACATGTGGATGACTTATGCGAGGCTATAAAACTAGTTTTGGATAAAAATATAAAAAATGAAATTATAAATTTGGGGAGTGGCAAACCTCTTTCAATAAATGAATTGTCCTCCACAGTTGTTGATGTTTTGAAAACTGAATTTAATAGGGATGTTAAAATTGTAAGAGTGAACATTGAAGATTATAAGGAATGGCCAGACCATTGGATGAGCATAAGCAAGGCGAAAAGATTATTGGCATGGGAGCCTAAAATATATTTGTACGAAGGGATTAAGGGAATAATCCAAAAGATAAAATGAAAGTTGCAATACATCAGGTTAATTATTTGCCCTGGCTTGGTTTTTTCAATAAGCTGAAGCAAGCAGATAAATTTGTCATGTATGACATAGCAAAATATGTCAAAAATGATATTCAGAATAGAAATAAAATAAGAACAAAGAAAGGGTGGATTTATCTTACAGTTCCTGTTGAAAAAAAAGGACATACTAAACCACTTTATCAAGTTTTAATTTTAAATAGAAGTGATTGGGGATCTAAGCATTGGAAATCTTTACTATTAAATTATTCAAAAGCAGATTATTTTGATAGTTATAGTGGCTTTTTTGAAAGATTATACAAAAAAAAGTTTGATAGCTTGTATGAATTAAACAAGGAAATAATCATTTATTTATTGAAGGAATTTGATATAAATGTTGAATTAATTGAAACTACCAGTTTGAACCTTAATAGAGAATTAAAGTCTACAGACATGTTGTTAGAGATACTAAAACAAGTTGGTGCGACTACTTATGTTTCAGGGGTTGGATCCAAGTCTTATTTGGAGGAGGATAAATTTAAAGACATAAAGCTTATATATCATAATTTTAAACATCCTGTTTACAAACAATCGTATCCTGGTTTTGAGCCTTATATGGCTGCGATAGATATTTTATTTAATAAAGGAGAAAAGGCAGGTGAGATGATATGATTTACATAGCTAAACCTTCAATTGGGAAAGAAGAGAAAGATGCGGTTTTGAGTGTTTTGGATTCTGGAATGATTACTGAGGGAAGAGTTACAAAGGAGTTTGAGAAAAAATTTGCTGAGTTTGTGGGATCAAAATTTGCCGTAGCAACTGATTCAGGAACTTCAGCTCTTCATGTTTCCCTGTTATGCCATGGCATTGGAAAGGATGATGAGGTAATCACAACCCCATTTACTTTTGTGGCAAGCGTTAATTCCATAAAATTTGTTGGAGCAAAACCAGTTTTTGTGGACATAAATGAAGATACTTTTAACATAGATCCTAGCTTGATAGAAGAAAAGATAACAGACAAGACTAAAGCAATACTTCCAGTTCATTTATATGGCAATCCCTGTGATATGGATAGAATAAATGAGATTGCCGAAAAGCATAACTTAGTTGTAATTGAAGATGCTTGCCAAGCGCATGGCTCTTCTGTAGGAGTTCATAATACTGGGAGCGTTAATACAACTTGCTTTAGTTTTCATCCAACAAAAAATATGACAACAGTTATGGGGGGAATGTTGACAACCAATGATGAAGATATTTCAAAACTAGCAACTAAGCTGAAACTGTGTGGTGAGAGTAATTTTTATTACTATGATGTCCTTGGATATAATTATCGGATGACTAATGTTAATGCTGCTATAGGTCTGGAGCAATTAAAGAAACTTCCCGAATTCAACAGAAAAAGAAGAGAGAATGCAAAATACCTTGATGAAAACATTAAAGTTAAGGGAATAGTTTTACCGAAAGTTGACAAAAATTCGAAACATGTTTATCACCAATATACTGTTAGAGTTACAAATGATTGCAGTAAGACGAGGGACGAGGTTATAGAACTTTTGAGATCTAATGGGATATTTCCCCAAGTTTATTATCCTTTATCAATTCATAAACAAAAGTTGTATGAAAAGGATTATAATGGAGAGAGTTATCCTATTACGGAAAGAATATGTAATGAAGTTTTATCTTTACCTATTCATCCTAATTTAACTCAAGAAGATTTAAATAAAATTGTCGATGTTTTAAATGAGATAAGATGATAAAAGTAGCTGTTATTGGAACTGGAAACATGGGAAAACATCATGTTAGGAATTATTATAACATTCCAAATGCTAATCTGGTGGCTGTTTGTGATATTGATGAGGAAGCTGGTAAAAAAATTGCTTCTGAATTTTCCTGTAAGTATTATAAAGATTATAGAGAAATGTTTAATAATGAGAATATTGATGCCGTATCTATAGTGGTTCCAACTAGGTTTCATAAAGAGGTTACACTTTACGCTTTGGATAAAAATAAACATGTTCTTTTGGAGAAGCCAATAGCAGATAATTTGGAAAGTGCCAGTGAAATAATCAAAAGGGCTAAGGAAAAAAATTTAAAGCTTATGGTTGGTCATATAGAAAGATTTAATCCCGCCGTTGTTAAACTTAAAGAAATTGTTGATCAGGGTAAATTAGGCAAGGTTATATCTATGATTGCAAGAAGGGTCGGCCCTTTTCCTCCCAGAATGAAGGGATCTAGCGTTATAATTGATTCTGCTGTTCATGACATAGATGTAATGAATTATTTGTTAAATAAAACACCAAACAAAACCTTGAGCCACGGAAGATCCGCCTTAGGAAATACAGTGGATGATTGTGCAGAAATTTTTTTGAGATATGGGGATGTTAGCGGATTTATTCAAGTTAATTGGGTTACTCCAATTAAAATAAGAAACCTTAGCGTTACTGGAACTCTGGGATATGCTGAGTTAGACTATATAACCCAAAAATTAGTTGTGCATGAGAGGCAAGATAAAAAAGAATTTTCTAATTTTTCGGATGTTGTGGAATTTGCGAAACCCTTAAAAAGAGAAGTGAACATTGAAAATGAAGAACCTTTATCTATAGAACTAAAATCATTCTTGGGGTGTATTGAAAATGATATTCCCCCCTTGGTTGATGGGGAAGATGGTTTGAAGGTTCTCAGGATAGCTATTGAGGCAATTGAAAATTTGAATTAATTTCAGATTAAAATGAAAAAAATATTATTACTGAATCAAGAGGGGTGTCAAAGGGAGGAGTGTTGTACTGGAAGTATTAGTTTGAAGGTTCTACCAAGCCAGATTATTTTGGCTGCTGCTTATTTGGATAAGAAAGGGAAAGATGTTGCTTTTGTTGATACCCAAACACAAAATTTTCCAAATCTGTCGGAGTTTGATATTGTTGTGGTGTGGGTTTCTACTTTGGATGGTTATTATGAGGATATGAAGGCTTTGAAAAAGGCTAAGGAGTTAGGTAAAAAAACAATACTTGTTTTAAATGATCACTATGGTGTTGAATATGAAGTTATGGAAAAGAATCCTTTTGTGGACGTATGCATAAGGCTTTTTGAGAGGGAAATAGTTCTTGACAAGGTTATTTCATATTGGCAAAATAATATAAGTAAGCTGGATTTTAAGGGAGTTATTTATAGGGATGGAGATAAATTGGTTGACACTGGAACTATGCCCTTTTTAAAAGATTTAAGTCACTTAGGTTCTGCTGAAAAAATTCTTAAGGGTCTTAAATTATCAAAATATGATGAAGCATTTATTACTACGGGAAGAGGATGTCCTTTGCAGTGTACTTTTTGTCAATATCCCCAGACTTCTACCAGAAAGAGGGAGATAAAAGATATTTTTGCCGAGGCTAGTTTAATCTCTGCTGAAATTGATTATTATAATTACTCTGATCTTAATCTTTGCGCAAATCTTCCCTGGGCCAATAACTTTTTGGATGAGTTGGCAAAGCAAAAATTTAGCGGAGGATGGGTGGCTGATATGAGGGCTGATCAGGCTAGACCAGAACTCCTTGACAAGTTTAGGAAGGCCGGATGTGCCCGTCTTCTAATTGGCGTTGAAAGTTTGGATGATTATGTTTTGAAGCAGATTAGGAAAAGAACGAATAAAGAGCTCGTTGAGAAGAGTATTAAAAACATTTTGAATGCTAAAATAAATCCTATAACTTCCCTGATGGTGGGTTTTCCCTGGGATTCCAATGAAACTTTACAGAAATCTGAAGAATTCATCAAAAAAATGTCTATTTCTTTATTTGGAATTAGTTATGTTGTTCCTATAAAAGGCACGGTTCTCTATGAGGATTATAAAAAATTGGGATTGATCAAGAAAGATTTGGGTGTAGAAGATTATGTCAATTCTATGAGTTATCCACTATCTCCAACTTTGCATTTATCGAAGGAAGAGATAGTTAACTGGAGCAAGAGATTACAAAAAATAAGATTTAATCCGTGGTATATGACAAACTATGTCATTAGAAATGGATTTAAACCACGTTATGTTAAATCTTTCATTAAAAGACTTCAAAATTACCAGAGCGGGTAGATGAAAGAAAAAATAAAAGTTCATTTTGTAAGGAAAGTTTATGGTCTTGGGGGTGGAACTGTCTCTGGGAACATCTTTGAGAAGTTGCTGTCTAATTACGTTGATTTGTGCGAACTGGATGAATCCCAAGTTGTTCATAATTATGATGGTCCTTTGGAGAAATTTAGTAAGCCTTCTGTTTTTGTTGTTAACAGCTGGAAATTTACCTGCCCCGCATGTGTTCAGACTACAACTTATGATGAGGAGATATGCTTGAAAGGCTCTTTATTCAAGTGTATGAACTGTTATGCTCATAATAAGACATTTCAGACAAAAACTAAAAGAGAGGCAATGAGATTAGCATCGTCTTTGTATTATTTTAAAAATAAGCAAAGATTGTCTCAGCTAAAGAAACAAGAAAATATAGTCTCTATAAGCAAATCCCTTGGAAAGGTGCTGGAAGAAAACGGAGTGAATGTTACGCAAGCCATTTATGATCCTATTGATCCATTTTTGTTGGAAAGAGAAAAACAAACTACGAATGAAAAGTATTTTTTCCATCATGGAAATTATGATTGGATTCATGGAGTTTCTCTTTTGATTGATTCGAGGAAATATACAAAACACCCCCTTAAAATGGTGGGATGGGGAGTTTATTCCGACGATGTCAAAAAAACAGACATAACCTCTTTAGGCGCCATTCATGATTTTGCCAGAATAAAAGAGTTAATTAATAATTCTTATGCCTATATTTACCCATGTCTGCATAATAATTTTGGACGTTCTTTGATAGAAGCCATGACCTTAGGCAAACCAATAATAGCTATCAATCGTGGATTTTCCAAGGAAATAATTGAGAATTGGAAGAGCGGGATTTTGATAAACCCTAATCCAAAAGAACTTGCTGATGCAATGCAGTATCTTTGGGACAATGAAAAAGAGGCCAAGATTATGGGAGAAAACGCAAGAAAAACAGCATTAAGAGAATTTCATCCAGATGTTACTTTTGGGAAATACCTCAAATTATATGAAAGTTTGATTTAGGCTAAGTCTTATAAATTTTATTTTTAAATTGGTTCTATGAAAATTGGCTTTTTAATAGAATATTTTTATCCTGTAAAAGGGGGGGCTGAGAATAATTGTTTTTATCTATCTAAGGAGCTGGCCAAAAACCATGAGGTTCATGTTTTTACATCTGATAGGAAGGACAATAAAATATTCAAAAAAGAAGAAATTGCTTATGGGATTAAAATTCACAGGTACAAAAATATTTTTAGATACAAATATTATTTAACTTTTACACCTGATTTCCTTAGTATTTTAAAGTATGATTTAGATATTCTTCATGTCCATAGTTTTGGATTTCTGTGGCATGATTTCATTGTTTTTTTGAAGAAATTTAGTAAAACTAAATTAGTCAATACTCCCCATGGTCCTTTTATGGCATTACCAAAATATAACCTTTTAGAGAGTTTCTTTAGAGGTATAATTGTATTTAAGGAGTTTTTTATTAACAGACTATATGATTCAGTTATACAAGTTAATCCGGAACAGCACAAGTGGATGGTTAAGTATGGAGTTTCTAAAAATAAAATAAAATATGTTCCTAATGGGATTTCAGGTGATATGTTCAGTAAAATTAGTAGTAAGGATTTTATTAGAAAATATAGCTTAGAGAATAAATTTGTCATTTCCTATTTGGGCAGAATTCAGAAATACAAGGGATTGGATCAGGTCATAAAAGTTTTGCCCAAACTGGATAAAAAAATAGTGTTCTTGGTTATAGGGAAGGATGCTGGAGATAAAAAGAGACTGACTAATCTTGCTAAAAAGTTAAACATTAGTGACAGAGTTATTTTTACTGGAGAAGTTAATGATAGAGAAAAGATTGCAGGTTTGGATGTTTCTGAAATTTTTATCTTTCCAAGTGAGTGGGAAGCATTCGGCATCGTTGTTTTAGAGGCCATGGCTAGAAACAATGCTGTTATTTCAACTAAGACAGAGGGAGGAAATTTTTTGGTTGGAAAAGATAATGGATTCCTTTATGATTTTGGAGATTTGAGTTCTTTGGAAAAATATATTGAAGTCTTGTTTAAGAACAAGAAGCTTAGAGAAAACATGAAAAAAAATAATCTAAAGAAATCAAAGGAATTTTTATGGGAGAATATCACTAATGATTTGGAAAAAGTTTATAAAGAAATATTTAAGAACCAATAATTCTAAATTTCATCATGGATTTTTCATTAAATAGAAATTTGGAATGTCTTTATTCTTTTAGGGCTTTGATGAACCTAGCTACTTCTTTAATATCAATTTTTGTTCCAATATATTTTTATCAAATTGGTTTTCCTATAGAAAAGATAATTTTATTCTTTTTATTAATCGCATTCTATTTCTTTATTTTAAACTTATTTATACATAAAATTATTTCAAATTTTGGGGTGAAATATTCAATCTTACTATCTATACCTTTTACAGTAATTTATTATTTGGGGGTAGGGTATATTGAAATTTACCCATTTTTATTTTTTATACTTCCACTTCTAACTTCTTTAAGTGAGGCTCTCCTTTGGGTTGCTTATGATTTATATTTTCTGAAATTTTCAAAAGAAGAATTTAGAGGCAGACAAATAAGTTACATTTATGTTGTAAATATTGTAACCTCAATTGTGGGACCTTTGGTTGGTTCTTTATTAATTTTTAATTTTGGATATAATATAGTATATTTTATTGTGGCTGGGCTAGCGCTATCTTCAGTTTTTCCTTTACTTATTGCTGGAGAATTCAAAGATAAATATAGTTTTAATTATAAAAATTTGCTAAATTTTCTATTAAATAGAAAAAATCTTGGGACTAATTTGTCATTTTTAGCTTATTCTGTTGAATTCCAGATAGATATTCTCTTATGGCCTGTTTTTATCATTATGATCTTAAAAAGTGTTGTGGATGTTGGATTATTGACTTCTTTAACAGCTTTTGTATCCTTGATTATTGTTTTAATTGTTGGTAGATTAACCGATATCAAAAATAAAAATTATTTAATTAAAATTGGGTCTATTTTAACATCTTTTTTTTGGTTTCTAAGAATTTTTGTAGATACAAGAATAAAAATATTTTTTGTTGATACATTTAAAAAATTTTCTTATAATATTTTATTAATTCCTTGGGAAGCCCATACATATGATATTGCAAATAAGAAAAATTATCTCGAGTATTTTATAGCAAGACAGTTAATCTTTAAAGGGGGGAGGATAATAATCTTGCCTTTATTAATTTTAGTGTTTACTTTATTTAATATTAAAACTGCTTTTATAATTTCTTTTATAATTTCAGGATTTATTTCTTTATTGTACACTAAAATAAAAGTTAATTAGATTTATCTAAAATTTTATGAACTAAATTTGTAACTCTTTCTGTTGCTTTCCCATCAATTTGGAATTCTTTTCTTTTGGTTGCTAATTTGAGTTTATACCTCTCATCAAATATTAATTTTCTTAATACCTCCCTTATTTCTCCTTCTTTATAAATTGGAATTGTTATTCCTGATTTATTTGTTGCTTCTAAGTAATCTTCTGCCTTTAACCCTGGCTGTAAACTTATAGAAGGTAAACCCAAATAGGTTGATTCTATTAATGTTGTGGAGCTTGCAGCTACTGCTACATCTGATGCCATTATTGCTGTCCTAGTATTATAATCTTTATCTATAATTATAACACTTAAATCATTGAATTCTTCTTCCTTGACAATTCTTTCTAAATTTTCTATATCTTTTTTATCTTCTCTTGGATGTACCTTTACCAGAACACTTATTTTTTTCCCAGGGATATCTTTTATAGATTTTAAAAGCTCCCTTAGAACTGTTTTTTCAGTGTACCCAAGTCTATCTCCAAATACATATTCTAAGTTTTGAGAGGCATAAAATATCACGTAACTTTTAGGATCTATTTTAAGGTCGTTTCTTATTTTTCTCTATCTCTAAACCCTTCTTTTAATATTATTAATTCATCAAAAAAAGGATTTCCAGTTATTACAAGTCTATTTTCATCAAATCCTTCCTCTAACATTGCCATTTTAATTGAGCTATCCATGACCCCTATTTTATCTGGAAGAAATTTAAATTTTCCATCTTTTTCAGTGTACTCTGGAGGAAGTAATTTTCCGTAAATTTCTTCTCTAAATCTTCCATTTTCATCATATAAGTCGCTAAATTTTTCCCAAAGATTTCCCCACCAATCCATTACTGACAATGATTTTATTTTCTTTTTTCTTGCAGCTAATGCTATCGTCTGTTCTATAACATTTCTATTGTCCTTGTCTTGGATGCTTGATCCAGTAAGAACCAACTGAGGATGGATTTTTTCTACTATTTGAATCATAGAATTTGTTGATATATTATTTATATGATAATCCACAATGGTTTTGTAGTCTATTCCTGCCATTTTGAAGACTCCCTCCGAGAATCCATGGCCGATTACCTCCACTTCAATATCATTTTGTAGTCTTTTGATTACGGGGATTATAGCATTTGCCCCTCCTGGATGCCATGACGTTGCAATTACTTTATTTTTCATATCTTGATTTTTAGATTAAAGCTTATAAATTTTATTGTTATTGTTAAGTTATGAAAATAGCCCACATATGTCCATTTTATGCCCCAACCATAGGGGGAGTGAAACAAGTAGTTTATGAACTGGCTCAGAGGCAGCTGAAGGAAGGACATGAGGTTCATGTTTATACCTCAGATTGGGACAAAAACAAGAGAATAGAAAAGAGGGAAGAAATAATAGAAGGAGTCTATGTTCACAGATGTTACCATATATTCAGGGCGGTTAATTTTGTGAGTGTTTGGCCATCTGTTTTCTTTAAGCTATTGAATAGAGATTTTAATGTTATTCACAGCCACATTCCAAATCATGCTCATGCTATTCTTGCTGCTTTTGCTTCTAAAATTAAGGGGTTTAAACATGTTCATACAACTCACTGTCCCTGGACTGAAGGTTACAGGAGTAAGTTTGGGGTGTTTATGGATATTGTTTCAAAGCATACCTACATCCCACTTTTGTTTAAGCTTGCAGACAAGGTTATTGCCATAACTCCTTGGGAGATTGGATTTCTAACAAAATATGGGTGTAATAAAAGTAAAATTGTTATTATTCCAAATGGGATGGATGAGATTTTGTATAATAAGGTTAAAGATAATGATTTTAGGAAAAGAATAGGGATTGGTGGAAAGGATAAACTAGTCTTGTTTTTTGGAAGACTAAACCCAACGAAAGGCGTTGATAAATTGGTGAATGTTGCTCGGGAGATAGGAAAGGATAGAAAAGACATTTATTTTGTTTTTAGAGGTCCTGATGAGGGAGTGAGATACGTTGTTGAAGATGCCGTTAATAAAAATATTATCTTGGTTAATGAGACCAGAGATAAGAAAGAAGTTGCCAGAACTTATCAGGCAGCAGATGTTTATGTCCTTCCCAGCTATAGGGAGGGTTTGCCTTTGACATTGTTTGAAGCTATGGCATCTGGTTTGCCCATTGTTGCAAGCCCTGTGAATGGAGTTCCTTATGAAATGAAGGAACCTGAAAATGGATTTCTAGTTAAGTATGGAGACTTGAAAAACTTAAAGAAGAGAATATTACAAATATTGGATGATAAGAAATTGTCTAAGAAAATGAGTGAGAACAATAAAATTAAGGCCAGAAGTTATAGCTGGGACTTGATTTATAAAAAAACTATGAAATTGTATGAATAAGTTTTATATTAAATTTCTCTTATTTTCCTGACTCTAAAAATAGGACATGATTCATATCTTTGTGGGAATTCATCATATTTATACTTTGATTTTATTTCATCGAATGTTTCTTCAATAATTCTCTTTATCTCTGGAGATTCGTAATCAATATTATGGGAAAATTTAATTCCAGCTGTACACACATCATCAATTAAATCTTCATTTATTTCAATTTTGTGTTCTCTGTGACTTTCTAACTCAAAACCAGACTTATTTATTATCCAGTTAACATAATCAAGATTGTACTTTTTAATCTCAGTTTCTTTGGGTTTGTTTATATTAGTGGAAAGTTTGTTATATTTTTTATTAAAAATTTCAAAAAAGGCGCGATAGTATGGATTATTAATAAAGGATTCTTCAGGATTATTTATGTCAAACCTTGCGGAAGCTGTGGAAAATGTTATCCTTCCATCAAGTGGTAGGCATTTATTCATGGAGAGAAATGCTTTGGTTTGTGGTTCTTCTAACCAATGAAATCCCATTGTAGCAGCAATTTTATCTACAGTGAGGTTTTGATTATGAAGCTCTTCTGCAGAACTATGAATTAGTGTAATTCTTTGAGAATTATATTTAGCTTTTTCATGGAGTTCTTTCAAAAATGAAATTGCTTTTTGTGATAGACCATTAATAAATTTTCTTTCAAATTTGCCATCTTCCGAAAAAACAATTCTTGTTAATTCCAACATCATTATGGAGGAATCAACACCATAAACGTGTTTGATGGCAGGGTATTTTTCAATGATAATCTGTAATGAATGACCCCAATTAACCCCAATATTTGCTATAGTATCCCCTTCTTTAATTTTAAGATCAATAATTTCTTGTTCAAGTTGATTTTCACTAAATCCTGTTAATGCTTCATATTCCATATAGGGCTTTAGAAATTTAGCAAAGAAATTAATTTTATCCATTTTAATATTTTGTTGACCTAAAAATTGGGTTAACATCAAATTTGTGCTTTACATCTCCAAATGCCGCTGGATTATTAATTGTCTTTGCTATGGCATCCTTTATGATGTGTTGTATTTCATCATCATTAGTTTCCGAGGTGATTAAACTTTTTACACATGGAGGAATATGTTTAATAAAAACTTGAAAATCAACTGGAACTAAGAAGGTGGCGATTTGTTCTGTTCTAAATCTTTGTTCCAATGTAACATCTTTTATTGTATCAATGTTATGTTGAGGTACTGATAACGTTCTGTAATCATTAACATCAACTTTCTTTCTTATTTCTTCTAAAACAAGACCTAAGAAATCATTATATCTAAACCCAAATTCTGCAGAAGGAAATTCTAAATCGTTATAAAAATGTGATGAAGTATTCCATACTACAGAGGATCCATCTTTTAAAAATTTATTAAGTTGTGCAAATGATTTAGAAAGATCTGTCCAATGCATAACTTGGTTGCCTATCGCCCCATCAATACTTTCTGGTTCAATTTCTTCTGTTTTTTGGATATCTCCTAATAAAAAACTGACATTGTCTTTGTACCTCTCAGATTCAGACTTGAATTCCTCCCAGTATTTAATTAGATTCTTATCATCTGTCTTCAGCTCTCCACCATCAATCTTATGAAATTTATAATTACATATATGAAGCATTCCTTCAGAGATTTCAACACCTAAAACAAAAATTTTTGGATTTTGTGAAAGTAATTCTAATGTGGATATTCCAGTGCCTGAACCTATGTCTAATATATATTCTAATTTATGCCGTTCTTTATCTGCGAAAAAATATCTAATTAGTTTTCTAGCAGCGCTTCTATAAGGAGTTAGAATTTCTGGTTTATCACCTTTCTGTTCTATCAAATTAAAATTTGCTTCATAAACATCATAGTGGATACCTTTTTCTAGATCTCCAGAATAAGGATTGCCTTCTTTTGTGTTTCCTGTAAATGCTGCATTTTTTATACCATCCATGTTCCTTACTTACCCCGACTATATTTATAAATATTTGTTTTTTGTTGACTCTGTAGAGTAAAGAATTTTTTTACTTTTTTTGATGAAATTTGATTCCTGTTTTGTGGCTATTCTTAAGTCTTAAGCTTATTTTTATTTTATGAAAATGCTTTTAAACTTCTTTTTCTTAAGGATATTTATGGCTAATTTTAGAAATAAATTAGAATATTTTTTAAGAGACAAGTATCATCTTGTGTTTCTCGGAGTTTTATTAATTGCTTTTATTATAAGGTTATATTACTTTATTAATACTTACAACCAGCCTTTATGGTGGGATGAGGCGGAGTATGGAAGTATGGCTAAAAACATACTTTATGGAATTCCTTATGATTTTAATCCTCAAAGGCCTATTCTATTTCCTTTACTGATAAGTTTATTTTTATGGATGGGAGAAAGTGTTGCTAAGTTTTTTGTGGTATTTTTGCCTTCTTTAGGGGTTGTAATCTTAACTTACCTGTTGGGTAAGGAGTTGTATGATAAAAAAATAGGTTTGATTGCCTCTTTCATTATGTCTGTTTTTTGGATTTTGTTGTTTAATGGAACAAGATTACATGCGGATGTTTTAGGTTTATTTCTTAGTTTGCTGGGAGTTTACTTGTTTTGGAAAGGATATATTTTGAGAAAATCCGCAAAATTAATTGGTTTAGGATTGTTTTTCATGTCTATGGCGTTTATGATTAAAGTTAACTCTATTTTGGCTCCTTTGGTTGTGCTTATCTTTTTAATTATTACTGAAAAACTTGATTTTTTAAAGAAAAAAATTTTGTGGAAGTCTTCAGTTTGGTTTATTTTACCATTAATCCCTTATTTTATCTATAATTATTTTAAATTTGGAACCCCCCTTTCCTTTATTGCAGGCTATGTTGATGCAGGTTCATTAAGCGCTAAGTTTTCCTCAAGTTTTAATTGGAGTATTTTCGGATTTTTATATAGTTATACCTTTTTGATATTATTTGTTCTATTTTTGATAGGGGTGTTGTTTGTTTTATTAAACTTAATTTTGGGTTTTGATTTGGTGTATAAGGATAGGAATCCCAAACTTATGTCTGACCTATTCTCTGTTTTATCTATCCTTATTGTTATGAGTTATTTTATATTTATAGAAAGATGGAATGCTGAACCAAGATGGCTTATATTTATGGCTCCCTTTATGTTTTTCATAATCGGGAGAGGAATAGTTGATATTGGTAAATTCTTTAGAAATTTTGATAAGAGGATATCTTATGCTATTGTTATTATAATCCTTTTG
>Ga0209542_10010102_pt1 | contig 17129 bp, 26 predicted proteins | sample RifCSPhighO2_01_FD_184028 | JGI IMG/M metagenome (GOLD analysis project Ga0209542, IMG submission 184028) | Soil microbial communities from Rifle, Colorado - Rifle CSP2_plank highO2_0.1 (SPAdes) (version 2) | ecosystem: Environmental > Terrestrial > Deep subsurface > Rock core/Sediment ...
CAAAACCCCCTGGAATTTCTTGGCGGAAACCAATGCCGAGGGGCGAAGCCCCGAGGCAACTTCTTCGGCAAATCAAATTTGGTGGTGTTTGTTTGAAAAAGTCAGAACCCATTTTGCGGAAAACCCTGAAAACTAATGCGGACTCGGCAGGGCGAAACATTTGACTGGGGATATGGATTCGCCCTGCCTCGGCTTCTGTCCCGCCCGCAGGAGGGGTTTGGGGAGGAATGCGGGCGGGTTTCGGAACTGACCTTTTTTCAAAATCGCCGCAATTCAGATTTCGCTTCGCGAAATACGCCGCAAAAAATCCAGAAAAGAAAAAAGGTGTTGCGTTTGCCCCGCCCACCCGTGCGCACGCAACTTCAATTTTACTCCCTAAAATGGTTGTTGAATGATTGCTATCCATAGACCAATCATACAACATTTGCTAAAATTCTTGCAAGTGTGGATAAGTCCATTATGAAAAACGAAGTTATACAATTTGGTAAAAAGTTGAAAGAAGTCCGTCTAAAAAAGAAGCTATCGCAGGGCGATGTTTCAAGAATTTTAGGCGTTCACAGGTCGTATATTAGCGGTTTGGAAAGAGGAAGGAGAAATCCGTCATTATTGACGGTTCAGAAAATTGCTAAAGCACTTGGCGTTTCTGCAAAAGATTTACTATAAACTTTCATGAATAAAAAAATAACATTTAGTAATTCATATATTGAGTCTATTGAAGGCATAGATTATTTAAATTTGAGAGAGGAAAATTATTATAAAACTGGTTTTGCTTCCGGAAACCTTTTTTTGAAATCCAATTATAAAATAATCAGACTTTTAAAAAATCCCTTAACGAGGATATTTTTATGGTTTCTCTATCTTAAATACAAAAATAAAACTCAAGAAGTTCATGTCCCAAAAGAATACCAGGATGAACTTAGAGGTTGTGCAGAGGCAACAAAAATTCCCTATAAATATTTATTGCTCATAAATTTAATTTATGAAATCAAAGGTTGCTCTGGCTTTGCTTTTTTCAGTTCTGATGGGTCTTTACTTCTAGCACACAATACTGATGTTTCAAAAATGTTGGCAAGGCTTGCTCTCCGTTATATGAAGCCGCTCGTGACGGATGTATCAATCCCTGAAAAGAATAATTTTATTCATATTGCTATGCCTCTCATTTTGGGAGCGATAAATGGTTTTAATGATAAAGGCATAGCAGTTTCTTCGCATGATGCTGGAGGTGTTTACGCTAAAGTTGTGAAAAACAACACCAGCACTTCATGCCTTGTGAAAATGGTTTTAGAGAATGCAAAGAGTTTAGTTGATGTCCAAAAGATAGCACAGGAAAATCTTGCTTATTATCCTGGAATTATGATTGTTGCGAGTGAGCGCGAGCATAAAGCTTCTATCCTTGAGGCTTACCCGTCAGATTTTGATTTTATATCATCCAAAAATCCTTCTTACATTTTTTCTGCAAACCACTATCAGAGCAACAAAATGCGCAAATATCACAGAGAAATCAAAAAGGGTAGTTTGGATAGATTAACTTGCCTACAAGGAAGTTTGTCTGAAAAAAATAATTTGTCAGTTCAAGAAGCTATTGAGATTTTGAAAGATCACAGGAACGGTATACAACGCGACACAACCGGGTATTCAATAGCGAATATAGGGACATTTCAAAGTTTTGTTTTTGATGTAACAAAAAGCGAAATTTATATTTCCAATGGAAACAAATCGCCTGTTTCTTTACATGGTAATTTTGTAAAATTCACGGCAAAAACATGAGAACACTAATTAAAATCCGGCGCGTGCTATAATTTTTGCATCCGTGGCGTTCCAGCTTTGCTGGCCTGAATTGCGGCGATTTTGAAAAAAGGTCAGTTCCGAAACCCGCCCGCATTCCTCCCCAGACCCCTCCTGCGGGCGGGACAGAAGCCGAGGCAGGGCGAGTCCATATCCCCAGTCAAATGTTTCGCCCTGCCGAGTCCGCATTAGTTTTCAGGATTCTCCGCAAAATGGGTTCTGACTCTTTCAAACAAACACCACAAAAATCCAACCGCCTTCGGGCGGTTTTGATTTTTGTAGGACCCCGCGTAGTCCGCCTCAGGCGGACGTAGTGGGGTAAACACAAAATCACTCGCGATCCTGTGGTCAAAAAAGTTTTGCGACTGGCATAACTTTATTCGCGACCGATTCCCAAAAAGTCCTCTGGCACTTTTCTCCGTCTTGTATATAATGACTAAATGATCGACTGGAATCCAATACTATTAGTATCCGCTGGTGCTCTCATATCATTCTTAACGAATTACCTGTTACATAAATCTCAGGTTATGGAACAACGACGAAATTCACTCCATGCAGAAAAAGTTAAGGCGTATTCAGAAGCCACAGATCTAATCAATGGTCTAGGCAACAAAATTACTTCTGACCTATTTCAGCATTTAAATAGAAGTGGGGAGATAGACGGGTATAATGCAATGAATTATCTGGCTAAAACCAACCAGACATTATCTAGGATTGTTTTGTTTGGTAATGATGAAGTAATAAAACAGATAGGTCAGATTGAAAGTAAAGTTAGAGATGTCGTGGATTTAATGAATGGGGTCATGATGGCTGCTTCCAAAGTGATAGCAAAAGGCGAAAAGGAAATATCCCTAGACTCCAAAGAAGCAACGAGCATAAGAGTCTGGAGTGAATCCATGAAAGTGCTAGAGAGCCAAATAATTGAGGCAATGAAGAATGATATTGCGAAATTTTAATTACTCCACTTCCCCGCATTTCGTCTATAATCCTCCTCACATCCTTAGGCTAAGTTAGCTCTCTTTTAAGAAACAAAATAAACGGTGCAGTTTGATCTAGATTATAATAAACCCACTCATCTCCACTTAGCTTAACTACATCTACCAGTTCCCAGCCATCTAGCCCTAGCTTTTTTAACTCCTCAAAAGCATCGTGTGCATCGTAACCAGCTTCATCTCCTATTCTACCAGGAGCCATCATTGGAGCAATTATTTTGTATTCCCATTTTCCCATATTTTGATAAGAATCAATCAATCAAAGACCCCACTTTTGTTAATATTTTTTTGATACTCGGGATAATCTCTGATTCCATCAGACCATGCAGTGTCATATATATCACTTGGGTTGCCGTATACGGAAGTGGTAAAAAAGTAAATTAGGGCAAGGATTGGTCCACCTCCAATTACACCCAATAGAATAACAATCCCCCCAAAACTGCCGATATCACTAAGCGTCTTCAGTTCTGAACCAAATGATATTTTCACTGCAATGAGAGTCCCGACTAGCAAAACCGTAGAAATCACCGCCACCACCTCCAAGGCATTAAGCGACCTCCGTGCCTCGTTTTTATGATATTTCATCACACTTGTTTTAGCGACGAGTTCGAAATCAAACTGCCTATCAAAATAAAGACGAGTGGGAATGCCCATACTAAATGGAATTTGCTTACCTCGGATTTAATCAAAAAAACTGCAACTAGGACGGTAAATACCACCCCTTGATAAAAAGTTGCTTTGCTTACCGCCCTCTTATTAAGAAAGTTTCTCATTGAACCAAGAAGCAGGCTAAGGGCTATCAGAGTAGCTAACAACCAAACTATCCAACCAAGTATATTTATCATATGAATTTACCTCTCCTCTCCCAACTCCCAAATCCTAGCACAAAACTGGACTATTTATCAATATTTCGATGGTGGTCTTCTATTGAGATAATGTGCAATTTTTCCGCGACAACACTCACTCCAACCCACGAGCTTACGCTCGGGGTAGTTGCGTGGAATACACGCGGTCAATACCTTAAGGTTGTGATTGGAGCGGAAGCTAGCTTCCCGGGTCTCGAACTGATCCAGCGTAACTTCAACTCGGCCCTTGACTGCGAGTTCCCCATCTACTACACCTTGACCGAAACGGTGCAAGCCGCCATCGTGCTCGCCACCAAATAGACCCCGCCTCACAATGCTGGCCGCACCCACCTCGGGGCGACCAGTGTTTCTTTCTGTTTTACATTTTATTAATACGTCAAATGTCCGTGCATAAAACATGAGCCACTTGAACTCGAGCTAATTGACGACCTCCTCGCGCCTGCACCCTTCAGTGCAAAAGAGAAGCCTGAACTCATGGATAAATTCGTCATTCATGGTTGCGAGCAAGTACTACGTTTTACACAAATAGGTACGTGGGATGATTTGTCTTAGGAGTTGAAGGTCCAGCTGGACTTCAACATGAGAGTTGTGGCGCACGGTTTGGATTTGACCAAAGCAGAAGGATATCAGGCTCTTACTAATGTACGGCAGGGGTTGATGTAAATGCAAGCGTTTCGGGAGCACTTGAAGGCTCTGATCGAATTTCACGGTGTTAAAAACGTCAAGTCGAAAGGGCCTTATCCACACCGAAACTTGCTATTTTGCGTAGATTCAGTATATTAGCAATATGGCTAAGTTGGTGAATCGCGCTGATTTCGTGGCTAAGATTAAGGCTAAGAAAATAGTCCTTTTTTCTCCACGCGACGTGCAGACAATATTCGGCGTTTCGAAAGTTGCGGCCTCTTTCCTACTCCATCGCTACAAAAAAGGTGGTACCATCGTCCGTATCAAACGTGGTTTATATTCTTTCCCAGACGCCCTGCCACCTGAATTATATCTGGCCAACAAGCTCTACAACCCATCTTATGTCTCACGCGAGTTTGCCCTCTCATACCACGGCATTATCCCCGAGACTGTTTACGAAATAACATCGGTAACGACAAAAGCAACTCGGCGATTTGAGACGGTGGGTAAAATATATTCGTATCGGCGAATTAAAAAGACTGCTTTCACAGGATATACCGTAGAAAAACAGGGTGGGTTTACTTTTCGTATTGCGGATATTGAAAAAGCATTTGTTGATAGTCTTTATTATCGCGTTCTTTTTAACAAAAAGCCCATAAGCCGTTTTGATAAGAATAAAATCAATATAAATAAGGCACTTGATTATGCGCTGTTGTTTAATAATAAAAAACTTATTGCTATACTAAAAAGAACATTGTTATGATTGGGTCAGAAGTATTTGAGCTCATCGCTCGGCAGGAACAAACAAGCGTATTCCCGAACATTGTCCGTGAATATGCGCAACACTTGTTTCTCACAGATCTGTATCAGCTCCAAGGATCAGAGAAGTTGCTTTTTAAGGGTGGAACGGCACTACGCATTGTCTATAGCTCGCCACGCTTTTCAGAAGATTTAGACTTTTCCTTGTTTGGTGTACCCATTCTCGAGGCTACAAAGTTTGTGGAAGATTTATTTGTAGATGTTCTTGCAAAGATGGAGGCAAACAGCATTCGCGTGGATATTAATAACAAATCACGTACGACAAGTGGGGGATATATTGGTTTGGCTACCTTGCACACCGATGCCTATGCTCCCATAAACATAGAGATAAACATATCGTTTCGCAATGGTCGGGGTGTTCAAGGGGAAGTTGATAGTATTAGCAATAATTTCGTACCAACCTACACATTGTACCATCTGCCACAAGAAGAACTTGTTGATGAAAAAGTTTTCGGGGCGCTCATACAACGAAAGAAACCTAGAGATTACTACGATCTATATTTCATAATGAGAAAGGGGATGTTGTCGCAAGAGCAGAAGGTCAAATTGGCGGAAGTTTCAGAGCAGATTGTTAACGAGGCAAGCAAGGTTGATTTTCGTACAGAACTCGAAGCATTTCTACCGGCAAGCCAACAAGCCATAATCCGCAACTTTTCACAAACCATTGAACGAGAGCTGCGAAATCAACTTGCATAGATGATTTAACACCCAAACTTAACGACTCCCTGCGAAGGGTAACCCTCCACAGGTTACATAAAACGAAGCCCGCTTGGCCCAAGTAACTGGACACAAGCGGGCAAGGCAACTTGCAGAGTCTCACGAAGGATCAGTAGCGCACAACTGGTATCTCAAGATCGTTACCACGGACAAGGACGATCTTGCGCCAATCCCCTTCCTTGGCAAGAGTGTAGCGCCGGATGGTGAACTCCTTGCGGGGATGTGAGAGTGCACCATCTCGCAAGATCTCCCGAACACGTATGACAATCTCACCTGGGCCAATTGTTTCCTCATCGAACTCCAAAGTAGTAACTCTCTCGTTCACTCTCGGTGTAATCTGGGCACAGTAGTCACCACCCTTCTTGACCTTGAAGGTAAGCAGATAGGAAACCCCACCTTGCCGATAACTCACGTTGTCCACCTGTGGCGCCTCTCCAAGACAAACCTCGAGCACATCACCTGTCCGAGGTTTTGTGAGCAATTCATATGAAATGACCCCGATGACAAAAAGGATCATCCCCGCCACCACAAGTAGAATTTTTTTGTGGCTATGATCTTGACTACGCGCATCATTGTAACTGTGCTCATGCATCCTACCCTCCTCGGCTCTCTTAGAGCCTCTTCTGACAATTATGCACCTAGTTCAATTCTGGTCAATATCCACTACCATTAATAACGTAATCTTGCTAAGATAGTTATATATGAACCAAAAAGCGAAAATATTGATAGTGGATGATGAGCAGATAATACTAGATATGTACGGGGTGGCCTTCGAGGTGGCTGGGATGCATGTCTACAAAGCGGACAATGCGGAGGAAGGCCTCAAGATAGCCCTCGCAGAAAAGCCGGATATAATATACACCGACATTGTGATGCCAGATAAGGACGGTTTCTGGTTGCTCCGGGAAATTAAAAAGAATCATGGCTCTGAGACAGCCTCCATCCCCGTGATAATGCTCACCAATATGGATGACCCGGACACCCGCAAGACTTGTTGCGATCTTGGTTGCCTGTTCTATCTCGTCAAGCCCAACCACATCCCCTCCAATCTGGTAGCAATGGCCAAGGAGATCCTCACAGCTAAAAAGTTGAAATAAAAGCTAAATTACTGTAACTTGATGTCTAGATGATTGGCTCTCGCCGATCACGAAAGGAGAGGTCATGGCGTACAATTGCCCAAGTGAACCCGATCTGCTCACTCCAGAAGTAGCGAGAGAACTCCTCGGAGAAGAAGACTCTCTCGTATGCTTCCTAGAGGGTTACGCTGTCAACGGCCAACTACGCGGGGCATGTGTCGAGGTAAGAGGAAATAAATACCATTTACCTAGTCGGTTTATTGATCTGTTCAAGATCAAAACATCAACGAACGAAACAATCGAACTCCGAAGGATTGGCGAGATTTGTTATCTCGAAGTAAATCTCAACAACAAAACTCAGAGTTCGAAACTCAAAGAACAATGAGAGTTACGACGAAGCCCGCTGTCCAGAATCTGGATAGCGGGCAATTGTTTCTTTCGCGAGCACCGTGTTATGGCGTCGGATCTTCTGGTGGACAGAAGTCTGCTACTGCCGGAGCCATGCCCTCCTCACACATAGCGGCTACTTCCTCCGCGCCACCTTGCAACCACGGGGTCCAACAACAGAAGCCCCCGCAGTACCATGGACAGTCACGTCGGCAATCGTCCTCGCAATTCCATTCCCGCTCGTCACACCGCCGGTGACAGTCGGCACACTCATGTGTCGGAACAGGAAAACAATCCGGCACACAAGTGGAGTAGCAGATACTCCACTCAATAAGACATCTCTCGGTGCACGCATCGACTGATGCATTTGCTGGAATACTCGCAAGAAACGCAATCGCAAGTACAATCGATGTAAGCAACCACATCCGCAAGTTTTTCATACTAACTACCTCCAAGCAAAAAGAAAACACGGACCATCCGTGTATCCTGTGCTCTCCAGATATGACACTACACTAACGGTGATTTATTGCAAGTGATGTAATGAGAAGTTTCGAGTTCCTACGTGGCGAGACGACCGTCTCTGATTGCTGATGTTCTCCTTTCTTGTTCCCACTCAAGAGCCATGAGACCTCGTCTGATTAATCCGACTTGCTGTTTTTCCCATGGAGTTGCCTTGTCAGCTTGCACCATACTCTCAAGGCGACCCAATTCTGACTTTAGATAATTAATATTGTTCTTATTGGCACCGCCCGATGATAATTTATTCAGCTCTTTATTTACATACCAAAGAGCCCTTTCTGATTCGGCTCGTTGATTATTATCCCTAGTTTGTACATTGAGCTTTACCACTTCAATGTCTATTTCTTCCTTCTTCTTGGCAAGATCTAATAACTGCCTAAGAAAGGCCAAAGCCTCTGCACGCTCTTGGTCCACTACAGACTCTCTCTTCGATTCGGTGGTGATATCTTTAAATAACACATCCACCTCTGCCTCTTGCAGATCCTCGAATTCATTCTCACTTGGTCCTGACATAAATCCTTCTTTTGACATATTAATATTTGCTTTGTTTTAATAATTATCTACTATTTCTCCATTTCTAGCAAACCCTCAGCGTGATCTATGGCAAGTCCGGCGAAGTGCGGGTTATCCCCATAAGCTTCTATTATCTTGACACTGGCCTCGCTTAGCTTGTCCAAACCAAGGCCGAAGAAGGTGATCTTGGCCGGTTGCACGTCTGCTACTTCGAGTGCTATCAAGACCTTGGGTGCCTGGTTTTGACTACTAACCAGTCTATCCATCTCGCCCTCAAGTTTGGCGATCGAGCCATCTCCCCCATCAGCCTCATTGCGATAGGCCATGATAACTACATAGCTTTTACTATACTCTGACATAATTCTGGCCACTTTATCTGTATCCGTATCGAACCAGTACGGCACAAGCACGCCCAGTTCAAGCTCACGAGCATCACTCACATCGTTCATACGCGCCACGATATCGGTAAGTAAAACAAAATATGCCTGCATGATCCCACTCTTGCGTGTGGCGAAATCTGACAAGTTGTACACCTCAATATCGTATTGGATACCAGTGAATTGCGCACTCGGGTGAGCCTTGTTGTAGGCAAGTACGAGCTTGAGGCAGTAGTTGGGAAGATAACTATAATCCGGTTCGGCCCACTTGGGTCCGCCGAAGACAGCCTGCACGTTTATACCAAGCGTACGAGCTTCAAGTATGTAGGACTCGAGATTAGAATAATACTCTGTGGTTGACTCCTTAGATTCTGCCAAATCTACTAGCTTGCCCGTACCAAGATAGACAGTGGTGAAGCCTGATTTAGAGAGCGCAAGTAGATCCGCTCGGGCCACACTCGTGGCTCCCCGCCATTCCCACACAGCCTTCTCACTCTTCACGAACGTCTCGCGATTCTCTCTAACTGTTTGTCTATGTGAGGCAAGATAAACAGACCCTAGTGAAATAATCACAAAAAGTGCGACAGCTAAACTTGCTTTAATCTTTTCTCCGGAAATCATGTGTACGCTCTCTCGCCGGTAACAGACTCAAAGTTCTTGATTGTTGTCTCCTTCATCTTGGAGCGTAGCTTGATTATACCAGGATTATCCGCCCTGATAGCCATCTTGAGGTAGGTGTACACACCAAGTGGTGCAATCACGAGCACCTGAACAAGAGCATACAGAGGAAAGAGGAGGTAGTACGATTTGAAGGCTCGCCCATGAGCAAGCGCGATGATAATGAGATAGAAGATGTAGAGTAGCCCCAACATAAGGGGATGCGCGATAACCTCGTACCAACGCAGGAACATAAGCGCGTAGACAAGCACGGTGTTGTAGAAGAATAAGAGCGGGTGACGCCAAGTGTAAGTGTGGCCGTTGACGATAGCGTGACGGAAACCTCCGGCGAACCAGGCCATGCGCTGACGGAACCAAACCTTGAAGGTAGGTGGCACGTCGGTGTAGAAGACGGCAGGGATATGACCCACGCTGTAACCTAGCATAGAAGCAAGCTTGCCGATCTCGATATCACCACCACTGAAGAAGAGCGAGTGATGCGACATAACCTCGCGGATGACGCGAGTCTTGGCCACGATACAAGCGCCCGAAGTGAGCCACGGATAAACCTTACGCGCGTCCATGGCAAGCTCGTACTCGATGTTCTGCATTTTTTCCATCAAAGTGCTGTTTTTCGCCGAGAGGATGCGTACAGAGGCAACATCGTATTTCTTTTTCTCAAATTGGCCAACTAGTTTGTTCAGGCTGTCTTTAGAAACTGTATCCCCGTCAAGAAAGACGCAATACTTGCTTTCCACAATTTCGAACCCATCTCTGATTAGCTCTTCTTTATTTTTAACATCCGTCACTACTTTTGAGCGATAAATCCTGAAGCCGCGGGCGTCTGCGATGCGCTCTATGTCAGCATTGAACTGTTCAGACTCGTGCGTAGTGGTACAAAGGATAACCTTACTACCGTACTCAGATAGGAAGTCTACATTGCGCAAATAAGACATATTGCCGAAAATGGGTATGAGAATACTGAAGTCCTCTGATGTGGGAGGGCGGGTATGGAGGCGATACTTCTTGATCAGACGTGAGCGAACCACGGTAATAAAGTCGACCATGGATATAAGGGCGATTATCAAGATGTGAGGCCAATTTTGGGTTATAAAATCTAACATATTAAGTTTGGCAATTATAACACGTTCGTTCTAAAATTGCAAGCACTAATCTAGAGCCCTACCAAGGCCTATAATATATACTACTTAGTAGCCGTATTGTGACTACTTATATTTCGCTTTCTATCCGCGCTTTTAGCAGGAAGATGGTGTCAGTCCGGAGTTTGGCCCGTGCCCAATCTTTTTGCGAATCGGTCAGCAAATCTCCCAAACCACCTAGAATATTCCGGTTACTCATTTTATCCAACTGCTCAATACACTTTTGCACCAATTCAGGAAAAGATATATCGGCACGTTTCTCTACAATCTCTTTATTGATAGGCCAACGATGTTCCAAAAAGAACCAAACATCGTAAATATCGCGACTGGTTTTACCCATTCGTTCATGCATAGCCATCAACTTGTGAGCAAACATATCTTCCTTGACCATGACCAGCATGGAAACTCCTAAGTTAGTCTTTAGTTCGTAGCGAGAACCAAATGACCGACGATTAATTTCTATTTTTATCTTGCGGGCTTTATCTTCGTACGAAAGGACGAATAAGAGGTTAAATCGCTTTCGCTCCATTTCCTTAACTATTCCGTACTTCTTCGCGATCTGGCCTACCCGCTCAAAAACATGGTCTTCATTGTTTGAGTCCAACAAATCAAAATCCAGGTCAACCGAAAACCGGTCAAGCTCGAAAAATAGCAGAGCGGCTGTACCACCCTTGAAACCAAGTAGAGGCGCGATAGTGGTATCGGAATAAATATCCTTAAGAATCTGAAAGAGGATATTTTTATGAATTGATATGTCCATAAAATTCATTTACTTTTTTAGCCATCCGTTTGTTTTTGTACATTGGCAGTATCTCAAAAATCTTGCTCCAATTCAAGAAACCCAAGTTATCGAAATGGTAATCCTTGTGGATGTAAATTGTATCCAAAAATGCCCGCTCTGGACTGGCAATGGAAGTTTCGTCCCTATGCTCGACACCGGCAGAATTGGTCAAGACAAAGTCTTTAATCTTTTTGTAAGAGTATGTTTGCCCATCAACCACAATCTCGCGCGTCTGATATGATGCGACCATAATATTTTTATAAAATTGAAAATTGATACCGGCTTGGTTCAAGACCGTCTCAAAGGTCACGTAAGAAGGCGTGAAAATTCTGGTGGCTAATTCCAACTTATTGTAGTTTTTATCCTTGGCATAAATTCCTCGGCGGATGCGGTACAATTGGCCATTTTTTACATAATAATTAACCCCAGCAATGGTAGTTCTTTTGTCACCACCTCCCCAAATCAAAGAAATGTCCTTGAATGTAAAGACTGTCTTACTAGATCTTAATATGTCAGAAATTGGCTTTTTCTCGTATTTCATGCACCAAAGGTTAGAATAATTCTAGCCTTTAGCTTATTTTAGCGTATTACCGTCCTTGATACAAGGACCAACTGTGGATAGTCAGGTTTAATGGAAAGGCGATATTTCCACCCTTCCATTGCATATTAGCTCTCCCCACCCAGCAACCATGTATTATCCTAAGCCCCATATTGTGATTATCGCAAAACACTTGTATATTCCCTGAAACCTGATAGTTTCTACATTGGAGCCAGCTAGTGTTGGCCAGGGAGGACATTTTGATTAACCAAATAAAGAAGTTGCCTTACCCGAGTGGTCTCAGCGGTGCCCTCGACATTGTGAAAACCCGCCTAAACTCTGGGCGAGAGCTCGACGCCGCCAAAGCCCTTCTGGCCATTTCAGAGAGGGCAGGCCAGGCTGCTCGTGCGGCCAGTGAGCTCGTCGACCCTTCGTGAACCGTGCGCGGCTCGCCTCCATCACAGGGGCGAGCCGCAACTTATTTAATCTACAACATCCTTCCTGTTGACAGCAGTTTTTATTACATTTTCAAAGTACCTCTTTTAGAAAAGAACAGATCTGTGTTTTGAGTATGGGCAAGTCTCTTTCGACAACCTCCCAAACACGCTCTCTTTTTATCCCCGAATACTCATGAATTAGGACATTGCGGAAGTCTGCAATATCACGCCAAGGTACTTCAGAATGTAACTTCTTAAAATCATCCTGAAGTTGTTTGGCAGCTTCGCCGATTATTTCCAGACGACGCATGACGGAATCTTGTTTTTCAAGATCCTCTTCGAACATCTCCAATGTAAAGCCAGACAAGTACTCCTCAATTTGTTTTATGCTATCAAGAATGTCTGTCAAATAGAGTTTTGGGTTGCGATCTTTCATAATATCGGCAGGAGATGCGCGAATATGGAGCTAGCTATGACAGGCTTGACTGTGTCGTACTCAACAAGGTCAACATCAATGCCCAAAATGTCTTCAATTTGATGCTTCAATCTTATGTAATCAATTAAACTATATTTAGGCGGAAGTTCGACAAGAATATCGAGATCACTATTTTCACTAGCATCCCCGCGAGCATAAGAACCAAAAATTGCGGCCCGGCGGACCCCCGCTTCCTTGAGTTTAAACTCTATTTTAGTCCTTATCTCACTGGCACTAATCATACGCAAAGTATAGCATAATTTTCACACAAAATCATCTTGCGGAGGCCCTGGCCTTCACATATTTATTTGCTGGCTTTCCTTATTTCCATCTTGTGAGCCTCGCCGGCAACGTGGTGTCCTACTCGATGCTCTTTAACATGCCAGGGTAAATGCACGTTGTGTTTGGCAAGATAGACCTCGGGATAATAACGCAACTTACCGATGGAATCGAAGACCTGCTGACCAGATTCTTCCACCACGCTTTTGCCACCAAGGAGGAAGTTCTGTAAATCTCGGAGTAACAAAAGGAGAAGAACCAAAACAGTAGAGAGGAGGATCACGATCACTTGTGAATAAAGCACATCAATCTTAAGGTAAAATAGGCAAAAAAGGATAATTCCAGAGAGAAGTAAGAGGATGGCCCATTGGCCCATGGTAAGTTTCTCAAGAGTGACCACTGTTACTTCATTCCTCGCTCTCTGCAAGTCCTTAAGTAGGTCGGAGATCTTATCGAAAGCATTCTCTGCCTTGAACCCATCCCGCTGTTCACTGGCTAATTCTTTGTATATATCCTGAATGTAGCGCTCTGTATAAGTTTTGTGTTCGCCAATCCGGAAGTCATATGCCGAAACGTAATAGCTATCAATTATTTCTCGTACATGCGACTGAAACTCCGGCCCAAGGAAAGCAGACTCCTGATATAGCGAGAGCCAGCTGGAATCTTCCGAAGCAATAAGCTCTCGCATCTTGTCATAACGGTTATTCAGGCGAGAGAGATAGAAGCCAACAATGATGGCGAATAAGAATGTGCTGACAGTGAGAATAAGTTCGACTTCGCCTGATGGACCTGCTCCTGGAACAAAATAAACAAGCAAAACGAAGACAACAAGAGCTATGGCACTGCCCTTTGTGGCATCAATGTACTTCATACATAGTCAAATAATACCATCTTATTGTTGATTAACTAAGTGACTTGCGAGAGTGAGGTGGGTATAATTGTGGGACATGGACCGATCTACATAATCAATTCCAATATCAAGTGCGCGAAAATCTAGAAAAGGTGGCTGAGAAAATGATTGCTTGGATTGGCTCGATCAACTCACTTATTGTCCACACACTTCTATTTATCAGTGCCTTCTGCCTGTGGTTCGCCGGCTTCGACTTCGAGAAGATCCTGCTCGTGCTCACAACCATTGTCTCGCTCGAAGCAATATACCTGGCAATCTTTATTCAAATGACAGTAAATAAACACGCTCGGAGCCTAGCCGCCGTGGAGAAAGATGTCGATGAGATCCAAGAAAATGTCGAAGAGATCCACGAGGACATTGAAGAGATGCAAGAAGAGGAGACTAGTGACCACGCTTAACCTCGCGGGCGATGTCACGGCTTGCGTCGCGTTTTTTGATATCCTGTCGCTTGTCGAACTTCTTCTTGCCACGACCGATACCGATAGACACCTTAAGTTTCTTACCCTTCTCGTATATGGATAATGGCACGGCCGTACAACCGCGCTTGTCGAGCATCTGGGAGAGTTGGGTTATCTCAGCACTAGTAAGGAGGAGCTTGCGCGTACGTGCTGGATCATAATCGGCTGGTGCATTCTTGGGTTGATAGGCCGGGATCTGCATACCCACCACATAGACCTCCCCTCCCCGGACGATCACATGCGCCCCAAGAAGGACGCCATGGCTCGCTCGGAGGGACTTAACCTCTGTCCCGAGCAAGACAATACCCGCCTCGATGGTTTCGAGAATCTCAAGGTCAGTCTTAGCCCTTTTGTGCACTATTAGAGTTGCCATAGAGCCTATTGTACCCCGTAGCGTAATAAAGCTCTACCTTCAAATGCCCTATTGACAAAATATAAATAAAGTATAACTTCTACTTAGGAGGACGTTGAAATGGTCGAACAAAAACCAAGAGTTGAAGAGCCCTTGATGCACCTTTCCATTCCGGATCTGGAATACTTAGATCCGTTTGTACCGGTGCGGTGGTGTCTCAGCAAAGAAGTGTACCGAATGCTTGAGGGAAACCCGAAGGCGTACCACAACCGCCTGCTCGTCTGCGTATGTGTAGTTGAACGGAATCCGGACGTACCAGAGTATTTCGGCAAAGAGCAGAGATTTGTCCTGCCCCTAGGTACGGCCATGCGCTACATCGAGTTCTACGAGGAAGGGGAGTACGAGATCAATGCCGTACTCTTTCGGTTATACAAGGAAGGAAATCCGAATGGTCTGAAGCGTTGGTTCCTAAGCCACAAGACCCCAACAAAGTACACACAGGAATTTTATGACTCCGGGACGGGCGACTTCATGCCCCAGTGGGTCCGGGGCAATGCGGACGGAGGGGCCTTCCTATATGCCCCCTCGGATGAAGACAGATTAGTTCACGCCAGTAAGCGCCTTAGGGTGAAATCAGACCACTTCGCTCCAGAACCGGCACCTTGGCGACGCGTTCTCGCGGACTTGTGGCATGAGTATCCCTCAGCCAATAGTTGCGAGTTCCGCAAGCGTTTCTGGTTTGAAGGACCACTGAAGATTATCCCCTATCTCGTTGCGATGGCGGGAAAAACTTTCTGTGCGATCACTCTGTTCGTATTGTTCACTTTCTTGTGTGGCATAAGACCATCCAGTCTCAGGTCTTACCTGCCGTGGACAACAGACGAGCTCTACCCAGAGCCATCAAACTTCATTCTCACTCGTAAAGATGGCACAAAGCGATCCAAGTGGCTCTACTTGGCCATCCCAGGAGTGCTAGCAGGCATCGGTCTAGCCCTCTGGGCAATCGTCGACGCTATAAACAGGCTGCTGAACATCACGATCGCAGGCTATATTCTCGCTATCACAGCAACAACCATTGTACTAGCTGTTATCATTACGATGCTCTTCGATGCCAATTATCATCATCGAAGAAGGAAAGTGTACGAATTGGACGTGGCAAAGCGAGAAGCAAAGCGAGAAGCAAAAAGAGAGCAAGCTCGCATGGCTCTGGCTAAGGAATGCGCGGGAGTGGTGTGCGAGGGTGTCCCCATGCTAACCACTATCGCTGCTCTACCAAGGACAAAGCAGACGCTCTCTCTGAGAGTAGCCGAGTATAAGGCCTCGGGCGTCTGCCGACCATATCAACGTAAGTAACTAGTCGGACCGTGGGCCCAGCTTCCGCAAGGAGGTTGGGCCCATCATTTTACCAGTGGGGTTGTAACATTTTGTGCTTTAGTATATAATCTTTTCCTAGTGCATAAGGGAGTAAGAATTAATGACGAGATCCAAGCCAAGGAACTCCGTGTTCTCTTGGAAGGCGGTGATAATCTCGGTGTCCTCCCACGCAATGAGGCCTTAGCTAAGGCACTCGAGTTTGGGCTTGACCTTGTAGAGATATCCCCTACAGCCAACCCTCCAGTGGCTAAGATTGTCGATTTCGGCAAGTGGCAATACCAGGAGCAAAAAAAGAGGAAGGAAGTCAAAGCTAAGACGCATATTCAGGAGACCAAAAACATCCAAGTCAAGATCGGCACAGGTGAGCATGATCTTGAGCTCAAAGCTGGTATGGCCTCGCGCTTCCTCGCAGATGGTCATAGGGTCAAGGTGGATCTGTACTTGCGAGGAAGGGCCAAGTATATGGACAAGAGATTCCTAAGAGATCGTCTCGACCGAGTGCTCAAGTTTATCACCGAAGAATATAGAATAATCGATGACGTTAAGCCGGGACCAAAAGGACTAACGGTAACAATAGAAAGGATAAAGAAGTAAAGTAAAAAGTTATGCCCAAGACAAACAAATCATTTACGAAAAGATTGCGAGTCACCAAAAGTGGCAAAGTTTTGGCGCGCCAAGCTGGGATAAATCACTTCAACGCTAAGGCCTCGCGCAAGAGCCAGAGGAACAAAGTGGGTACAGTTAACTTTATTATCAGCGCCAAGACAATAGCCCGCAACATGCCCTTTTCCCGTTCCAAGCCAAATAATTAATACTCATCATTTAAACCAATAACATGAGAGTAAAAAGGGGAGTACATGCACTGAAGAGACGCCGGAACCTACTCAAAGCTGCTAAGGGCTACCGACATGGTAGGAGTAAGAAGGAACACTTAGCTAAAGTGGCAGTGACTAAGGCGCTTGTATATGCAAGAGCCCACAGGCGCGATCGCAAAGGCGACTTCCGTACACTCTGGAATACGAAGATAGGCGCT
>Ga0209542_10010103_pt1 | contig 17129 bp, 20 predicted proteins | sample RifCSPhighO2_01_FD_184028 | JGI IMG/M metagenome (GOLD analysis project Ga0209542, IMG submission 184028) | Soil microbial communities from Rifle, Colorado - Rifle CSP2_plank highO2_0.1 (SPAdes) (version 2) | ecosystem: Environmental > Terrestrial > Deep subsurface > Rock core/Sediment ...
GCAAGCCCTAAACCCGTCACCGCTGCGCCTCTTAACCGCTAGCGGTTTATACCAGCAAAACACTCACTGAAAATAATTAATCTGTAAATACAAAGTTTTTATCTGACGAGTCCTATCGCGAGTTTTCCCTCAAACACCCAAGGTGACCCCTTTGTGGACATCCCTACCAACTCACCCGCTTATTCGAGCCTGGAAGAAAACCAAGAGCGTTAGCTCTTGGATGAATTCCAGGCAGGACGTCAAACGTCCTAGCCACGTTAGACGTGGCAGAACATTACGTCAGTAACATCGGCCAAGTCAGACTTGGCGTAGATATACTTCTCCCCGACATAATGTCGGGGAATACCACGGGCGTCAGCCCGGGGAAGTTTATTTTGATAGCATTTCGTAAATTAATTGACCTTCTCGTTATCATATTCATTATTTCAAGATACTAATAATTTCTACCTTAGCGAAACATAAACCGTTAAAGTTTTTACTTTCTCCTCATTGTTCATTACTTCTAGTTGTGTTAGAATCACGGCCAGACTAAACGCAAACTCATTTTTAAATTGAAGTTGCCATTAACGTGTACTACCCCGAAGTATCAAGATTTACGCTTGACCGCCTCTTGATGAAACGGCTGCTCGCCGTCAGCGATTTAACTGAGCTCATCGTCAAAGTCTTGTCAAAGGGAATAGGTAGCCTTTGTAAAATCTGATGCCAAGTGGTAGAAGTAAGGAATAGCGTGAACCAATACGAACTAACGATTATCGTTCCTGCGACGGCCGAGTCGGTGGCCAGCCTAAAAGAAGTCATAAAAAAGTTGATTACCGCCTTCAAAGGCAAAATTATTGAAGAGATGGACTGGGGCGAGCGTTCCTTAGCCTACGCCATTGCCAAATACGACAAGGGTTTCTATCTGCATTTTCTGGTAGAATTGCCTCAGGCGGCAGTCAACGACCTTGAAAAGAAGGTTCGTCAACAGAAGGGGATTATTCGATCATTACTGGTCAAGAAACAATGAAGCTTCCGGACGTTTCGGCCGGAAAGGCCAGACATCCGGGGTTTTACCCAACGTATTTCACGAAAGGGGATAAATTAAAGCTTGGATTCTTCTAACTATCAATTAGTCTAGGTTTAGAAAGAGGGGAAATTATGGCAGCCCGTTCATTAAATAAAGTTTTGTTAATAGGTAATCTTACCAGAGATCCGGAATTGCGCTATACGCCTCAAGGCACGCCTGTTTGCACCTTTGGTCTAGCCACCAACCGAACCTGGACACCCACGGACAGCAACGAAAAACAGGAAGAGACAGAGTTTCACCGCATTGTGGCTTGGTCCAAGTTGGCCGAGATTTGCGCCCAACTTCTTTACAAAGGCAGGAAAGTTTTTGTCGAAGGCAGATTACAAACCAGAAAGTGGCAAACTGCCGACGGCCATGATCGGGAGACCACCGAGGTGGTCATCGACAACATGATTGCTCTGGGTGCTCCCAAAGGCGTCCCCGTGGCCGAGGAAGAATACGAAATGGTCCCCGAAACCGCTGTCACCCAACCGGCGCCGGAGGCAGAGGTTAGCCAACCGATCACTCCCGCTCCCGCACAGACTAAAGTTAAGAGAGGAAAAAAGGGCAAAAGTGACAGTGATGGCACTCCAGCCGATCAAGACGTTCCGGCCGACGACATTCCCTTTTAACTACCTTAACATTCATTCTTATTATGGCAAGAACACCCGTTGAAAATAAAACTCCCTCGACCTCACGCTCGGGGTATTCAGCGAGGGGCGATAAGCTAAAACCTCTGCCACCCCCGGCCACTCTGCCGGACTACAAAGACGTCAAAGGCTTACAGCGTTATCTGGACGATCGGGGAAAAATTATTCCCGCCGCTCGTTCCGGTTTGTCGGCGCGGCAACAACGCCGTATTGCTCGGGAAATTAAACGTGCCAGACACTTAGCCCTACTTCCTTTTACCCAAACACTTCATTAGTCAAAAGTCTCCGCCGCCAATTCGTGGTATGATAGTTTGTTACGTTGTCCTGACATTTCATCGGACTGACAATAATCTTAAACATTATGTGTTGTTAACTGCGCCAAGTCAGACTTGGCTGCGCTCACTGCCAATAATCTAACGATTATGTCTTGTTCATTACTTTCACTGCCAATAATCTAACGATTATGCGCCTTCGCCTCACCTTATCAGCCATCCGCAAATTGGGCCTCGCCTTTCTCTTAGTTCTCGTTGGCTTCGGCGGTGGCTATTTCTTCGGTTTACGCCAAACCACCTGGGGTAGCAAGCCTTTAGTCCGCTTGGTTAACTACGAACCCCCCGTTGAGTATCAAGACCTTGACTTCGCCCTTTTTTGGGAAGTCTGGCAACGCCTCGAGAAAAATTATTTAGACACTACTAAAATTGATCCTGAAAAAATGGTCTACGGTGCCATCAAAGGTATGACCGCCGCTTTGGGCGATCCCTACACCGTTTTTTTGCCGCCGGAAGAAAATCAACAAGCTAAGGAGGACTTAAACGGTGAATTTGGTGGCGTTGGCATCGAGCTCGGCTATATAAAAGGCCAACTGGCAGTGATGGCCCCTCTAGAAAACACCCCTTCGAAGCAGGCAGGTATCAAAGCCGGCGATCTCATTCTCCACATTAAAGACGAGAAGAAAAATCTTAACATTGATACCATTGGCTTAAGTCTCCAGGAAGCCGTCACCTACATCAGGGGGCCAAAAGGCCAAGCTGTCATCTTAACTCTTTATCGGCAGGGCAAAGGGGATTTCGAAGTCAACTTAATTCGCGATAAAATCATGGTTCCCTCAGTCGAACTAGATCTGGGTAGCTGGGGAGATACGGGCTGGCAGGAATCTGCTGCCGGTGATATCGCTTGGCTAAAATTGTACCGTTTTGGTGAGAATACCCAAAGCCAGTGGGATGAAGCCGTCACCACTATTATCAGAAACCGCTCCCACCTAGAGGGAATCGTCTTAGACCTTCGCAATAACCCCGGTGGCTACTTTCAGGGAGCCATCGATGTGGCCAGCGAGTTTATCGCCGACGGCGTCATTGTTCAACAGCAAGGTAAAAGTGACCAGGAAACGTTCAGCGTTCAGCGCCGCGGCAAGCTCATCGACCTACCCCTGGTAGTCATTATCAATAAGGGTAGTGCTTCGGCCAGCGAAATCTTAGCTGGGGCTTTGCGCGATCGTTTGGACGTTAAACTCGTCGGCGAGCGCAGTTTTGGCAAGGGGACAGTCCAGGACGCCGTCGATTTAAGGAATAATTCAGGTTTGCATATTACCATTGCGCGGTGGTTACTGCCCGATGGCGACTGGATTCACGACGAAGGCTTGGCTCCTGACATCGAAGTCAGCTTGCCAGAAGCTACCGAAGACCAGCCTGAACCTGAAGATACTCAGTTGAAACGGGCGATTGAAGAGTTGAAAAAATAACTTTAAGAATTTAAGATTGGAAAAGTGATGAAGTCAATCGGTCGATCAGTCATCGCTCTCCTGGTCATTATCATCTTAACCGCCTCTTTCTTAGGTGGGGCCATTGCCGACCGCCTCTTTGTCATTAAGCCCTTAAACTACCTCATTCCCCGGGGAGATTTTAAGATTGGCGATACCTCCTTTACCCAAAAAATCCTCAACGAAGAATCAGTCGTTATCGACGTTGCCGAAGAAGCCGCGCCTTCGGTGGTCACCGTTTCCATCAAAGCCGAGCGGCGAGTCTTGGAGCCGTTCTTCTTAGACCCCTTTGGACTTTTTGGTGAGGGCCTGCGGGGTCGCAGTCGCACCGAAACCATCGAACAAGACATTGGTTCCGGCTTTGTTGTCGACAAAGGCCTGGTAGTCACCAACCGCCATGTGGTCAGCAACACCAGCGCCGAGTATAAAATCATCGACCGCGATAATAAAGAGTATGTCGTCGAAAGAATATATCGTGACCCGGCCAACGACTTAGCCATTCTCCAAGTTAGTTCCGACTTAAGACCCATTGAACTCGGGGATAGTGGCAACTTAAAAGTCGGCCAATTCGTCATTGCTATCGGTACGGCTTTAGGAGAATTTCGTCACACCGTCACTACCGGTGTCATCTCCGGCCTCGGCCGCGGCATCACCGCCGGCGATAGCTTGGGCGGTTTTGTGGAGGAACTCGATAATGTCATCCAAACTGACGCCGCCATTAACCCCGGCAACTCGGGCGGCCCACTGTTAAATAGCGCCGGTCAAGTCATCGGTATCAACACCGCTGTCTCTGCTAGTGGCGAAAACGTTGGCTTTGCCATCCCCATCAATGTTCTCAAAGACTCACTCACCAATTTCGAAACTACCGGCCGTTTTGACCGCGCTTTTTTGGGAGTGCGCTACCGGATGATCCCCAAAGAAACAGCCCTCTTAAACGATGTTCCCGAAGGTGCCTACATCGTCGAAGTGGTTGACGGCTCTCCCGCTGCCAATGCCGGCATCGAAACCGGCGATATCATCACTAAAATCGACGGCCAGGTTCTTAAAGAAGCTGACGGGGGACTGGCCACTATCATTAACCGCAAAAAATCAGGCGAAACCGCCAAAATAGAACTCTGGCGTAACGGCGAAACCCAAACCATCGACGTCAAATTAGAAGGACAAGGAAATTAAGCTGAATACACCTTTTTAAGGGTCTGATTAATTAAGTCTAAATCTCCCTCTAAAATCCCCCCCAGGTTATACCAGCTTTCATTAATCCGGTGGTCAGTCACCCGGTTTTGGGGGAAATTATAGGTTCGGATTTTTTCTGCCCGCATCGCTCTGCCAACGGCCGCTTTTCGTTGCGCCTCAAGATTTGATAACCGCTTTTCTTCCTCCATCTCCCACAAGCGCGACCGCAACAGCTGTAAAGCAATCTCTTTATTCTGTTGTTGAAACCGCTCTTGCCGGCAATGGACCACAATCCCGCTCGGCCGATGCGTCAGCGTGACCGCCGTATTCACTTTATTGACATTTTGCCCGCCATGGCCGCCGGCTCGGGAAAATTTCCACTCTAAATCATCTTCTTTAATTTCAACTTGATTGGGTTGAATCTCCGGTAAAACCGCCACACTGGCGGTACTGGTATGAATCCGGCCGCTCGCTTCTGTTTCCGGCACTCGTTGCACCCGGTGCACTCCCGACTCATATTTAAAAGCTCCATACGCACCCTTACCGGCAACCTTAATCACTCCTGAATCTAAGAGAGCGACTTTGTAACCTTTTCGTTCTGCAAACCGGCTATACATTCGTAGCAGTTCCTCCGCCCAAATTTTAGCCTCTTCACCGCCGGCACCCGGTCGAACTTCGATGAGGGCATTAACTAAATCAAAAGAAGCTTGAGGCGTCGTCGCCGACTTCTCATTATCAGTTATTGTCGTCAGCGCTTGAGTTAAAGCTGCCTGTTGCTCTTTTAGTTTGGCGATTTCCTCTTGGGCCAAAGCCGCCAGTTCCGGATCGGTAAGTAACTTTTCGTGTTCGGAAATTTTTTGGCTAATCCGGTCAATCTCTATCTGCAATTGGTTCATAGTTGTTTCTTATAGCATACCACCGTTGAGTTAGGGGATACGTCATCCCACTTTAATTTTTTAAAAAATTAAAGTATTGGGGTACGATAAGAGTTAGCGTTTGGAAACGACCTGTTCCTGTTGGAGTCTTTTCTTTTCCGACATTAGCATTTCCTTGAGCGTCTCCGGCCGGTACTGTTTCTTGGCTTTCAGTTTCTTTTCCACTCTTTTCTTCAGATATTCACTGGCCAGCCTCTGCTTTTTCTGGAATTTTTCAACTCGACCTTGAACGTCAACGTACCTCATCTCTCCGGTAAAAAAGGGGTGGCAGGCCGAACAAATGTCCACCGTAATTTCCGGCTTGGTCGAGCCGGTCACAAAAGTGTTGCCGCAGGCGCAGGTTACTTTAGCATCATCATGCCAGGTCGGATGAATGTCAACTTTCATAACGAGATATCAATAACTTCTTCCTAAGCGTTACATCGGCCAAGTCTATCTTGGCGTAGATATGGGGGAATTGTATCAAATTTTGCTCCACCTGAAAAGGTCTGGTCAACGCTTAGTTTTACTGACCGCTCTTTTAGCCGGCGGTCTCCGCTCGGCAATAAACACTCCCACCGTGGTTAAAATTAACGCCGCTACCATAACGAGATTCAATCGTTCTTTAAGCCACAGAGTCGCCAGCGGTATCGTCACCAACGGCTGCAAATAGCCAAACAGCGACGCTTCTGAGGCTTCGATTTTATCATTACCATAGATGTAGGCAGTCCAGCCTATGAGCGATCCAAAAATCCCCATGTACAAACTCGCTATCAGTACGCTCGGTACCCTTAATCCCGACAAAGCTACCTGCGGCAGGGCTGCCATCGGCGTCGCAAACATAAACAACAGGTAGAACCCGATTAAGCCCACCCATAAGCCGACCAGTCCCACTAATAATTTCGGCACCTTCCGATACACCCGTTTGGCTAACAACAGGTACACAGCCCACAAGAGGTTATGACCGATTACCAGCATGTTGCCAAAAACGCTTGAAGCCTGTTTTCCGCCGTTCGGGAAAAATAGCGGCTCCAGGGTTAAAATTAGCATGCCGATGAGAGCTAAAATCAAGCCGACAAACTCTTGTGGCTCCTCCTTTTCTTTTAAAAACAGTATCCCGCCCACAATCACCAAAATCGGCGCCGCGTTAGCGATGAGCGTTGCCTCCAAAGATGAAGTCCGTTTCAAACCTTCGTAAAGAAAAGACAAGGCTCCGACCACTCCAATTACTTCCAGCCCGACAATCGTCATCAGTTGAGTTAGACTCGGCCTTAGGCGGCAGATTAAGTAGACCAGAATCGGCAAAGACACCATCGCTGCCAAAAGGTAGCGGTAGAAAAGATATTGAAACGGCGTTACAAACTCCAGTGCCGGCTTGACAATCGGCAACGCCGCTCCCCAAACGACGGTGTTAATTAGCAGGGCCAGGTATGCTAGTTTGCGCTGTTTCGTCACCCTTACATGATGGCAGACCGCTAACCCCTTGGTCAAGACGAGATTGGCTTTGGAGGAGTGAGGCTAGTTACGCGGCTGTTAGTAGCCGAACAACATCAGCTGATTTTAGGAGTTTCTCTTCTCCGGTTTTCATGTCTTTGAGTTTGACTACATTACTCTTTGCTTCATCTGGGCCGATGACAACGACATACGGAATGCCTTTTCTGTCTGCATATTTGAGTTGTTTGCCCAATTTGTCGGCAATGGGATAGAGTTCGGTGTTAATTCCGGCCTGGCGTAATTGTTTTGCCACCTGCAAAGTTTGGTCTTGTAGGTCGTTGGAAAAGAAAATGACGAGCACTCGGCTTACCGACCGAGAAGGGATAAGACCGAACTGGTCAGCAGCTTCTACGGTGCGGTCAAAGCCGTAGGCGATACCGGTGGCAGGTATGTCCTGCCCCGTCAGACGCTGCATCATGCCATCATAGCGTTCCCCGCCGCCGACAGATCCGACGGTATAGTCTTCGATGACAATTTCCCATATCGGCCCTTGGGAATAGGAGAATGAACGGGCCAGTGTCGGTTCAAAGCGGTAAAACTCTTTCGAAAAGCCAGCATTTTCCAGATACGAGGTGATTATTCGTATTGTTTCGTCTGGCTTGATGTTTTGGATATAATCCAAATATTTTACTGCCTGATTTTTATCAATGCCTTTATCTACCATATCGGTGATAACTCCCTGCCGGCCAATTTTTTTAAGTTTGTCAATGGCAACAATAGCGGGGTAGGGGATGTCTTTCATGAGATCGCGGTTATTAAAGACTATTATCGGTTTTTTGAAGCCAATTTTTAAGTAAGTATCGAGGTTAACGGCCATTACTTCGGCGTCAGCAGTCGGATCTTTGACTCCAAAAATATCGACATCAAATTGGGTGAATTCCCGGTATCTGCCTTTTTGAGGTTTTTCCGCCCGGAAGACATTTTGGAATTGGTAACGGCGGAAGGGGAAAACGATCTTATTTAGGTTATTGCCGACAAAACGGCAGGTAGGAACGGTTTGGTCGTAGCGCAAAGCCACGTTACGACCACCCTGATCTTCAAACTTGAAGAAGAGTTTTTCATCTTCACCTATTTCACCTTCAAACAATCCCAGCGGTTCCAAGGTTGGGGTCTCGATGGGTTCGTATCCGAAGGATTCGGCGACTTCTACCATAATGTTTTTAACCCATTGGCGTTTTTTGGCATCATCTGGCAAAAGGTCCCTAAAGCCTTTGAGCGGCTGAATAGTTTTCTTCATTTCGTTCCTTTCACTTAGATACTTGTTAGTTTAACATTGTTTCTTGTCAAGAGTAGGGGATAACCGGCCGTACGCGCCGGTATATCCCCGTATCATTAGTGAATGCCCACGAAATCATTAGGGGCATTGATCCAGTCAAGTCCGTTAGCAAAGTCCTTATCAATCAGAGCATACCCCGGGCGTTCTCCAACCACAAATTGAATATCCTCACTATCAGCAGGCGTTGATAGATATTCCAGTGGTTGATCGGGTACATAAGGTCTTAACTTCAAACCACTTCCAGGTATTAAGGTTTGGGCAGCTATTTCCGGAAACTGTCTCGTTAGAACATTAACTGTTTCTTGAGAGACATAAAGCCTGCCCTTACCGTTGGCCAAGGCCAGGGCATCGGGTAGGGTATTGAGTGATTCGTCCCAATAGATATTAACCGGCCGGTTTGCCCATCTTGTCAGGACAGAGACTTTTAGCACAGCGGTTGTCTGCCTTAACCCAGGTTCTTCAGGGTTCGGCAACCGATCAATTGTCTCAATCTTTTTCATTTCATTCACCTCCTTTCTCTCAAGTAAGGAACTTCCTTACAAGGATGGTCCTTGTTAGATTTATAAATCGGCAGCTACCCCGGCATCGCTATCGTCTCTTGGTTGCTCGGCGGATAATTGAGAAACGACGGTAAGTGCCGCCAGTTCTTCAGGCTTTAGTAATTCGCCCAAAGCCCCGGCACCTTCATCGTCTCTGGCTTGGAAAGCTTTGCCAGTCGTTGGATCAACGGCCAGCTTGATTACGCTGCTCATTGCTTCTTGTTCATTGTTCATTACGGCTCACCTCCTTTCTTCTATCATGGTTGCTAAAAAGCAAAAAACTGTACAATCCGTCCTTCGTAGCTCGGCCTGGCACTAACTGCTTATTCAGTCGTATTGCCAGCCGGTTACTACGGAGGATTATGCGCTATCAGAATCTTAAGGTGCACAAAAAAACCTCCGGTTACGGAGGTTGTCACTGCCTGTTAAATTATTAGAATTCAGCCACTACAAACCACAACCTCCGCTCGAAGGTCGTGATGATGAACGTTGGCATTACTACGAAGTCGATTCATAAGTTGCAATGTTACCAGTCCTAAATAATTCTGTCAACTTAACAACACGTCAGTAACTTTTTGAATGATTTATGCGCTCGGGTATAGAGATTCAGTCGCCAATCGTAAGGCAAAGTTTTGCTCACTACCATCAAGAGCTGAAAACCCCTGGACGTTGTTACTGACTAAATTCAAAATTCTTACGCCTAGCTTTATAGTGTAATCCGAATTCTGGAAAGTTCTGTCGGCAAGCGCAGTCGCAATCGCACCAACTTGTACCACCGCCAATAATTCTGGGTCTGACGCCACTGCCTGGAGTCGACCAGCAGCTTCTAGAGCTTGTTCCTGGCTTAACATATAAGCTCCACATCAATTACTATGGGGTGAATTTAACCAGAGACAGAGTCAAAAGTCAATCAGTTGGCGCTAACCCCTCATTAGACAGCGCTTGGCTCAATTGGGATAAGACTACCGCAACATCCAGGGAGTCGTACTCACCATCAGAATCTTCAACCGCTGACACCCAAATAGGCTGACTCAACTCAATTTCATCGGGATCAACCAAAATCACTCTCTGTCCCTCTGTTCCGACTATTAGGATGTTGTTTTTGTCAGACATAATCTCTCCAGAATTTCTGATAATGGTTGACGTATATCAAACTCAAAGGGTCATGTGCAAATCGAAATTAACTGGTGAGCGTACGAAAACCTCTATTAGTAATCATTATAGTGTTCTCAAATCTATAGCCAAATTTTCCGGGAATATAGACTCCGGGCTCAACGGTTACTACCATGCCAGAGACAAGTTTAGTCGAGTCCCTTGCCGAAAGCGATGGGTCTTCGTGGATAGATAAGCCGATGCCGTGGCCGGTATTGTGGATAAAATTATCTCCAAAGCCAGCTTGGCTAATGACTTTACGCGCCGCCGCATCTACTTTAGCTGCTGTCGTTTTACCATTGGCTAGGGTAGTTAAAGCCGTTCGATACGCCTGTTTCACTATTATCTCAACCCGTCTAAACTCCGGGGTAGGGGAGCCAGCCCAAAAAATGGTCCGGGTCATATCGCTACAGTAGTCATTAACCTTGGCGCCCAGGTCAATCAACACCACTTCATTTTGCTTCAGTCTCCGCCCCGTCGGCACCTGGTGGGGGACAGCACTATGGCTGCCAAAAGCCACAATCGGCGGGAAAGACATTTCATTAGCTCCGGCCTGTAGCATTAGCTGGCTAATAGCATGAGCTACCGCTGTCTCCGTTACCCCCTCTCTTAGGTTGGCAATAGCCTGTTTCATCACTAAACTGGCAATTTTGGCCGACCGTTTAAGCCACTTTTGCTCGGTGGCATCTTTGACCAGCCTTAAATTTTCTACTCGCCTTTGACCATCAACCAGGGTAATGCCTTTAAGCCGCGTCTTTAGCTGCCTGAATTCTTGAATAGTTAAATCAGTCTCTTCTACCGCCAACGTCTTAACGCCCAATTCTTTTATAAACTCGCTGACCGTTTTTTTGGAGCTAAACTGTCTCTTTCTAAGCCTAAGTTTAGGTTTAAGTTGAGACAGGGGAGAGGCGAGCAGCAGTTCAATTTTCGGCGCTACCAATAAATACGCTTGACGATCCGCCACCGCCTCGCCCGTAAGACCAGTAAGGTAGACAATATTTTCCTTAGAGGAAATAAGCCAGCCGGCCGTATCGACTTTCCTTAATAGTCGTCGCAACCGGGACAGCCGAACCGCTTGTGGTGAGTGCAGTCGCCCCAACATCTTACTCGTCTTCTGTCTCTGCCACTTCGGGAAGGGTTTCCACATCGCTATCGGCCAGAATTACCAGCGCCGTGTCTACTTTTGTTTTAGCCGCTGCCGCCGGCATATAAATCACTAACAGAGTTTGCCCCTCTACCAAGACGTCAGCCTCCACCGTAGTTAACTCTCCGTCTTGTTTTAGTTGAATCTCGGTTGTTTTGGAAAGTGTCACGGTTAGCTCCGAACCGTCAGCCAAAAGTATGGTCAGTTCGTCATCGTCAAGGTTTATAAGCTTAATTCGGCCAAACCCCACCTTTTTCGCTGGAGTGCCCGGTGCTTCGCTGGCCATCACTACCCGCTCGGCGGCCAGGACGTTATCATCCCCCAAATATCCCATGGCAATAATAAAATCGTCGATCGCCAAATCTTCTCGCGTTGCTTTTTTGCTCCCCGGGTTTTGCACAAAAGTTGTATCCTCGGTGACGCTAGCCAGCCGCACCCCGGTTTTTGTTTTTATAGTCAGGGTTCCGTTGGCCACTGACTGAAGGGTTCCCACCACGGCCCGAGGCTCATTCTCCACCTTGCCGTTTTGTTCGGTCACGACCTTTTTAATCCTCTCTTTAACATTTTCGGTCACTTCTTCAGGGCTGATCGTCCCGCTCGGGCTGGCATCCGGTGTCGACTGCTGGGCGAGGCTGGATGATTTTACCGCCAAAAGTAGCATTAAAACCATTAGCCCTATCGTTAGTTTGGTATATTTCATTCCTTCTCCGTTTCTGCCGGCGCAAATTGTGTTGAAAATACCACCGTTAATTCCTCTTGGGCCGCTTCGCCGCTAGTTGAGAATGCTTGGATGATTAGGTCGTTTATACCAGCATCCAGCTCAATATCGGCGGCAAAGTTACCCAGTTCATCCGCCGCTGCCGCCGCCGCATCCGCCGTGGCCACAATCGCCACCAGCGAATTGGGTGACGTGGTTCCGGTCACTACGATGGAATCGGTAGCCACTACTGCCTCATTCGTCGGTTCTTTTATGGTTAAAGTCTGGCTGGAGCTAGGGGTTTCGGTTTGAGTCGGCGCCGGGGTAGCATCAGGAAATTTTTGCTTAAGCGACCGCGAAGCCCGGTAAAAGCCAAAGGTAATGATCAGTCCCAAGGCAAAACCAGCCAAAATCGCTACCAGTACTTCTTTTTTCATGGTAAGAAGCAGTTTACTAAAGCGCTTGGTACTGTAACAACTTTCCTTCACCTTGTCAAACTAAATCACCATTATCTTAAGATGCCAGATTTCACTAGGATTAATTAATCCACTGTCAACTAACCCATACCCCGATATGCCCAAATCGAGGAAAGACACCTGGGAATTTTAAATAATGACTAAACGAACTACCGATTGAAGCGGTAATTGAGTGGGGGATAATCGAATAATCAGCCTTGAAAAAATCCCAAGAATCGACTAGAGTAAGCTCGCTATGGATATTACCTACCTTGGGCATTCTGCCTTTAAGTTACGCGGTAAAGACGCTACGGTTATTACCGATCCTTACGCCAAATCAGTGGGTTTAACCATGCCCAAAGTCAACGCTGATATCGTTACTGTCTCCCACGATCACGAAGACCATAACTTTATCGCTGCTGTCACCGGTACCAGCCGCCGCCCCGAACCTTTTATCATCAAAGCTCCAGGCGAATATGAAGTCAGCGGGGTTAGCGTCTTTGGCATCAGCGCCTTTCACGATAACGTCGGTGGTAAAGACCGGGGAAAAAACATTATTTTTGTCATTCATCTTGACGGCGTCACCGTCGGCCACCTCGGCGATCTCGGTCATTTAGTTACCGCCGAACAGCTGGCAGAGTTGTCCGGGGTTGACGTCTTACTCTGCCCAGTAGGAGGCGTTTACTCTCTCGGTCCGGAGCAAGCGGCGGCCGTGGTCAACGAAGTTTCCCCAGCCATCGTCGTTCCCATGCATTATGCTACCGCCGGCCTTAACCCGGCCATTTTTGGTCAATTAAAACCGGTTGAAGATTTTATCAAAGCCTTGGGTTTAGCCACCGAAACCCTCGACAAACTTACGGTCAGTCCGGCCACCATTCCCGAAGAAACCACCTTAATTGTACTGGCAAATCAGGCACACTCCCGAACAAAGATCCATTCTTAAGGAGAAAATCATGGCTAACATTCGCGTCCCTCCCCACAGTTTAGAGGCAGAAGCCAGCGTTTTGGGTAGTCTCCTCATTGACAAGGAGGCCATTGCAGAAATTGCTGGTTTTCTTCGCCCCGAACATTTCTATAAAGATAGTCACAGCCGGATTTATAAAGCCATGCTTAGTTTGTATGAAGAGCGTGAACCCATCGATCTGGTCACCGTCTCCGACAAACTCAAAAAAGACAAATCTCTCACCAAGGTCGGCGGAGCCAACTATTTATCCGAACTGGCTAACAAAGTGCCGACCGCCGCTCACGTTGAACACTACGCCAAGCTGGTCAAGGACGAATACACCAAACGAGAACTCATCTCTACCGCCGGCAACATTACCGAAATGGCCTTTGACGAGGGCAAAGACATCAGTGAGATTTTAGACACTGCCGAACGCAACATTTTCGGCTTAAGCCAACAGCATTTGCAACGCGTCTTTATCGCCATTAAGGATGCTTTGGCCGAAAGTTTTGATCGTCTCGACGAACTCCATAAATCCGCCGGCGGTTTGCGCGGCGTTCCCACGGGCTTTACCGATTTGGATAACTCCCTGGCGGGAATGCAACCCAGCAATCTTTTGATTTTGGCCGGTCGGCCCGGTCTTGGCAAAACAGCTCTGGCTTTAAATATTGCCCAATATGCGTCGGTCGAACAAAAAATCCCCGTCGGCTTCTTCAGCCTGGAAATGAGCCGGGAGGAGTTGGTCGACCGCCTTTTAGTTGCCCAAGCCAACATTGACGCCTGGAAGCTTAAAACCGGCCGCTTGGGCGAAGAGGAGTTTACTAGCCTGTCTGAAGCCATGGGAGTTTTGGCCGACGCTCCCTTATTTATCGACGATACGCCAGCGGTTTCGGTCTCAGAAATGCGCACCAAGGCTCGCCGCCTCATGGCCGAACAGGGATTAAAGCTCATTGTCGTCGACTATCTCCAACTCGTCCGTGGTCGTAACCTGGAAAACCGCGTCCAGGAGGTAACGGAAATCTCCCAAGGCTTGAAAAACCTGGCTCGCGAGCTCAAAGTCCCAGTGCTGGCTTTAAGCCAACTTTCCCGGGCGGTTGAGCATCGAGGCACCAAACAACCCCAACTGGCCGACCTTAGAGAATCGGGAGCCATCGAGCAAGACGCCGACGTAGTTATGTTTCTCTATCGAGAGGATGAAGATGACCTGGAAAATATGAAACTCATTATTGCCAAGCACCGCAACGGCCCTTTGCGTACCATCAACGTCCGTTTTGTCGGCGAGCGCATTCGTTTTTACGGCGTTGAGAGAAAACGAGAAACGAGGGCCGTCGCCGTCAGTTAATATTAATTGGTTAAAAGGCCGGTGTCACTCCCAAGATTACGTAGGAGATAAACCCCATTGCCACGAGGAACAACAAAAACATACCGACTTGATGTTTAATTTGGTGGCGTTTTAAGCCTTCATCTGCCCCGTAGGCTAGTAGCAGCACCGCGCCGAACCAGATAATTCCCCTTACCACTACTGACCAGACGCTACTATCCGTAAAAAACTCGATTAATACTCCCCGCATAAAGGTAGTATACATGCTCGTAAGCTAAAGCAGCAATTATTTATCGCCCCCCTGACCGTAAGCCAAAGGTTGAGCCAAATTTACTCCCCTTAAAAAATCAGCCTTTTAAATGAAGCTCCCGCGAGCTTACGCTCGGGGTATCTTCTTCCCTCGCTTCGGGAGGTACCAGATGGTACTTCCCTTCGTCGGGAACAAAATCCCTCGCGCCGTCCACAGAGCCTTTGGCGACGTGCGACCGAAGCCAAGTTTGACTTGGCGAAGGGGGATTACTACCCTTTAGCTTTAGTCTTAAAAATCCATGTATACCAAACAAAGTCCGGTACATCACAAACATAATATTATTCAACTGATCAAAAAACGAATTTCGCTCGACTTTTTCAAAATAGGTTATAGTGTCAACCAGTTTAGGGTTTTTGATTTTTGAAGATGTCAACAAAGCTATAGCCGTTATTAAATTAGGCCCGAGAATATGCCATGAATCGTGAAAGGCTAAAATTCCACCCGTTATTACTTTTGGAAACCATAACTTAAAATCTAGCCCCACCAACTTGTATTCATGAGCCCCGTCTATAAATACAAATTCAATCGACTTGTTAAGTCTTTTAGCAGCTTGTCGAGAGGTTTCTCTCATCGGTTTGACATATTTACCAAGTCCGGCCTGGCTAATGTTCTGTCTAAATTCTTTAAAAGTATCAACCGCACCAAACATTTTTTGGTGTTCAGAAGAGCCAAGGTGAGGGTCTACGGCAAAAATTGTTGCCTTGTTTCCGTCTTTGGAACCGTGGCCAAGACAAATGGTAGACCGTCCTTTCCAAGAACCGATTTCCACTATGGCATTTCCTGCTTTAATTTTCTTGGCAACCCTGTATAAAGAATTGCCCTCTGCCTCTGTTAACCACCCATCCGCCTTTTTAGTAGCTTTTTTAAAATCAAACCAAGCCATAAGATTTTCTTTTCCAGACTAAACCGCCGATTTTTTACCTCCAAACCGCATGAAACTTCCTAGTAGTACTTAATTGGAACCCGTACCCACCTATCTTCTAGAGGGAAACAATTTTTTGCCCCGCACTTTTTATGTGCCCAAGGTGAGAGTCGAACTCACACCCCCGTCACCAGGGACAGCTTTTTGAGAGGACTCCAAACGTCCTAAACCTACGTGCTTGCCACGTGTGCTCTATTCTTAAAATAGTTCGAACGCATTTCGCCGCCTGCGGCGGCGACGGCAAGCCCCCCAAAATTTGAGCGGCTTCGCCGCGATCTTTGACAATTTCAAGTTTTTCTATGAGTTAATCATAACTCATTACAGTAAATTTTTCAAGAAAAATGAGCCTGAAAAATTTACTGCTTTGGCGGTAAATTCTTTAGCACTTTTACAAAAAAAAGCCCCTTTGGATTTTTCGTCATAGACGATTTCCGCGGGGGCATGGGTACGAGCAGGTTCGTGGGCGGGTGGTTTACTGGATTCTTTGGAGTTCCTTCTCTCCGTTTCCTTGCAGTTCGGCGAAACGTCCCTCCGGGTCCTTCTTGTCCCACTCGACGGTGAGTAGTCCGTGTTCGTTGATGTATCTGCAAAATGGCCGAAATTCCACCACCTTAGCAAAGGATTCAACGAGGGCTTGTTCCTCTTGGGACATACTCACTAGCAGGAACATATCCGGAACCCAAGTGATGTAAAACTTTGTGCCTTCCTTGGTTTGGCCACCACATCCATGGGCGTTCATGGAAAGGGGGTCAATAACCACCTCGGCGAGACCTCCCTGTTTTTCAAGGTCGCTCATCACATTGAACCAATGCCATTTCTGTGAACCATCACAACCTCGCTCAATTGTTTCTGCCATTTTTCTACCTCCTTTCAAGGTTCAGATTTCCACGATTCCCTCGTGGTAGGGTTATCTACTGCGATTTTCAATAAGGTTTAAACTTAGCATAATTATAGGTTTATGTCAAACTCGGGAGGGGAAAACAAAAAAACCGAAACTAAATTCGGAATTAAAAATGAAAAAATTTTCTTTTACAAAATGTGGTTCGAGCCGATATTTTTATCAGGTTCTTTGGCAGTTTTTGCCTCGCACAGCGAGGCAACAATTTCAAGTTTTTCTTTGGCGGCAAATTCTTTTAGCTCGACAAGTTGAGCTTCAATACTTAAAACTTGTCTGTCATCTTCTTCGGTGCTCTTGCGAGCGTAAATTATGTATTTCATATTTTTTTCTTGGTTAGTTAATAATTCTTTTTGAAAAAATTTTCTTTTACTTTGAATTAAATTCAAAACAAAACCGCTAATTGATTTTTTCGCCCAAAATTCCCTACAATTTGGTCGCCG
>Ga0209542_10010104_pt1 | contig 17128 bp, 17 predicted proteins | sample RifCSPhighO2_01_FD_184028 | JGI IMG/M metagenome (GOLD analysis project Ga0209542, IMG submission 184028) | Soil microbial communities from Rifle, Colorado - Rifle CSP2_plank highO2_0.1 (SPAdes) (version 2) | ecosystem: Environmental > Terrestrial > Deep subsurface > Rock core/Sediment ...
TCCTTCGTCGAAAAGTGCCTGAAGTTCAGCATCTGGAGCTGGTAATTTATCTTTGTCATACTTCTTGAGCCACAACCACGCCGGATGCTTCAGAAACATCATGAATTCTGACTTAGATATAACCATAGCCCCATTTTAGCACACCCCAAAAAGTCCTTGACAAATTATATGTAGTATGCTATACTTGTACCAGAGGGGTTAGGAAACCCAATCGATTTGCACACACGCTGTTGCGTGATGGAAATACCCCGGGGATGCATTTCGCACACGGGTTCAGTTTCTCGCGCAACGCGCGGGGAGGCTACCCATGGTAAACGTAACCAAGCACGCGATCCGGTTTCAGTCAGTGGTGGGCGAGGTCTACGAGATCGCGCCGTCGGGCGTCGTCATTGATGCCCGGTTTCAGGAGGAAGTGGTCGGAACCCACTCTTCTGGTGCCCAACTTGTCAGGGCTCGGATTTTTCCGACGCCTTTCTCCGGACGTTGGACGTCCGTCAACTTGAAGAAGAGATCTGTTACATTAGTAATTAGAAATTAGGATTTAGGATTTTACCTTAGTACCCTCTCAATCTGTTTATTTTCTCATGTTGGCGGATTTTTTCGTGAGCTTTGGCTTCGATTTGGCGAATACGTTCGCGGGTAACACCGAAAACTTTCCCTACTTCTTCCAGAGTGTGAGTATAACCATCAGTTAGTCCGTGACGCATTTCAAGAATCTTCCGCTCTTTAGGAGGAAGGTCTCCCAAAATCTCTTTCACTTGATCCGAGACAATACGCCGTGAAGAATCCTGGTCTGGTGAGAGAATTTTATCATCTGCCAGAAAGTCTCCGAGTTTAGACTTACCATCTTCCCCGTCATCCCCTACCGGACTCTCGAGAGATACAGTTGATTGGTCAATCTTTTCTATCTGATAAATTTTTTCCACATCCAGATTCATCTCTAGGGCAATTTCTTCCTGAAGAGGATCTCGACCAAGATCTTGAGTCAAGCGCCTCACCACTTGTTTATATTTGGCAATAGTCTCCACCATATGCACCGGCACACGAATGGTGCGAGACTGATCGGCTAGAGCGCGGGTAATGGCTTGTCTAATCCACCATGTAGCATAAGTCGAGAATTTAAAACCTTTAGTCCAGTCAAACTTTTCTACCGCTTTATGTAACCCTAGATTCCCCTCTTGGATCAGATCAAGAAGAGTCAGATCTGGGCTACGATTGGCGTACTTCTTGGCAATGGAAACTACCAGACGGAGATTAGCTTTCATCAAAAGATTTTTAGCATCTTCGTCTCCAGCTTCGATGCGTCTAGCAAGATCCTTTTCCATTGAACCAGCAATAAGGGGATACTGACCGATTTCCCTTAGATACATCTGGATAGAATCATAAGACGAGTCGCCTCTGGAATAAATGTGTTTACCTGTTTCTTCTTCTGGCATTTCAAGTAGCCCACCTCCTTCCAGAATATCGATACCGAGAACACGGAGTTTTTCATATAGTTCATCGAGAAACATGATGTTGTTTTCAATAGTCGGAAATTCTTTCAAAATTTCATCATAAGTGACAAAACCGCGCGCTTTCCCATGCGAAACTAGACGATCTATCTTAAGAGCTTCACCAACTTGTCTTTTGGTCAGGGCTTTGACCTTTGGTTTCTTTTTTCCCGACCCTTTACGATGTCTGAGTTTTTTAACTCGTCTTTTCAGGCGAATCTTTTTAGACCGTTTATTTTTTTGTTTTTTGTGTTTTTTTATCATTAAAGACTCTTTATTTTACAACATTTTCTTCTTCTCCTCGAGCTTCCTTATCTGACCATGCACCTCTTGAATCTGACGAGCCAGTCCCGCAACTAACTTATTATCCTTGAGCGCCTCCGCCCGCGAAAGTTCAATAGACAACTGACTGAGATTCTCGTGTAAGATAATACCAGAAAGGTTATCCATGAGCTCGATTTCCTCCTTTTTAAAAGACTCTGGTAACTCCTTACGCCAGAGTTCAATCTCGGTCAGACGCTCTTCTATTTGTTCCCGCTGTGAGAGTATGGGGACTTTCTTATCAAGACGTGGTTCTTCTATACGTCTGGGATCTTGTTTTCTTTCAACCCTCCTCAAGTCTTCCCAGAGTATTTCTTCTTTGATACCAGTACGCTTGGAGAGCATCGAGACGAAGTGTGATTGTTCTATGGCACTTCTGACAAGTTTAATCATGGGCAAGATTTTCTTCTCGATCTGTTTGCCTAGTTTTCTCCGATCTTTTTCTTTTCCCTCAATTTTATTGAAGAAGAACTCCACGGCCGGAAGCGACTGGCGTAGAACCTCCTTCCACTCTTGAGGATTTTTTTTGACTATCTCTGCCGGATCCTCCCCTTCCGGCACGTCTGCCACTTTTACTTCGAAACCTAAAGAGATACCTAACTCACTCGCTTTCTCTGCCGCCTTTTCTCCAGCCGAGTCTCCATCAAAAGCCAGAATGATCCGCGAAGAAAGACGTCTGAGACGCTCCAAGTGCGCCTGGGTGAAAGCTGTGCCGGAAGCGGCGACGGTATTCAGGACTCCTGCTTGATGGGAAAGGACTAAATCCATCTGTCCCTCAACCAAGACGGCATAATCTTGTTTGCGGATTGATTCTTTAGCTTTATCTAAGCCGTAGAGCACCTCACTTTTGGTAAACAGAGCTGTATCGGGACTGTTCAAGTATTTAGGCTCGGTTTCTTTCGAAAAAGCTCGGCCAGAAAAGGCAATGACTCGACCATTTTGATCCGATAGAGGAAAAATAATGCGGTCTCGAAATACGTCATAAGGCTCGCCACCTTCTTTCAGTTTAACGAGACCGGCTTTAAGAATTACTTCTTTATCGTAACCGAGACTCTGTAGATGACTGTAAAGCAATCGCCACTCTCCGGACGCGTATCCTATGCGCCATTTTTTAATCGTCTCTTCATTTATCCCCCGAGAAGTGATGTATGCGAGAGCAGGTTTATTACCTGTTAGCTCTTTTTCAAAGAACGAAGTTGCTTCTTCGAGAACCCCAAATAGTTTATCTTTCTCTGTCTTGGATTCCCCCCTCTGATACTCAAGTTCTACACCCGCCCTCTCCGCCAAGAACTTGAGAGCCTCGCGAAATTCTAGACCCTCAATCTCTTGGACAAAAGTGAAGATGTCCCCTTTCGCACCGCAACCGAAACAATAGAAACTTTGGCGCACAGGTGAGACAAAGAAGGACGGGGTCTTCTCGTTATGGAACGGGCAACGCGCCTTGAAGCTTTGGCCCGCTTTTTCAAGTTTGACATATTGAGAGACAATCTCTCGAATGTCTAACTTTTCTTTGATTGTGTCGACACTGCCTCGCATATCAATTTTTCTTTGAAGCCGCCTCTGAAACTAGTGCCGGCGGGGATAAGGCGGCCGATAATAACGTTCTCCTTAAGACCAATGAGAGTGTCTTCTGAACCTCTGATGGCAGCCTGGATCAAGACGCGAGGGGTGTGCTGGAAGGAAGCGGCAGAGAGGAAGCTGGAACGAGAAAGGGAAACTTCGGTAATACCCATCACAATGGCGTCAGCCGTGGCTTCTTTCAAGCCTTTCTCCTTCATCTGATTATTAATCTTCGTAAGCCTAGAAACCTCCACTATATCTCCGCGAGTGAAGCGGGTGTCTCCCGCATCTCTAATTTTGCGACGACCAAACATCTGGCGCACAATGAGCTCTATATGTTTATGAGACACCGCGGCACCCTGAAGTTCGTAGAGTTTGGAAACTTCATGGATAATATAATTCTCGGTTTTCTCTCGACCAGCATAGCGGAAGAGTTCGTCCAAATCTACTGAACCATCAGTCAAGATATCACCCTTCTTCACATTCTGTCCCGTCTTCACTAAGACAGCCCTTGAAACTGAAGCTGTATATTCGTTGTCGAGTTTCTTGCCCTTCACTTCCCCTGCTTCTGGTACCACCACTATCAACTTGTCATGCCCGACAGCCTTGATTTCGGTAATTATGCCATCAAGATGGCTAATAATCGCCGGCACTTTCGGTTTTCTTTTTTCAAATATTTCTTCAACACGCGGCAGACCAGCGGTAATGTCACCACCAGCTGAAGCAATGCCTCCGGCGTGGAAAGTGCGCATGGTGAGTTGCGTCCCAGGCTCACCGATGGCTTGAGCCGCTACTGTACCTACTGCCTCTCCCAGTTCCACTGGCTTGTTATTACCCAGATCAACCCCATAGCACTTTACACACAATCCGCGCGTACACTTGCAAGCCAGAGGCGAACGAACGTTTACAGACTCCACCGAAGCTTTGTCCACTATCTCGGCATCTGTCTTCGTAATGAGGTGCCCGCGCTTGAATAAAAGAGTGCCAGCGCCATCCAATAGATCGGTAGCGAGAAACCTCCCTTTAATATTTTTTGAGAGTGGCATCTCGATACCTGAAGCAGTCTTTTTGTGAATGATTGTGCCTTCTTTGGTGCCACAGTCCTCCTCGGTTACTATTTCATCTTGAGCCACATCAAAGAGTCGGCGAGTTAGATAGCCTGCCTTGGCAGTATTGAGCGCCGTATCAGTTAAACCCTTACGGCTACCATGAGTGGTGATGAAGTACTCGAGTGGCGTTAGACCCTCTTTGTAGCATGAGACGATAGGGAACTCTAATGCCTCACCGGAGACATTTTGAATGATGCCTTTCATACCGGCCATTTGGTTGAAATGAGGAAATGAACCACGAGCACCGGAGTATGCTATGTCATAAACAGAGTCTCTAATATCGAGAGTTCCGGGGATTAACTTTTCTACTTCAGACTTAATATTTTGCCAAACCTCTACTGATTTTTGAATACGTTCAGATTCTGAGAGCAGACCTTCTTTATAATTATCTACGATGATATTGATTTCTTTATGACCTTTTTCGATAATAGCTTTTTTGCCTTCTGGAATTTTTATATCACCGATTCCCCACGTTACACCAGAATGAGTTGCATAACGAAAACCGAAATCTTTGATCTTATCCATGATTGGCGGAAGGTTATCAATACCATAGTGTTCAATCAAGTCATCGACCAATTCTGACATTTTTTTACGATCCATTTCATGATTCAAGAATGGATAATTTTTCGGTAAAATACCATTGAACAACAGTCTGCCCACGGAAGTCTCGAATAATTTACCTCCAAATTGCTTGTATCTCTCCGTGTCTGTCGGTAAAACGGAAATTTTGGCACGCAGACTTACCACACCGAATTCATAGGCAGTGATAGCATTGTTTGGACTTGAATAATACCTACTCTCCCCTTTCTCGCCCGCTATAGTACGAGTCATCCAGAAAGAACCTAGGACGATGTCGAGAAGTTTAGCCGAGACCACCGGTTCACCGTTGCCCGGCTTCAAGATGTTACGATCGGCGGCCATCACCAGACGCGCTTCAGCTTGAGCTTCTTCGGACAAAGGCACATGTACGGCCATTTGGTCGCCGTCAAAGTCAGCGTTGAAAGCGGTACAGACAAGAGGATGAAGTTGTATAGCATTACCTTCTATAAGTATCGGTTGGAAAGCTTGAATACCGAGACGGTGGAGAGTCGGAGCGCGGTTCAGGAGTACGTATTTCCCGCGAATAACTTCTTCGAGAATGGCCCAGACTTCCGGGATAGCGTCCTCTATAAGTCGGCGAGCACCAGGAATATTGAAAGAGAGTTCTCGCTTGAGGAGTTCTGAGATAATGAACGGCTTGAAGAGTTCAAGTGCCATATGTTTCGGCAGACCGCACTGATGCAGTTTCAACTCCGGACCGACCACGATCACCGAGCGGCCGGAGTAGTCGACACGTTTACCCAAGAGATTTTGTCTGAAAAGGCCCCTCTTCCCTTTCAAGTTATCTGAGAGAGACTTGAGGGGACGGCGTTGTGATTGGTTGCCAGAAACACTGGAATGCCTGATGGTATTGTCTATCAGAGCATCTACCGCTTCTTGGAGAATTCTCTTCTCATTGCGTAAGATCACATCAGGGGCGTTGATCTCTTTCAATTTTTTAAGCCGGTTATTGCGATTGATGACACGACGATACAAGTCATTGACATCAGAAGTGGCGTAGCGACCACCATCAAGAGGAACCATAGGGCGGATGGCCGGAGGGATGACCGGCACACGTGTTAGAAACATCCACTCGGGTCTTGTCCCAGCGTTGATCATCCACTGAATAGTACTGATGCGTTTATTTAAGCGCGGAATTTCCGTAGAAGGGGCTCGTTCCATTTCGACCTCAAGTTCTTTCATTAATTTCTCAAGATTAATATTCTTCAAAATATTGTAGATGGCTTCTGCGCCAATCCCCGCTTCGAAAATGGTCGGATACTTCACAGACGAACGGTGGTATTCTATTTCGTTGAGCACTCGTCCGGGCACCAAAGACTCAATATCGCGTTTAGTGGCAAGAGCTAGTTCCTTGAGGGCAAGTTTACTTTTTTCATCCTGAAGAGTTTTGAATTTTGATTTGAATTCTGAATCCAAGTCTCTAAGCACTTTAGCCTTTTCTGCCTCTGATACGGCGGTAACAATATAACCGGCGAAGTAAACGACTTTCTCCAAGTCCGACACGGGAATACCCATCACCAGAGAGATTCGTGATGGAACATTTTTCAAAAACCAAACATGGGCCACCGGGGAAGCCAATTCTATATGGCCCATGCGATCCCTACGCACAATGGAGCGCGTGATTTCCACGCCACACTTCTCGCAAATAATCCCTTTGTATCGAATCCCTCGATATTTGCCACAATAACATTCGAAGTCTTTGTCCGGACCAAAAATTTTCTCATCGAACAAACCGTTTCTTTCACTTCTCTGCGTGCGGTAATTGATGGTCTCCGGTTTGGTGACTTCGCCAAATGACCACTCTTTGATCCGTTCAGGGGAAGCAAGCTTAATATTGACGGTATCAAACGCAGTTGCCTCGCTGGGTTTCGTCTTGTAGTTATTCATTATTATTTTTGGAATTATCCGGTTTCTTTCTAAGCTCCACGTCAAGAGACAAGCCACGAAGATTGTTTAACAAAACATTAAAAGAAGCTGGTAAATGCGGTTCTGGAATTTTTTCTCCTTTAACGATAGCGTCAAAAGCCGCAGAACGCCCTAAAATGTCGTCAGATTTGATCGTCAACATTTCGCGCAGAGTATGGCTGGCTCCGTGACCGAGAAGAGCCCAGACTTCCATTTCTCCGAAGCGCTGGCCTCCATTTTGCGCCTTACCGCCCAGAGGCTGTTGAGTGATGAGCGAATACGGACCAATAGAGCGCATGTGGATCTTGTCTTCCACCATGTGGTGAAGTTTGAGAACATACATATACCCTATAGCAATCTCTTGATTAAACGCTTCCCCGGTACGACCATCAAAGAGTTTTACTTTGCCTGACTCTTTGAAATTCGCCTTGACCAGCTCTTCTTTAATTTCATCTTCAGTTGCGCCTGCGAAAGGAGGCACGATAGCTTGATAATTGAGAGTGTGCGCGGCCAACCCCAGATGCATCTCCAGAATCTGTCCAAGATTCATACGAGAAGGGACGCCCAGAGGAGTGAGAATAACATCAATAGGGGTACCATCAGCCATATAAGGCATGTCTTCGACTGGCAGGATTTTAGAAATAACACCTTTGTTGCCATGACGACCGGCTAACTTATCACCCACAGATACATTTCTTAATTGAGCCACTTGAATATTAATTTGTTTCAGAACGCCTGAATCAAGTTTGTCTCCTTTCTCACGAGTAAAGACTTGTACTGAAACGACACGACCGCGTTGACCGCTCTCCATGCGCTTCGAAGTATCTTTGACATCACGAGCCTTCTCACCGAAGAGGGAGCGGAGTAGGCGCTCTTCCGGAGTCAGCTGCGACTCGCCCTTAGGAGTAATTTTACCTACTAATATGTCACCTGGGCGTACTTCTGCCCCCACGCGTACAATACCATCCTCGGCAAGGTTCTTTAACTTCGACTCGCCGACATTAGGAATGTCGCAAGTGGTCATCTCGGGACCAAGTTTGGTATCTCGTACATTGATAGTGAACTCTCTAATGTCTATTGACGTAAACTTGCTTTTCTCAACTAAACGTTCCGAGATAATAACGGCGTCTTCGTAATTAGCCCCTGACCAAGACATGAAGGCTACCAAAACATTCTGACCGACAGACATCTGCCCATTAGCCGAAGAAGAGGTGTCTGCTAGCACTGCCCCCTTCTTTACTTTATCGCCCAACTCGACCGAAGGTCTCTGATGAAAGGTGGTAAACCCGTTAGTCATTGAGAAGTTGATTAATGGAAAATGATGTTTATTGCCTTTATGGTCTCGGACTGTTATCAATTTACCGTCTACATAAGAAACTACTCCGTCAATATTTGAGTAAACAATTCGTCCGGTATCGCGAATGGCCACTTCTTCAATACCAGTAGAAACTAAGGGAACTTCCGGGACAATGCAGGGAGTTGCTTGTTTTTGCATGTTAGAACCCATCAGGGCTCGATTAGCATCATCGTGGTTCAGAAACGGAATCATAGAAGTAGCTATGGAAAAAGCTTGATTAGTGGCTACGTCCATAAAATCCACTTCGTCGCGTGGCAGAGACTGTGGCGTACCCTTAACGCGCACTTCAACCATTTCAGGAACTATTTTGCCATCTTCCACTAATGTTGCGGCATGAGCAATACTGAAACCCTCTTCCTCCAAAGCGCCGAGATATTTAATTTCTCCGGTAATCTTGCCATTCTTGACGACGGCATAAGGAGTCTCAATCATGCCGAAATCATTTATGCGAGCGTAAGTAGAAAGACGTAAAATTAGACCGATATTCGGACCTTCCGGAGTCTGGATGGGACAAAGACGGCCGTAGTGCGAAGGGTGGACATCACGCACTTCATAACCGGCGCGAGCGCGATTGAGACCTCCAGGTCCAAGAGCGGAAACGGTGCGAAGGTGTTCTATTTCTTCAAGAGCATTCGTCTGTTGCATGAACTGTGAGAGTTGGTTGGTGGTGAAAAATTCTTTCATCCTAGCCTGCAGAGGCTTGGGGGAGATAAATTGCACCGGCAAAGTAACATCAGTGTCTATGGTAGACATCCTGTTTTGGATATTTCTCTTGATCTGGGCCATGCCGACGCGAATCTTCTGTTGGAAAAGTTCGCCTACCAGACGAATCCTTCTCGAACCTAAGTGGTCAATATCATCTTCTTTCGAGCCGGGGGTAACATTAAGATGGATAATGTGAGAGATGATGGTAACGAGATCAGAAAGAGAGAGAGTACGACGTTCAATTTCCTTCGTAGTTTCTTTAATGCCTGCCTTGCCGGTAGGTAGGCCGAAGCGGTTGTTAAATCTGAATCGTCCGACGCGAGACAAATCGTATCGTTCCCTATCGAAAATAGATCTCACGAATTCGCGAGCATTGTCGGCAGCAGCCAAATCGCCGTCACGCAAACGTTTGTGGATTTCTATAGAAGCTTCATCGACATTGGTGGTATGATCTTTCGCCAAAGTTTTATCAATATAGTGCTTGGCTCCAGAGACTTTCTCAAAAAGCGCCGAAATTTTCTCATTCGTAGCAACACCGTGAGCGCGTAGAAGTGTGGTTATTGGGAACTTTCTCTTGCGATCAATGCGCACATATATGGTCCCATCAAGATCGGTTTCCAGTTCAATCCAGGCTCCTCGACCAGGAATAATCTTGGCTCCAAAGGTCTTCTTACCCTTCAACTCCTGCGCTGTGAAGGATATCCCTGTCGAACGAGCCAGTTGGGGCACTACCACGCGTTCTATACCAGAAATGATGAAGGTGCCGTGCGGAGTCATAAGCGGGAAATCTGCCATAAAGATTTCCTGTTCCTTCTCCGTACCCACGATCAGGTTCTTGAGTCGGACTCTGACCTTCAGAGGAGCTTCGTAAGAAAGTTTTTTGTCCTTGGCAACGTATTCGTTGAACTTCGGCTCCGCTAACTCAAAATCAACAAAATCCAGTTGAAACTTTTTACCTGAAAAATCTTTGATGGACGAGAACTCTTCGAAAACTTCTTTGAGACCTTTTTCAATCAACCAATTAAAAGATTCTACTTGGGATACAACCAAGTTTGGTATGTCGGCTAAGGGTTTTCTAAATCGGCCAAAATATTTCTTTATCATAAATAAAGCAAAAAAATTCCAAACACGAAGCCAGAGTACCTCGTTTTGGACGAAACTTATTAATTTGTAGTAAAAGCCCCTACCGGCCGTAACTCAATCGTTCCCGCTATACTACTCTAAAGGCTTATTTCTTGTCAACCCCCTTCCTCCACTTCTCGATTTTGGCCTTGTGGCCGGAGAGAAGAATCTTTGGCACTCTGTATTTTTTGTTTTTGTATGTAAATACTTCTGGGCGGGTGTAGACCTGCGAGGTCGACACCCTACGCTCTTCTATAGAGTCGAGGTTACCAAGTACTCCTGGTACTTGCCGAGCCACCACATCCAAGATAATCATCGCTGGCAATTCCCCACCGGTCAGTACGAACGGCCCGACTGATACCTCGTCCATCTTAAAAACTTTTTTTACCCGGGTATCTATACCTTCGTAACGACCACAAACGATTATAATGTCTTTATATTTCTTAGCGACACTACTAGCATAGGCATTTGTGAATTGCTTTCCGCTTGGGCTTAGAAAAATAATTTTAGATTTAGGTTTTAACGCAGACTTAATTGCCCTAATTACAGGAAGTGCTTCGATGACTAGGCCGGGTCCACCACCATAGGGCGGTCTATCAACCCTTTTCCATTTATTTTCAACAAAATCCCGCGGGTTATAAAAAGAGACTCTGATCTTTTTATCTTCTATGGCCCGCTTCAAAATAGACTCACCAAGATATGAGCTGAAGGCCTTAGGAAATAAGGTTATGATACGAAAGTGCATTTACTCCAAATTCAAATCCTCCATCGCCTCGTCGAGGGTTTTGGAAGGAGTGGGAGACGAGGAGGGTGCTCTACTTTGCCACGTTTGTGTGCCGTTACCGACAGGTTCGTTAATTTTGAGATTTATGCGGGCATTATTTTTCATACCAACCACTCTCAAGAGGATCCTGATGGCTTTGGCAGTGTTGCCTGCTCGGCCGATTACTTTACCCATGTCATCAGGATGGACATCTAGGCTCATGAGCACACCCATTTCATCAACGGTCCTTTTTATCTTCACATCATCCGGGTGGGTCACCAATGCCTTTACAACATACTCGAGAAACTGTACGTCATCTATCATAGAATTTGGTCGTTATCCTTCGACAGGCTCAGGATAACCCTGAGTGTAATCGAAGGGTTAAGGAATAATCAGACGGTCTTCTGTTCAACCACAGGCTCTATTATAGCACTTTTCTCCGACGCTTCGGTCGGAGCATGCTTAGATTTGGCTGCAATATTAATCTTTTTGGCACTGATTATTTTGTGTTTTACCAAGAGATTGTGGACAGTATCGGTCGGACTTACACCTTGAGATAACCAGTATTTAATACGCTCCGCATTAAGCGCATCAGTAGATTTGCGAGGATCATAAGAACCAAGAATTTCCTTAAAGCGACCGGTCTTGGAGCTGTTTTTCGAATCAACCAAAACAAGCCTGAAACTCGTCTCATGCACGCGCCCTACTCTTTGTAACCTCATTTTAAGCATTGGAGTAGATTAACAAGAAAATATGTTCTGGTCAATTTAAGACACTATAGATATAAACTTTGCTTTAATGTCTTCGACTAAAGATAAAGACGCCCGAGAAACAAATCTAAACTCTCTAGCATTATAATCAACTGCTCGCGCTTGATCTATAAGTGCAAAACCATGTATCTGATCTGCCTTAATTAAAACCTCAAAAGGATAAAACTTTTGTTTTGAGGTAATAGGACAAACTACGGCTAAACCACTAGGTTTATTAAAGACGGCTCGGCTAATAACAATAGCGGGGCGGATACCTTTTTGCTCACGTCCAACACTTGGTGAAAAATTAAAATAAATTATATCACCCTGATCAGGTATATATGTATTTCTTACCATATCTCTTTACCCATGGGTTTTCCCCAATCAAATTCTTTATGTCGATTTTTTTTAGTAATACCCTTTACCATATCTTCTAGAGTATATTTTGGCTTGGTCTTAGAAATAATCATTCTATCTCCTAATTGTTGAAAACCAACAACTGAGCCATCTCTTAAATCTAAATTTTCTGCAAACTCGTCTGGTATTCGCACCGCCAAACTATTGCCCCATTTTCTAATTTTAGTTGTCATGGTCTAAGTATATACAATGTATCTACAAGGTCAAGTGCACCCTCCCTACCCTCTGTAATCTGATTTTAAGCATGGGCTGTAGAATAACAATAAACCAGCTTTAAGTAAAGACTTCTTTCCGGACGTTGGACGTCCGTCCGTAGATATTCTTATTTTCTATTCATAAGCTTCCTTTCCAAAATTGTTACTCTATGAGATAGGGATATTAATTCCACATTATCTGCTTTTAGTTTAAGCTCATATCTCATCAATTCTACTAATTCAGAAAGTTTTGATATTTGTTCAGTATTATGAGCGACTTGTTCGGCAATTAAACTAATATCATGCTTCGTTTGCTCGTGAAGCATCCCCATGTGGCGAACGAGTTCGTCTCTAATCTCGTCAAAACGATCCTTGGGCTTTTTAGATTTCGAGTTTTTCTTCGACATGATTACATTGTAACATAAATAAGATATTACAGGACTTCGCTTGCTATAAAGCTCGCTCCGCTTCAAGAAACTTTTCGATATCGCCATCGAGTACTTTATCGACATCACGGATTTCGACATTGGTACGATGATCTTTGGCCATTTTATAGGGATGGAGTACGTAGGAACGAATTTGATTGCCCCATTCTATTTGGGTAGTCTTGGAAATATACATCCCCTTCTCTTTGACTTTGCGTTCATCTTCAAGTAATTTATAAAGTTTGGCCTCCAGTAAAACTTGAGCTTTCTCTCTGTTTTGTGCTTGAGAACGCTCTGACTCAACATGTACGGCAAGACCGGTTGGAATGTGTACCAAGCGCACTGCAGTTTCGCGTTTATTAACATTCTGCCCTCCAGGGCCAGAGGACTTTGAGTACTCTGTCTTTATCTCCTCCGGCGGAATCTCTATTTCTGGTTTTCCCTGCCTGCCGGCAGGCAGGTCAAATTTCGGTATAACTTCTACCATCGAGAATGATGTATGCCGAAGTTGTTTGGCATTAAAAGGCGAGATACGCACCAGACGATGGACACCTGATTCATTTTTCAAAGTGCCATAGATGTTTTTCCCATTTATTTCGAGAGTAATATTCCTATACCCGCCATGATCGTTCTCGTTTTTATGGATCACGGAATAACTCCAATTTTGTTTATTGAAAAATTTTATATACATATCTAAGAGAATTCGCGAGAAGTCTTCAGCATCGTCCCCACCAGCGCCAGAGAAAACGGTCATCACCGCTCCGCCTTTGTCATACTTTCCCACCCCAGCTAGTTTATTTCTTAATTCTTCGAGTTCCCGGATAGAAGTTTGAGCTTTATTTTTATCCACCCAAAAATCCGCCGAGCTCATCTCGACTTCTATATCCTCAATCTTTTTCTTTATGTCTTCTGGCTTGGCCATGAGCCGGAGGCGAGATTCGGACTCGCGACTTACCCCTTACGAAGGGGTTACTCTACCAACTGAGTTACTCCGGCCAGCTTAAACTAGGCGCGTTTTGAGTATAGCGTGAACGGTGATATTTCGCACGAAAAAAAGCGCTGTAATGAGAGCTAAAACGAGAATCGATTGGACCAAGAAATCAGCATTGACAAAGGCCTCCATAAAATAAGTGTAGAAACTTTTTGAAGCTCGCATATTCGCTAAAACAGACGGGACGGAGACAAAGTAAAACAGAACCATTCCAATAATGGCAAAGATAAAAGATTCGGCAAAGAACGGGCTTTTCAACTTGCGTATTAGATACATCAAATACACACCGAACATTATTTTGTTTCTCATTGTTAGATACATCATACCATTTTTATAGCGATATTTTTAAATTGTTTTTTAGCGCGATGGAGGCCAGAACGCACAGAGGAAAGAGACACTTGCTCTATTAAGGCAATTTCTTCATAACTTTTTTCTTCGAAGAAATAGAGGAAAAGAAGTCGCGACAACTTCGAGGGCAGGCGGGAGAGAACTGATCTGACAAACGATACCTGCTCCTTGCTAGTATAGTCGGAAGTACTAGATGAGTTATCTAGTTCGGCGAAATCCACAGCCTGTACACGAGCCCTATCGAGAACCTTTCGTGATGACAGACTCAAGCAGGTATTTGTCAAAATTTTGTACGCCCATGAGCGAAAACTGGCGCCTTTCCGGTTCGAAAATTTATGTGCGTGCTTATATATCTTGAGAAATGTCTCCTGCACCGCATCTTCAGCCAGATCGCGTGAGTGGAGCATGTAGAGTCCTTTACGTAAGAAGGCTTCTTGATAACGATCCACCAGAATACCAAACATCCATGGGTAACTCTGCGAACTTTTTAGAACTTGAGCATCCGAAGGTAGAGATTTGGTCTTCATTTGTAAGGGAACAGAGCCCCGCCTTCCGCGGGGCCTCACATTTATAATAATATTGTTCCCTTCATCTATTATAACTCTTTTCAAAGATAGAAAGTTGCATGAGATGAGAACTTGGAGCACAATTTCATCTGTGCCAAGATAGCTCAGTTGGTAGAGCACATCCATGGTAAGGATGAGGTCCCGGGTTCGATCCCCGGTCTTGGCTCCAGAATTTTATTTATCTCTCTTCAAGAGGAAGAAGAGTGCTAGTGGTGCGCCCCAGTTGGCAAAACGCTCTATGAAATCCCAGATCGGCATACCGATTATCGGCCTGACCAATGCGGTCCAGAAGCCCCAGAACACCGCCCACAGGAGTATTGGTTTGATAGGTTTGAAGAGTACCACGAGAGCCACAATAACATCCATAATTCCCACTAGAGTAAGCAATGTGGCCGCAGTGTTCGGGTCACTAACACCAAACTTAGCAAACCATCCTATCCAATCTGCCTTGCCCTGTAGAGCCAGTACTCCGTGACCAAGAAACTCCCCCGCCACCCCGATCCGAAGCGCCCAGATCGCTTTTTGTGTATTAGACATAAAAATTGTTATTAATAGTAACTACCTATATTATACCATTACTTATCAGAGTATCTATACCACGCTTTATCTTTTGAAAACTGACTTCAGCTAAAGCTATTATGGTATTCATATCTACTGGAGTTCTCTCCGATAATTCATCAGGGATATCTAGGACATCCCAAATCTCGTAATTACCAAGTTTACAACCCAGTTTGTCGCGGCAAAAAATAAAATGAACCTGTTGCATAAAAATCACCAAGTCCTGTTGCTCAATTCCTTCCTTAGCAGTCTGTACCCAATAGTCTGATAAAAACTGTTCTATATTGTGGTTCTTGCTGACGATGATGGTATATTCTTCAATTGATTTACCAATATTACTCTGGGCTTCAATACCGCTAGAACTTATCACCAAACTCGCAATATTCTTTGACTTCAAATAAGCTTCTGCCAAGCGGCTTCGAAAAACATTACCGGTACAAACAAAATGTATTTTCATAATTCAGAGTATACCAGATGCGCGGTTTAGTGATTAACGTCAGAACTGCTCTCAAGAATTACGACGGGCTTATATACATTCCGGATTTGAGAGAGTGTCTGTAGAAAGTCTTGTTTCCGAAATTTTAACTTATCAACAGTTGCCCGTAATCTGCCTTGACTTTAAGTTCCGGAAGAGTATATTGAGTGTATACACGCCCCAGCCAGCCGCAAGGTCCGCTGGGGTTTTCCGTTCTCTAAAAACTTGATATTATAAGCTCGATATGGAAACTGTGCTATTTATTGATGGAGAGAATGTCAAAGGCAAAATTAAGGATGTTTTTAAGGAATTAAGGAAAGATAGTCCTGTTTGGCATGAATACAACTTCAAGAATCTATTCGATAGGGTTCTTGATGGGATAAAAATAGACAGAAAGGTATTTTATTTCGCTAAGATAAAAGAACACGAGCAAAGTAGAGAAAAATCCAGACAACTTATTGAAGAACAGCGCCTCTTGAAAACCCAACTTGAGAAACAGGGGTTTGAAGTGATATTGAGAGGTAGAGTAAGAGGTCAGATAGAAAATATTGGAGGCAAAGAGATATTAATATTCAAAGAGAAGGGTGTGGACGTGAAAATAGCTATAGATATGGTAAGTCTATCTTGCGATAAAAAAGTGAAAGAGATAATACTATGCAGTTCTGACTCTGACCTTCAACCTGCCATTGAAGAAGTGAGTAAAAGAAACGTAAACTGTATTTATGTAGGATTTGAAGTTAATCCTAATAAAGGACTTTCGTACACTACCAAGAGAACGATACTAATAAGAAATACGGAAGTAATGGAGTTCGAGAAGACTCAAAAGAAATTGATTTAAAAAAACCTATGCACAAGTTAGCCTACCCCATATCAAGCTACGCTTTGGTTTCTGGGATGGACGATGTTAGAACTATTCATCCACTCAATTTTCCAAGTGCTTTAGTCGCATAGAACTTTATAGATTCCGATATCCCTTCTTCGTTTCGCTCTAAATCATGTTTGCTGAACCATTTGTAACCCTTGCTTTGTTCTCGGCCCTCATCTATCACCTTGTTGGAATTTGATTTTGCAAAATATATAAGAGAGATATGTTTATGGGTTGGGTTTATGTCGTGTATATTCATATACCTAGGTGAAATAAGTTCTTTATAAGAACTATTTTCACTTTCAAAAATAGGTACTTCCCCAACTAGAACTACATCTAACCCAGCTTCTTCTTTAACCTCTCTTATTGCGGCTTGATTTGGATCTTCGTCTAATTCAATATGCCCTCCAACTGCTAGCCACTTATCATACTTATCGTGTTTCCTTATTAAAACTTTGTCTTTGTAAACCACAAAAACATCAACTGTAAAATCAATTTTCTCGTGAATATGGGGCATAGGAAAAGTATACCAGCTTTTTAAACCATACTTGTATATACGTTATTAGTTCACCACAGTGAAAAGATAACGTATGATAGAAGAAGATGCG
>Ga0209542_10010106_pt1 | contig 17126 bp, 19 predicted proteins | sample RifCSPhighO2_01_FD_184028 | JGI IMG/M metagenome (GOLD analysis project Ga0209542, IMG submission 184028) | Soil microbial communities from Rifle, Colorado - Rifle CSP2_plank highO2_0.1 (SPAdes) (version 2) | ecosystem: Environmental > Terrestrial > Deep subsurface > Rock core/Sediment ...
GGAATTTTTGCCCGCTCGTGCTTGCCGTTCCCGTTCCGTTTGAGCAAGAGAAAAGCGGAAGGGGGGTTTGGGGGGAATTCCGCTTTTCTCTTGCTAAATCAAAATGAGGCCAGTCCCGCCACCTGCCTGAATACTTGGAAGGCAGGACACCACAGAAAAATACTCTTTTCATTAGGAGAAAAAGAAATCCGGCGCGCGCAAAATGAAAAGAGCAAAGAGTATTTTTCTGTGGTGTGGCGAGCGGAGCGAGCGGTGGCGGGGCTGGCTTCCTTAGTGGGGGTTTTGCTCAAAGAATGTTCGAACATCAGTCAAAAAACACCGCCAGAATTCGGAATTCAAATTTCCGCCAAAATTGAAAGACCAGTCAAGGAATGATGCTATTGTTTTTAAATTTTTATCTTTATATAATTGTTTTACTATGGAAAATAAATTTGATAAGACCAAACTCATTATGCCCGGCGCAATTTTAATTGCCGCTGTTTTGATTTCCGGATCAATATTTTACGTCAATGGAGGCTTGCCGAGCAAGAACGGTCAGGCCCAAATTAATCAGGGAGCCAGTGATGCTGATGACAGTGCCCCTGTTGATGTTGCCGAAGATGACGACTCTTTCTTGGGGGAAAAAGATGCCGAGGTGGTAATTATTGAGTTTAGCGATTTTCAGTGTCCTTTTTGCCGCAGTTTTTGGAAAGACACACTGCCCTCAATTAAAAAAGAATATATAGATACGGGAAAGGTAAAATTTGTCTATCGGGATTTTCCTTTGTCTTTCCATTCGGCGGCTCAACCGGCGGCTCAAGCGACCGAATGCGCCAAAGACCAGAATAAATTCTGGGAGATGCACGATAAAATTTTCAGCGAACAGGAGAAGATGGGTAGCGGTACTATTCAGTTTACAGCCAGCGATATCAAAAAATGGGCCGGTCAGATTGGTCTCAACACGGGAGACTTTAATCAGTGTCTGGACTCTGAAAGCAAGAAAGGTGAGGTTGAAAAAGATGCTGCCGATGGCAGTAGTGCCGGAGTAAATGGCACGCCAGCCTTCTTCATCAATGGGCGCAAACTGGTGGGTGCCCAGCCATTCTCTGTTTTTAAGGCTGCCATTGACGCCGAGCTTAAGTAGAACCCATCTCAACAATATCCTTCCGTCTGCATTTTGTATATTAGGTTCTAGTAAAATTTTAATATTGTGCTATAATGAAATCTTAAACAGCTTTTAAGCTGTCGTTTAGCCTATTTTTGGGTATTGCAACTTCTATAGTCAGAATAACCTCGGATTTGCAAATTCGGCAAACAAGAGGTTACAAGACTTTAATAGCTTACTTTTTGGGTTTTCTCTTACTTTAATGATGCAAGGCGATGTAGAAAAAATAAAGGAAAGAGTGGACATTGTTGATCTCATTTCCAGTTATTTAAAACTTCAAAAAGCTGGGGTAAACTACAAAGCTAGGTGCCCGTTTCATAGTGAGAAGACGCCTTCCTTTTCGGTTTCTCCGGAGAGGCAGATTTGGCATTGTTTTGGTTGCGGCAAGGGCGGCGACCACTTTACTTTTGTAGAAGAAATTGAGGGAGCTGATTTTCCGGAAGCCCTAAAAATACTGGCAAAAAAAGCCGGTGTGGAGCTTCAAGATTTTGACCGTTCTTTCCAAAATGAAAAAACTAAGTTGCTGGAAATTTGCGAGTTGGCAACCAAATTTTTTGAAAAACAGCTTTGGCATTCCAATGTCGGACAGAAAGCCCATGCTTATCTTAAGGAGAGAGGTGTGCAGGATGACTTTATAAAAAGTTTCAGGTTGGGTTTTGCGCCGGAGTCGTGGCAGAGCTTAAGCGATTTTTTAAACAGCAAAGGCTATCGGGACCAGGAAATTTTTGAGTCAGGGATGTCTATCCGTCGTGAATCCAGAGATGGTTTTTACGACCGCTTTCGTTCAAGGATAATTTTTCCCGTAACCGATGCCAATGCTCAAGTTGTGGGTTTTACCGGCAGGATTTTTCGTCCCGATGCCGAAATTGAACCGGTCTTTGATGCCAGCGCCTTTGGCAAAGTCCCAAAAGAGACAAGCGCGAAGCGCGACACCCCAACAGAAGAATACAAAGAAGCAAAGTATATCAATACGCCACAGACGCCAATTTATGACAAAAGCAAAATTCTTTATGGTTTGGATAAGGCAAGAAGCCAGATAAAAAAGGTTGACCAGTGTCTAGTGGTGGAGGGCAACATGGATGTGGTTTTGTCTCACCAAGCAGGAGTTGTTCATGCGGTGGCTTCTTCAGGAACGGCGCTGACTGACCAGCATCTTAAAGTCATTAAGCGATTTACCAACAATCTTAATCTTTGTTTTGATCAGGATTCGGCCGGCTCAAACGCAACCGAGAGGGGAATTGCTTTAGCTCTTGAAAACAACTTTAATGTTTCAGTTTTGGGTATAGACGATTCGGAGTGCAAAGATCCCGCTGACTTTGTAAAAAAATTCGGCTTGAAGTGGCAGGAGCAAGCCAAAAAAATCAAACCGCTGGTCGCTTTCTATATAGAGCACTCATCCAAGCTTTTTGACCCCCAGACGGCTGTCGGCAAAAAAACGATTGCCGAGAAAGTTTTGCCGTTTATAAAGACCATGCCCAATGAGATAGAAAGGTCGCATTGGGTTGGTGAACTGGCGGTCAGGCTGGCGGTTAAGGAAGAGACCCTGATACGGCAGATGGAAATGATGCAAAACAAGCTGTTTGATGCCAAAGCAATTTCAAGCGTTCCCAACAAAAAAGAACATTTTTTTGAATCTGCAAGTTTTGACCTGCTGGAGGAATACTTAATTTCTTTGCTGATGCTGAAACCGCAACTGGCTTCCGGCGCGGCCCAGCAGAAGACTGATTTTTTTTCCGACAAACTGATAATGATTTTTTCCGCTCTCGCCGGTTATTTAAATGAAAAACCTTTTGAGAAACCCGTTGATTATATTATACAAAAATCTGTGGAGAAAAATTTGGGGCTTGAAAAGATGTATTTGGAAAAATTATATTTACAAGCCCAAGAAGTTAATTTTGATGAAAAGATGCTGACCGAAGACTTTGATATGGCGTTAAAGAGGCTTCAAGAAAGAAGGATAAAAGCAAGGATGGTTGACTTGGAGTTGGCTATCAAGAAAGCCCAAAAAGAGCAGAATAAAGACCTGACAATAAAATTAATAAATGAAGCCCAAACTACAGCCAGTTTTTTAAATAGCGTAAAGACAACATAAAGATAAAACAAAATGTCTAAAACCAAAAAAATAAAAAACAAAAAACTTTTGAAAAAAAAGAAACCAGCCAAGACTAAAAAGACCAAGTCTCATGTTCCAAAAAAACAGAGCAAGCCAAAGACAAAACCGGCAAAGAAACCCGTCAAAATTAAGATTCCCAAAGAGTTGATTAAAGAGGAGGATATTTTAAGGTTGATTGAAAAAGGGCGCCATCGCGGTTTTGTAACCGAGTCGGAAATTATGCACGCCTTTCCACACATTGAAAAGGACATTGAGGGGTTGGAGAGGCTGTATGAGAGACTGGAGTCTTCAAACATCAACATTATTGAAACGGGCAGAGTTTTTGAACAGGATCGGGCTAAAGAATTTGAGGAAAAGAAAAAATTGGAAACCGAACTTGGCGATATTTCTTCAGATTCGGTGCAGATGTATTTGCGGGAAATTGGGCAGTATCCTTTATTGCGGGCCGAAGAAGAGGTGGATTTAGCCAAGAAGATTTTAGAAAGTGATGAGGCGGCCAGACAGAAGTTAATTTTGTCCAACTTGCGTCTGGTGGTTTCTATCGCTAAAAAATACATTGGCCGCTCGGCGAATTTGACCCTTTTGGATTTGATTCAGGAGGGCAATATCGGCCTTTCAAAAGCTGTAGAAAAATTTGACTACAAAAGAGGTTACAAATTTTCAACTTATGCCACTTGGTGGATTCGTCAAGCTATTACCCGCGCTTTGGCTGATCAGGCCAGAACCATTCGTATTCCAGTGCATATGGTTGAAACGATAAACAAGTACCAGCAAGTGGTCAGAAGACTGGTTCAGGATTTAGGGCGGGAGCCTTTGCCGGAAGAAGTTGCCATGGAAATGGGTATGGATATAGACAAAATCAGGCATATTATTAAAATTTCTCAAGATACGATTCCTTTGGAAACTCCTGTTGGCGACGACGACGAAGACAGTATGCTGGCGGATTTTATTCCCGACGAAGACAGTATCTCTCCCGCAGTTTCGGCGGCGCGTAGGATTTTGAAAGACCACTTGGTGGAGATAATCAATGATCTTACACCCCGTGAGCAGAAGATTTTAGAGATGCGTTTTGGTCTTAATGATGGCGTTATGCACACTCTTGAAGAGGTGGGCAAAGTTTTCGTTGTTACTCGTGAGCGTATCAGGCAAATTGAAGCTAAATCTTTGGAGAAGATCAGACAGCACCACAAGGCGGATAAGTTGAAGGGATATTAGAAATAGTGTAAGTTTGTTTTATAAAAATTAAATATTTTTATCCTTTGCATTTTTTTGATGCAAAGAGAAATTCCCCGGTAGCTCAGCGGTAGAGCAGCTCGCTGTTAACGAGAAGGTCGTAGGTTCGATCCCTACCCGGGGAGCCAAGGATTGACGTAAGAATGCGGATATGTTATAGTTATAAGACAATGTTTACATATAGACCCCAAATGAATATCGGCCTTGATACTGCTGTTCGCAGGGCTGTTTTTGCTGGGGCAATATGTGTATCTCTATTTAGCTAAATCTTACTAATTGGGTTACAGAAACTGCCTCAGCAATCAAGCTGAGGCAGTTTTGTTATTTAACAAAAAGGAGAAAAAATGGTGGACAAAACAGACCATTGGACCAACTCATTTTTTGGTGGAAAAGAAGACTTCTACGGCACTGTTTATACTGCTATGCGAACATTTGAAAAGAAAGATGCAGAAAAAGAAATAGAAGGCGTATTGAATTTACTCAAGCCAGAACCTAACAGTCATATCATTGATTGGTGTGGTGGCTGGGGCAGGCACGCTATTCCACTTGCAAAAAGGGGTTTCCAGGTTACGGTTCTGGACTTTTCGGCAGAGTATCTTGAACGAGCCAGAGAATATGCCAAACGAGAAGGTGTTGAAATAAACACGGTATGTGCTGATTTCAGGCATACGCCCACTGGTATTCAAGCCGACTACGCTGTAAATCTTTTTACGGCTGGGCTTGGCTATTTTGGGGAAGATAGCGACATTTTGGCTTTAACTTCTCTGTATTCAGCCCTCAAGCCAGAGGCGAGAATACTGATTGACACGATGAGTTTGTTTTGGATGGCAGTTAACTTTAAGGAAAATAACTGGGACGAAACATCTAATGGCAAGAAAAGATATTTTCAGAGAAGAGCAATGGATTTCTGGACCAATACTGAAAAGGCAAGAGATATTTACCAAGATGTTGAAGTGGGAACCGAGCAGACAAGGCACGTTGAGCTTAAACTCTACTGTCCTGCCGACCTGTCCCACATTCTCAAAGTTGCTGGGTTCACTCCACGAGAACTGTTTGGTGGATTTGATGGTTCAGATTTTAGTTTCAACTCCAAACGACTAGTAATGACGGCACAAAAGTCATAAAGGAGAATAAAATGGTAAACGAACAAGAAATCCAAAAACTGCAAGAACGTATTGTTCGCGAGTTTAATTCAGAAGTAACACAAGCATTTTACACCGAACATACAAAAGAAGGTCTTTGGTTAAGCGAGAAAGAACTGATTGATAGATATTTCCGTTTGCCTAGCAAAGTGTTGGATATTGGTTGTGGAACCGGAAGAACAACACTTGCTTTGCGCGATATGGGCTACGAAGTATTGGGTGTAGATATTACCCCCAATATGATTGAAAATGCTAAAAAGATTGTCAGTGCTAGAGGTAAAGAAGACATCCAATATGAAGTTGGCGATGCTACCAACCTGAAGCTTGGTGATAACTGCTTTGACTACGCTCTGTTTTCTAATCAGGGCTGGTCTCAAATACCGACAAAAATAAAAAGAGCCAAAGCGCTTGAAGAGGTATATAGGGTATTAAGGCCAAACGGTATATTCATATTCACCGTCCACCCCATGATATGGTTTAGTAAAAGATTGTTTTTTTGGGCGTGGCAATGGTTTAAGTTCTACTTATTAAAACCGTTTGGTTTTCCGACCCAAGAACTAGAGTTTGGCGACAGGTTTTTTAAGAGGGAAAACAATGGCCTTAAATACAATCAAAGCCAGTATATACATATACCGTTGGTTTCTACTGTGGAAAATATGGTAAGAGATGTGGGCTTTGAAATTGTGTGGTCGGGGGAAATGGCAGGAGTGGTAAGCTCACCACATTTTTTTGTTTGCAAAAAGTAAAAACTACAGACCGAGGAAACTCGGCCTTTCTTTTTTGTAAGTAACCAAAAATTGCTAAATCTTCCTTAACCTTAACCCAGTTTAGTGTTCCAAATGTTTTAATTCGGGAGCCAAGGATTGACGTAAGATAGTTTTCGTGTTATTGTGTGTTAAGCTCTTGTGGAGAAAATGGATGAAATGAAAAAATCAATTCTTGTTACAGGGGTTTCCGGCGCTGGCAAATCGGCAATTAGTAAAAAGCTAAACGAACTTGGTTACAAAGCTTATGACATGGATGACTTTCCGGGTTTGTTTACAATGATTAACCAGAAAACCGGGGAGCCTGTTGTTGGCCACGACAATAGCAATTTAGAAAAGGTGGCAGAAATGGACTGGATTTGTGACAAAAACAAACTTCAGACCATTATATCAGACGAATCCAACCAGTTAGTTTTCTACTGTGGAAGCGCTTCAAATATAGATGAAATTTTACCACTTTTTGACCTGGTAATTTTACTGAAAGTCAGCCCGGAGGCGATGCGGCACCGTCTGACCACACGCACAGAAAATGACTTTGGAAGAACGTCTGAGGTTCAGGATTGGATAATGACTTGGAAAGATTGGTGGGAAAATGACTTACAACAGAAAGGCGCCGTTGTTGTTGATGCATGCGGAAGCTTAGACCAAGTTGTTAAAGAGTTAATAAAAAAGGGTCAAGTCCCTTTTTTCGCTCCCCACATAATTTTAGACCTTGTAATTCCTAAAAAAGTGTGGTATAATTGAAAATAGTCATCTTCACAATTCGGAGGAGTGAAACCAATGTTCAGCAAATCTGTTGTCTATGCTTTTCTGGCCGTGTGGCTGTATGCGTTCTCGAACGTGATTATCGAGACCAAGTTGGCGAAGTATACGACAATGGCTCTGCTGTTGTACTGGTACTTCACTCTTGCACCACTTGCGGTGGCAGGTCTTGGGTACATGTACCTGACAGGCCAGAAAGTCGCCATGCCTAGTGGTGGTGCCGCAGGGATGGCGATTCTTGCCGCAGTCGTGTTCTTCTTCGCCGATTACTTCTATATCGGTGCTTACACCAGTGGCGGCAGTTTACTCGCCGTCACCACGCTGGTGGTTCTGTTTCCTGCCATTGCCCAACTCATCAAGTTTGTTTGGGTAGGCGGAAGTCCGAACTACTATCACATTTTTGGATACGTTCTTGCTGCTCTTGCTGTCGTCTTGATTAGCAAGGGTAGCGCAGTAGTGGCAAAGTAGGAGGTCACATGCCAGTTTTAAACATCGGTAGTAAGTCGGGCGACTGGCGCGCTCGTCGCCTCAGCAACTTTTCAGACGATACTTTCACGCTTGACGGAGAAAGAATGGCTTCTGTTGAGGGCTTCATTCAGGGAACAAAATTCTCAGAAGGACATCCGACTCGACAGCAAGCATTCCAATCCATCGGTGTTACGGCAAAACGCTTGAGCAAGGGTGCTGAGCGAAAATTCGTCTGGTGGAAGGGCCGAGTCACTTCCTACGGCTCACCTGAACACCACGAACTAATCGAGAGGGCTATTCGTGCAAAGTTCGAGCAAAACGAAACTGCAATGGATGCTCTTCTGGCAACCAAGGGAATGACACTAACGCATGATCTTGGCCACCCAGACCCGCCGAACACATCACTTCCAGCCAAAGTCTTCTGCGACATCCTAACCAGGATTCGTGAGGAGACTCTCCAAGCCCGTAAGTAGCGAAAGCGAAAGCGGGCTTTTACATTTTTATACTATCTTTCTTGTGTCTCGTCTGGCACGAGATTTTTCTGTTGTAATAACTTAATCTATGGGGATAAAAACCCCAATCCTCCCATTCTTGCCATACTCATTTTAATTAAAGGATAGATATGATAAAGTTCGGTAAAGAGGTAATCTGCGGAGCCAAGAAACTAGAAAAAAGAGATATAATCCAGAGTATATGAAAATTTCAAGAAAAAAATTTGTTATTCTCTTCCTCATTTCTGGGTTCGTTTTTATGTTTATCACTACCACGCTTTTGGGATCAACGGGTCCCAGAGGCTTTCCTAAGCACCCAGACTCTTTCCTGGGAACGGCGTCACCAATAGCCTGGAAGAATACCGTATCAACAATTATATTACCTATAAAAATTGTTTTAATTGGACCCTTGTTGCTCTCTACCGATTTTTTGCGGGATGATCCGCCACCCCCATTTATTGGTATCTATCTCATTTTCTACTGGACGATTCTTGCTTCAATTATTCATTATCTCCTCGGTAAAATAAAACACTAAGGATTGGTCTTCATATGAATAAAAGCAGAATAACACACATCACAGACCAAGCGGAGTCAGGTTTGCAGAAAGTGTCTTGATTGATATACTAAAATTATGCAAAAAATAGCTACAAAAGTTTTCGTCTGGGCGTCCGTCGCTTTCTGCGTTATAGGAATGCTGTTAGTCTTAACGACCTCTCCCTCGAGCAACGGCCCGAATATTATTTTGTTAAAACTTCTATTTGCGACCGTTATCGTTATTTTGACCTCATTCGCTTTGAGCGTTGCCAGCAAATACCTAAATGGTAAATCCTAGTTAGGTTCTAATATCCCATAATGTAACTGCTATGAAAGGTTTTGTAGTAAACATAGAAAAAATTTCTTTGGAGAATGAAAATTTCAGGAAGGTTTTGTATACCGCTAAAAACAGTCAGCTGGTAGTTATGAGTTTGAAGCCACAGGAAGATATAGGGGAGGAGACCCACCAATTAGACCAATTTATACGATGCGAATCGGGCCAGGGAAAAGCTGTCTTGAACGATGTTGAGCATGAGATCAGCGACGGATTTGTTGTCGTAGTTCCGGCTGATACGAAACATAATATAATCAATGTATCTGTGGATAAACCGCTAAAACTTTACACACTTTACTCTCCGCCAAATCACAAAGATGGCACAATTCACTCAACCAAAGCGGATGCGTTGGCCGATGAAAGCGAACATTTTGACGGAAAGACGACAGAATAAAATTGCGGCATAGTTAAACTGCCCGCTAAGTATTGGACAAAAAAACATTTGTATGTTATATTTTAATATACAAAAAGGAGAAAGAAAGCAGTATGAAAGAGGACTTAAAGATTTGCCCTGAAGTTTTGTTAGTTTTTCAAGGATTTGAAAGGGGTGATAAGGGCGATATTTCAGACTTTTGTCTGGATGATTTCCGAGGTAAAAAATTGCCCAACTATAGTGAGGAGTATTCAGAGAAATTCCGAAAGTATTACAGGATTGAAAGACTGAAAGCTGGCTCAAAGTGTCCATGGGGATATTCTAGATGGACTTCTGGTGATGATGGTAAATTGTATATTCTTGATGAGCGCTGGGATACCAGCGGCTAGTCAGATGACTTTTTATCCGCTTTTGGGTGGATATTTTTTTGGGTGAAAGTTCCGCTTTGGTGTAAGAAAAAAGAAATTTAACCCCAGACAGGCGGTTATAAAAGAGAGGATTGGGTCGAGCAGTTTGACGGGGACTGAACAAAAGTTTAGTCTGTTCCTATGGTTTTTTAAAAAGGTGGGCGAGTGTTATATATTGCTAACGACGTTGAAGCGGCTGGCTCAAGGCTTGGTTTGCATAGCACACTTTCTTTGGGTGCGTGCCCGATTATTGCTAAAAATTTGTCTTTCTCCGAATGTGATAAAAAAGGACTCATATTTTACGCTGAACTAAAGCCGGATTCCGTGCAGTATGAAATGGCGTCAATGAGAATCGGTTGTTCACAGCTTGTTTGTTTAGAAAAAATTAAGAAAGAAAACAGCCGGTATGATCCCAATAGTCATGACTTCAAACCCAAGCTGGTTCTTGAATATATGCAGGATATTTGTGAAGACCCCGGAAGCGTTATGAGGAGATTTGGGGATTGGATTGAAAAATTAAGTTGCAACGGTAAGGTTGTAGGGGTGCTTGACACAGTTTTTTTTGACAGCGGGCACTTGAATTTGTTTTTTGGTAAACATGGTCTGGGCCGCTCGCCGTTTGGTTGGAAAGGCTTGGATTTAGCTTCTCTTTACAAGGGTTATACCCAACGCAGTGGGGCTAAACTGGAAGAGTTAGGGGTTGTTGATATGCGGACTAAACCCCATCGAGCAGACCAGGATGCGTTTTTCCTAGCTCGAATCGGCAAAGTCTTGCTTTTTGACTTAATGAAATGGTAGTCAGCCATCTTGTTTATTTTGACTTTTCTGCTATAGTATAGAAAGCTTTTTCGGAAAGAAAGGAGAAAAAGCAGTGAGAAAAATTGGTTCTTTGTTGTTGGTTCTTTTATTTTTAGTACCGTTTAGCGGTTTTTCGCAGGATCGCCGAGACAGAGGAGACCGACGTGAGCAAAGGGTTCAGCGTCAGGTTCAGGAAAGGCACAGAAACGAAAATTTCCGGCGCCAAGATCACAGGTACCGTTTTGACCACAATCGGTTTGATCATTCGCGCTATTACAGTAGGCCTTGGTATCGTTCCAACCACTACCGCTGGCCCGTTCACTTTATCTGCCGTCCGGGACATTGGGTCTGGAGTATCAGGTGGCAGAGACAATTTTGGGTTGCAGGTTTCTGCAATGTGCGAGGGCATTACCATCGCTGACAGTAAGTCTTTATTTTTCAAGCTCCTTCAGGAGCTTTTTGTTTACAAAGGAACTTAACTATGCTAAAAATGAGACACTTCGGTGACACTTCTGATTTTTCTTTAGGATCTTCAGAAATGCTATGATAATTTTATATAAAAAACTTTCACAAAAACTCAAAGACGCATTTAAACAATGCCGTTTACTGGTATTCGACTTTGACGGCGTTATGACTGACAATGGAGTATATATCGATCAGGACGGGCGCGAAATGGTTCGCTGTGATCGCGGAGATGGTATGGGTGTTCCCTTGCTTCGTAAGCTGGGTGGTGTTGAGCTTGTAATAATCTCTACAGAGAAAAATCCTATAGTGGTGAAGCGCGCGGAAAAGTTGAAAATCGCTTGCTGGCATGGTGTTGATGATAAGCGAGAACTTTTGAAGCGAGAGATGAGTAGGAGAAATTTGCAACCAAGTGAGGTGGGTTATGTCGGTAACGATGTAAATGATCTAGGGTGTTTTGGGGAAGTTGGTTTAGCGATTGCGGTAGCTGATGCCTATGAACAGGTTTTGAAACAAGCTGACTATATAACCACTCATCCTGGGGGGCATGGTGCAGTTAGAGAGATTTGTGAGTTGATGCTTTACGCTAAAAATGTCCACCCCTTTTCATAAAGAAAGAGCCACCTGTTGGTGACTCTTTGACAGCGCATTCTATTGGGTCCGCAACTGCCTAATGTTGTTCTCAAGACAAACCCGATATCTCTCCCTCCTCTCTGGGTTGTCTGAAGGTAGTTCCCCCAGAGTCAGAAAATTGTTTGTCTCTAACCACCGCTGCGCTTCCTTGGTTTGGTCAGAGGTGTCGAGAATGAGCGGTTGGTAATCAATGGGAACCTCACAAACACTTAGGTCTTGCGCCATACCATTTAGATCAAACACATGGGTTCCGGTTTGATCGTCACTTTGTAGGCGATATCGCAAGTGTCGGTGTATTGTTTCAACATCGCAGTATAACTGGACCACCCGAAGGTGTACCCGGAAATCTTCGGCAACATTATTTTCACTGTTAGATTTCTCCTCACTAATTATGGCAAGAGTCCTTGTTGCTCGAGTGACCATCTCAACCAGCGGTTTTTGATGATGGTCGCGTGTGGGCATTCCCAACTCTGCCAATATGAACGGTGGATGCTCGAGAATTATCATCTGTTCTAACTCTCTGCGAGCTAGTTCATTTTTGTAGCGATGTTCTTCTCTGGTTAGTCTGATCCCTCCCCAGACCCGTTGACGAATCCTGTCCATTTCAACCATGGGGGATTCAGCGAAGGCCACACAAGAGCGTAGTTTTCTCAAGAGGTGAGACTTTCCTGCAAAGGTGTGGCCAGAAATAATCACTACAACCACGTTTTTTAGAAGAGGCATAATCCGTTTTCCTCCCGTACCTGTTCTTCTTCCGTTTTTAATATATCACTATTTTTAGGTTTAGTCAAAGAAAATGTGATGTTGACTTTTTGGTGCAAGTGATGTACTGTTTCAATAGATAATTTTTGAGGAGATCTTTGAAAATGGCAATAAAAAACATCTACAGTTTTGATATTGCACCAAACGTTTGCCGGCAAATGCTGCGAGAGTTGGAGAGGGGGTCTAAGTGGAGTATGGCGCACGTGACCATGAATCCGCTTGATGACTCGTTGTTTCATGAACATCGCAAGATGCATGAAATTTATATTATCACCAAAGGCCGTGGCAAGTTATTTGCTCACGGCTTTGTTTTCAATGTTCAAGCCGGCGATGCTTTCTGGATTCCTCCGGGTACCGGCCACAAACTGACCAATACCGGAGTTACAAGTCTCGAGCATTTGGTATTAGCTTCACCACCTTTTAATCCAGCCGATGTTTTTATTTTGGACCAGGAGCTACCAATTGGAAACACCCCCGTAACTTTAATTATACCCACGGTTCAAGATTGTTTTGATGGAGCTAAAATTATTCCTTACGATTTCCCAAAAATTAACACCAGTGTGGCTTTCGGCTGGGTTACTGCTGATCCGAAGTTCCAAAAACCGCCTCACTTGCACAAGAAGACTGAAGAGTGGATTTTTGTTATTGAGGGTCATGGTTGGCTTAAGACAAAGAGGGAGACGGTGCCTATCAATTCTGGTGATTGGATCTATATTAAACCGGGCAGGCCACATGCTTTGCTTAATAGCTCGGGTCGGCATTTGGTTGTTGTCTGTTTTTGTACTCCGTCCTTCAGTATGGACGATACTTACTTTTGCTGATAAGTGGCATTGCCGACTTTTGTCGGCTTTTTGTTTGCTCGCAAAACACTTGACAAGTGGTGTTAAGATTTGATATAATTAGGATATGGAAAATATAAAATACCTGTTGGACGGCCAAGAGCCTTCTGACGAGAATACTGGTGAAACTCCAGTTGAGAACGTTGCTTCAGAGGAAGCTAAAAAAGAGGATACAAACACAGCGGAAGCTGAAAGTAATCTCTAAATACAAAACCCCCGGAAGGGGGTTTTGTATTTAGAGATTTGTTGGTATAATAAGTTTATGATGTACAATAATTTCTTCTCCAACATGTGGTCGCAGCAGCAGTTTTCGTTTATGCATGGCTGGTGGATGCCATGGCTTTTTGTAGCAGTTGTCTGGTCTCTGGTTTGGAAGGGACTGGCCTTGTGGAAAGCCGCAAGAAGAGGGGAGAATGTCTGGTTTGTGGCCTTGCTGGTCATAAACACTTTCGGCATTCTTGAAATACTCTACCTCTACGTTTTCACTAAAAAATCAAAGCCGGTAAAGTAATTGCAAATTCGGTTGGAAAAAGTTAATATTTTGCTATGAAAAAAACTACAATTTTGTTGGTTATTATAGTGTTGGCCGCTCTTTATGTTTGGTCGTCTTACAATAGTTTTGTGGGCGCAAACGAGGCGGTTGATAAACAGTGGGCGCAAGTTGAGACTCAATATCAGCGTCGATTTGATTTGATACCAAATTTGGTGGAGTCAGTTAAGGGGATTATGAATCAAGAACAGAAAATCTTTGGCGATTTGGCCGAAGCTCGTACTCGCTACTCCGGCGCTTCTTCTGTTGGCGACAAGGTTAGCGCTGCCAATCAGGTTGAATCTGCTCTTTCCAGATTGCTGGTGATTTTAGAAAATTATCCTACTTTGAAATCTGCCGAGAACGTGCAGACCTTGATGGCACAGCTTGAAGGTTCGGAAAACAGAATAAGCGTTGAGAGGCAGAGGTTCAACGATGATGTGCGCAGTCTGAATGTGAAAGTTAAGAAATTTCCCGGTAATATTATCGCTTCCATTTTTGGATTTGATGAGAGGGAATATTTTGAATCGGAAGAAGGGGCCGAAGATGCCCCCGAAGTTAAGTTTTAAACTTCCTCAAACTACTTTTAAGCTTCGCAGACATAGCTCTTTCAGTACGTTCGTCTGCTCCAGCGGCAGACTCACTCGCGCTGAAGTTGGGGTTTGCTCGCAGTTACAGAATAATTATACTGCTCGCAACCAAGCAACCCTCAACTTCAGAGCGACTTCAAGGGCTATGTCTGCTTCGCTTTTACCAGGCGGCATGATTAAAAAACTCATCTTTCTTTTTTTATTATTCCCGTTGATTGTTTTTGCTGGTCCCAACCTTCCCAAGCCGGAAGGTTTTGTTAATGACTTTGCTGGGGTTTTGAATGTGTCGGAAAAACAAAGTTTGGAAGACAAGTTGTCTGTTTTTGAAAAAGAAACCAGCAACGAAATTTCTGTTGCCATAATTCAGAACCTAAAAGGTGACACTATAGAAAATTTTGCTGTTACGCTCTTTGAAGAATGGGGTATTGGGAAAAAAGATAAAGATAACGGCGTTTTATTTCTGGTTGCTATTGAGGATAGGAAATTGAGGATTGAGGTTGGTTATGGCTTAGAGGGCGCTTTGACTGATGCGCAGAGTTTTTGGATTATAAACAACAGCATTACTCCTCGTTTTAAAGAAGGAAACTATTATCAGGGAATCAGTGACGGGCTGGATAAGATTATTTCTGCAACCAAGGGAGAATATGTGCCAAGCGAAAATCCGGAAAAACGACAAAGTAAGGACATTAGTTCTTTTTTGTGGCTAATATTATTTGCCTTTATTTATCTGGGAGCTATTTTGGGCAGGTCAAAATCTTGGTGGGCGGGCGGCGTTGTCGGCGGCTTGCTTGGTCTGCTCGTCACAATAATTTCCGGTTTTTTGTTTTTTGGCCTGATTGCTTTTATTTTTCTTATTCCCCTGGGCTTATTGTTTGATTTTTTGGTTTCAAGATCCTACAGTCGCGGAGTTGAAAGCGGGCACATTCCTTGGTGGATAGGCGGTGGCCGGGGTGGCAGTGGCCTTGGCGGGGGTTTTGGCGGCTTTGGTGGTGGTAGTTCTGGTGGAGGTGGTTCAAGCGGGGATTGGTGACGTAAGCCGTTGAAGTTCACAAACCTCTTAGCTGCCGATATTGAAAACCGAGGTTGTCTTAATCATGACAGTTTAATAACCCAAAAAAATAAATCATGAAAGGACAAGATCGTACTGAACTTTTGAGAAAGATTAAAGATGAGATTGTGGCGCTTAAAGGGTCGCCGCTTTATGCTGAGCGGATAAAAAACAAAGTCTTTCCTGTTGTCGGCGAAGGAAGTCATAACTCTCAAATCATGTTTATCGGGGAAGCTCCCGGAAAGAACGAAGCCGCTACCGGCCGGCCGTTTTGCGGCGCTTCCGGCAGGATTTTAGATGAGCTTTTGGTGTCAGCTGAGATTAAGCGCGGGGATGTTTATGTTACGAATATTGTGAAAGATAGGCCACCCTTTAATCGTGATCCTTTGCCGGAAGAAATTGGGATTTATGGGCCATTTCTGGACAGGCAAATTGAAGTCATTCAGCCGGCCGTAATTGCCACTCTGGGTCGTTTTTCAATGGATTATATTATGAGAAAATTTAACTTGGAACACTTACTTCAGCCGATTAGCAAGATGCATGGCAAAGTTTTTGAGGCTGAAACTTCTTATGGCAAAATTAAAATCGTGCCTTTGTATCATCCGGCAGTGGCAGTTTATAACGCAAATTCAAAGGGTGAACTTAAAAAAGATTTTCAAGTTTTGAAGAAATTTGTTTAAAATAGCTTTATGTCAGACGAGCCCAAAATTGGAGCCCACGTTTCGTCGGCTGGAGGTTTGTTTAAGTGCATAGAAAATGCCAAAGTTATTGGCGCTGAAATTGCTCAAATCTTCGGATCCTCGCCTCGTCAGTGGCAAACTAGATTTCCAAACAAAGAAGAAATTTCAGAGTATCAGGACAAGTTAAAAAGTTCCGGTTTGAGAGGTGTTTATCTGCACGGAGCTTATTTAGTCAATCTTGCCAGCCCAGACAGCGCTACGCTAGACAAGTCTATAAAAAATCTTAGCGAACACCTGCAAATAGCCGAGATGATAAATGCAGAAGGTTTGATTTTTCACGTGGGTTCCGGTAAAGAAACTTCTAAACCAGAAGCGGTGAAGCAAGCAATTGATGCTATGAAAGAGATTTTGAAGACGGTACCCGGGCGGAGCCAGCTAATTATGGAGAATTCGGCTAGCGGTAAAAAAGTAGGAGCTTGGCCTGAAGAAATGAAAATTATGCTTGAAGGGGTTAATTCTAATCGTGTAAAAATTTGTCTTGATACGGCACATTCATTTGAGTCAGGATTGATAGAAAAATACGAGCCGGAAAATATTAAGACATTTTTAGACTACTGGGATAAAGAGGTGGGGCTGGATAATGTGATTGCTCTACACGTTAACGACTCAAAAACAATTAGCGGTTCTCACAATGATCGGCATGAAAATATAGGCGATGGGCATATTGGTTTGGGGGGATTTAAAAATTTAGCCAAAGAAAAAAGATTATGGGACAAGCCTTGGATTTTAGAGGTGCCTGGTTTTGAAGACTCGGGGCCGGATAAAAAGAATGTTGATATACTAAAATTATTATTTAATTAGCTTGCCAAATTAGGGTTGGCGAATATATCTCTTTTTCGCGTCGGACTGTCGCCGCCGAACTGCAAAAGAGATATATTCGCCAACCCTGATCATTAGTCATGCCGGAATTACCAGAAGTGGAAACAATTGTCAGGGGGCTTAATAAAAAAGTCATAGGTT
>Ga0209542_10010107_pt1 | contig 17125 bp, 16 predicted proteins | sample RifCSPhighO2_01_FD_184028 | JGI IMG/M metagenome (GOLD analysis project Ga0209542, IMG submission 184028) | Soil microbial communities from Rifle, Colorado - Rifle CSP2_plank highO2_0.1 (SPAdes) (version 2) | ecosystem: Environmental > Terrestrial > Deep subsurface > Rock core/Sediment ...
GAAGGAAAATCTCTTTCTAAACAGCAGAAAGAGATTCAGGCGGAAGGAACGGCTTACGTAGTGTGTAAGCACTTTGGTCTTTCAACCAAGAGCTTTACTTACTTGGCTTTGTACGAAGCTGATTCTCAGCAGATTTTGGAGAACTTAGAAGCGATTGCCAAAGCTTCAAAGGAGGTGATTGAATTTTTGATTTTTATTTTTTAGTTTGGTTTAAAAAAATAGGTAGAACAACCACCCTGCCTTCATCATTTCAAAACACGGAGATGTTTTCAATAATGAAAGTAAAAAATGGTTGTTCCGTTACTTCCCTTCTTACTTTGGCTGAAGATACTGGCTGTATTTTCTTTTGTCGCTTGTGAGAGAAACATGAAATTCACCTGTTTTCTTTTGGCGAACGATCACGCCTTCTTTCACAAGTTCACTGTAGTCTCTTAACACAGCTTCTCGCTCGGAATGCTGATCTTTCAAAAACCGAAGGAAACTCTTTTCTGGTTTATGTGCACCTCCGATGATCTTTTTGTTCATCAGCCGACGAACAAGAAGGGACTTATGGTTTGTTTGTTCCATAAATAAACCTCCGATCCCCTCTTTTCGAGTGATGTAAGGGTAAAAACAACTTTTATTATTCTTATCTATATGTTGCATATACATTTTTCTTGACAATCTGTAAAATAAAATAGGAAGTGATATAAATAAGTAATACTTTCTTTCCAAAAGAGTAAACAAAAAAAGATAGGTGGTTTTAGTATGGTGTTAGTTGTTATAAGAGGTGATAGAGTTCCAGTGGGGGTGAGTTGTAATGACAACTAAAGCTAGAACTCTTTTTACAGAAGTTCTTGGAGAAAACGCAAAAATAAAAGTGATAGAGTTTTTTGTTGAAAACAGAGAGTTGGACTTTGGAGTTGCTGATGTTGCAGAGGAAACAGAACTTAGTAGGCAGGCAGTTTACAACGTAATAGAAGAACTTACAAAAAAAGAAATAATACAAAAATCTAGGCAATTACAGAACAAACAGTTCTACAAATTGAATGAAAAATCTAAGATAGTTAAACAACTTGAAGTCCTGTTTGATCAGATTTTAATTGCTTCTTGATTTTTTAGATCTCAACACATTCTCCTTCACTACAACCATTACTACAAGGCTTGTAAAAAGCCCAACTTACTTCACAATTGGTTTTTTGGAATTCCTTCATAACCGCATCATTTCCTTGGCATTTTGTTTCTTCAAGAAATTTAGCAACGCATGATTTGTTACCTTCATCAGTTTCTGAATGATTCTCAGAAGAATTATCGTCTTGAACTATCAGTTCATCAGAATTGGAGTAATTTAAGCTACTATTTTCGGAAACTTCAACGGAATGTTCAGAATAATTTAAGCCAGTAGTTTCAGTATTGCTATTGGTAGGAACATACTCTTGTTTTTCAACAGAAACGGAAGGAGAATCAGATTCTATAAAAAAGAAGGTACAGAATATTAAGAAGATTGAAATCCATACTCTTGATGATGGCTTAAGGTTTGTAAACTCATAAAACCTAGAGTGCCATAAAAATATTAATGGGAGCAATAATAAAAATGAAAGATAATTCCCGCCGAAGAGATAGATTAAACCAATGAAAGCACCGATTATTAAAAATAGTATTCCCTTCCCTGAGGTTTTAGGTGATATGTTCTTACCACAGAATTTGCAAAATTTTGCATTTCTCTTATTTTCAGTAGAACAGAATTCACACTTCACTTTGCTTTTTCACCACAAAAATCACAATATTTCTCTTTCTCACTAACTTCGTTAAAACAATTCTTACAAAATGAGCTATTTGACTTAACTTTTAACCCAAAATCAATCTTTCCCATAATATTATTGGCTGCTGTTCTGGTGAGGAAGGATTTTTTTTCCTCCTCAACCACTACTTTGATGTGCTTTACTTTGTTTTGTAAAAAGAGTATCTCTGCTTCTGCCTGATCTAATTTTTCATGTGCTCTTTCTGTACTTTTCTCTTCTCGCTTAAGCTTTTCAGAGAGTTTATCATTTTCATGACTTAGCTTAACATTCTCTTTATGTAAGGCATCCATTTCTTTTTCAGATTTTGCAACTAAGTAATTTTTTCTTTCAACTTCTCCCTGAAGCTGATTCATCCCATTCTCTAATTCCTTTATTCTCTCAACTGATTGTTTGCTTCCTTTAACTAGTGAGTCTATTTTTTCTTTCTCTTTTTTTATTCTCTCCTGTTCTTTTTTAAACAATTCACTTGCATCGTCTTCGTCAAACTTTTCAGCAATTTCTTTATATCCTGGTCTATTTTTAGCTTGAGTGATTTGCACTTTTTCTGAATCATCTTTCGATGAAAACAAACAATAGCCTAATCCTGAATCTTTCAACTTCTGGAAATTTTCTTTTGGAACCCTTAATTGTTTAGATAAGAATACTGCATCTTTATCTAAAGAAGCTTTAAATGCCAGGATTGTTCCAGCATTTGCGAGAATTGTTTCTGAAAAATCTGTTGGCCTTTGTGAAGCTAAGATAATCCCTACCCCGTATTTTCTAGATTCTCTTAAAAGAAGTTCAACTGGAGAGCCAGCATACATCATCCTATGGGCTTCATCAATCACAACGTAGAGCCAGTACTCATCACTTTTACCTTTTACAGTATACAAATAATTAATCAATTTGTTTAATAATAAATCTGCAACTAATGCTTTAACTTCATCTGTAGGAAATCCAGATAATTCTATAACGCTCAATTGTTTGATGATACTTTCTAAAGAAACTGAAGTGCTGTCTGCATTCATAAAAAAATCAACATCAAAAAGGACAGATATTTTAGCGATGAGGGTTTGAATGCCACTTCCTTTAATATCGCTATATCTGAGAATTTCTTTAAACTCGCGGAACGGAAGTAATTTTAAGCTACCGTCGTTTTCTTGTTTAAGGTCTTTGATTCCTGACTTATGGTAAAACTCTTTTATGGCATCTCTTATAATTGCTTCTTGTACTTCTCCAAGTGAGAAGACATTAGCAATCATTTTAGAGACTTTATAAGCAACATCTAATGGTTTTTCATTAATCTGAACTTCTAAAGGATGGAGCGTTGCTTTATCGATTTGGACTAAGTTATCTGCAAAAACTTTGAAATCCTTGTGGAAGTCAAAAATGAGGCTATTAATCTTCTGATTTTTTAATTCAAGCATAATTGCTTTTAATGTCTCAGTTTTTCCCGATCCAGAGCCACCAACAGTGATTAAATGAGGGTTGTTTTCATTTTTTGGAGTCCAAAATACTTTTTCCCCAGAGGGATTATTTCCAAGGTATACGGATATTTTTTTGGTTGTCATTTTTATTTTGTATCTACGAGGAATACCCTCCTTGTGCAAAGATTGTTTGTCCATCTCCTATGTAGTTATCAAAGAAATGTTGGAATACTACTTCTACTTTTGCTTGGAAGTCTGTTGGTGTGTAGCTTTCTGGCAGTCCTTTGTCAAGTTCTTTTTCTATTTCGAGTCTGACTGCTGCTCTTGTTTGTTGTTTCTTTCTCCAATCAATGACGAGCTTTGCTGGTTGTAGTTTGCGTAGCAATGTTTTTGATACATTTTTGAGTTGTTGTTTATCCATCTCGGTGAGTTTTGGTTTCTTGAGTTTATCAAAGAGTGCCAGTTCTTCTTCTGTGAGACCTTCTACAACTGCTCTTCTATCCTCTTCTTCAAGGTTGTTGCTGAATTTGACGAGTTCATCAAAGAATCTTTCTTGATTGCTACTTCCTGAATTATAGTCATCGATGAGTTTTTGGAATTGTTCTTGATAATCAATTCTCATGCTGTTTCTACGTATCATTTCCTTGAGTTTGAATGTGAGAATGTTCTTGAGTCTTTCAACATCAGCGTTATTCTTCTTTTTATCGAATTGTTTTTTGAGTGCTTCAAAGTCTATCTTGCTCAGATCTATTGATTGTGTTTTTGCTGATTCCTTTATTACATATCCTTTGCTTGCTATTGATTTGTCGAGCACGTTTTGTATTCCGTTCATGACTGCTGTGATGTCTACTTCTGGGTCAAGTGAACGTATTTCTTTGATGAGGTCTTGATAGAGTGCTATGTGTGCGCTGAATTCTGATGCGTCTTTATGCGGCAATATTGCACTAAATGTCTTTATTGCAATGCCTGCCTTTTGCAAGAAGTTCTTCTTCACATTGTCGTTAATGACAAGTGCTGATAATGCTTCATCAAGTAGTTTATGTTTTTCAAGGCCTCTTGAGTCGATGATTTTCTCATGTTTGACTCCTTGTTCTTTGAGGTATTTGTTGAGTTCTTTGATGTAGTCTTTGAGTGCTGCAACAAGTTTTTCTTTTGATTGGATTGGCATATCTACTTCTCCACCCGCTGTTGGTGCTGCGTAGATTGCGAGTGCTTTCTTCAAGTTCCTGAATACGTTGATGTAGTCGACTATGAATCCTGCTGTTTTTTCTTTGAAGACTCGGTTTGCTCTTGCGATTGCTTGCATGAGCGTGTGGTTTTTCATAGGTTTATCGAGATAGATTGTTGATAGGCTTGGGACGTCAAATCCTGTCATCCACATATTACACACGAAGACTATTTGGAAATTGTTGTCTGGTTCTTTGAAAAGAGTCGCGAGATCTTCTTTCACCATTCTCTTTCTATGTTTACCAATGTCAAGTCCTTTTTCTTTGAACTTCTTTACCTCATTCTGTTCTTGACTGACAACAACTGCCATGTCTATTTTATCAAGTGTAGTTATCTTGTCTTTGAGTGCTTTGTCTTCATTTTTTGATTTCAACTGCTTTTTGAGTTTCTCAATATTCTTTTGGAAATAGTATTGCACTTTATCATACATCTTCACTGTTGTGAATTTGTCGATACTGACAACCATTGCTTTTCCTGTGTAGCCTCTGTTGATGAAGTGATTTGCTATATCTTCTGCTACTGCGTTGAGTCTGTCTTCTCTCGTGAGAATATGATATTCTCTGGCGAACTCTTTTGCAAGTCTGTCTTCTTGTGCTTCATCAAGGTCTGCTTCTTCTACTGTGTTGTAGATGTCATCGTTTAGGTCTGGATTGATGAGTTGCATTTCCGGAACTCTGTTTTCATAGAATAGTGGGACTGTGGCTTGGTCTTCGACACTTGCCCTGAAATTATATACGCTGACGTAATCTCCGAATGTCTCTTTTGTTTTCTCTTCACCTTTGGTCATCAATGGAGTTCCTGTGAATCCGAGGAATGCTGCATTCGGTAAAGCTGTTCTCATGTTGAGGGCGAGAGTATCGTATTGTGTTCTATGCGCTTCATCTGTTATGATTATTATATCCTCTCTGTCTGAAAGCTTTGGATATGTTACTCCTTTGTCTGTTCCGAACTTGTGTATTAATGTGAATACAAGTCTATGATCTTCTCGCAATAATTGTTTGAGATGCTCTCCTGTCTCTGCTTGCACTTTTTCTTCTGTTACAACGCCAGCATTCTGAAAGTTCCTGTATATTTGCGTGTCAAGTTCTTGTCTGTCTGTCAAGACGAGGAATGTGAAGTTTCCTTCAAACTTTCTCAAAACTTTCTGCGTGAAGAATATCATTGAATAACTCTTTCCAGAGCCTTGTGTGTGCCAGAATACTCCCAAGCGACCTTTGTTTTTCTTTCTATTTGCAAATGCGTCTACTGCATTATTGACGCCGAGGAATTGATGGTTCTTTGCTACAATCTTGATTTGATTACCTTCAATGGTTGTGTAAAGAATGAAGTTTTCAAATAAATCAATCAAGTGATTCGGGTCACAAGTTCCCTTGATGATTCTATCCAAAGAAACAACACCAACTTCTTTTTCTCTATCAACTCTTTTCCATTCAGAGAAGTGTTCATAGCCGCTTGTGATGCTTCCTAACTTTGCATCTCTGCCATTGCTGATAATGATAAAAGCATTATACCAGAATAATTGAGGGATAGTATCTTTATAGTCGGTAATGTTGTCATCAAATCCTCGCTTGACATCCACGCCTCTTGCTTTTAGTTCTACAACAACGAGCGGCAATCCATTCACAAACAAAATGATGTCTGGCCTTCTCGTATAAACTTCTCCAGTAATCCAAAACTGTGATGCAAGGAAATAATCATTATTCTTCGGATTGTTAAAATCGATAATCTTGATAGTTCTATATTCATAATTACCTTGTTTGTTCTTCGTCTTGACTTTGACGCCATCTTTCAAAAGCTTGTATACTTCCTGATTCGCCTTGGCCATAGACAATCTGCTTCTGTCTTGTGTCAATTGAGCAATAGCATCCTTCTTTGCATCTTCCGACAAACCAGAATTCAATTTATCAATAGCGGCGGATAATTTCTTGACAATAACAACATCAGACTTCGTATCCCTACCCAAAGTCTCTGGAAACTTCTCCTCAAAGCAATTCAAATGCTCAATACCCAAATCCTTCACAAAAACATCAACAGCAGACTTCTCAACCAAAGCATCCTCGGAATACTCACTCATACTTCCACCTCGGACACCTTGATATCAAGCTCGGAAACATCCAACTCACCAGAAATCAACTTCGGCAAAAGAAGGTTACGAGTAGCAGCAAGATTTTTGTTTGTAGATACTAACAATTCAATTCTTTTTTGTAATTTAGAAATTATCGCACTAAATTCAATGCAAAGTTCCTTTGGAGGTTGAATTATTTTTATTTGTTTAATATTTACAATTGTGAATGCTCCTTGTGAAGTTCCTATCGATGTATTTAATAGATTTTGCTTTCCAGAATTAGACTGTATCCAATAGTAAATATATTCACTATTTTGCTTTTTGTAGATTTTAAACCACATCAAATTACCATCTTTAAAATAAAATTCTTCTTGCGAATTAACCAAGAAAGGAATTCCTAATGTGCCCACCGAAGTCAATAGTATATCACCAATTTTTGGAACACCAAACTTGGATTTAATGTCATCATAACTTTTTCGAGATATAAATAATTCAGTATTTATTGCTTCATAATTATACTTTTGAATTATTTCTTTTGACCTATAAAATGGAACACCCGATTCAACATAATCTTTTGCATATATCCTTTTACTGGAAGTTATCTCCGCAAAATCAGAAAGTTTTTTTATTTCCCATCCTTCTGGTATTTCTCCAAATTCTGTTTCAGATTCAATTATCTTGATGGTCTTGTAACCAGGAAATTTGAACTTGACAAACCAGTCATCATAAATCATCTTTGCCATGTTATCGAGAATTTGAATACGACGAGAATTGTTCTCAATGAGCGAATCATAATCAAACAATAAAGAAGCAATTCTTTTCTGAATTTCAACGTCTTCTGGAACAATTAGTTCCATACTTTCAAACATTTTGCAGGTCAAACTACCTCGAATTGCATTTGCATCACTCATATTTCGCAGAGTATCATATTTTCCAGAGAGAAGATAAAATAAATATAGAGAATCCATTTTCTTTCCATTTGCACGCAATGCAATAATGGATTGATTTATGTATGTATCTTTGAGAACATATGAAGTTTGACCTCTTGTTTTTCCCTGTCCTGCTGATGCTATCAATACATCTCCTATCTTGGCAAGACGAGTGCTTGAATTGTCAACTCCGTCTTTTGTTATAGTCTTTTCAGCAGTCTTGATAAATTTATTTCTTGTCTCACCAGAAGATAGCCAGAGGTATTCTCCACCCCAATATTCAGGTTTTCTTGTATCAGGAGTTCCTCCGCTAAATATGGATTCACAGGCATCTTTTAATCTGATTTTGATATACTTTTCTTCGTGACGTGTCATGTTTATCTATCTCAATAATTTGTTCACATTCTCTGATATTTGAGTTTCAAGTTGATGTGCTTCTTCGTTGAGTATTTCAAGCTCCTCATTTATCTCTTCAAGTTTCTCTTTGAAATCATAATCTTCTTCAACCGCTTCTGTAATTCCGACATATCGTCCAGGATTTAAAGACCAGCCTTGTTCTTCAATCTCTGCAAATGTTGCAACTTTACAAAGTCCTTGCACATCGAGATATGGCTTTGCTCCTTTTTCTTTCCTATAACTGCGCACTATCCCTGCAATCTGGTCTATTTGTTCTGACGTAAATTCTCTATGTGCTCTATCAATTTGTTTGAAAGTATTTCGAGCATCGATGAAGAGAACTTTTCCTTTTCTATCTGTATGAGCTTTGTTCTTGTCCATGAACCAAAGTGTGCACGGCAAAGTTACTGTATAAAAGAAATTTCCTGATATTGCAATCATAACATCGATTGCATTCTCTTGAATCAACTTTCTTCTAATTTCTGCTTCTGCCCCACGGGCGTCTGCTGCTGAATTCGCCATAACAAATCCAGAACGACCATGTGGATTCAATGCAGAATAGAATAGTTGTATCCATAAATAGTTTGCATTATCTGTTGAAGGCAATCCATGAGGCCATCGAGGATCTCCTTTGACTTTTTCATAATCTACTTTCTTGACGTTGAATGGCGGATTAGCCATGACAAAATCAAATTTGCCAACAACTTTGTGAGCATCATCATAGAATGTATTTGCTTCTTTAACATCGCCAGACAATCCGTGAACTGCAAGGTTCATCTTGCATAAATTGACTGTGCCAGTTACTCTTTCTTGACCATAAACAGACAGTTCTTCGGAAGGATTCTTCTTTCGTTCCTCAATGAAATGTGCGCTCTGAACAAACATACCGCCAGAACCACACGCTGGGTCGAGAAGTTTTCCATGGAATGGCTCAATAACTTCGACTATCAATTTGACCAATGATATTGGAGTATAGAATTCTCCGCCCTTTTGTCCTTCACTCATTGCGAACTTGCCGAGGAAATATTCGTATATCTTTCCAAAGACATCGCCTTCAATATGTTCTGTGGCTTGTGAGAATGATTTGAGAAGTGTGACGAGTAATTCGTTATCAAACTTTGAATATCCTCTTGGAAGTGTTCCTTTCAAGTCAGGATTCTCTCTTTCGACTGCATCCATTGCACTATCAATAGCTTGACCTATATCGCTACCCTCAGGTAGATTCAATAGATGAGAATATCTGGACTCTTCTGGAAGGAACAGAACACCTTCTGCTTGATAATCGAGCTTTCCTATTTTTCTTCGTGAACCTTCTCTCTTGCTTTCCAGCTCTTTTTGCTTCTTCGTAAATTTGATATCTGCGTGACGGAGGAATATGAGGCCAAGAACAGGGGTTGAATATTCAGCAGAACTCAATTTTGAGTTTGCTCTCAAATTATTTGCAATATCCCAAAGTCTTTTTTCGGTGTCGCCGTTAGTCATTTTCCTTCCTCTTACTTTGCTATTTTTATAAGTTTCTCCACAATCCAAACCATAGCTTCCGTATCCCTTTCGCAATATTTCAAAAGGTCTTCTCTGGTTTTTTTCTTCGCTTCAGCAGTCATCTTGCCGAAAGTCATATCTAAGTACGCAATAGAAGCACAATCACCATCCTTAATATTTAAATCTTCATAGCCATCACCCACCAAAGCAGGAAGTACCTTCTTGATAGAAGCAGAGCCTTTCTGCTTTGGATTGTAGTACAAGAAATCCTTAAAGGGTTTATGCAGATCAACAATCCTTCCTAAGAGAGAATCAACCCATGCTGAATATTCTGGAAAATCTTTTACTAATTCTTTCAATACTGAACCTTCAAAACCTTCAAAGTACACTAATACGCTTCCAGACGAAGGCAAATATTCTTTCAAAGCAGCCAAAAATTTAGGCCTAGGATCATCTTTGCCATCATGCAGATATTCAAAATGCTTCTTTTTACCTTTCTCAATTACGTGCAGAGAAAACTGAAACGGCATCCTCTGATATGCTCTTGTACCAGTAAACTCAGGAACGGCAAAAGAGCAGGTTTCAAAATCCAGATGGCAAGCTGGTTCTTGAATCCCTTTCAAGAACTTTGTAATCTTCGCCTTTTCAATATGCGTTTCACCGCTCTTCTCGCATTTCAGTTGAATCACTTGTTGTTCATTATTCAACACATCATCAGGAACATCTTTCAAAGCATGAATCCCTTGCTCAAATAATTTCATGTTCTTTCTACTGTTGTATAAATGAAAAATATGATTTTCTGGCAGAAATCCCCAACATTCTTCTTTTACTTGGCATTTCTTAGGAATGGTGCAGTAATTCTTCTCTGCGCTATTTGGGAAAGTAGGAGAATTAACAATGTTCCACAGAAATTCAATATTCTTGGGAATTTCTAACTGTAACTCTTCCATCTCTTCAGTCAAATCTTCCTTTACAAATAATTTCTGAACATCAATCTCTGCTCCTCTTACATATTGGTTATTCAGAAGCAGCAGGAAACATTTTCTGATCTTCAAGCCAGCCTTTCTGTACACATATAATTGAAATGATAAATCCCAGCTTTTCTTTTTATCAACTTTAGTACTACTCTTGACTTCAATAACATCCCATTCATCTTTTCCAACTGGTACTAGAATATCTGCTCTTCCATAGAGATTATCTACTTGCAGAGCAGCTTCAAACAACACCTTTCTTTTTGGCAGTAGTTCTTTGGTTTTCTTTAGATTAAGAGCAATATTTTCTGCATCAATATCAATTCCATCAGGATAGAGCTTCTTGGCTAATTCGCCGACTTTATGCCCTTGCTCAAACCTCTTTAATACTCCTGGAGAATGAGGCGGAATGTTCTCCTTATCATGATACTTCATCCACAGATGGCCGGGACATTCCATGCCAGTAGTGTAATCAGATTTGGAGAGCGGCTTTAAAGATTTTTTTATCACTACTTGCGATACTTGAGATGATTTCATGCTTTTGCCTCATTTCCATTAACTTCAACAGTTATTTTTTGTTTTTTGCGTATCATACCAAGCAAAGGTTCAAATTCAGTGAATGTTCTTTTAATTTCTTGCAAAAGCTCTTCTCTATCTTGAAGAATAGAATCCCCACGAGGTATTTCTCTAGTCAAACGAATTCCTGGCAAAGCTGGACGTTCCATCTTCTGCATTAACTCTCTGATATAAAGAATATCTCTGGGAGACGTTATTTGATCTGTACGAATTGAGAATACTTTTTTCCATGTCTCGTTACCTGGCATTATCTGTGCTCCATATCGTGGGACTCTTTCAAAAACATCAAAGGTTGATTTGTGCTGCTCTTTTCTCTTTTTTTCTGTAGAAATCAATTGTTTAAAAAATGCTAATATCTTAGATGAATCTTCAAGATTATTGTAAAATACTCCCATTGGAGTATTCTTATTATCTATGGCTCCATTTCTTAACACTGCATTAATAGTAAAAGAATCTCTACCCACTTGTAATGTAAAGTTGCACTGCTGGAAGCTTTGTCCTTCCGGTAGATTATTCTGCTGAATAGCAACCCACGCCGTTGTTTCTTTAGTTATGATTTTAGGCATATTTCCCACAATCACATTACCGTAGGTACTAAGTTCATTCTTAATGGATTGTGCCAATGATTCCATTTTCTTCTTTAATATAGGAAGATAGTGCTTATTATATTCAATAAAAAATTCAAAATCTTCTTCCCTGAATCCATTAAAATCTGTCAAAGTTACCACCTCAAGATATTCTAAAAAATGTTGTAGAAGAATGGAGACGTGCTGATATTTCTTATCACGTTTTATTTGTTGATATGCCAAATTTAATATTTTGTGGACATTACCCCATGTCGTAAAACGAATACGTTCATCTTTTAATGTTTGCAACTTAGCTTCATCGTAAGGATGGTTTGTAATAACCAGTAAACAATCGTGAGGACTTAGAAAATGTAGATGTCTGGAAACTTGATCTAAATCTAAAACAGCTTGGACTTTTGATTCGATAAATACTTTTTTTCCAGCAAGGTTGATGAGTGCATCTGGCCTGCTTCCATTTCCTTGAACTTGAAGCCGAAATGAGATAACTAAAGAAGTTGGAATTTGCAGAGACTTAAGCAATGCGTTGAGTAATTCTGGAAATTCTACTGAATTACAATACTCTAATAAGTTTATCAGGCTCTTTGTGGTGTTATCTTCTACTTGAATATCATGAGCTAGCTCTCCAGAGCTAGGCCCACGATAATAATAAAATAAATTTTGGTGCGGGTCTCTCATATTTCTGTTTCTTTACAACCTCGCAATCTTTCCCGCATCCGTTAACTTCAAATCCTCTACCAAACCCATCTCTTCTAATTCCTTAATGCTCCGATATAACATCGCTCTGGAAACATCAATCTTCTCCGACAACCCCATTAACGAACTAAACTTTCCATCTTCCAGATACTCCAGAACCTTTTTCTGCGATTCAGTGAGCTTAAACTGTAAGATAGGTAAATACACCGGCATAGCTTCATTCTCTTGAGGATAATAGAGAATCTTCTTAACCCTAGAAGAGCGCGTATAAGCGCCAAATAACAATCCGATAGCTTTGGTCTTACGGCCAGAAGTGACATTCACATAAATCTCATCATCTTTTGGCTGCATATCAATGATCTCCACTGCTCTGCGCGCTATATCTACAATATCATAAACCTCAGTTTTGACAACCTTGACATCAACCACTCTGCCTAGAGAATTTTTAATCAAATCTATGCTCTTCTCCTGCTCTTTGCTCGGCTCTTTATCTACTAAGAGAATCATCCTGTCCGGGCCTAGCTTGTTAGCAGCTATCAGCACAGGATCAGGACCGTACACGGTTGCGATTAATACTTTTGCCATAGTATTTAGTTATGAAGCCTATTTATAAATCTTTCTCATAATTAGGTGAGATGTCTACTAAAAGTGAGAAAAACTTAAATAAGAGTAGACTTGCTGAGCAGCCATGGGAGAATTTTGTGAAATTTGCAGTAAATTAGTACCGCGAGGATGGGATGGAGATTTTACTTGGACTAGAGAAGATGAGATAATATATTTTTGTAGTGTTGAATGTAAGGAGAAATGGAACGAGAAGGAAAATGAATGGCAAGAAAAAGAATGTAGGGCTGGGCGTTAAATGTATAAAATTTAACTGACCTGCAAAGCCACTTCAATCTCTTGCTTAATTTTTGGATCTAAGCAATTCAGAAAGGAATCCTGCTCATTTTGAGGAATGTTCTCATATAATTCATACAGCCGTATCAGATTTTTGAAATCGGTTTGAATAGGGTTTACTTCCATACTCTTCACATCAATAAACCCTTTTTGCCTCAATAGCAGGGCACATTTTTTGATTAACCTTTCTGGTAGGCCTAATTTTTGGCTCATCTCGCTAACCGTTAAAGGCATTTCTTCTTTGTATAAAGTACGCACTATCTGTTTTTCTACTCCGTATATCCCTCTTATCTTCATCATATCTACCACCTCAGTTTTTGAATAACTAAGTGAGAAATCTTTATAAAAATTATCCTTCCTTTTCTTGAAATGAAACTATCTACTTATTTAGGTCTTGGATTTATCGCAGTTGTTCTTCTCATGCAAAGATGGGATTATTCAGCTTTAGGGTTATTTATTTTAGGAATCAGCTTCTGTATTCCTGAGATTGTTGGCGTTGTCTGGCAGAAATTCAAAAGATAAGTTTTTATAGCTTCCAAGCTTTATTCTTTTATGGCAATCAAAGTATATCTCTTCGATTTCGATGATACAATTATCAGCACTAAAATATATGCAGAGTTATACCAACCGCTTCTAAAAATGATTAAATCAAAGTTAAAGCTGACAGATGCCCAATTAAACCAAAAAGCTGAGAGTTTAGGCTTAACCAAAAACAAGTTTGGGAGATGGGATACAGGCGATTTATGCCGAGAGTTAAATCTTCTGGAAGAATACTACCAAGTTCTGGAAAAACAAATCAAAGTCATGCCCGTCCTTCACGATACCGTTATCAACGTTTTCAAGAAAATCAAAGCTAAGAAAAGAAAAATAGCTGTTGTTTCCAATTCCATGCACAGAACAGTAAACGCCTACTTACATAAATATGATTTAGAAAAATACCTAGACTTTACCTTTACTAGAGATGATGCCCAGTGTAAAAAGAGTGACGATACTTACTGGAAAACACTTATCAAAAAACACAAGCTCAATCCTCAGGAATGTTTAGTAATCGGAGATGATCCAGAACAAGACGGAGCAATTCCAGAAAAATTTGGATTTAATACTCTTATCATCAAAGACCCAAAAGATTTAGAGAAAGTGGCTCAGTAAACTTTACTGTAAATAAACATCTTCTCACCAACTCTGTATCTATCTTCAAGAGTAGCTTCTTGTGTAAATCCGTATTCCTTGAACATTTTGATATAACGAGGCTCTGTTTCTGCAAGATTAAGCTGAATTTTCATCTTTTTACTTTTTGTCAGAAGCCGAGCTTCAATATCAGCAATAATACGCTGTTCTGCTGCGCTATCAAGACCTTCAATCAGAGCAAAATGCTTTAATTTCCAAATTTTGTATTCATCAGCAATATTCTTGTCTTTTCTTTCTAATACAGTTCCACCGACAACTCTACCCTCAAGTATAGCAATAAATAATTCATGTTCCTTCTGGATTTCAAACAAATAGGTTAGAACTTCATCTGCCGGCTTTTGAAAGATATTATGCGGATTAAACTCTTTCCGATAGATGTTGATTAATTCTAAGAGAAGAGGCCTAATAGAGCTATCATTACTAATGTTCTGAAGAACTCCACCATTCAGGATGACCGAAGCAGAAGAAGTATTTGCCTCAAAATTAGTATTGTATGCTGAGCTTATCTGATTAACTCTTTTCGTTACTTGAGCAATCCAGCTTTTACTAAGGCGATATTGTTTATTCTCTACCATCAAGCAACCATTATCAATAAGCTGTTTCAAAGCCTTATGGACAGCTTGATAGCTTACAACTACGCCTAAATCACTCTTTATTGCCTTGTAAAGATCATTTGCTGATTGAGGCCATTCAGTAGAGAGAAGGTTCACAATTTTGTCCTTTAACGATTCCTGCTTATGAAGAGTAGCCACTTCCATAACCTATATTTTCTAGACAATAAGTTTTAAACCTTTTGGTTGAAAAATGGTTCAACCGCAGGTTAATATACACCCGCCACCGTATAGTTATTTAGAAGAGGTGGTAGCCGTAGAGGCTCCCTTGCGAAAAAACAACCGTGTCCACTTCAGACTCGATAATGATGAATATGATAGGGTTAAGCGAAATTCAAAAGAAAAAGGATATTTGAAAGTTTCTGATTACTTTCGTTCTCTGGCACTAGAACATGACAAGTTTATGCAAGAAAAGCTATTTCTAATTGATAATAATGTTAAAAAAATTCTGGAGTTATTGGAAAAGAGTAATCCTGCATTTTCTAAAGGCTTATCCCGTAAATCAAAAGTCAATCAGCTAAAAATTTAAATACTTCTTGTTCTTTCCTAATTGTTAGGCTAATTACCTGAGATTCCAAAGCATCAGGAACTCGGAATAGGCAGCTCCTGCACGGCCAGGGCACGTTTTATATTCCAGTAAAATTTCTATAAGATTCTCTCTTCATAGAAGGTTGTCAATTTATATCTTCTCATAGCAGATAAAATGGAGTTTCATTCTTATTAAGAAAAGTTCTAAGCGATTCCAGGATGTCTTTATCCTCCTGTAGGATAGAAGTGCGGATTCTTTTCTGGAAGTGGTTTTCTGTTTTGCTGTTGAGGCCGAATTCTTTTTTGATCTTGTACATGAATGAATCTTGGTCAGAACTGCATTCGCCGTAACAGAACATATTTATGTTAGGAAGAAGGCCTTCTTTTAAAAATTTCAGAGCGCGATCATTATCGCTGCTATAATTCTCTCCGTCAGAATAGTAGAAGCAGTAGATGTTCCAATCTTCAAGTGGATATTCTGTTTTGATCAGTTCCACGCATCTCTCAAAAGCGGAAGAAGCGTAGGTGCTTCCGGCTAGAGTAGTGCCGTAAAAAACCGGGCCTTCGACCAGATAGGCCTGATCGGTGTGCACGATAAATTTTTCTTCCAGATGATGATAATATCGCCCGATAATTCTCTGCAGCCAGGAATTAGTCAGCCGACAAAGGCGGCGTTTTTCTTGATCCATGGAACCGGAAACATCAAGCATGTAAACAAGTAAAGCGCTGGATTGCTGATCCGGCTCATCAGTAGCGGCACGATAACGAAAATCACGCTTGACGGGAACAACCGCATCTCCCGGCCGATAGCTGCCGGAAGCAGCCATACGTTTCAAGGCTTCTTTATACGTTCTTTTGAAATTACGCTGCACTCCCTGTTCGGCAATCGAGTTGTAGTTCGGCTTTTGGGTATGGATGGCATGATTGCCTTTCGGCTCAAGAAATGGCAGTTTTAATTCTTCCATCACTATCTCTTCCAACTCGCTCACGGAGATTTCTACATCCATTATGTCTGTATTCCTCAGGCTTCGATCTCCTGATGCTCCGGAGCCGGGACGATTAGGGTTACCTGATTGATAAGGATCGATAGCATCGCCGATTTCGCCGTCGCCCTGGCCGATCCCGCCAATATTGATGCCGTACTTGAAGCGTGGAATTTTTATCACCGGGACAGGAATGCGGATATTTTCATTTCTTCCTGCGGTAATGAATTCGTCTCGGGAAATGTATCTTTTGAGATGTTCTTTGTTTTTGATGTAGCCTTTGATGAGACGTTTAAAACGGGCAGCATCCTGGGCAATATTACCTAAGGCCATCCTGCTGAGAAAGAAAAAGAAGAATATAAACATTTAGCATTTAGGGTAAAATTGAATAGGATAGGGCGGTGACTTTCTCAATGATTTTCATAATTACATTTATAAATTTTCTAGGTTCTTATCATTTATGGTTTCTTTTACCTACGTTGATACTCATAAAGGCCTGATGGAAGCGGCTGAAGAATGGAAGCAGTCGCCAGAACTGGCGGTAGATCTAGAATGTGAAAATAATCTCCATCATTACGGGGCTTATATATCTTTGATTCAGATCTCCACCAAGCACCAGAACTGGATCGTTGATGTCTTGGAGTTAGAAGACATAAAACCATTGCTGGACGTTTTTGAAGATGTAAAAGTGCAGAAGATATTTCATGATGTCAGTTTTGATTTTCGTATCCTGGAAGATGAGTTTCATTGTCATCCCCGCAATGTGTTTGATACTCAGATTGCGGCCTTATTTTTAGGAAAAGAA
>Ga0209542_10010108_pt1 | contig 17124 bp, 16 predicted proteins | sample RifCSPhighO2_01_FD_184028 | JGI IMG/M metagenome (GOLD analysis project Ga0209542, IMG submission 184028) | Soil microbial communities from Rifle, Colorado - Rifle CSP2_plank highO2_0.1 (SPAdes) (version 2) | ecosystem: Environmental > Terrestrial > Deep subsurface > Rock core/Sediment ...
GTCATTTTTTTCATGGTGTACTGGTTTTATAAATCTGGGATGGTCGCGTTGAATGCATTACGATCCTACCTGAAACTGTCCGCCCATACGCGCGTTGACTGGCGCACGCTGGCAATGGAGACTCGCAGCGCAAAAAATATACGGCACCTCATTATCATCCCTGAATACAAAGAGCCGATCCACGTATTGCGGAAAACCATGGAAAATCTCCGGAAGCAGACGTTTCCGCTAAAAAACCTTATCATTTGTCTCGCGACCGAATCACGCGATACGGAAAGCCAGCAGACTGCAAGAAATCTTCAGAAGGAATTTAATAATGTATTTGGTGATTTTTGGGTTACGACGCATCGTTTGGCGCCGGGAGAAGTAGCAGGAAAATCATCCAATATGGCACACGCGGCCCGTGTGTGTGTCAAGAAATTCCGGCGTCTCGGCTATGATATCGGTGATATTACGGTCACTTCCTGCGATGCCGACGCGCTTCTTCATCCGTCTTATTATTCCTACCTTACCTACCAGTTCTTGCGGGATGGAAAACGGGAATATCATTTTTATCAGGCAGGAATTCTCTTTTATTCCAATATTTGGGAACTGCCGATCCCGGGGCGGGTAGTAAATACGATCAGCAGTATATTTAACTTATCCCTTCTGTCACAAAACTCCCGACTTATCAATTTTTCAACCTATTCATTATCCTTGAAAACGGCACACGAGGTCGGCTATTGGGGTGTCGATGTCATTCCTGAAGATTATCACCTATTTTTCAAAACGTATTTTAAGAAGGGAGAAAACGTTTGGGTTGTTCCTATCTTCTTGCCGATACTCGTGCAGGCGGCACAGTCGACCAATTTCTGGAAAACGCTGGTCAATCAATATGAACAGCATAAACGCTGGGCGTGGGGCGTCTCTGACGTTCCGGAAGTCGTCCGGTCGTATGTATTAAACCAGAATATCCCGGTGGGGGATAAAACCATCCGCCTTTTCCATCTTCTGGAATCGCATATCGTCTGGCCGACCAATTGGTTCATACTGACGCTTGGCGCAATCATTCCGCCTTTGATTAACCGCAATTTCAGCAGGACACTTCTCGGATTGCATTTATCACAGATATCGTCGCTCATCCTGACCTTGTGCATCGTTTTTCTGCTCATCATCATTATTCTTGATGCGCGTATAAAGCCGGCACGTCCGCATGATTATGCGCGGTGGAAAATTCCCATACTTTATTTACAGTGGATCACGCTGCCGGTGGTTTCGTTCTTCTTGTCAGCGCTGCCCGGTCTTGACGCGCATACGCGTCTTATGCTCGGAAAACGACTGGAGTATCGTGTCACGGAGAAGGTTTGATTACAAATTCTCAATGCAGAATGAGAAGTTAGAAATTTGACATTAGAACGTAGAAGTGGAAAATCGATAATGAATGTCTTGAAATTGGAATGATTGATTCCTCTTTCGGCTCATCGAGCTTCAAACTTCTTTATCGACTTTCTAACTTCCAACTTCGAATTTCTAAACCGGGATTAATGTAGGATTTTGAGAAAGGCTGCTATGGTTAATTGGCTGGTAACTCATACACCACTGTTTTATCTGACCCAATCTCTCTGGCGGGATGAGGCATTTTCGGTGCTTATCGCAGAGTACGGCATTACTGATATTGTCCGCCTGACCGCTGCTGACTATTCGCCGCCGCTCTACTATTTCTTACTCCATTACTGGATGATGATAGCCGGAAATGGAGAAATTGCGGTGAGGGTACTGTCCTTTCTGTTTTTTATTGCATTGCTCGTTATTATCTATGTATTTGCACGCGATGTACTAAAGTTACGGCGGAATGACCGGATAGCAGTAACTGTTCTGATGGCAGTAAATCCAATGCTTCTCTATTACGCTTTTGAAGCTCGGGCGTATATGCTCGCCGTGCTGCTCGTATCTACAGCGATGTATGCGTTTATGCAAAAGCGGTGGTGGCTCTTTCGGATTACGTCATTGGTTGCTCTGTATACGCATCCCTATACCGTTTTTGTCCTGTTCGCGCCGGTGATTTACAGCGTGTTGCAGAAAGATTTCAAGTTGTTAAAACAAGTCGTGCGTTCCTCACTGATTATCATGGCAGGTTATCTGCCATGGCTGTTTGTCATAGTAAAACAAATATTGGAGAGCGGAAGCATGTGGTTTTATCCGGTAGACCGTAACCTGGCAGAGGCAGTTGCAGGAAATCTATACCTTGGGTTTGAAGGTAATCCTCCCTGGTTTTGGCTATTGAGCAAGTACATTACGTTGGTGATTTTCGCGTTGATAACACTGGGATTACTGAACAGTTCATCGAGAAATAAAAAATGGTTTCTCTTTGTTTGGTTTTTATTCCCGATCGCCCTAACGGTCGGTATTTCGTTTATCAAGCCGATCTTTGTCGCGCGGTACGTTCTGTACTCTACGGTCGCGCTGGTTTTATTGGTCGGCTTAGGTATTATGGCTATTAAAAATTCAACTGTAAAATGGGGTGTATTTTGTATGGTGCTCACGGCGACCGTTTGGTTCAATAGTTGGTACGCACCGTATCATGCAAAGGTTGATTTTAGGCGAACACTTTCCGGGATCGAAACGCAGTTTCAAAAAGGCGATATAATACAAGCAGCGTCAGCCCTTGCTTATTTTGAAACGGTGTATTATGCACCGGATCGCGGTGCCGTATATTTGCAACGCTCCGACCAATCACCATTGCCGCGGTACGTCGGCAGCGTCTTGATCCCCCGCGAACGGTGGCTGGCGGAACCTTCTGCCGGGGTCAACATGTTCACGGTATTTGAGGATGGTTCGTATACGAAGCAATAATGAAACATACTTCACCAGACGACTCCCGATTTAGATCGTTTATGAGCGACAGCACTGTACGTTATGCCCTGATGGGTGTATTTATCATTTTGGCCGTTGAGGGGGGAACGTATAGCTTTGTTCGGGAATCATTGCCTCCTCAAGTTCCGCTTTTTTATTCACTGCCTTGGGGTGCAGAACGACTGGCTCCGCCGGAATTTTTGCTCGTCCTGCCGGCGAGTACGATGGCTATCACCGTGGTAAACGGCATTCTCGCTCTATGGTGGTATTTTTCCGAGAAGCTCGTCAGCAGGCTGCTTGTTCTGGCCAGTTTCATCGTAGGACTTTTGGGGCTGTATACGTTTATAAGAATCGTTCTGTTGATGTCGTGAATATAATCTTTCTTTGTTGATTTACCCGATATACCACTCTGCCCGCCAGCTGGCGGACTCTGTTGGGTATACCATTTGCATTTTGAAAGAAGAGGAGTATACATGATCAGTTTTTTTATCGCGTTTCTCTGCTGTTTTATTTTGACACCGTTAGTAATTAGGTTTGCCCGTTATTTCGGTCTGGTTGATGATCCGAAAAAACGTCTCCATCCGGCAACGACTCATGCCGGAGTTGTTCCGCGTGCCGGGGGGATCGGCATATACCTGTCGTTGTTGATCACTACTGTCTTTTTTGTGGAATTTACTCCGATGATGATAGCTCTTTTTATTGCAGCGGGCATCGCGGTCGCGGTGGGTATTTGGGACGATTACCGTGATATGTCCCCTTACTTGCGTTTCGGAACCAACATTCTCGTCGCCGTTGTCATCTTATTTGCCGGCGTGCGCATACCGTTCATTACGAATCCGCTCGGCGGAATACTTCATTTCGATACGTGGTGTTCATTCGGTGTCGGAGGATTAGTTGTTCCGTTTTGTCTCGTTTCGGCAGGGGTAACGGTTGTATGGATCGTCTGGATGATGAATGCGGTTGGGTGGTCTGCCGGTGTTGACGGGCAACTTCCGGGCTTTGTTATGATTGCGGGCATCATCATTGCGCTTCTTGCACAACGATTTGTCGAAGCGGATCCTTCACAAAGCACGGTCATAACGCTTTCTCTTATTACGGCGGGCGTATATGCAGGGTTTCTGCCCTGGAATCTGTATCCGCAAAAAATCATGCCGGGATATAGCGGCAAAAGCCTTGCGGGTTTCATGCTCGCCGTACTTGCCATTATGTCAAGCACAAAAGTAGGCGCGGCGCTCCTCGTTCTCGGCGTGCCGATGATCGATGCCGGCTATACGGTTATTCGCCGCATTATTATGGGCGTTTCTCCGTTTCGGGCAGATCGGGGACATCTTCACCATCTGCTTCTCGATATGGGGTGGGGACGCCGGCGAATTGCCTTTTTTTATTGGGCGGTGACCGCATTTCTCGGTTTCATCGCCTTGCAGCTTGATAGTCAGGGGAAAGTATTCGCTTTTCTGGTTATGGGGATAGTGGTTGGCGGACTGCTCGTTGCGATCCAGTTATTTAACTTTTTCCGCATACTGACTCGAAATCCATCCTGATTCTCCATCGGCATACTCGATTTTATACCATTCGCCGTCTTCTTCGAGAAAAGGAAATTCTTTTCCGGGATCCACCTTTGCTACTTCCGTTCCGGCAGTAGACGGTTCACTCCTTACACGCAGCCAACCGGTTGGCGTATCAAGAATGGTTACTTTTTTGGTTTCGGTTTCCGTTTTTGCCGCATCTCCTGCTTGATCAGTTCCCGGTTGCCCGCCATCAATGACGGCAAGTTGCGCCGAAACTGCCACTTTGTAACCCGAAACTACGTTGATCGGTATCACTTGTTCGGCAGTGCCGGGTGAAAGGAGTTTTATCTCATGCGCACCGGGAGTAATGTCTTGAAAGGAAAGCGGCGTAGTGCCTTTGCGCTCTCCGTCAAAAAAAAGCTCAACACCGTCTGTACTGGCAAATACCGAGACTTCGGTTTCGTTTCGCTTGATTTTCTCGAGGGAAACGACGTACCAGGTGGAAGCAAGATCCGTATTGCTCAAACTCGCGCTGACAAATGTCTGGACGCCGGCACTGATGGCAGCCTGCCGTTGCCATGAGGCAGTTGTTGTCGCATCTTCCGGCAGAAGCTTCACTTCGTACTCTCCCGGAGAGAAGAGTTCGGTGTAGGGAGTTTCACCTTTTTTCTCACCGTTTATAAATACGGTCGTCTTGGGACTTGATTCAATATGAAGCTCACCTTCACTATTGCTGAATTGCGGGAGAAAGTTTCGGCCAAAGTATAAGCCTGCCCCGATAAGTAGTAATCCGATGACCGCTGCGATGATTTTTTTCATATTAATTTCTTAGGAAGAATTCAGCCTTTATAACCCCTTCGCCCCGACGTAACGTCGGGACTACGAAGGCATACCATTCCGAATTTTAAAAGCAGAGTGGTATATTTTTTATTATTCCTCCGATTTCCTTATTAAGGAATGGAGTATAGCATATCATAATTGTAAAGTACTTTGACCCCTTGACAGCTTGGCAGTCACTATGTTAGACTGCTAATCGTAATGAACGGTTCGCCCTCCTTGTCAGAGTCCGCCGTTCTTCAGAAAGTAACAGCATATGAAAGGAGGTGAGAATACGCATGAAAATTATCCGAAGAGACCCTACATGGTTTTCGCCTTTTGTAACGCGTTGGCCGTCGGTTTTTGACGATGAAGACTGGCATGATACCAGCTCAAATCTTACGATGTATGAAACCGACGACTCGTTAGTCATACAGGCAAATGTCGCCGGGGTGCCGGCTGAAAAAGTAGACGTTGCCATAGAGGGCGGTATCATCACCATAAAGGCAGACTACGAAGAAAACGAAGAAGAAAAAGAAAAAAGAAAAGTAGTCTATCGTGAAGCGCGGAAGGCACAATACCTCTACACGGCAAATGTACCATGCCCCATCTTAGCGGATAAGGCGACGGCAGAAGTAAAAGACGGAGTTTTAACATTAACCATAGCGAAAGCAGAAGAAGCCAAGCCGAAAAGGATTAAAGTGACGGCTGAAAAGAGATAGAGATAAGGAGCGGTCCTAATTTACGAATACATCCGAGTGATCCCAATCAGGCATTCGGAGTATTCGGATGGAATTCGGATTTTTAGGATCGCATACTATTTATGAATTTAACTGATCGACAGATACAACTATTACGGGCGATCATCGAAGAGTATATTGAAACCGCCCAGCCGGTAGGGAGCGAGACGGTGGAGCGGAAACACGGCCTTGCCGTATCGCCGGCAACGATCCGCAACGAAATGGTTGCATTGACCAAAGAAGGATATTTAAAAAAACCGCATGCGAGCGCCGGGCGCATACCCACACCAATGGCGCTGAAATATTATGTCCATCATCTGCTCGAAACGGAAAATTTGCCGGTATCCGAGGAGGTTTCGGTAAAGCAGCAGATATGGGACGTTCGCCATAAGAAACAGCAGTTATTGAGGGAAGCGACGCGCGCTCTTGCCCAAAAGTCAAATATGTTGTCTCTTGTTGTAACCGATCAAGGTGAGCTATACTATGCCGGTGCGGCAAATATTCTCGATTTTCCAGAATTTTACGATATAGACCTGACAAGAAATTTACTCTTGCTGCTTGATAAGATTTCATTCTGGCAAAATATATTCCGCCAGCCCGTCGGGGAAGACCCTTTTTATCTTATCGTCGGTGAAGATTTTGGCGGTGAGGCGATGTTTACCACTTGCGGTATGCTGTATGCAAAATTTCGTGTACAGGACGAAACCGGAATGATCGGCGTCATCGGCCCATGCCGTTTGCGCTATCGCCGTCTGATACCGATGATACGGTATTTTGGTGAATTACTCACCGAGATCGGGCGATAATTCAATAACTCAAAAGGGAAATTACCAATGGATAAAAGCGCAAAAAAAACATCCGGCCACGATGAGCAGCAAGCAGTTGAAAATGAAAATCTGAAGGTTGACGATAAAGCTCAAGCCGCCGAACAGCAAAAAGAGGAAGAGAAAGAGACAATTGATTATAAAGATAAGTATCTGCGCGCGCTCGCCGATTATCAGAATTTAGTAAAACGGGTTGAAAAAGAGCGGCAGGATTTTGTACACTATGCAAATGAGCAATTGATCAGCAAACTGTTGGTCGTGCTTGATGATTTAACCAGAGCGCACGAGACAACTAAAGACCACGGCATTGAGTTGATTTACAAAAACTTCGTCCATTTGCTCAAAGACGAAGGTATTGAGATAATCAGAATTAAACCGGACGACACGTTTGACCCTGCTCATATGGAGTGTATCGATGCAGAAGAAGGCGGCACGAGGCTTGTTGAACTGCGGCCTGGATACCGGTTGAAGGGAAAATTGTTAAGACCGACGAGAGTAAAGGTAATAAAATAAATTCAAAATTCTAAATCCTAAGTTCCAAATAAATCCTAAGCACTAAATTACAAATGTTTAGAATTTGAAATTTAGAATTTATTTGGGATTTCGAATTTAGTATTTAGTATTTGACAAGTTATGGCAAAAATAATCGGCATCGACTTAGGTACAACCAATTCTTGCATGGCGGTGATGGAAGGCGGAAGCCCCAAAGTCATCCCTAACGCCGAAGGAAAAAATACGACTCCTTCGGTCGTTGATCCGATAAAAAACGTCGTCGGCGAAGTTGCCAAACGGCAGATGGTCCTCAATCCAAAGAGCACCATCTTCTCGGCAAAACGGCTGATGGGCAGGCGTTTTAAGGATGAATCGATACAGCGTGATAATAAGTGGCTCCCGTACGAAGTCGCTTCCGGACGCGACGGCATGGCAGTCATTAAAGTGGAAGGCCGTACATTTACGCCGCAAGAAATCGGCGCCAAGGTACTTTCTAAACTAAAGGCGGATGCAGAAAGTTTCCTCGGCGGAAAAATAACGCAGGCAGTCATTACGGTGCCGGCATATTTTGACGATGCCCAGCGACAGGCAACCAAACAGGCCGGCGAGATTGCGGGGCTTGAAGTGCTGCGTATCATAAATGAGCCGACTGCAGCGGCGCTCGCGTACGGTATGGACAAAAAACATGCGCATACGATCGCGGTGTACGATCTCGGCGGCGGAACGTTTGATATTTCGATTCTGGAACTCGGGGAGGGCGTATATGAAGTAAAAGCGACTAACGGCGATACACACCTCGGCGGCGATGATTTTGACCAGAAAATCGTCGACTATATCGCCGATGAATTTAAAAAAGAACACTCGGTAGATCTAAGCAAAGATGCGCAGGCCCTTCAGCGCGTCCGTGACGCCGCGGAAAAGGCAAAAATCGAACTCTCGAGCACTCAAGAGACAGACATAAATCTTCCGTTTATCACGCAAGGATCATCCGGTCCACTGCATCTGACCATGAAGCTGACGCGCGCTAAGCTTGAGCAGCTCGTCGACGACTTAGTGCAAAAAACGCTTAAGCCAGTCGGAGAGGCGTTCAAAGACGCCAAAATCAAAAAATCCGATATCGGTGAAGTTATTCTGGTCGGCGGTATGACGCGTATGCCGAAGATTCAGCAAGTGGTGAAGGAGTTCTTCGGAAAAGAGCCGCATAAAGGTATTAATCCGGACGAAGTCGTCGCCGTCGGAGCAGCGGTACAAGCAGGCGTGCTCGGCGGTGAAGTAAAAGACGTGCTGCTTCTTGATGTGACGCCCCTAACGCTCGGGATTGAAACGCTTGGCGGGGTAACCACGCCGCTTATTGAACGCAACACGACCATCCCTGCGTCAAAATCACAGGTCTTTTCGACGGCTGCGGACAACCAGACGCAGGTGGAAATACATATTCTGCAAGGAGAGCGTCCTATGGCTGCAGATAACAAATCCCTCGGCCGGTTTATCCTCGACGGCATTCCTCCGGCGCCGCGCGGCATACCGCAGGTCGAAGTGTCCTTTGACATTGACGCAAACGGTATTTTAAACGTGAAGGCGAAAGATAAAGCAACAGGAAAAGAGCAATCCATAAGTATTCAAGGTTCTACCGGACTGTCTGAAGACGAAATAGAGCGAATGAAAAAGGAAGCGCAGGAACACGAAGAAGAAGATCGTCAGAAGAAAGAAACAGTCGAGTCGCGCAATATTGCCGATAACATGGTTTTCGAGGCGGAGAAAATGCTTTCGGAACAAAAGGATAAAATCAAAGAAGAAGATAAAAAAGCGCTTGAAGAAAAGGTAAAAACGCTGAAGGATCTGCTGGCTAAAGGAGATACAACAAAGGAGCAACTTGAACAGGCGAACAAAGAATTAATGGAGTCGATGCAGCGCATCGGACAGCAGTTTTACCAGCAGGGCGGCCAACAGGAAACCGGTGAAAAAGAACAAAAGGAAGAAAAAAAAGACCAGAAAAACGGCGAGAAGGTCGATACGGATAAGGCAGAAGAAGGAGAAGTAGTTAACTGATTTACGATTTCAGATGTATGATTTATGATTGAGCGCGATTGTCGCGCTTTTTTTGTAAGAATAGTATTGTTAATTGTTCGATTGATGTTTTGCTTTATATGAAGAAATATGTCTATAAACCATATGAACAAACGTATCCCGAGATGTTTAGACGAGAGAAAAACCGGCTTGATAAACTACTGCCAAATAATTACGTCATTGAACACATTGGAAGTACTGCTGTCCCTGGATTAGGGGGAAAAGGGATAATTGATATATACATAACTGTATCTCAAGACCAATTAAGTCAGGTGAAACAAGAACTGGAGTCTGTTGGATATATCCACATTCCAGAAGTTGGAGAAGGAGAGCGGTTATATTTCAGAATAGATTTGCCGGATAAACTGGAAAAAATACGCAGATACCATGTCCATATTGCAGAGCATGGTAACAAAGATTTCCTTCAAACAGTCGCTTTTCGGAATTATTTACGGGAAAATAAAGATGCCAAAGTTGAATATATTGCAATCAAACAGCAAGCGGTCAAGGAAGCGGCGGGAGATAAAGAAATTTATATGAGAATAAAAAAGCCGTTTATCAGAAAAGTATTAAATAAAACTATTGAAGGTAGGAAGTGACATATGTGTCAATACCGTAACCATGGCAGATAATCAGGATTTATATTCCACATTAGGTTTATCAAAAGGATCTTCTGATCAGGAGATTAAGTCAGCATACCGTAAAAAGGCGCTCCAATGGCATCCGGATAAACATAGCGGAGATAAGAAAAAAGAAGCAGAGGAACAGTTCAAAAAGATAAACCAGGCATACGAAATTTTGCGCGACCCGCAAAAACGGCAGATGTATGACCAATACGGCTCTGCGGCATTTCAGCAGGGAGGCCCGCGTGCGGGCGGTGATCCGTTCGGAGGATTTTCAGGCAGGCAAGGACCTTTTACCTATACGTATACGTCGGGCAATGTCAATTTCGACGACTTATTCGGCGGGTCAGACCCGTTTGATATATTTGAACAGTTTTTCGGCGGCGCATCACCTGACGGCCGTGTCCGGCATCGTAAACCGGTCTATTCAGTAACGCTTGATTTTATGGATGCGGTGCATGGTGCGGAAAAGGAAGTATCCGTTGAAGGAAAAAAACGCAAGATTAAAATCCCTGCCGGCGTGGATGACAATATGCGTATCCGTTTCAATGACTTTGACCTGCTTGTTCAAGTTCGCCCTGACGACAAGTTTAAGAGGCAAGGGCAGGATATCATCGTTGACCAGCCCGTTTCATTTCCAACGGTTGCGCTCGGCGGTACGGTAACAGTGCCGACCATCGACGGTAATTTCAGCCTGAAAATACGGGCGGGTACACAGCCGGGTACACTCGTCCGGCTGCGCGGACAGGGTATTCCCTATCCCCGTACCAACTCCCGCGGCGACCAGTATGTGCGGATAAATGTCGAAGTACCGCAGAATCTTTCCCGCCGCCAGCGTGAACTGCTGGAGGAATTGGAACGAACTCAATAAACATGAAAAGAAAAAGAATTCACGAAACAGGGAAACTTATTCTTGGCTGCGAAACTTATATTGTGCACAGAAATTCTGTGTTAATGCATAAACGCGATGAAAATAAAAAGATCTTTCCCGGATATTGGATTGGACCGGGCGGGCATGTTGATGAAGGGGAAGATGTTATGAGTACCGCCATCCGGGAAGTTGTGGAAGAAACAGGTGTACTGCTTGGAGAAAAAGATATAGAACTAAAAGTTATTGCCTTTCATCATCATGTAGATCGCGGAGAAACATGGATTGAATATTTATTCCGAGCAACTATTCAATCTGATCAAGCGGTACAAAATACTATAGAAGGTGAATCAAAATGGATACCGATCGAAGAACTACAGAAACTACAGAACATTTTTCCTCCGTCCAAATATTATTTAAACCACATTGTAAAAAATATGCCTGGTATTCTATACAATTCAAGTGAATGGAACAATGCAGAATTGGTAAAAATCAACAGTGAACATTTTGATAAGATAGGTTAAAGATTTTCTATAATGAATCCTATCCGCTTTATACATATTTCCGATACGCATTTTGGACCGGAGAAAGATTACGAACTGTACGGAGTAAAGACCTATCCGTATGCCGTAAAAATAGTCGAGGCGATAAATGATCTCCCCTTCACGCCCGATTTTATTATCCACACGGGTGATATCACGCAAACCCATCTAGAACCGAAAGCATATCAATTGGCAGCATCGGTATTCGCATCGTTGAAAGCGCCTGTATATTACGTCACCGGCAATCACGACACGTCAGAAAACATTCTTCGCTATCTGCCGATGGGCAAAAGAGAACTCTTGACCGAATCAAAAACCATTAACTCTTATCGCCTTGATATACAAGGAGTACGGTTTCTTACGCTAGACGCGCGAGGTCCTGATGAAATCGATCCGCACGGTGTATTATCCGATGAGCAATTACGTATTCTTACTGAAGAGGTATCTCGGGGAAAGCAACCTTTAATTATTTTTATCCACTTTCCCGCGTTGCCGCTTGATTCGATATGGTTGGACCGCGACATGCTTCTGTTCAACGGCGATGATTTCCATGCGTTATTAACGAGGGCGAAAGACCGTCTCTGCGGCGTATTCTTTGGCCACGTACACCGCGGTATGCAGGTATATCGTGACGGTATTCTGTATTCCAGCGCCGGAAGTTCGTTCTGCCAGTTTTATTCATATCCATTTCAGGAAAAACCGTTTGATTCAGATCTTCCGCATCAGACCGGGACAGGATTTTTTAATATTGTTACCGTGACGTCTGAACAAACGACGGTAAAGGAGATGTGGATTCGTTGACAGATCCTAATTTTCTATGGTACAATAGATTCGTTATCAGTTTACGACACAGGGATGAGGTGGGTACGTCCCACCTTTTTTGTTATAACACATGATGAGCACGTGATTATTACATGATGAGCACGTGATACGTATATGCCGGCAATTGTCAGAACCGAATTCGCTCTTGCACTCAACCAGGTAGCCGCTGAACGCGGGATAGATATCGGCGTGGTAATAGAAACGATTAAAAGTGCCATTCTTGCCGCATATCATAAGGATTATGGCGTAGACCGGGAGGAACTTGAGGAGTACGACGTTACCATCGACTCCAAAACAGGCGAAGCTCACATTATTAAAGAAGGAAAAGATATTACGCCGCCCGGATTCGGGCGCATAGCGGCGCAAACAGCAAAGCAAGTCATACTCCAGCGCATCCGGGAAGCAGAGAAAAATGCTATACTGACCGACTACGCCACGCGCGTCGGCACGATTATCAACGGGATGATACTGCGGTTTGACGGTCCAAACATTATTATAGACATCGGCCGGGCTCAAGGAATCATGCCGCCTCCTGAACAAGTGCGCATTGAACAATATCGGGTAAATCAGCGATTATCATTTTACGTTAAGGAAATCCGCGAAGGGCGCCGGGGCAGTGATATAGTATTATCCCGCGCAGACCCGCGGCTTGTTGCCGGGTTATTTAAGCGTGAAGTTCCCGAAGTTTCCAACGGAAGCGTAGAAGTCAAAGCGCTCGCGCGTGAAGCAGGAAGCCGGACAAAAATTGCGGTTAACTCGGTACAATCAGGTGTTGATCCGGTCGGCTCATGCGTTGGCCAAAAAGGAGTACGCGTACAGGCAGTCATTAATGAGCTCGGCCAAAATGAGAAGATAGACGTAATTCAATGGAATGATAATCTGGAACAATTTATCACCGCCGCACTTGCACCGGCGCAAGATTTGCACATTACGATTAACGAAAACGAAAAACAGGCACTGGTACAGGTCCCTGAAGACCAGCTGTCACTCGCCATTGGAAAGAACGGCCAAAATGTCCGTCTCGCTTCCAAACTGACGGGTTATGTGATCGACATCCGCCAAAAAGGTGCAGTAACCGATGGCAGCACGGGTAAAAGAAAACAGAAGGCGTCTCCGTCAGATGAATTTGCCGCCGCGCTGGGCATTTCGTCAAAAATGGCACAAGCGCTTGTCGAGGCGGGTTTTTCCACTGTAGAAGCGGTAAAGAAAGCCACGGATGAGCAGCTGCTTGAGGCAAAAGGAGTTGGAAAAAAGACCGTGGAAGGGATACGTAAACATTGATGTTTGAAGTTGGAAGTTTGAAACTGGTTATTGAAGATTGAAGTTGGACACAGCGTTTATAAAAGATAATCAAATTTCAAAATATCAAACTTCAATTTCAATTTTCTAACTTCAAACTTCTAATTTCAACAACTTGATGTGGTGTTATGCATTAGAAATCCTTATCTATGCAACCTTATGGATACGTCTACCAATCATACTATTATTCCGAAACCTCCCGTTGTTGCCGTGCTTGGACACGTCGATCACGGCAAGACGACGCTTCTCGATTATATCCGTAAGTCACGGATTACCGCCGGGGAACACGGCAGTATTACCCAGCATATCGGTGCATACGAAGTACCGGTGAATGACACTACTATTACGTTTATTGATACGCCGGGACATGAAGCGTTTATGAATCTGCGCACCCGCGGCGCGCGCGTTGCCGATATTGCACTGCTGGTCATTGATGCCGGAGAGTCAATCAAACCACAAACAATCGAGTCCATTAAAATTATTCATGAAGCAAATGTTCCTTTTATTGTGGCTTTGAACAAAATAGATCTTCCCACCGCGCAGCCGAAAAAAGTGATGAGGCAGCTTCTGCAACATGACGTTATGGTGGAAGAGCACGGCGGAAAAATAGCATGTTTACCCATCTCTGCGAAGACGGGTGAAGGCGTCCAGGACTTACTGGAAACTATTCTCCTCGTCACCCAGATGAAAAAAATAATGACGTCAAAAACCGCTCCGCTCCGCGGGGTGATTATCGAGGCGCAGAAGGATAAAAATCGCGGCGTCGTAGCTACGGTCATTGTCCATGAGGGTACACTCCGTACCGGAGATAAAATTATTACCGGCGGCGAAACGGTGAAAGTGCGCGGCATGTTTGACGATCGGGGCGTGCGGGTCGATAAAGCGGAGCCGAGTAAACCGGTTGCGGTGATCGGATGGAAAACATTGCCTTCGGTCGGCGAAGTCGTTTCTCAAGCGGGGACGGAACCCTCTGAAAAAATTGCCGTCCTGGCAGAACAGAAACCCCGTGAACAAAATGAAGAAGCACTGTTACGGATTTTTCTCAAAGCAGATACGCATGGTTCTCTCGAAGCAATCATGGCACAATTACCGCCTGAAGTAACGGTCGATTCCACCGGCATCGGAGATATTAACGAAACCGAAATCGCGTATGCCAAAACTACCGGACAGGTGATTATCGGATTTAATGTCCGGTTTGCTCCGGCGGTGCTGAAGCTCGCGCGCGATGAGAAAGTGCGCGTGCGCGTCTACACCATTATTTATAAGCTTCTCGAAGAAATCGATGATGTTATTGAAACGATGAAAAGCGGTCCACAAAAGACGGTTATCGGCCAGGCGAAAATTTTACAGGAATTCACCTATGACCGTGCCCGTGTTGCCGGATGCCAGGTGACAGAAGGAAGGATGGCCCGCGGGGATAATATTGTCGTTGTAAGACGCGGGGAAGAAATAGGAGAGCCGACAAAAATAACCTCCCTTCGCCAGCAAAAAGAAGAAGTCACCAAGGTGGAAAAAGGGAAACTATGTGGTATACGGATGGCGCGTGCGATTGACTTTCAGATTGGCGATGTGATACAATCCTATACACTCTATGAATTCTAATCCGGCAACGAATGCCAATCCAAACATGGTTTTTCAGCTCCGCAGTCTTTTGCAGAGTGCGCAGTCTATTCTTATAGTTTTGTCGGGACAAGGCGACGAAGATACGGTGGCTGCCGGTCTCGGTTTATACCTCTCCTTACTAAAAATCAGGAAACAGATAACAATTATTGCGCCGGATGACAGCAAAGTCGAGCGGGCGCACCTGGTCGGCATTAATAAAATAGGCAAACAGCTTGCCGGAGGGAGCACGCTTATCGTTTCCATCCCTTATTCTGAAGGTGCGATAGAAAAGGCGAGCTACACGATTGAAAATAACCGGTTAAATCTCGTTATCGAACCCCGCGGCGAGAAACTTAACTTTAGTATCAATGATATCGAGTATAATTATGGAAAAGGAGAATATGACGCTATTTTTACCGTCGGTGTATCCGAGCCGTCTCAGATGGGGGAAGTGTATCAGAAACATCAGAACATATTTTCCCAGAAGCCGATAGTCAATATCGACAGAAATCAGCAAAATACCCAATTCGGCCGCATTAACATCGTGGCAGATGCGCCGATTTCCCAAACCGTTGCTCTGGTTCTCAAATCGCTCCATTTGCCTCTTGATCAGGACGCGGCATCCAATCTTTATACGGGAATTGTCGCCGCGCAACAGGGAATTCAGCTTGAAGGCGCATCCCCTGATACGCTGGAAGCAGTAGCGTTCTTACTGCGGGCTAATGCGCGCCAATTACAAAAATCCAATCAGCCGCAGGAGCAAAAACAACAGGAGAATGTACAGCCTGTTCAAGCACAGCAGCAGTTCCAGACTCCTCCGCAGCAACAGCAAGCGGCACCGGCGAACGACCGATCGTCCGATTTTTTCAATAAACCAGCCGCTCAAAACCCGCAGCAATCGCAGCAGCCGCAACAACAGGAAGCGCCTGAAGACTGGTTGAGACCGAAAATTTTTACCAACAGAACACTATCCAATACGAATTGAGACGGGAATGTTTGAAGTTGTTGGACACAACTATGCCGAAGACAGAAAAAAAGACGACAAAAAAGGTTAAAGCCGTTAAAGCTGATAAAGTTGTTAAGGCAAAAAAAGCAGTTAAGGCAGAGAAAGTCGATAAAGATGTTAAAGCTGTTAAGACTGTTAAAGCTATAAAAGCTCCGCAGGAGACGGACAACAACGGGATTGACAAGAAAAAGATTATCGAGACGTATGGGGTGAAAAAAAATGATACCGGCTCGCCGGAAGTACAAATAGCACTCTTGTCCGCTCGGATCAAAAAACTCTCCGATCATCTTACCGAAAATAAGAAGGACAATCATTCCCGCCGCGGCTTACTCGGACTCGTTTCCAAAAGACGCCGTTTACTGGTATACTTACAGGATAAGAATCAGGATCGATATAAAGAATTAATAAAAAAAATAGGACTGAAAAAATAAAAGATGCTGCCTCTCCCATTTAACCCATCAGTATTTTTTTCTTAACATACCATTTTGAAACCTATAACAAAAACATTTTCTATTGCAGGACGGCCGTTTAGTTTTGAGACCGGCTCTCTGGCGGGGCAGGCGGATAGTGCGGTATTAGCTCGTTATGGAGATACGGTGGTGCTTGCGACCGTCGTTGCTTCGAAAGAGAAGAGTAGCCTTGACTATTTCCCTTTGCAGGTTGAATATGCCGAACGGCTCTATGCAGGCGGCCGCATAAAAGGTTCCCGATGGATTAAGCGCGAGGGCCGTCCGTCAGATGAAATCATCTTAAACGCACGCCTTATAGACCGTTCAATTCGTCCGCTGTTTCCCAAGGCGTACCATCATGACGTCCAGGTTGTCGCAACCATTTTATCCGTTGATAAGGAAAATGATCCGGACATGGTCGCTATGCTCGGAGTTTCTACCGCGCTGGCTCTTTCGCCCATTCCGTGGAATGGCCCGATCGCCGCAGTGCGCGTGGGGCTGATAGATGATCAATTGGTCGTGAATCCCCAGAACGGAGAAATGGAAAAATCCAAACTCGATTTGGTCGTTTCCGGTACCGGTGAAAAAGTTGTCATGATAGAAGCGGGCGCGCAGGAAGTGCCGGAAGAGAAGA
>Ga0209542_10010109_pt1 | contig 17124 bp, 17 predicted proteins | sample RifCSPhighO2_01_FD_184028 | JGI IMG/M metagenome (GOLD analysis project Ga0209542, IMG submission 184028) | Soil microbial communities from Rifle, Colorado - Rifle CSP2_plank highO2_0.1 (SPAdes) (version 2) | ecosystem: Environmental > Terrestrial > Deep subsurface > Rock core/Sediment ...
CTGACATTATGTCAGTAACAAAAAGAGCGAAATTCCTTGTCGTGTAAGTTACGACCCGCACGAATGGCATAACGAGTGGGGGACTGTCTTAACGAGTAGCTCGATGAATTTGCATTATCGGTAAAGATGCCGTTTACCCGCAGCAAGACGGAAAGACCCTATGAAGCTTTACTATAGCGTGTCATTGGGTCAAGACTTATTCTGTTTAGTATAGGTGGGAGACTTTGAAGTGGCGGCGCTAGCCGTCATGGAGTCGCAATATGAAATACCACCCTGAATGAATTTTGATTCTAACCAGTATTTAACCAGTACCGGGACAGTGGCTCGTGGGTAGTTTAACTGGGGCGGTTGCCTTAACATAGATATTCAATTCCGTTACGCTCTTTATACTTTGAGTAGTGGTCAATTTCATGGAGGTAGACATATGTCGCAAGACTTTGAAAGAGAATCCGAACTCGTTGTTGGTATTCTCGATGGACTCCCGATCTCAGATGTTAACGATATAACGACGCTTGCCAGGATAATTGTTCCTGACTTCGATGTTTCAGGCAAGACCGTTCATGACATTAACCTGGCAGTCGGAGACGAAATCATCCGGTTGGGTGAAACACGCGACAAAAATCGCTTGGCCGAGATAGCGAAACAGGTTACACAGCAATTTCAGGGACGAATGTTCGGTCGGCCAATTCAAGGTTAATGATTTGAGGCGTTTAGAAGTTTCAAACGCCTCCACTACTCAGAGTATAAAGAGAAGAATATCTATAGGGGCGGTCCCGAAGTAATTTGGGACGCAATATTGAGCTATATGCTGGAACATCCGAGTATCCTGAATTACGTAATTAATTACGTAACAATATTCAGGTGCGGACAATCAGCAGGAAAGATTCTAATTGCAAAATTAGCATATCCTCAACGACTACATGCTCAACATCCATTTTTGGATGATGATATAGTCTGAACTGCATGGCGACATGCAGAGTGCGGCAGAAATGCGCGCACCAATTCTGGGATTTATTCCCTCTCTTAAGATAAGAGAGGGTTAGGGTGAGTTATGACTTGTGTATTATTGACATTCATAACCCCTCTCAATCTCCCCTTATCTTAAGGGGAGAAGTAAAACCGAATTCGTAACATAATTGCCTAAATGGTAACGGAGGCGTTTAAAGGTCAGCTAGGCGCGGATGGAAATCGCGCTGGTCGTGCAAACGCATAAGCTGGCTTAACTGCAAGGCAAGCACGCCGCGCAGGTACGAAAGTAGAAGTTAGTGATCCGACCATCCATGGTGGTATGGTGGAAGCTCAACGGATAAAAGCTACTCTAGGGATAACAGGCTGATCCTGCCCAAGCGTCCACAGCGACGGCAGGGTTTGGCACCTCGATGTCGGCTCATCACATCCTGGGGGTGTAGAAGCTCCCAAGGGTTAGGCTGTTCGCCTATTAAAGTGGTACGCGAGCTGGGTTCAAAACGTAAATTACATTGCGTCTTAACACAGAAATGTGTTATGCTAATCTGACTAAAATCGGTGAAACCCTACTGGATTCCAAACTTTCCAGAGGGCAATACCGAGGGAAGATTAGATTGTGACCAACGAAGAAAAGTCATATATTGCGGGATTTCTCGATGGAGATGGATGTATCATGGCTCAACTCGTGAAACATAAAGACTATGTCTTTGGGTTTCAGATCAGAGTGAGCGTGGTCTTCTATCAAAAGAACAGCCATCAAGAAATTCTTTCTTGGCTTAAAACTATGTTGAAGATTGGTTATATTCGTCAGCGAAATGACGGTATGACTGAATACACCATAGTTGGATTGAAAGAAGTTAAGGAAACTTTAGAACTTCTCCATCCATTTCTTCGTTTAAAGAAAGCGTTGGCAAAAGAAATTATCCAGCTGATAAATTCTTATCCAACAACAAAAATGACAGTCGAAGATCTGATTCGTTTAAGCAGAGTGGTTGATAAAACTGCAAAGTTCAACTATTCGAAAAAACGAACTAATACATCAGAGACAGTCATCGCTTTCTTGAAAAGTCAAAATCTTTTCCCCGTAGAGACTTAAAGTTAGGACAAGAACTAACTTTGGATTTTCCAAATTTTGGAGAATAATACGTCAGCCCCTAATTCAGACTTAACTGAAGAGGGTGAAGATATAGTCCATGCCATTAGTAATAATGGAATTACATGCGTGAGACAGTTTGGTCCTTATCTGCTGTGGGCGTTCGAGACTTGAGAGGATTCATCCCTAGTACGAGAGGACCGGGATGAATAGGGCTCTGGTGTACCGGTTGTGGTGTCAACTGCATTGCCGGGTAGCTAAACCCTAGTTTGGATAAGCGCTGAAGGCATATAAGCGCGAAGCCGTCCTCAAGATTAGGTCTCGTTGTCCCCGTCAAACGGGACGAGAGGTTCGGGGGAGACGACCCCGCATATAGGCCACAGGTGTAAGGCCAGTAATGGCTTCAGCCGAGTGGTACTAATCAACCGAAAGTGTTTTAGATTTTTGACTAGCAGTTCATGTCTGCTAAGCAGACAACTAATAACAAGTAATTTATAACAAATAACTTTTTATTAGGTTGCAGTTCACTCAACAATAGTTCCTGATTCATAGTTATTAGTTATCAATTAATAGTTATGAGTTAACAAAAACCCCCTTTTTTAGGGTGACATTTGCGACGTTGAACCACCTTGTTCCATCCCGAACCAAGAAGTGAAAGACGTCAGCGCCGATGATACTGCCGCGCATGCGGTTGGGAAAGTAGGTCGTTGCCCCCTTAAAAAAGGGGGTTTTTGTTTGCCTGGAGCGCACTTCCGAAGTCCGCCTCAGACGGACGAAGGGGTGTGGATATCATGATTGCTATTGTATGATAAGGTATGATATCGTATGAATAGAGAAAAATTGGAAACGGAGGAATTTCCATGACAAATATTAGCACACTTTTTCCAGAGCCTGGAACTGAATTGGTTTTTGTTAGGACGTTGCCTCGTCCTCGGTTTTGCGTCGCTGAAGGCGATAACATAAAGTTCGATACCGCTGTGGGTTTGCATGTGAATGAATTCGTCTATATTGATGGAACGCCATTCCGCAATCTTGGTCACGCTTTTCGAGAAGAACACGGCAACCGCCAGATCCCGCACGTCGAACTGAATAGTCATCGAGTATGGATTCCGGATGAGGTAGTCGAATTTCAGGAACGCCAGTGGAATGCTTCTCCTGCCAACTGCACCTAACCTGCCACGCCGGCTGCTAATAAATTCGTTCTGTTCTCCCCTCAAGGGCCGCCCCCCGCGGCCCTCTCTCTTTTTCTGCTGCCGGTAGGCAGGTTGTCCAAGTGTGAATAAATATGATACCGTATGATTATATATGGCAAAAACGCGGCTAACAATAACTTTGGATCAAGACATTCTCAAACGCGTTGACAGCGCGATTGATGGTTCGAAAATTCGTAATCGTTCCCATGCGATTGAATATCTCCTCACGTCTTGTCTTATCCCGCAGTCTACGAAAGTTCTGATTCTTGCCGGCGGCGAGGGCGTGAAATTTCGTCCGCTCACGGACACCCTTCCTAAATCCCTTTTGCCAATCAAAGGCAAACCGCTTCTGGAACACACTCTGCTTTTCCTCAAAGAGCAAGGACTGACCGAAATTTATATTTCCGTGGCGCACCTTGGAAAGAAAATCAAGGATTATTTTGGCGATGGCGCGCGTTTTGGAATTCGTATAAAATATATTGAGCAGACTATTGCTCGTAACGGAACCGCTCAACCTGTGTTGCAGGCTAAAGATTTTTTTTCCGATGAACCCTTTCTTGTTATTTACGGCGATGTGCTGACCAAACTAAATTTTTTGGACCTTCTGGATTTTCATAATTCTCACCGCGGTATTGCCACTATGGCCCTAGCAAGCGTGGAAAAACCCTCAATGTGGGGTGTGGCCACCATGGAGGGCAACCGGATCAAAGATTTTGTGGAAAAGCCACAGACAAAAACCCGCTCCCACCTCATTAACGCCGGTATTTACGTGCTTAGTCCCGAGGTTTTCAAATACATCGGTTCCAATTCGGTCCGTTTAGAAAAAGACGTATTTCCCAGGCTGGCGCGCGAGGGCAAACTCTATGCCTATCCTTTTGAATCCGAGTGGTATGATGTTTCTACCCCGCAAATATACACCGAAGTAATCAAAGGTTTTTAATAATGCAGAATCTAAAAAAATTAGAACAAGCTGACGTCAAGGGGAAAAAGATTCTCCTGCGTGTAGCCTATGATATCACATTGGCCGAGGAAAACCTGCCTACCGGTCAGGCAGGCGAGAAAATGATCGTGCCTGACGATACGAGAATCAGGGCAACCGTTCCAACCATAGAATATCTGCTGAAACAAGGCTGCTCCCTCGGTCTTTTGTCTTGGCTTAAACGGCCGGCGGGGAAGGTTGTGGAGAATCTTCGCATGCAGCCAGTGGCTGATAAATTGTCGGAACTTTTGGCGCGCCCGGTCAAAGCGCTCAAAGATTGCGTGGGGACAGAGGTTCAAAAAGAGATTAAGGCCATGAAACCAGGCGACATTATCATGCTGGAAAACGTGCGATTCCATCCCGAGGAAGAAAAAGCTGATCAGCAGTTCGCCAAAGAGTTGTGTGAAGGGTTTGAATTTATCGTTTATGATGCTTTTGCGCAAGCTATGCGCATGCATGCTTCGACGACAGGAATCTTACAGGTTTTGCCGTCTGCGAGCGGCTTTCTGTTTGAAAAAGAGATTACCACTCTCTCGCATCTCTTGGAAAATCCGGAACGGCCGTTTGTGGCGGTCATGGGCGGAGCAAAAATTTCCGACCGTGTTGGTGTCATGGAGAATCTCATTAAAAAAGCTGACCGGATATTGATAGGTGGGGCATTAGCAAACACTTTTCTTTTAGCCCAGGGACACAAAGTAGAAAAATCCCTTGTCGAGGACGTATTTGTCGATACGGCGCGCGGAGAAAAAAAAGATTATTTGAAGATTTGCCAGGACCTTTTGCAGAAAGCCCAGGATCGTCTGCAGCTGCCGCTAGACATGCTCGCGGCTGAAAGTGCGGAAGGCGGAGATGTTCGGGTCATAAATATTGACGAAGGCGAACATCTGCCGGCCGGCTGGGCATATTTTGATATCGGGCCGCGCACGATCGATCTTTACTCGCAGATTCTAAAGGCTGCCAAACTGGCCTTTGCCAATGGACCAATGGGGCTGTTTGAAATAGACCGGTTTGCCGGCGGGACAAAACACGTCGCGGAAGCCATGCTTTCAAGCGGAGCCACAACAGTCATCGGCGGCGGCGACACGGAAAGCATTGTTGTCCGCTACGGCTGGGAAGGGCGATTTACCCATGTTTCCACTGGGGGCGGCGCTTCTCTGGAATTTCTGGCAGGCAAAGAATTTCCGGTTATGAAATACTTAGTAAAAAAGTAGTAAGAATTAAGTAGTAAATTGTAAGTAAAATGACGAAACCTATCAAATTAGCGATCAATGGATTGGGTCGGATTGGCAGGGTGTTCCTGCGGATCGCCTGGGACAACCCGCATTTTGAGATTATTGCCGCGAACAGCCGATCGGACCTCGCAATGTACGCCCATCTTTTGAAATACGATTCCACGTATGGGGTGTGGGACAAAGAGGTTACTGTTCGCGGTGACAACCTCATTATCGGCGGCAAAGCCATTCCCTTTCATCAAGAGGTAGACGGCGAGGATTTGCCGTGGGGCAAGCTAGGCGCGGAAATGGTTTTGGATGCAACTGGCAAATTTAAAACCCACGCTGAAGCCGAAACTCACATCAAGGCTGGCGCCAAATACGTGGTGGTGACCGCTCCCGGCCATGATCTGGACCCAACATTGGTATATGGAGTAAATCATGGGCAGTTCGATCCAAAAAAAGATCAGATTATTTCCGGCGCGAGCTGCACCTCAATCTGTTCCTCCCTAGTCGTAAAGGTTTTAGAGGAAAATTTCGGTATTGAACGCGGCTTCATTAACACTGTCCACGCTTTTACCTCGGACCAGAGCCTTCAGGATAGCTCCCACAAAGATTTGCGCCGAGCCCGCGCGGCCAGCCAATCAATCATCCCAAGTACTACGGGTGTCACCAAGACAATTGGCAAAATGTTTCCCAATCTCAAAGGTAAAATCTCAGGCATGTCATTTCGCGTACCTGTGATTGACCCTTCGATCTTGGCGATTTCCGCACAATTAAAAACAGATACCACTGCAGAAAAGGTCAATGAGGCTTTTCGCAAGGCTAGCGAGGGCCAGCTCAAAGGACATTTAGAAGTCTCCGATTTGCCTCTCGTCTCCCGTGATTATCAAGGCAATCCAGCCGGCGCCACTATTGATTTGCTTTCGACCGAGGTTGTGGACGGGTCATTTGTGAATGTTCTGGCCTGGTATGACAATGAATGGGGCTATGTTACCCAGCTTACACGCCTTCTCGAGTATTTAGCGAAAGAAATAAAGAAATAACGTATTGTTTCCCTCCCCAGGCGTGGGGAGGGATTAAGGGAGAGGTCGAATTAATGAATTCCACAACAGCCGAACTTATCGAAAAAAGATACGGCAAACTCAAGGTCTACCCGGATGGCTTTTCGATGGGAAGTATGGGGGGTGAGCCAATTATTCAATCAAAGCCTTGGGGCGGTGAAGTCTGGGTTGTTGTCCAGGAGAAATACGCCATGAAGCACATCGTTGTGGAAGCAAGTAAGCGTTTTTCATTGCAAAAGCATACAAAGAAAGAGGAGACCTGGTATATTGTGTCAGGTTCACCAATTATAGTTTTGGGCGAAAAGAAATTTCAGGCAAAAAAAGGAGATGTTATTCACGTCAGTCCTGGGACAGCACACCGTATGGAAGCGGGGAGCAGTGATGTGGAGTTTTTTGAAGTGTCCACTGGCTTTGATGACCTTTGGGACATTACTCGTCTCGAGGACGACTACGGCCGGTAAATACAAATTATTCCTCCCCCTTGAGGGGGGAGGTTAGGTGGGGGTGAAAAGATTTTAATTAGCCACCCCTCAATCCCTCCCCCTCAAAGGGAGGGAAGTAGAAGCGGGGACGCGGTCGCTGGATCATTTAAATAGTTTGAACAGCTTCGCAGCCAGCATTTTGTTGGCTGCGATTTGTAGGTTTTTGAATTTAGAATTGATGAATACCCCCCCGGCTTCCTCTATGATGATCTGACCGGCCGCATAGTCCCAGATGTTTAACGAGGAATGAATGAGAAAATCGTAGAGTCCCTGGGCGACATAGCAAAAACCCACAGCTGCAGAACCCGGTACCCTCATCTTACGAATTTGTTTGAGAAGCCGCGGCAGCCATTTTATTCCGAAAGCTCGATCCCTACCCCAACCGAGAGAACCAAAAGCGTCTCTGATGCCCGTGACCTTGCTCGCCCTAATAATCTTACCGTTCAACCGGGCTTTTCCTCCAAGCCTTGCAGTATAAAAAAGATTTAGGGCTGGTGCAGAGACTACTCCGACCACTGGCTTCATATTTTTTAGTAGTCCCAGAGAGATTGCGCAATAAGAAATTCCCTGCAGATAATTGGCTGTACCATCGATTGGGTCCAGGGCCCAGACAAACTCGGCATTCGAGTTGGTATGCCCATGCTCCTCGCCTATGAAGCCATAAGAGGGGAACTGTTTCTTTAGAAAAGCTTTTATCTCCCGCTCAATTTGCTTGTCAGCATAGGATACGAGGTCCAGACGATTGCGGTTTTTCATTCTGACCTGAGTCTTCGTGCCAAAATATTTCCGGAAGGTTTTTTCCGATCGTTTTACGGCTTGGACAGCGATTTTTAGTTCCTTAGTGTACATAGTACTTTCCTTATAACTCCCTCCCTGCCTACCGGACAGGCAGGCTGACGAGGGGAGAGTGCCGCTCTGAGCTTACCGAGGAGCGGGAGAAAGGTTTATTTGTAGATTCCACTTGACAAAAATTATTGTTTAGATTACCCTTATTTTATACTATTTTTAATCTTTGTGTCAATGATTGTAGAAAATCTCCTACAGTTTGGGCTAGATGAAAAGGAAATTTCCGTTTATTTAAGCCTTATTTCTCTGGGGCCTGCGCCAGCAAGCGCTATTTCTAAACATTCGCGCGTGAACCGCGGCACGACTTATGATATCCTGGAGCGTCTTCGAGAAGAGGGGCTAGTGAGTTTCTACAAACAGTACCAAAAAGATCAGAAGAAACAGTATTTTGTGGCAGAACCGCCGCAAAAACTTGTGAACGCTATTGAAAATAAAAAAAGGAATCTCGATACCCTCAAGCTTCATATTAGCAAGTCTTTGCCGGAATTGGAATCACTCTATGAGAAATCGGGAGCGCGGCCCGTCGCGAAATATTATGAAGGTAGCAGCGGGCTTCGGATTATTTTGCAGGATGTATTGTCCACTTTGAGCTCAGACCTCCCCCAACCCCTCCTCATGAGTAGGGGAGAAAGGGGTGGTCATGGAATTATGAATCCGACTTATTTTGTGTATTCGAGCGCAGATATCAAAGATTATCTCTACAAAGCCTATCCCAATTTTAATAAAGACAGACTCAAGGCCAAAATTGCCAACCAGGTCATTGCCTTTGGAAAAGGCGGAGAGCTTGCGGGTCTGGATGAAAGAAAGTCAATGTCTGAAAAAGATAGCACCCCGACCTACATGATCATTTACTCCGGCAAGGTAGCCATGATCTCCCTCACTGCGACAGCCGAGCCGGTTGGTGTTATCATAGAAGACCATGGCCTCTACGAAACCCAGAAGATGATTTTCGCATTCGTCTGGGCCAAGTTATGAGTTCTAAGTTTTTAGTTTTAACTTAACTATCGTGTGCGGCATCGTCGGTTACATTGGAAATAAACAAGCCCTCCCAATCCTAGTCCAAGGATTGCGGGATTTGGAATACCGCGGTTATGACAGTAGCGGTCTAGTTATACTAGACCCCGAGCAAAGTCGAGGTGGGGGTATTATGCAACGCGTCCGTGCCGTTGGCAAGATTGATAATCTAGTCGCGAAGCTCAAGGATGCAAAATATCCTGGTACACTCGGCATCGCGCACACGCGGTGGGCAACACACGGTGGCGTTACTGAAGAAAACGCGCATCCGCATATTGCTCAGGATGGGGGAATTGCTATCGTGCATAACGGCATTATTGAAAATTACCGGGAATTAAAGGAAAAATTGAAAAAAGACGGGGTAAAATTTACATCTGATACTGATAGCGAGGTCTTGGCTCATTTGATTGCGCATTATTATTCCACCCCTCCCTCAATCCCTCCCCCTCAAGGGGAGGGAAAAGCGGGCATCCGTTCCCATTCCTCCCCCTTGCCAGGGTCCCCCAAAAGCGTAACCGCTTTTGGGGTGGGCTTGAGGGGGGAGGATAAAGGTGGGGGTGAAAATCAACTTGCTAATGCTGTAAAATCCGCACTTAAAGAAGTGCGTGGCACCTACGGCCTTCTTGTCGTGCACGCGGATCATCCTGACCAGATCATTGCCGCGAGACTCGGCAGTCCGCTGGTAATCGGGGTAGCAGCAGGCGAGCATTACATTGCCTCGGACGTAACGCCTATGCTTGCGTACACAAAACAGGTCACGTTTCTCGATGACGGCGAGGTAGCGGAGATTAGTCGCGATAATTTGCGGATTTCCAACCTCAAAGACGAGCTCATCACCAAACCAACCACGCAGATTGATTGGGATCAGGCAAAGGCGCAAAAGGGCGGGTATGAGCATTTTATGCTTAAAGAAATCATGGAACAGCCCACGGTTTTTGAGGATGCGATCCGCGGCCGCATCAATATGGAGGAAGGCACAGCTGTGCTCGGAGGTCTCAACATCAGCGAGGATCAGATGCGCGATCTGAAGCGGATTGTGATTATTTCCGGCGGCACTGCGTACTACGCAGGGCTCGTCGGCAAATACGCTTTTGAGAGATTGGCGCAGATTCCGTGTGAGGTAGATTTCTCTTCCGAATTCCGCTACCGCGATCCGATTTGCGACAAAAAGACTTTGGTTTATGCTGTATCCCAGTCTGGCGAAACTGCTGACACGATTATGGCGGTGCGGGAAGCGAAAAGAAAAGGCGCACATGTGCGCGGCATCATCAATGTGGTTGGTTCCACGATCGCGCGTGAAATTGGTGCGGGCAGTTATATCCACGCTGGGCCAGAAATGGCTGTCGCCTCCACCAAAGCCTATACAAATATGGTGGCGCTTTTACTTCTCAATGCTATCCAGCTTGGCCGCCTCAAACACGTTACTCAGGCAACAGGGAAGAGAATGCTTGAATCTTTGCTGGCAGTCCCAGCCAAGATGAATGAGATTTTAGCGCAAGCAGAAGAGATTAAAAAGATTGCGAAAAAATATACGCACTATAAAAACTTATTTTTTCTCGGCCGCGGCGTGAACTATCCTGTGGCGCTCGAAGGTTCGCTAAAACTCAAAGAAATCTCCTATATACATAGCGAGGGATATGCTGGCGGCGAGATGAAGCACGGTCCGCTCGCTCTCGTGTCTGATGATTTTCCTGTAGTCGCAATTTTGACGCGCAATCAGCTTTATGAAAAAATGAAAAGCAATATTATGGAAGCCCGCGCTCGGGGTGCAAAAACCCTCATAATCGCGACCGAGGGCGATCAGGAGGCATCTGAGGTCGCAGATGACATTATTTTTGTGCCGAAAACCATGGAACTGCTCGAACCTTTGCTAAATACCATACCGCTGCAGCTTCTGGCATACTATATAGCAGTAGAACTAGGCCGTGACGTCGACCGGCCGCGAAACCTGGCAAAGAGTGTGACGGTAGAATAAATAAAAAAATTGTCATCCTGAACTTGATTCAGGATCCAGTATTCAAAACTGGATTCCGGATCAAGCCCGGAATGACAAATGGGTTTGGAAGTTCTTTAAACGTAAGTCCGCCGAAGCCTTGGCGAAGGCTGGATAAAAAAACGAGGCGGCCGTTGGATTGAAAATTAAATCCAACGAACCGCCGTCACTTCAATCCTCCAGCTCGGCATCGAGCAATTCACCACCGAAATCACCGACCCAATCTCCGCTACAGAACAACTACCCGTCGTTAAAGCCCAAGAAGCGATCAGGAAGAGCGGTGAATATTAACAGACCGCTTTTACCGTTTTTCTTACCCAGACGTGTGCCGGTGATAGTTGTGGAGTAACACCCAGTGCCACCTTTTGCGTATTTCACCCTGACAGTCAAAGCCTTGTTAAGCAGCGAGGACTGAGGTTTTTCTCCGTCAAGGATCAATTTTATTACCTCGATGAGTTTCATCTAATCGTCCTCCGGTTCCAGTTGGAACTAACAATAATATATTATAATTCAACAATATGCAAGCCCTTATATTCGATAAAAGAAAATACGATTGGGACAACTCGAAAGGATTCGAGAAAGTTGACGTGCCCATGCCGACAATCCAAAAAGACGATGACGTGATCATCCGCGTTCACTATGCTGGCGTGTGCGGGTCGGATAAGGGGATTTGGTATCGGCAGGCGTTCAAAGAGCAAATACTAAATAGTATTGATGCGGAGAATAACCCCACCCAACCTCCCCTTACTTTAAGGGGAGGAGAAAAACAGAACCCCCCTCTTAAGATAAGAGGGGAAGGGGGAGTTATGAACCCGAAATCCTACCGCATCATTGGCCATGAATTTTTTGGCGAGGTGGTTGAGGTGGGAAAAGCTGTAAATAATATAAAAAAAGGCGATTTCGTGTCCTGTGAGTCCCACGTGGTGGATAACAAATGCTACCAGTGCTTGCTCGGACAAAAAGAGGTTTGCACCAACGAGAAAATTCTCGGGATCTCCCATGACGGCGGCTTTGCGGAGTACGCCCGGGTACCAGCTCATGTGGTTCGGAAAACCGACACTGGAAAAATCCGGCCAGAGGTGGCGGCCATGCAGGAGCCGTTTGGCAACGCCGTACACGCCGCAAGCAAAGTGGACATGAAATACAAAACCGTGGCGATTTTTGGCCTTGGCCCGATTGGTCTATTTTTACTGCTTATCGCCAAAGCCAGAGGTGCCAAAAGCATCATCGGCGTGGAGCCAAACCCCATTTCCATTGAGATGGCAAAAAAATTGGGGATTGATTATGTAATTCCACTACGAACTACGAATCACTACGAATCTACGAATCCATACAAGCACAATGCAGAAGTCACGGACGAGATCATACAAATCACCAAAGGCGTGGGCGTGGATGTGTCGTTTGAAATGGCGGGTTATAATTCCTCAGTGAACAACTGCCTGTATGCCACGCGCCGCGGCGGCGAGATAATTCTCTTTGGCATCAAGCAAGGTGATTTTATATTTGAAAATTACAACCGGCTCATCGTCCATGGATTTACCTTGCATGCAGTAATCGGTCGTCAGCTGTGGCAAACCTGGGAAACCACTCGGGAACTTTTGGAAGACCACACGAACCAGATCCAGGAAAAGTTATTTAATGTTATACTAGACCAAGGAAAAAATACGATTTTACCGCTTTCCGATTATACTAAAGAGCGGTTTGAACAAATGCTCCACGACCATCCGAAATTCTTAATCCAAATGTGAATATGAATACAAAGGCAACAACTAAAAATTATCACGACCAAATCAAAGAGCACTGGGACGAGCAAGGCAAGGTTGGATGGAAAAAGGATGAAGGTATTGATCCCTTTTTCAATCAATTTTACTCTGAATATAAACAGCAATTAGGACATGAAGTCTTGGATGTAGGTTGTGGAAACGGCCGCTACATGGTTCCATTTGTTCGTGATGGATTCAGTGTGACAGGGCTAGATATATCTCAAGGAATGTTAAACTCGGCTGAGCGTGCGCTCACGGAGCAAAATTTAAAAGCTCGTTATGTCATCGGTAATAGTGTAAGCTTGCCTTTTGAAAATCAAAGTTTTGATTTTGTCATGAGCATTGGGACGATACATCATAACACGATGGATGATATTAAAAAATCTTTTAGTGAAATAGAGCGTGTTTTGAAACCTAAGAAATATTTTCTTTTTATGGGAAGGTCAGTAAGTGATAAAGAATTTGAGCGAGAAGTAATCGAGGACTACCGAGATCTTGGACTTGGTTTTACCGCCATAGATAAAACTGGTTGGAAGAAAGGTCTTGTACAGCATTATTTCAACGGCAAAGAACTTCAGCAACTTGGTGAACAAAATGGTTTTGAGGTCATCATCGAACCTCACGAACAGATAAGAGTCACAAAAAAGGGTCAAGACGAAATTCAAACCTCTAGAATATGGATTGTATATAGAAAGGTATAATCAATTATGTTTACCAACTACAAATCACAATTTGAAAAAGACCTGGAAGACATCAAATCCGCCGGAACGTGGAAAGAAGAGAAAACCATCTCCGGCAAGCAGGGAGCGGAGATAGAAGTCGAGGGGGAAAAATTACTGAATTTCTGCGGCAATAATTACCTAGGGCTGGCTGGCAGTCAGGAAATGGAGAAAGCTGCTGCGGACGGGCTTCAGAAATATGGTTTTGGTATGGCTTCTGTCCGGTTTATCTGCGGTACAGGTACGGTCCATAAAGATTTGGAATCAGAAGTGGCCAAGTTTTTTGGTACAGAGGACGCGATCCTCTATACCTCGTGTTTTGATGCCAACACCGGACTGTTTGAGACGATTTTGCAGGAAGGGGATGCAATTTTTTCTGATGAACTGAACCACGCGAGTATCATTGACGGCGTGCGGCTTTGCAAAGCTGAACGGTTCAGATTTAAGCATAGTGATATGCACGATTTGGAGGAGAAATTAAAAGAATTCACTTCAAGGTCAGCCCTCCCTAACCCTCCCCATCAAGGGGAGGGAATAACCTCCCCCAGCCCCTCCTCACGAGGAGGGGAGAAGGGGGAGGTCGCGCCTTCTTCCTCCCCCCTGAGTGGGGGAGGCAAGGTGGGGGGTCGTTCTCCTCGAATGCTCATTGCCACGGACGGAGTGTTCAGTATGGATGGCGACACAGCAAAACTCAAAGAGATTTGCAATCTGGCGGAAAAATATGGCGCCATGGTTATGGTGGATGATTCACATGCATCTGGTGTGCTGGGAGCCAAAGGTCGCGGCAGTGTCGAGGGTCTCATGGATCGCATCGACATCCTCACCTCAACCTTTGGCAAAGCGCTTGGAGGTGCTGGCGGCGGGTTTACGGCTGGCAGAAAAGAGATTATCGAAGTTTTGCGCCAGCGCTCGCGCACTTCTTTATTTTCCAATAGCTTGCCCCCAATGATTGCTAGTGCGGCTCTTTACACTTTGCAGAATTACGACGCGAAGTTTTTAAAGTCATTAAAGCAGGTTCGCGAAAACACAAACTATTTCCGAGCGGCGATGGAAAAATTTGGATTTAAATTGGGTGGCGACGGCCAGCATCCGATCACGCCGGTAATGCTTATGGAAGAAAAATTAGCTTTCGATATGGCTCAGGCACTTTTTAACCATGGAATTTATGTGCGGGCTTTTACCTATCCCGTGGTACCAAAGGGCAAAGCGCGGATTCGGGTGCAGCTTTCTGCGGCTCACACTAAAGAGCATTTAGATAAAGCTCTTGCGGCGTTTTCAGAAGTAGGAAAACAGTATGGTATCATTAAATAACAATAACTTCTCCCAGCCTCCTCTTATTTTAAGAGGAGGAGTTCCCTCTCTTAAGATAAGAGAGGGATAGGGTGAGTTATGAATTCGTACATTCGTATTGATTCGTAATTCGTAAAGCTATGAAGAACATCGTCATAATCGGCGGCGGGACAGGAACATTTACTTTGCTTTCGGGTTTGCGGCAGTTTCCGACAAATAATTCCGTCATCGTGTCTACTGCAGACGACGGCGGGTCGACTGGTAAACTCCGGGAAGAGTTAAATGTCATTCCTCCCGGCGATATCCGCCAGTGTTTGGTTGGATTGTCTTATACGGACGAGGAAGTTCGCAATTTATTCAGTTATCGTTTTGCAAAAGGCAGTTTGGCCGGACACACTGTGGGCAATATCATCATCACGGCTCTGGAAAAATCCACAGGAAGCATTGAAAAAGCTATTGTTACGGCGGCGAAAATGCTGAACGTGCGCGGCGAAGTTGTGCCGGTGACTTTATACCCGACAACTTTGACCGCGGTTTTGGCAAACGGCAAACGGATCGTGGGCGAGCATAACATTGACGAGCTTCCGGCGAGCCAGCAAAGGGCGCAAATCAAAAGCCTTGATCTCACCCCGAAAAAATCCGCTAATCCCAGAGCCATTAGACTCATCAATGACGCCCATGCGATCGTGTTTGGGCCGGGTGATTTGTTTACCAGCATCATCCCAAATCTATTAGTCAAAGGCATGAAAGAAGCCATCAAAAAATCCAAGGCTCAGAAAATCTATGTGGCCAATATCATGACCAAACACGGCCAGACTGATGATTTTAAATGTTCGGACTGCGCGGGTGCTTTGCAAAAATATCTCGGCGCCAAGCTGGATTACGTGGTGGTAAATACGGCCAAACCTGACGCGAAAACCGTGCGGGAGTATGCCAAAGAAAAAGCCGCGGTTATGGTTCCTGACATGGAGGCTCTGAAAAAGCAGAGCATAAAAGTTGCAGCTGAAAATCTTATCTCCAAAAAACCAGTGGTAAAAGTGCCGGGCGACAGTTTGCGCCGTTCACTGGCAAGGCACGATTCAGAAAAATTAGCCAGAATTATTTATGACATCCTGAATGATTGAAATAAAGAGAGAAAACGTCACGGATATTTCCGGAATCAAATTTGTTGCTGAACAAGATGGCAAAATCGTCGGCCGGGCATTTCTATATGTACTGAAAAATGAGCTGCACCAGAATCCCCGCTGGGGTTTTCTCGAAGATGTCTTTGTTGAGGAAGAGTACCGCAAGCATGGCATCGGCAGTCGGCTCGTAGAAGCGATCATTGCCGAAGCGAAAGTCCAGAGCTGCTATAAACTCATCTGCACCAGCCGAAACGAAAAGCCTGAACTGCACTCGTACTATGAAAAATTCGGTTTCAAAAATTACGGTCTTGAGTTTCGGATGGACTTGTCTTGAACGCTGTTTCGATTTAGTATAATGGATTGAACTATGAGGAGGACAACAATATGAGGAAGATGTGCGGTGTTTATGTTCACGATGAAAATCAGGTATTCGTGAGGAAAATCGACCGTCCTTGCGACAATTGTGGTTACTAAATGTGGGTGTTCCGCGATGCTCAGAACCGTAATTGGCGATTTTGCACGCGTGGTCCTGCAAAATGCGGTCTAATTTATCCGACCAAGCTGAATTCTGACGGGATTGCAAAAGTCGTCGCTTCTCTGAGAGCGCTGCGAGCGGTAGCGGCACCACACAAGATCATCGCCGAATTGGTCATTTAGGAGGTGTTGATGCGCCCGAAATATACACGGCTTTGTATTGTGAAAGCGAGTTTGGTTCTGGACGAAGACGCTGAAATTGTGTCACCAACGCAAGGCAGGGAGTGTGATGTTTGCATAGAGCGGGGGCGATCCGGGACCATGGTTTTGTATCGGAACCGAAACATGCGGTTTAATGAACATACCCACCGTTCGGCTTGGAAATGCGAAACCTGTGATTTCGCTTACCCTGGACCGTGGGGCGTCAAAGGCCCTTTGAAAATAAGACTCGTCCGGGGTCGTATAGCTCACGAGAAATACGAAGCGGCGCGGAAATGGAGTTTCGATTCCGTTGTTGTGAAGCCCTTCTTCCGCTGTCTGAATTTTGTGTTCGGACGTTTTTTCGCAGCGGGGCGCCCATGAGGGTGTCCTGCTGTTATTTTTTTTGTTAAACTAACTTCAATATGCGCATTATTTCTGATATTCATATCCATTCTAAATATTCTCGGGCATGCTCACCGGATTTGATTCCAGAAAATCTGGAGAAATGGGGCAAGATCAAAGGCGTCAATCTCCTCGGCACTGGCGATTTTACTCATCCGCTGTGGCGCAAGGAATTAAGGGAAAAATTAGAAGAAGCCGAGCAAGGATTATTTAGGCTGCGAAACTCACCCCCACCTAGCCTCCCCCCTCAAGCCCACCCCAAAAGCGAGTACGCTCTTGGGGGACCCCGGCAAGGGGGAGGAATAAAATC
>Ga0209542_10010110_pt1 | contig 17123 bp, 15 predicted proteins | sample RifCSPhighO2_01_FD_184028 | JGI IMG/M metagenome (GOLD analysis project Ga0209542, IMG submission 184028) | Soil microbial communities from Rifle, Colorado - Rifle CSP2_plank highO2_0.1 (SPAdes) (version 2) | ecosystem: Environmental > Terrestrial > Deep subsurface > Rock core/Sediment ...
GGAGAAACAGGCAAATGACTGACGTGCGTATCGGCCCGGATAAGCAGGTGACCCTGCATTTCGCCCTCAAGCTGGACAACGGCGATGTGGTGGACAGCACCTTCGATAAAAATCCCGCCACCTTCAATGTGGGCGACGGCAACCTGCTGCCAGGCTTTGAGCAGGCCATCTATGGCTTGAAAGCGGGCGACAAACGCAGCCTGCCGATCAGTCCGGAGCAGGGCTTCGGTCAGGGTAATCCGCAGAATATCCAGGTTATGCCGCGCAGCCAGTTTCAGGATATGGAACTGTCGGAAGGCCTGCTGGTGATCTTCAACGACGCTGCCAATGCCGAGTTGCCGGGTGTGGTTAAAGCTTTTGACGATAACCAGGTAACCATTGACTTCAACCACCCGTTGGCCGGCAAAGCGCTGAGCTTCGATGTGGAAATTATTGAGGTCAAAGCGCTCTAAGGTTTAGCTCGCTCCTGTCGGAGTGGCTTTCGTCTTGCGTGTTCCCGCGTGTTCCCGCGTGATCCTCGCGATCACCGCGGCTTATACAGATTGCTTTCCCAGTGCGTGCGGCCGCGCCGTACACTAGCCCGTAAGGTCTACCGTCGAGATACCGCCATGCATATCAAACTCGCCAATCCCCGTGGTTTCTGTGCCGGCGTCGACCGAGCCATTGAGATTGTTAACCGTGCTCTGGAAGTCTTCGGTCCACCGATCTACGTGCGTCATGAAGTGGTGCACAACAAGTTTGTGGTCGAAGACCTGCGTTCGCGCGGCGCAATCTTCGTCGAAGAGCTGGATCAGATTCCTGACGACGTTATCGTTATCTTCAGCGCTCACGGCGTCTCCCAGGCGGTGCGTAACGAAGCCGAGCGCCGTGGTCTGAAAATCTTCGATGCCACCTGCCCGTTGGTGACCAAGGTGCATATGGAAGTGGTGCGTTATAGCCGTGAAGGACGCGAGTGCATCCTCATCGGCCACGAGGGCCACCCGGAAGTCGAAGGCACCATGGGCCAATACGACGCCAGCAACGGCGGCAGTATCTACCTGGTGGAAGATGAAGCAGATGTGGCCGCGCTTGAGGTACGTAACCCCGAAGCGCTGGCGTTTGTGACCCAGACCACTCTGTCTATGGACGACACCAGCAAGGTAATCGACGCTCTGCGCAGCAAATTCCCCGCCATCGGAGGCCCGCGCAAGGATGACATCTGCTACGCCACCCAGAACCGCCAGGACGCCGTCAAACAACTTGCCGCCGAATGCGATGTGCTGCTCGTGGTCGGCAGCCCCAACAGCTCCAACTCCAACCGTTTGCGCGAACTTGCTGAGCGCATGGGCACGCCTGCCTACCTCATCGACGGGGCAGAGGATCTCAAGCAGGAGTGGTTTGCGGGTGTGGCGGGTATCGGTATAACCGCTGGCGCATCAGCGCCTGAAGTGCTGGTACAAGGCGTAATTCAGAAGCTGAGCGAGTGGGGCGCAACAGGTGCGCAAGAGTTGCAAGGGCGGCCTGAGAATGTGACGTTCTCTATGCCGAAAGAGTTGCGGGTCAGGCAGGTGTGAGCGGAAGTGAAAAAGAGAAGGGTCGGCATTGCCGACCCTTTTTATTGCTTGAGTGTTTTACCAGCAGCGTTCCACGTTAGTGGCACCTTTGGTTCCACGGCTATCCAATGTCAGGTTGCCGCATTCGTTATCCTGTAGCTGAGCGCCGACACGAGCAGCCGTTAGGACTACGCAGCGAGCAATGGTGCTACCCCCGCATGCTAATGCGGTGATGTTGTATCGACGCTCGTCGGACGCAACTGCTGCATCGGCAGCAACACCATAGCCCAATCCCCCCGCTCCCAAATTGGTCGTATAGGTCTGGTTCTGTGAATAGAAGCGTTCTTGGGCTTGGAGTATTTCCATCAGTTTGGCCTGGCCGTCTGCTCGGCCAGAACGTAATACATAATTCTGATAACTCGGGTAGGCGATGGCGGCAAGAATGCCGACTATCGCCACCACAATCATCAGTTCTATCAGACTAAAACCTTGTTGCTTCATCAATTCTCTCTCCAGTAGGTCGCCTTGACGGCATCGCCAGCTCGGCAAATTTCGGCGCCATCCACGCAGTCATTACGAAGGATTTCGGTACCAATGAGTACGGTAGGCTTGCCCTCGGAAAGAATTACTGATGGGGTTGGCGGAATACCCGAACGTTTCAAGTCAAAGCTGCGCACTGGGTTCTTGGTGCCGTCGGGGGCCGTTTCGGTATACAAGGCGCTGGCATCAATCAGGTTCAGGGCATAGGCGCGTCCGCGGCCTACGTCTGAGCCGCAAGTAGAAACGGCCTGTCCGCGAGGGCTGAAGGTACTGAAGAGCACAGCGCCGCGGAAGGAGATCGATGTGGAGAGCACCTTTTCACCCTTCGGCAATTTCAAGTAGAAACCTTTGCTGGCGGCCAGCAAGTTACTGTTGGGTGTGTAGCTATTGCCTGGGGTCAGTTTGGCGTACTCCTTATCGATTTCTCCGCGCAAGTACGGCAGGCCGTTGACAGTACTTGCTGCATTGGCCAGGGCCTGATCAATCAGAAGTTGGTAGGCATCGAAGAAGGTCGGTGTTTCCGGTGCGGTTTGCGCTTGCAGTGCAGTGAGTTGTGCTGCCGAAAGCAGTGCGCTTGCAGGGTTGTAGGCCTGTGCTGCCAGCACATCCGCTTCGGCCTGCAAGGCATTACCCGATGCAATCAGCGCTGCCTGCTCAGACAGCAAGATTTCGATCTGGTCCACAATGGTCTGGCTGTTGGTTGCAGCAGCCCTCAGTGTGGCTGCGTTGGCAGCTTCTGCACGAGCCAGTAGGTCCGCATAGTTATAGGGGAAACCGACCGGAAGATCACCGATGTCAGCATCTGCGGCCAGAACTGTAAGTGCTGAGTTGGTTGCTGTAATGACATCGGCAGTTGCTCCCGGCATATCCAGGGCGCTTTGGACGGCTGTAAGCAAGTTGTCCAGTTTGCTTGGCGACCCGGCATTAAGGTTTATCCGTGTGTCGATAAAAGCAAGATCTGCATAGTCTGTTCTCAAGACTTCAAGTTCGGCTTGCAGATTGGCTACTTCATCAGTGCGCGCAGGATCTGCTTTAGCGGCAAGAACTTCTGCCTCCTTGGCCTTGATGAAGGCGAATGATCCATCCAGTGCGCGCTGAAGCTCAGTCAGGCGTGCATATTCAGATGCCAGTTTATCTTTGGTGAGCAAAAGAGCCGCAAGGTTATTGTCATTAAGCACTGCGTCCGCATAAGCTTGATTTGCGGCTGCAAGCGCGGCTTGGGCCTCATTGCTTGCGGTCAGTTTGGTCGCTGAATCCAGGGCTGAGGCGTTTGCAGTAGCCTGGGCGGTAGTTGCAGTGCTACGTAGGTTTGTGGCAGTCGTTGCTGTGTTCGTAGCCAATGTATTGGCAGCACTGGTTGCGCTTATCGCATTAGTAAGATCTGTTTGGGCTGTTGCATCTGCTGCGTTGGCAGTTGCCAGGGCAGCGTTGGCTGCAGTTGCAACGGTTTGCGCATTAGTGAGTGCTGTTGTTGCAGCGTCAAGAGCCGATTGAGCTGCGGTGAGGGCTGCCTGAAAGTCGGGGTCGCTCGGGTCGCTATCATAATCATCTTGCGCGGCATCCCGGGCAATTTGCGCAGCATTTACATCACTCAGCCTATTGCTAACAGCGTCTTGGGCGTTGGCATAGTCCGATGTTGCAGCAGCTTTTGCTGCTGCTGTGACGGCTGCCGCTGCTGTGGCCGTAGCCAGGGCAGCGTCAGCTGCAGCTTTGGCTGTAGCCGCATTGGCAGCATCAGTCTCAGCCAAAGCTGCAGCTGCTTCCGCGTTGGCTGCAGTAATTGCATCAGCATCCGCGATAGGTTGAGCGGCCGCATAGGCATTGGCTGCTGCGGTATTGGCTGCGTCAGCAGCGATGCGTGCAGTATCCAAGGCTGCTGCATCTGCAGAGTCAGCCAGTGCCAGTGTATCCAGATAGAATTGCTGAACCTTAGCCAGTGCCGCCTGAGCTTTTTCCATGCTGCTCTGCAATTTGCTCTGCTGCTGGAGGTTCTCGTTGTTATCAACAATATAAGGATCGTCAGTAAGGATTTCGTCGATCTGCTTTTGCCGCTCGTTGGCATCGCTCATTGCCTGAGAGGCTGCATTTTGCTTGTCGGTGTGGCCAATGCCTGCACGGTAGTCGACGAAGTTCTGTCTGGCACCATCAACGGCATTGTTGAGGTTAAGCATCTGCGCTTCCAGAGCAGCAATGGCCTCCAGAATGGCTGTCGTGTCCCCCGCGCTCAGGTCAAAGCCGGTGACGTTAGTCAGGTCAGATTCGGTGATGGTGGTATAGCTGCTTGGTTTGTTGAATACGTTGCTGTCACGCAGCACATAGAAGCGATCGTTGGTGTCGGTGTTGAGGGGGCTCTCGCGGAAGCCAGATCCGATGGAGATGGTGAAGTAGGTTTTGCCGCCTCGTTCACGAATCAACGCTACGTCAGGCGAGCTGAAGAAGCGGCGGTTGTCTGCCGCAATGCTGCCACCCAGCTGGGCAACACGGCCACCAGTCGCAAATGCTGGGCCGATACCGGTATTGGCATTGTTGATGTCAAAGCGGAACACCTGACCGCGTAAGTCGGATGCATAGATGATGTCAGCTAGGCCATCACCATTGATATCGACGATTGTTGGGTCAGCCGGCATGCTATTGGTCATGCTGGTGATCTGCAGGTTAGCTCCTGTATCGCTGTTGCTACCGGCGCGCCAGAGCAGTTTGCCTGTTTCAGCATCGGCAATGAACAACGCGTTGCCGACACCGTCAGCCTTCGGCGCATTGGTGCCGATCGTGTCGTGATCCCTATCGTAACCGCCAGTGAAAATCAGCACCTTGGTCTGCACGTTGTTGATTTTCACATCTGCTAGCTTGGGTGCAGAGAAGGTTAAGCCAAGCTTTTCATATCCCGGTGTCGGCGACGCAGCATAGGCGCCTTTGATCATCCATTTGAAGGCAGGCGCATCAATATTGCTCACGTCCAGTGCGTAGTAATTGCTACCGCCACGGCGCATGCCTGCATAAAGAATGGCTTTTTCCAATACGCGGCGTTTGGCGGCTACGTCACCATTAGCCGCATTAGCGTCACGGTATTTGGTCCAAAGATTTATCTGGCCGTCCATGCCGTACTTCTTGCTGCTGGAACCTTTTGCATCTGTTAGATAGGCGCCAGGGTTGGGTAGAAGCTCTTTTGGAATAAAGGCAAATTTCTCATTACCGGTCTTAGGGTCGATGGCATGAATAAAGCCTTCGTTCGATCCGAAGAACATATACAGCTGTTCTGGAGATGTCAGTGGTGCATTGGTTACACGTGCAAGATCTTCGTCGGTAACGTAGGCAACCAGCTTGGGTTCGTTGTGCAGTACGTCAGCAATTGCAAGGCGGTTTGTGCCGTCGGTATTTTTACCCCGCGCCCAGTTGATAAACCGGTCTTTTTGCGTGGTATTGCTGGCACCCAGCATTGCATTGGTGAGTGAGCCGTTCGAGGTTGATAGTCTATAAGTACCTGCGTTGAGACTTACGGAGCCGGTGACGCCGGTTGTGGCTGTCGCGGTTCTGTCGGCACCTGTCCAGGTAAAGATATTCCGTGTGTCAGGGTCGAGCAGGCGCCCTGCAACACCACCTTTGGCCACATCGCTGCCATCCGGCGCGGCAGACCAGAAGCTGGATGCACTGTTGCTGAAGAAGCCGGTGCTGTCATCTATGGCAGCATTGTTGTTTTGATCAACGATCAATGGGTTTCCGTCAGTGTCCTTGCCCAGTTTGTAGCGCTTGACGTTACCCGGCCAGTTAGCACCTTCTGATGGGCGGAACAGGGCATAGTAGAGATCGTTTCGGAAGCCAAGGTTGTTGAAGGCGCTTACAGCCACGCTTGGTGCCGCGAAGGACGTATTTTCAGCGGTGATATCGACAATGATCGCCTTAAGGGCTTCGGTAAGGCCAGATACGTTGTCTGATGTGTAGTAACTACCACCGCCGGCTGCAGCTGCGCTTTGTAGTAGCGGGAGGTTCACTGCAAAGCCAACAAAGTGCGATGTCACGGTCTGGCTGCGGTTGGTAGGGTCAGCAAAGGGCGCTGGTGCAGGAAACAAGTCCTGATTGGCCATGTACTCAGCAAGGTGGGGCAGGCACTGGCCGTTACCGTTGCCGCAACTTGATGCTGGGTGCAAGGTGTTTTTATTTGTAACTAGTGTCTTTACTGCTGAGTTAGAGCCTTGATCGACGGTGGGTTCACCATCTGTGACATATATAATGTGCGATTTTTGGCAGCTGTGCTCGATCGGCGAGATGTATCTATTGCCGTTTCTTGATGATGAAACGCTCTTGTCCCCCCATACGCGATTCTGACCGGTCATATAGAGGTAAGATTCGTAGTAAGTTTCTAGCATTGGCGTATTGCCACTTGCAGGGATGTCGTCAACCACATCCTGCATTGAGCTAGCGTTGGCTGTCGTTAATCGCTTTACTGGACTCAATACATAGCCGCCATCATTTCCATCAAATCGCATAAAGCCAACGTTCACATCTTCCTTGGCTTTTAGATCATTGATCAGGTCGTTCACAACTCCCTGCATTACAGCGTTACGGGTTCTATTTTTCTTGCTTGGCGGTATTGCGCTGTTTGCGACAGTGCTTCCCATGGAACCCGACGAGTCAAGAACAAATAGAATATTCGGACGTACCTGTTGATCAGCAGGCACATCGCGAGGTACATAAATTTCAGTATCATCAGCCAGAGCGGTATTGAAAGCCATAGCTCCATAGATAAAGGCACTGATGCAAACGGCGACTGGTCTTAGTTTAAACATGGTCTTTCTCCAGTCTTAGTACATAGAAAGCTTGAGGATATGATTCGGTGCTTGGTCGGTAACCGTAATGGCTCCAACCCAGTCGACCTTGAGTTTTAGCTCGCTGATCGGGCGCAGTTGGCCATCGATTTCAAGTTGGGCATTGGAGTCGATAGTCATGTTGGTAGCTGGGCAGTCCTGGCATGGATATGCAGTGACTCGACCTAGACCTTGATCGTTTGGGCTCCAAGTTACGATCAACCGCTCCATTTCAATAATGTGAATCAACGGCTCGGAATCAGGCTGCTGGGCAAAGCTGTTGAAACTGAGCAGTATGCCCAAGAAGGCGAAGCAAATACGTGCGGTCATGGTTATATGCTCACTTAGTGTTCTGGAAGGTCAGGCCCTGGGCTTGCCAGGAGTAGGTGCCGCTTGCGAGCTCTGCTCGAGCTTCCATATGAAAATCAACACAAACAAATCGTTCGACGCTGGAGCCGTCTTCGCAGGGTTTTTCCCAGACGTAACGCACAGAGTTTGAAGCGATAACTGTGCCGGTTAACGGGGCAATGGCTTCGGCGGGGCCGGCGGTTGCAGGCAGTGCAGCATTTTGTATGGCGGCTATTTCTGCAGCATCTTTAGAGTTGTTCTTATTTGCCATCGCATTGACTAGCGGTTGACGAAATATGGGTGCAGTATTAAAGGCAAGTTGCTGTGCACGCAGTTCATTTTGAGCTTGTTGGAAGACTTGATTACGGAACTGACTATTGCTAGCCATACGCTCTTCAAAAGTGGAGAAGCGCATGGCGGTAACACCAGCAATGGTCAGTACCAGCAAGAAGACCAGAGCCACGATTAGCGTGGCACCTCTTTGTGCGTGAGAGTGTGCAAGTTGGATGTGCATGGTTCGCCTCAAAAGGTGTTCTTGAGCTGGATAGTGGTGCTGAATATTTGCCGTGCCCGGTTATCGGCAAAGCTGATTGGGGCGGCATCCAGCAATACAAAGTTACGCTGCGCCGGAGCCGGAGTTAACGGCTCGACCGAATTGGCTAAAACAGCAATACGGACAGCGCGCACATTGTTCCAGTTAGTGACACGATCGGCCGAGACATATTGGTTGGCGCTGCGGGAGTCACCGCTGGTGTTAATCCCATAGAGAGCTTGAAGGCTGTCTACCCCTGAAATGAGTTCTTGTGCGTCAGGGCCTGAAATCCATGCAAGTGTTTTAAGGTTGTAGCTTCGGCAGGACAGAGCTCCTGCCGATATTAAGTATTGACTAATTATGAGTGTGTCGTCGGCTACGGCTGTTCCTTGGCAGTCGCGACGTAATCCATCTGTAATGGGTGGTTGATAGACGAAAGCAGCAGTACTCGTTCCAGGGGTGTGTTTAGGGTCATCACAGATGTCTTCTTTTACATCTGGGGCAAAACCGCTGCAATCTTCAGGAAGGAGTGTGAGAGGTTTATCGCCCTCAAAAACTGGGTCGGTATAGCCTGCCAAACGTGCGCTGCGTGCAACAAACTCTAAGGCGAATCGCCCGTTTTCCTGAAGTCGACCCATTGCCTCGTTGGCGGCGTAGGTTTGCCGGCTAGAGAGGAATACCTGAATAACGCCTGTCATCAGTAAAAGACCCAACGCCATGGCAACCATTAATTCAATTAACGAAAGGCCAAGTTGGGTGCGACGTGTAATGGTGAGGTTTCTGATGTTCATCGGCGCACCTCAAAGGCAGGAATACCGGGGGCGAAGGTGTTTTTGCCTGCACCAGCACGGCCCAGCCAGAAACCCTGCAGCGTAATGGTGTTACCTGCGGCAACAATACCCAAGGTGATGTTGTTGTCAGGCGGAGTAATGAAGTCGCGACTCGTAAAGCGCCCGTTGATGGTGTTCGAAGCCAGGCCTGCATAGCTGCACTGTGATTCCCAGCGGTCGAATGCGGCCATTTGTGCGGCGGTGCAGTTTTGTGCAGTCACCTTGGCTGACGTTGCGGGGTCATAGTAGTCCGCGCAGCGGGAAACTGGCGGGTTGGCGCAGTTTGGTGCCGCTGCGTATTGGGCGGCGGTACCGGCCGGGTTGGCGCGAATGCGCTCGGCGATGTCTTGCAGGACCCAGGTTGACTGCGAGCGTTGGGCGCTGTCGCTAGAACCTTGCAGTGCGTTAAGTTGGAGTGCTGCTAGGCCGAGCATGCCAACGGTAAATATCAGCAGGGTGATCAATACTTCGATCAGAGAGCTGCCGCGTTGCTGTGAGCTATTAATGTGCATGAACAGTCTCATCCTTTTTAAGAACATGCTGTGTCACGAGGGACTTTGCGAATACTGGAGCGCCCTTGGCGATTGATGTCGATGCAGCGGGCGTCTGCCGGGTCCGCTTTTAGCTTGTTAGACGTGATTTTGAATGGTGTGCTTCCACATAGGGAGCACGTGCCATCACGTTGAAACACCAGCTTATTAGTGGCTTGGAGAAAGTTGCTGCTAACAGTTACGCCAGTTTTAGGCTCGAAGAGGCGTAGGCGGTTATTACTTGAGCAGTCAGGCATGCTGTTGGCTGGGCCGACACACCAGCCCTCAGCCCAGCCAGTAGCGGCATTAGTAACCGGTAAAACGGCGATTTCACTATTCTGCTTGACTGCCTCAGAGCGGGCGAAGGCCAATGCGAGCATCAGCTCACTGGCTTGGCCGCTGACGCGCTGGCGTACAGCAAAATCTCCCATGGCAGGCACAGCGAGCCCCAGAATGATGCCCAGAATGGCAACAGTGATCATCAGTTCTATGAGGGTAAATCCTTTACTTCGCAGCATGGGCGTTCTCGAAGGGAAACTTTCACTCTCATCTTGGCTGCTGCGGTTCGTCCATTCAATACAGGGTGGATGGCTGGCGGCATTTGCTGCTTGAGTGGTCAGTGTGGGCAGGTGCTATTTAAGCTTTCGCTTTTCAGGCGTCCTTGTTTGTTTAGGGTTATGCGCCGTGTCTCGTCGATATTGGTATGGCACAGAGTGAATGTGCCGTTACTAACAAAGGTCATGCCATTGCCGCTGAAATGCAGCGAGTGTGTTGGGTTCATGCCGCGCCAGGTTAGGGTTGTGTGGCTAGGCAGCTTAATGCTTGCGATGATTTCCTCGCCTGGATCTAGCGTGCGATTACCGTTGTTGTCGATAAAGGTTGTGAGGGTCCCGGACCAGGGTAGCTGGCACCGGCCATGATCCTGAAGTGGGCAGAGTGTTACTCTGCTGGTGTTAGTCATGGCCTGCCAACGGGCCATAGAGATGAGTGTGACAAGTTCGCTGTGTGCCGCTTGCAGGCGTTGTTTGGCGACTACTTGGCCCAGCGGCCCAATGCTCCAAGCGAGTACAGAGACAATTGCTGTACTGATTAGTAATTCGTGCAGGGTAAAGCCCTTAATAGTTTTGGTGTTCATCCTGAACCCTCTATAGCTCCGTGTAATTGAGTTTGCGCATGTACAGGCATTACGCCTGTAGTCAATTCAGTGTTGCTGTGTAAGTTTTCCTTCCGACGGGGTGTCAGTGTTATGCGGGTCTTGTCAGTGGGCGGTGGTGTAGTGGGTATGCTTGGTGCCTATTTACTCGCTCGGCGAAATGTAGATGTCGTTTTGCTTGATCGATTTCAGGTGGGCGAGGAGTCGTCCTGGGCCGGCGGCGGGATCGTTTCACCTCTCTATCCTTGGCGTTACAACCCTGCAGTAACGGCGTTGGCGCATTGGTCGCAGGATTTTTATCCTCTATTAGGCGAGCAGTTGCTGGCGCAGACGCAGATCGATCCGGAGGTGTATGTCACCGGGTTGTATTGGCTTGATCTGGATGATGAGGCTGATGCACTTACCTGGGCGCAGCGCGAGGAGAGGCCGCTGCAATGTGTGGACGTTGCGACAGTAGAGCGGGTCGTGCCCGCTCTGGCTAGGGGCTTCGTACGGGCGGTGCAGATGGCGGATGTGGCGAATGTCCGTAACCCGCGCTTGGTTAAAGCGTTGCGGGCCGCGTTGCAGCAGATGCCGAATGTCACCTTGCATGAGCACTGCGCGGTCAGTGGCTTTATTCGCGATGCCGGACGCATTGCTGGAGTGCATACCGCGCAGGGTGATATCTATGCAGATCAGGTGGTGCTCGCTGCGGGTGCTTGGAGCGGTGAGCTGATGAAAACCCTTGGCATTGAGTTGCCGGTGGTGCCGGTCAAAGGTCAGATGATTCTGTACAAGTGCCGCGAAGACTTTCTACCAGCCATCGTGCTGGCGAAGGGGCGTTATGCAATTCCGCGACGTGATGGGCATGTTCTGATTGGTAGCACGCTTGAACATGCGGGTTTCGACAAAACGCCGACCGACGAGGCGCTAGCCAGCTTGAAGGCTTCAGCAATCGAGTTGTTGCCGGCGCTGGCGGATGCCGAGGTGGTGGGGCATTGGGCGGGGCTGCGGCCTGGTTCGCCAGAGGGCATTCCGTTTATTGGGCCGGTGCCGGGTCATGATGGCCTGTGGTTGAACTGCGGGCATTACCGCAATGGACTGGTGCTGGCGCCGGCGTCGTGCCAATTGCTGGCTGACCTGATGCTGGGGCGTGAGCCTATTGTTGATCCCGCGCCTTATGCGCCTACTGGGCGCTTGGGTTCGGCTTGTTGAGTGTTTCACTGCGAGGGGCTTGCGGCTAAAGCCCCTCCCGTAATCAATGCTTGCGTTAGTCGATGCCGAGCTTTTTTAGCCGATAGCGCATCGAGCGAAAACTCAGGCCCAGGCGCTGAGCAGCGGCGGTGCGGTTCCAGCGGGTTTCTTCCAGGGCTTGCATGATCAGTTTGCGTTCGATGGCTTCCAAGTAGTCTTCCAGATTATCGATCTGCGCTAGGTTCGCCTCACCGTTCTCGCTAATCGGCACGCTGTCGGCCAGGCGCAGGTCGCTGGTGGTGATGCGATCGTCTTCGCACAGGGTGTAGGCGCGTTCTAGCATGTTCTCCAGCTCGCGCACGTTGCCCGGAAAACGGTAGCTTTTGAGTTTTTCCAGCGCGTCGTCATCCAGTTTGGCTGGGCTGAGGCCTGTGCCCTCGGCCAGGCGCTTGAGCATGATGCCTGCTAGCAGGGCAATGTCTTCGCGGCGCTCGCGCAGAGCGGGTACGCGCAGCTCGATCACGTTAAGGCGGTAATACAGGTCCTGGCGGAAGCGTCCGGCCGCGACCTCCCCGGCCAGATCCTTGTGGGTGGCGCAGAGGATGCGTACATCGACGATCAACTCCTGCTGGCCGCCCACTGCGCGTACGGCTTTTTCCTGAATCGCGCGTAGCAATTTAACTTGCATTGGCAGTGGCAGGTCGGCGACCTCGTCGAGGAATAGCGTGCCGCCGTTGGCTGCTTGAAACAGGCCTTGTTTGTCTTCGATGGCGCCGGTAAAGCTGCCTTTTTTATGACCGAAAAACTCGCTTTCCATCAGCTCGGTGGGGATGGCGCCGCAGTTGACCGGGATAAAGGGCTGATCGCCACGTGAGCCTTGCTCGTGGATCAGGCGGGCGACCAGCTCCTTGCCGCTGCCAGACTCGCCGCTTATGTACACCGGTGCTTGGCTACGTGCGAGCTTGAGTATCTGCTTGCGCATGGCCTTCATCGGCGGTGAGTCGCCGAGCAGGCGGCTGTCAACGGGCAACTCTTCGCCATCGGCGCTGCGCAGACGCAGGGCGGCTGCGACCAGTTCACGTAGGCGGCCGAGGTCCACCGGTTTGGTCAGAAAGTCGAATGCGCCAGCTTTCAAAGCATTGATCGCGGTGTCCAGGCTGCCGTAAGCGGTGATCATCGCCACGGGCACTTGCGGGTGGCGCAGCAGAATGTGTTGTACCAGCTCAAGGCCCGTACCGTCAGGTAGGCGCATGTCGGTCAGGCACAGGTCGAATGGCTCCTTCGCCAGCCATTCGCGGGCTTCCTTGACGTTGCGCGCGCTGCGAGTATCGAGCTTCATGCGTCCCAGGGTGATTTCCAGGAGTTCGCGAATATCCGGTTCGTCATCGACGATCAAGGCTCTCTGGCGGGTCATGGTCAGCTCAGTTTGCGCGGGTGGGCGAAGGTGATGCGTAGGCAGCTGCCGCCACCGTCACGCAGTTTATAGTCGAGGCGTGCCTGGTTGCTTTCGCACAGTTCGCGGGAAATATACAGGCCCAGGCCGGTGCCCTTGTTTTCTGTGGTGTAGAACGGTTCGAACAAGTGGTGCAGTTGCTCCTCGGCAACGCCAGGGCCGTCGTCCAGCACTTCAAGTACCGGTAGCTCGCTTTCCGGGTCGCGGAACAGCCTTAGCCAGACTTGGCCCTGCTTGTTCTTTTGTGCGCTGTAGCGCAGGCCATTCTCCACCAGATTGCTCAGCACCTGTGTGAGCTGGTGCGGGTCCATTCGGGTTTGAATGCTGCCGCTGCTGGTTTCCAGGTGAAGTGTCTGCCCGGGAGCTGCACTGCTGCGGAATTCACTGGCGAAGCGGTGTAGCCAATACTTCAGGTCGAGCAGTTGTGGTTCGGCCTGGCGCCGCCGCGAGAGTTGCAGGACGTTCTCGATCACCAGGTTCATCCGGCGCGAGTGGTCCTGGATGATCTGCGCCAAGCGCAGGTCGGGGCCTTCTAGCTCCTCCGACTCTTGCAACAGCTGTGCGGCGTGACTGATGGCGCCCAGAGGGTTGCGAATTTCATGGGCGATACCGGCAGTTAGGCGGCCGAGTGAGGCGAGTTTGAGCTGTTGCGCCTGCTGGGCGATCTGCGAAATATCATCGAGGAAGATCAGCGTGTGTTTATGCTCGCCGCGTTGCAGAGCAATAAAGCTAGGTTGCAGCACTCGGCCATCGGGGGCGGCTTGTAAGCTGGCGGGTCGCAGGCTGGGGTTGTGCGACCATTGTTGCATGCGTTTGATCAGCTCGGGGCAGTGCGGGTCGAGAATCTTGCCATTCAGGTCCGTGTGCCCTAGCAGGTGGTTGGCGCCTTGGTTGGCCAGCAGCACGCGGTGCAGCTCGTCGAGCACCAGAATCCCGGTACGCATCCGTTGCAGGATCAGGGCGTTCAGCGCCTCCAGGTTAGCGACATCCGCTGCACGTTGCTCTGCCAGGCTTTCGCTGACTTGCAGGCGGCGTGTCAGGCCCTGCACAAACAATGCAGCAGCGAAGCACAGCGCGCCAAGTGCGCCAGCCTGCACGTACTGTGCGGCAGCAGCCGGTCGGCTGAGGCTGAGATAGAAGGTCAGGTAGATCATGCCCGTTGCGGCGACTGCGGCAATCAGCAGGCCTATACGTCCGCGCAACAGGATATTGGCGATTGCCACCGCGACAATCAGCAGGTTACCGATGCCGCTGGGGGTGCCGCCGGCGGCATAGAACAACCCGGAAAGCAGAATCACATCGACCAATGCGAGACTGAATATCTGCGCCAGGCGCTTGGGGCGTCGAACGGTTGCGATGATCAGGACGTTGAGAGCGAGGTAAACCCAGCTGCCATTACGGAAGAGTGCCGGGTGCATCATGTCCAGCAGTTGAGCGTCGAGGTCGCTGGAGATCAGCAGCGCCAGGGTAATGCCGATTACCAGGCGGTAGAAGTGATAGAGCCGCAGAATTCGCCAGCTTTGCTCCCCGCTCAGGGGGAAATCAGCGCTCACCGGATTGCGGACCTTGTTCTAGGTGCGTTTGGCTGCAAAACCACTGTTCGTTCTTGGTCAGTGCATGGCTGCGGGGTACATGAGTGCCGCAGTGTGCGCAGCGAACCATTGGGGCTGCGCCAGTGTTGTGGTCTTCGGGGCGCGCAGTTGGCGTGCGAGTAAAGCGCCGCCACAGCCAAAACGCGGCCGCAATGATGGCAATCCAGAACAATAAGCGGAACAGGCCCATGGTGCTCTCTTTCTATCGGTAGGCGGGCAGTTTAGCTAAGCCGTTTGCGTGCGCCCAGTCTTGAAGCTGTGCGCTGAACGCCGTTTCTTGCGTCGATTGGCGAAGCATGCGGTGTTGTTTTGTGTACGGCAGGCCTGCCTCTTACTCCCTGCCGTCGCCCCAATAAAAAAGGGAGGCATTGGGCCTCCCTTTTTATTACCTATTTTGACTTAGTCGAACAGGCCAAATGTCAGGTAGCTGAACCAGGAACGGCTCGGTTTTTCTTGGCTGGTGCCAGCCTTGAGGTCATCCGGGATTTGCTCTTCGGCATCTTCGTACTGGCGAATGACATCCTGGCTGGCGCGGGTTTCACCCGGTGGCAGCGGGGTGTCAGTTTCAATCAGGCCCAAGGTCGCCTTAGCCAGCCAGGAGCGACTGTCGGCTTCTTCTTCGCGCGGAACAAACTGGCCATCGACCAGGCTTGGGTGGTCCGGGTAGTTGAGCTTGAGAGTTTCCAGGCTGGTAGCCGCCAGGTCATCCAGGGTCAGGCGCTGGTAGGCCTCGGTCATCACGGCCAAGCCATCGCCGACGGCGGGTGTTTCCTGGAAGTTTTCCACAACATAGCGGCCACGGTTCGCGGCGGCCACATAAGCGTTACGGGTTAGGTAGTAATGCGCCACGTGGATCTCGTAGGCGGCGAGCAGGTTGCGCAGGTAGATCATGCGCTGCTTGGCGTCTGGTGCGTAGCGGCTGGTCGGGAAGCGGCTGGTGAGCTGAGCGAACTCATTGTAAGAGTCGCGGGCGGCGCCCGGGTCGCGCTTGGTCATGTCCAGCGGAACGAAGCGGGCAATCAGGCCGCGGTCCTGGTCAAACGAAGCCAGGCCTTTGAGGTAGTAGGCGTAGTCAACATTGGCGTGCTGCGGGTGCAGGCGGATAAAACGGTCCGCTGCGGACTTGGCCGCTTCAGGCTCAACGTTCTTGTAGTAAGCGTAGATCAGCTCCAGCTGCGCTTGCTCGGCATAACGGCCGAACGGGTAGCGCGACTCCAGTGCCTTCAGCTTGGCGACGGCGCTGGTGTAGCTACTATTATCCAGGTCGGCCTGTGCCTGCTGGTAGAGTTCGGTCTCGCTCAGGTTTTCGTCGACCACCTCTTTCGATGAGCAGGCGGCAGTGAGGGCGAGGATTGCGATCAGCAGCAGGTGTTTCACTTGCATGGCGGCTTGCGTCCCTGTGACGGCGGCTGTCTTGAGCAAAGCCGTCCTGTTATGATGAGCGCCCCCGGTACCCCTGGGGCAAAGACGCAGTATTTAACCACAAGCGTGTAGCCGAAACCAAAAGCTATGCCCCCTCTGTTGCCGAGCATGTCCTCTATTAATAAGCAGATCATTGAACTGAACGCCGAGGTGCCCTATGAAATGGGCGGTCAACGCCTCGATCAAGTCGCCGCACTCCTGTTCGCCGAGCACTCGCGTTCGCGTCTGTCTGCCTGGATCAAAGAGGGTCTGCTGACCGTCGATGGTGAGGTGTTGCGCCCGCGCGACATCGTCCATGGCGGTGCACTGCTGGCGTTGAACGCCGAGCAGGAAGCGCAGGGCGAATGGATCGCCCAGGACATCGCGCTAAACATCGTCTACGAAGACGAACAGATTCTGGTGATCGACAAACCGGCCGGTCTGGTTGTACACCCTGCTGCTGGGCATGCCGATGGCACTTTGCTAAACGCCTTACTGCACCATGTGCCGGATATTATCAACGTGCCGCGTGCCGGCATCGTGCACCGTCTGGATAAAGACACCACTGGCCTGATGGTGGTGGCCAAAACCATCGAGGCGCAGACCCGTTTGGTCGACCAGTTGCAGAAGCGCTCGGTCAGCCGTATCTATGAATGCATCGTGATTGGTGTGATCACCTCCGGCGGCAAGATCAATGCGCCGATTGGCCGCAGCTCCTCGCAGCGCCAGCGCATGGCGGTGAGTGATGGTGGCAAACCGGCGGTCAGCCATTACCGGGTGCTGGAGCGTTATCGGTCGCACACCCATGCGCGAGTCAAGCTGGAAACTGGCCGAACTCACCAGATTCGCGTGCACATGAGTCATATCGGTTATCCGTTGGTGGGCGATCCGGTCTACGGTGGGCGCTTCCGCATCCCTCCGGCCGCCAATCCAAGCATGGTGCAAACCCTCAAGGAGTTCCCGCGTCAGGCGTTGCATGCGCGTTTCCTGGAGTTGGATCATCCGATCACCGGTGAACGTATGAAGTGGCAGTCGCCATTGCCGGATGACTTTGTCTGGTTGCTGACGCTGCTGCGTCAGGACCGTGAAGCGTTTATCGGCTGAGCACGGTCTGACTAACGCGAGTGGCGAATAGGGAGCAGGGTGACAGGATGCACGATTGGCTAACACCACAATGGCCCGCGCCAGCAAGAGTCAAAACCAGCGTCACGACCCGCAGTGGTGGTGTCAGTGTTGC
>Ga0209542_10010111_pt1 | contig 17123 bp, 24 predicted proteins | sample RifCSPhighO2_01_FD_184028 | JGI IMG/M metagenome (GOLD analysis project Ga0209542, IMG submission 184028) | Soil microbial communities from Rifle, Colorado - Rifle CSP2_plank highO2_0.1 (SPAdes) (version 2) | ecosystem: Environmental > Terrestrial > Deep subsurface > Rock core/Sediment ...
TTCGTCAGCATCAACCTTTTCGTCTCTATTAATGTCTTGTCCTTGGATGAATTCGCTTAGTTTGTAGTTTACGGTCTCTTTATCAATTGTAAAGTAATTATCTGCGTCAATTATCCCATCCTTTGTTATATATTCAGGTTCACACCATTCTTCTCCAGCAATTCGTGGGAAAAGCGAAAATGGCTTTGTTGCATCTGCGGTACTGATTGGACTAATTACATTCTGTACGTATGATTCTAGTTGTCTTGGTGTTTGTCCTTTTTTTGGTGTGTGACTATCAATAAAATAGGCAAATCCGACAACTAGCGGTAGTGCTATTGCATAGGCTACGAGTGTTGAACGATCTGGTCTTGGTAGTTTCATGAAATTAGTGATAAATGGGGCTATTTAAGTTTTTTTGTTAGTCTTTCTCGTGCTTTGCTATGTATTCTTTCGCTTTTTCTAGTGAAATTTCTCCAATTAGTCTTTTGGTTCCGTAGCCTCTTGAGGCATACACTCCTATGTCTTTATATGCTACTGCTGGTCTGATTATGTGTAATACTTCTGTTTCATCTAGTATAGTATTGATTCCTAGTTCTTTGAGGAATTTACTTTTTTCATCTCTTGATATGATATTGTCATCTTCGGCTAGGATAGTGTATAGTTGATTAACGATGGGCTGCATTCTTTTAGCTCTGTGATAGTCTTGAATACCCGTAGCTATTGTAAGTGATACTAATCCAGTTAGAGTAATTAGTATTCCTTTTTTTATTCCCCTATATTCGTCCATAAATTCCATTTTATTTTTTCTCCTTAGTTTCGGCTTTTTTTACTCTTTCATCCAGTGATGTGGTGAGGGCATCTTGGGCATTGGTGTATGTGCCATCAGACTGTCGGATGTATGTTACCTTACCCCTCCCTTGCTGTTCAACCAACAAGTAGCGCTCCTGTCCAATTTCTACTTCTCTGATTGATCGGATGTTTCCTCGAGGTTCACCACCAGAGACTATAAGCGCGAGTGCAACTGTACCAACAAGACTTCCTATCATTACCAATCCTCCACGATACTCATTAGAACTCATGGTAGCTTCTCATATAATTTAGTTCTCTCCATCCAGATACTAGCGCTCTATAGTCGCCCTTTCCCATTTTTCTGGAGTTGACTCTTTCTACCAATGCGTTTCTTGCTTCTTCTATTTCATTTATTCTTTTTTTTAAGCCTTCTACATACCCCTTGCTTACTGTTCTTATTATTTTCATTCTGCGTTGTTCTATTTGTGTATATTTTCCGCTAGAGGGTATGTACTTTGTATCTCTTTCGACAGTTTCTATGTCTCCTTTGATTTCTTTAATTTCTTCAGAGATTAATTCATCTACTATTTCGATTAAATTCACTTCACGATCTATCATAGTTTTTTCTCCTGCATATCTTCTGGCATTTCGCAGTAAAATCTCCAGCGTTCCATGAGTGTTCCTGATCCTTCAAACCAGACAGCTTTTGTATAGGTATTTTGTTCTTCTAAGAGGATTAGTTGCTCTTCTCTTATTGTTTTTTTATCATCCCTTATTACTCCTATTTCTCTACTTCCTCGTAAACGAACATATCCTCTTTCCGGTATTGATGCATTTCCTTCATCAATACATATATTGCGATTATTTACTCGTTCTACTAGTGTAAAATTTCCTCTATCCTCTCCACCAACAGCGGAATCATAGTAAACGTAGAATTTTCTTTCTTTTTTGGGCACAGCTCCCAGATGCGTGAATACACTTATTCCTATATCGCTCTCATATCCCTTATGAACAAAGCCTAGGGTATACAAGGTTCGGCAACAGTCGATGCCTCTTCGTAGGGGGTTATGCGATCTTCCGGCTATTTCTATTATCTTGAATTTTTGTGTGTTTGTCATGCTGCTAGCCTCGGCTGTGTTTGATCGATTGCTTTGGAGACTTGAAAGATAGTTCTTTCTGCAGCTTGCAGGCTTCTTTGTCGATCGGTTCGCAAGGAGTACCATTGCAGCGTATTTCCATATAATGCATCTATAGCTTGCATGCTTCTTTGGTAAAACAATGCAACTCCTATTTTCTTTTTTGCTTCTTGTAGTGCTGGTTCATAAGGAGTATTTGCCGTGTTTTCAAGACAGGATTCTATGTATTTGATGCCTGTTTCTAATCCTTCAGTCCCTCCCCTAACTATTTGCTGGGTTGTGACTGCTAGTAACCATTTCATTCTTTGTGGGTTGTATGTTTCTTGTGTCATTGTTCTTTCCATCCTAAACCTTCTTTTCTTAGTTCTTGATTTAGTGAGTTTAATCCTCTTGTTGCATGACTCATATAATGTTCTTGTAGTGCTGGTTCTCTTGCTTCATATCTATGTGCCAGTGCTATAACTGCTTCACAAAACGGTAGTTCATACTTCGTTCCTACTATGGTAGGACATGCGACCATTAGTATTTCAGTTCCTATTCGTATGTTTTCCCTTTCTGATCTAAAGACATAGTTTCTTGCTTCGCACACGCAGCAATTTAATAGCGTTAATTCACGAGGTGTTTGTTCTCTCTTTGCCATGTTATTTTTTCTCCTTGGTTGCTTGTGTTGAGGGTTGTGAGGCTGGAACATGGTTTTTTCTTTTAATGGGAGAGGTGTTGATGATTATTGCCTTTCTTTTTCCTTCGGCTTGTTGTTCTTCATTGTATATGCCCAGTTGTATTCCATGACTGTTCTCGCTCATTTGATTGATGAATCCTAGTTGAATTCCATTTAGAGTGGTTGGTTGCATACATGGTTTATCATATTTGTCAGCAGGCCTGCCGATATTAAATAATGATAACTCTAGACCGTTTATTTTTCCTCTGTTGCTCATATTCCAGACTGCGGTCGTCACTCCGTTTATTTTATTTTGGTTTTCACTTGCTAGAGATATGATTATTCCATTGACTTTTCCTTCATTATTCGTATATACTGACGTTATTGGACCGTAAAAAGTTGCATCTTTGTCTATATGTGTATATAATGCAACACAGATACCTCCACTGGTTCTTACTTTGTTCGCATAAAATGGAGGTAGATCTCCGTATCTTCCGAAGTAGGTGCCTGCGAAGATCGCACTGCCTAGTGCTATTTTAGCTAGTCGCTTTTTCCATTTCGTTGGTTCGTGTGATTCTTGATTCATTATTATTTCTCATCCGTTTAAGGACAGAATAATACGAACTTTATGGTAGTTAGACTTTAACCCGTATTAGTCAGGTAGTTACTCATTATAGGAAAGGAAGCGATTTCACTTTACATCATCGGCGAAAAAGGGCAGAAGACGAGCCTCTGCTTTACGCAGGTGTTCGTGATAGGTGGAGGTTGCGATATGCATCTTTTGTGCGAGTTGTTCGAGGTCTATGCTTCTAGGGAATTGATAATAGCCGTTCTTTAGAGCTAGGTGAAAGGCTTCTTTTTGTTTTTCGGGCAATTTTGCTTTAATTTTAGGGAAATAGACTTCTTTTAATCCGGTCTTTTGGAGCTTAAGAATGGTAAAGTCGTGTAGTTTGTCTTTCCATTTTCCCATTTCTTTTATGAGTTCTTCAAGAATAGTTCTATCCCAGGCAGCTATGCTCCAGTATTCATAGCCTTCTTTTACAATGGTTGGTGAGGGAAAGTATAGCTCTGGATTGTACAGCAATTCATAAAATTTCTCTTCTTCTGCTACTAAAAGGACTATTTTGTTATGGTCTCTTTTTAGTTTTTTTACTTTTTTTTTCTTATTGATTTCTCTTATAAATCGGTCTTGCTCTTTTTCAGTTCCTTCGAGCGTGTGAATGCCGAGAATGTATATTTTATTCCCTTTCTTGTATCGGTCAACAGGGTAGAAGTAGTCAATAATGTTGTGGGATGCTGTTAGGGATGTATATACGCTGTCACTATTACGTACCTTACATTTCAGGTTCCACATCTTTTTATTTGGGGAGAGATGTATAAAAAGGTATTTATTTTTCTATAATCTCTTTTGTTGCAGATAGAATCTGCCTTGCTAACTCCCAAAGATATTCGTATATGTTTTCATCTAGCGATAGTTTTGTCCCGTATTGATATTTTTCTCTTATTTCGGTGCTTGTACTGCTTTCTTTTTCTTCTTGTATATTGAGAGAAGTAACTTTATTCACCATCTGTTTGTCTAGTTCTATTTCATTATTTTCAATTAAGCTGTATATCAAAGCAAAGGTGCATTCTTGATTTCTTGATTCGTATCCCTTTTTTGCTGCGATTGCTAGAAAGCATTGATAGATGGCATAAAAGAATGCACTGGCTGACCAGTCAGAGTATCCTATTCTTGCGAATTCAATTGCACCCTTAAGATCATGCTCTGCCTTTGCTATGTGTTCAAGAGCTCTTTTTTTATCGGGCTCTGTTTTAATCAATCCTCTATGTTTGCCTTCTGTTTTTAACTCTTCTTCAGCTTTTTTCAAGCACCATCCGACTTTATTTTTAGTGTGTGTCATGGACAGAGTAGTTGTAGTATCGTGTCCTCGCCTGATACCATTCTTCCCTTTAGGGCATTTAGGATGACTTTATTTTTTTCTTTAATGTGCTTTTTTAGGTCTTCTTTTGTTTGATAGAGTGGATGAATCTTTTTTTCATTGAGATTGTTTATTTCTTCTACTTGCTTTTTTACTGCTTCGAAACTATTTTTGTTTACTATAAGTAAAACGTCTATATCTTTCGCTTCTTTTTCTTTTTTTAGGACAGAACCGTAGAGTATACTTCCTTGTGCTCTTTTTATTTTCTGTATTTCTCGTATCCATCTTTTTACATAGGGTGAGGCTTCTTCGATCTCTTTCTTTAAGAGCAATTTTATATATTGATTGGCGTATTCGTTTTCGTTATTTATACTATATATTTTTGCGTTTCCCACTTTTCTGGATAGAAGTATGTTCTCTGCCTCTAATTTCCTCGCAATTTTTAGAGCACCCATAGCACTCAGTCCTAAAAGCTTAGCTAGGGAATTGGCGTTGTATTCTATTTCGGGACTTTTTAGGATGGCTAGTATCAGTGCCATCTCGTTTTTTCTTCCGTCTTTCATGTTCAACTTATAGTTTAATTATATAAATTTATAGTTTATATAGCTTTCGCTTCTTTAACTGGAATTTATTAAAACAATTCTTTTATTAGTTCTTCGATATCTTCGAGGGATTTGCAGGTCATGAGCTGTTGCCTTTTTTGGGCGGCACCTTTGAAGCCTTTGATAAATGAAGTGGCGACGTATTTTATTTTTCCCATATCTGTGGATTTGTACTTTTTAGTGAGTTTGATGTAGTCTTTGAGTTGCTGTTTGTTTTTTTCTGGATTGAACGGCAGTTCTTCGCCTGTTTTGAGATAGTGGTTGATTCGGTGGAAGACGAGAGGGTCTCCGATTGCCGCACGAGCTATCATAACGCCATCTGCAATTTTGAGCATGCTTTCGGCTTGTTTGCCGTTCGTTATATCACCGTTGCCAATGACGGGGATTTTCAGGATTTTTTTGACTTTGGCTATTTGTGACCAATCTGCGGGTGTTGAGGCTCCGTGAGTTGCTAAACGGGCGTGGACGGTTATTGCATCGGCGCCCGCTGCTTCTATTGCTTTGGCAACTTTAAGGACATTGTTTTCTTTGAAACCTAAACGGATTTTTGCAGTGACTACGAGACCTGCTGCTTTGAGGATTTTAATCATTTGTGCAATTTTTTCTGGGTGTTGGAGGAGGTAGGAGCCTGCTTGGTTACCGGTAATTTTTATAGAGGGACAGCCGCAGTTGATGTCTACGAGATCATAGGGTTTGAGGTAGGGGATTACTTTTTTGAATTCTTCGGGAGAGTTTCCGGTAATTTGGATTCCTAGAGGTTTGTCTTCCCTTACAGTTTTCATTAAATTGAGTGTGTGCTTATTTTCATGGAGGATTGCATCAATGTAAAGCATTTCTATATAAGCTAATTCTGCGCCGGCTTTACGGCAGAGCATTCGGTAGGGGAGATCGGTGACTTCTACCATGGGGGCAAGCAGAATTGGATTTTGTATGATTAGTTTTCCGAGGTGGAGGGGTTTGAGTTTCATATGTAGTTTATTACAGATATCGTTAAATAGGTTTGTATCTACTATTTACTATGGGATTAGAAGATGATTTTTTAAAGCAAGTTAATCTTTGGAGAGAACATTGTGATCGTGTTGCACATCATTCTGCTATTCATCCTTATTTGGAGTGTAGTGCTTATGATCGTTTAATTACTTTGGGAAAAGAACTAGGAAATTCCTGCTTGCGTATTATTAGAGATCAGTATCAGTCTAAAGCAGTTCAGGAAGATTCTATTGGTTTCAGGTGGGGTTATTTATTGCACGAGTTAGAACCTTCATTTCGTCTAGAGGTTGGTGAGAAGCATTCGGGGGCTGCGATTGAAAGAAGAGGTTGTGCTCTTGGTCTTGATGTTTCTAAGGTTCGGGATGAGACTATTCAGTGGTTAGATAATTATCTTGCTGTTAGTAGTGCCAGTTGACCGCTTGTTCGAGTTTTTCAAACGGATTGAAAGGGTAATCGGCTCTTCGGTCTTTTATGGGGCGATGATTTTTAGGAATATCTAGCTGGAATCGTTTTGCTGCGTTGTTATAGGTTATTTTTTCTATTTGTTGTTCAGTGAAATTATTTTGATGGAGATATGTGCTCATCACAGGCCACCAGGGAAGTGCAGGTATTCCTGAGGCAAATCCTTCGAGTTTGCCTTTGAGAGTATGAGGAGCATGATCGGTTTCTATCCAGTCTATCTCTCCTTTTCTGAGTTGTTCGAGTAGTTGATTGGGATAGCCTTCTTGTCTTAAGGGAGGATTCATTTTCCAGAGTATTCCGTTTGGTTGTAGCATTTGGTTCATGTCATAGATGAGGTGATGGAACGTGACTCCGCACGATATGTTTAGATATTGTTTTGCTTCATTGACCAGATTAACTGCTGCGGGAGATGATATATGGGCCACATGGATTTTTGCTTTGAGTTTGGTTTCTGTTGCTATCTTAATGAGATCATTTACTGAGTCTAGTTCTGCTTGTTCTGATCGGACTATGCAATGCGAAATGGGGGTTTGCTGATTCCATAATTGTGGTGAAATGCAGGATTCTTTTTCTGCGTGAGCAAATAATACTCCATTATATCCTTCTGAGGCGAGTGTTTCTAATACTTTGTATTGATCTTCTTCTTTTATTACTCCCAGATTATTAGTGGAGTGACCGAGATAGATTTTTCCTCCGACTATAAATGGATGGTATTTTCTTGAGAGGGCGACAGCTTGTTTTACTTGTTCTATATCAGGAGTTATACCAAAATAAACGCCGTACAATACTTCTGGAATATTTGCCTCTCTTACTTTTTGTTGATGGGCGAGAATCATTTCCTCGTCAATGGTTGCGGGTTGTGTATTCGGCATAGCGAAAATAGCACTTATGCCAGAATCTTTGGCTACTTCTAGTGCGTGAGAGATGGTCTCTTTTTCTGCTTCATTAAAGTCGCGTGTGTGGATATGCGTGTCAATTATCATGATCTATTTCCTTTACCAGTGAGTGTGCCCAGTGAGGGCCACCGTATATGAATCCCGTGTAGGCTTGGAGATAGTTGGCTCCGGCATTAAGTACGTTTTCTGCGTATTCTGCGGTATATATACCTCCGCAGCCGATGATTGGTTTTGTTGTTCGCTTTCTTAGTTTTTCTATGATATTGAGAGACCAGGGTTTTAAAATTTGTCCACTTATACCTCCATTTCCATAGGTTTGTTGGATTGTTGAATGATTCATACTTGGAAGTGTGTTAGTAGTTATATATCCGTTTACAAGTGTTTCTGCAGCTTCAACCAGAGAGTCTAATGATTTTTCCGTGTGGGTTGGTGAGAGTTTTATGAGTAATGGCTTTCCTATTCCTGTTTTGTGTAGTGCTTGCAGCAGTTCTTTAAGAGGTTCTGGTTCTTCGAATGTTTTTCCTTCTTTAGTATTAGGACAGCTTATGTTGATGCAGGTGTAGATACCTAATTTTTTTACTAAGCGATATGTTTTTACTATATCTTCTATCCCCTTATCCCCTAGTATGCTAGCGTTATGTGTTTTCGCAATATTAACGGCGAAGGTGGTTTGATCGTATTGTTTGAGTCTCTCTGCTACTTCTTCGGCAGGATTTCCGTTGAGACCCATTCTGTTGAGAAGCGAATTATTTCCTATTCTGAAGAGTCTTGGTTTGGAATTACCTATTCCTCCGTGATAGGTTATTGAGCCTACTTCAACCCATCCAAATCCGTAGTTTTTAATGACTGGAGGGAGCTCCCCGTTTTTGTCAAATCCGGCTGCTAGTCCCAGTGGGTTATTTATTGGTACGTCGAAAAGATCAGTTGGTGTTTTTGAGATGTAGGATCCGGGAGCAGAGAAATTGTGTTTCATTGCCCATTTTCCTAGTTTATGTGCAATTTCTGGAGGGAGTTTGAGGAGGATTTTGTGCGCAATTACTTTTAACATGGTTTTATTTATCTTCATTTGTTTAAGAAGATTGTTGTGGTGCAAAGTTATTTATAGAGACCTTATTTTTATTGTGCATGGAAAAAGATATAGATCGAATTACGAAGAATAAGGAAACCGATATTGTGATTAGGATTGATGAGTACAATGGGAAGAAAGGAGTGACGATTCGTGAGTTTGTGAAGAGTGACAGGTACACGGGATTTACGAAGGCGGGAACTCGGATTCCTGCTTCAAAGTTTCATTTGTTTAAGGCGGCGATTAATATGATTCAGGAAAAGGATTTGGAAGATACTTCAGTGGCGGAGAAGAATGATGAGAAAAAGGAAGTGAAGAAAGAGGAAGATGATACGATTGAGGATGATGCAGTAATTGAGTGATTATTGTTTTCTCAAGTCTTCTAGGAATCCGGTGAATGAACTGGTTCCGATTTCTGCTGCGTTTTTTGCTAGTTTTTTGCTTTCATAGATTTCTTCTACTTCTTCCATCTTTGTAATAATTAGACGATTTACTGCTTCTCTTGAGAGTGTTATTTTTGTATATTCTGGAATATCTTGTCCGTTGTATTGAGCTAAAGTTTCAGATGTTTTTTTTAGCGTTTCTTGATCTACTTCTACTTGTTGTGTTCTGTACTTTTTATCTTTGTATGTGAAAGTGACTGGGGAATAGAATCGAAGGTCTAGCTTTCTGTTTGGAAGGTATCCTCGTACTATAGCTTCTATGGTTTTATCATCTACCATGTGTTAGAAGGATGGATTGGGTTTATAAATACATTTCTTGTTGAGTATATAGAGTGTTAAAGGTTATAGGAATTCATTAGTAGTTTTTAATTCTGACTTTACGGTGTCATCGTATAATATTGTCCCTTTCTTTACGATGTGGTCGTATAGTCTTTAGATGCTAGAGAAGGGTTACCGAAAAAAAGGAGAAGATTGATTGAGCAGGCTAGGGGAGGTTCTATAATAGCTTCGTTTTTTCTTCTTTGACTGTTTCTATTTCTGGATATTCTGACTTTTTCTTTGCTTGATTTTTCCGTAGATCCAACCTAGAATTGCTCCTACGATTAAATAGATTACTAGAGTAATTCCAACTCCGATTGCTACAGATAAAATTTCTTGAGATGTAGACTGATAGCCTTGTGGAGACATTCCGATACTTAAAAGAGCCAGAAAAACTCCTGGATACAGATATAATAATACATTATCTGTAATTATTTTACCTATAGAAAAAACAATTATTGGAAATAAAATTAGACCTATTAATGGCGTTATCAAAGCACCCTTAATCCAATACGGTCAATCTTTCCAAGCCATCGTTTATTGACGTCAGTCATGTTTTTAAAGCTATTTAGAATAGGAATAAGATGACGAATGAACATAGAATTAGGCAGCCAACCGTGTTCTACATGGGTTATGCCGGGTACGTTAATTCTAATTTATATAATTAAAGTTAAGAAGTATTTATAGTTTTCTAGGAAGATTGGGATTTTTTACCAATGAAAAAGATAATCACTCCAATAATTAAGTAAACAATACTTATAAAACCTAAAGCAAAATTGATAAGATAAGCAAATCCTTCTCCAGGTCTAACAAAATAATCAATAATATTTATAGCTAGTGAAATTAAGCTACCATAAATTAATCCCTTCCCAATTCCTATTTTCTTAATACTTTCTCTTTTGGAGAAGACTATTGAGAGAACTATAGGAAGAAATAAGGCAACAACGATATATAAGATTATAATTATTCCTAGCAAAGCATCGGGACTAGAAAAAGGGTTTTTAGGATTTCCAACAAGACCTAAGATTAAACCAGCAAAGACGATTATGAAGAATATAGAAAGAATTATCTTAGTGAGATTATTCATATTTTATTCATGTTGTTAAGCTTTTTAAACCTGCTTCTCGAAACATAATCATGACAGTCGAACATAAAATCCGACAGCCAATAGTAACGGTATGCGGGCACGTCGATCATGGTAAGACCTCGATTTTGGATTGTTTTAGAGGGAGCTCGATGCAGAAAGGAGAGGCTGGAGGAATAACTCAGAAGATTTCGTTTACGCGATATCCCCGAGAGCAGATTGTGAAGGTATGTCCGATGCTCGAGGAGAAGGGAGTGAAGCTTGAGATTCCGGGGTTTTTGTTTATTGATACGCCTGGGCATGCGGCGTTTACGAATTTGAGAAAGAGAGGGGGGAGTTTGGCCGATTTGGCTATTGTGGTGGTGAGTGTGAAAGAAGGTATTCAACCACAGACTGCGGAGGTGTTGCAGATTTTGAAAGCGCATAAGACGCCGTTTTTCATTGCGTTGAATAAGATTGATTCTCTTTCGGGGTGGACGAATAGGGGATCGGTGGAGAAGTCAGTGAAGGGACAGGGAGTGCATACGAGTGAAGAGTTTCAGGAGTCTTTGTTAACGTTTCAGGGTTCGTTGAAGGAGCATGGGTTTGATTCTGCTTTGTTTTATGAGATTGGTGATTTTACTAAGGAGATTGCGATTGTGCCTTGTTCGGCTCGAACTAAGGAAGGTATTTCTGAGTTGTTGTTTGTGTTATCTGGATTATGTCAGCGATTTTTGAAGGAACGGTTGAAAGTTGGTGGAGAGGGTAAGGGAGTAGTATTGGAGATTAAGAAGGAAAAAACTATGGAGCGGGTTGAAGCTATTTTGTATGATGGGACGTTGAGTGAAGGAGAGGAGATTGTGGTTGCAAGCTTTGATGGTGTTGTTGTTTCTAAAGTTCGAGCGCTTGAGGAAGCGTTGCCTTTAACTGGAAAGTATCATTCGGTTCGACATGCACATGCTGCTTCAGGTGTTCGGTTGCAGTTGAATGTGCGTGAGGGAATTTTACCTGGTATGCCGTTTCAGGTGTTGAAGGGCAATTTGGAAGACATAAAGAGTCATTTTAAAAAAGATTTGGCGGGAGTGGTGCAGATTGATGGGAAGGGTATTATTGTGAAAGCTGATTCGCTGGGGAGTTTAGAAGCTTTGATGGTGTTGTTGAAACAGGCAGGGATTCGGGTGTTAAAAGCCGGTATTGGTTCGATTGGCAAAGGTGATTTGATTTCGGGGAAAGCTATATTGGAGAATGAACCGTTGGATGCAGTGATTCTTGGCTTTAATGTGGAGCAAGAAGAGGGATTGGATTTTGGGAATGTTACGGTGTTTAGCCATAGTGTGGTGTATAAATTAATTGAGGACGTTTTGAAATGGAGGGAAGAGAGAGCGAAGGAGTTGGAGAAAGAACGGATGATGGGACTAGCGACTATTTGTAAGCTGGAGATTTTGCCTCAGTTTGTATTTAGAAATTCTAATCCTGCTATTTTTGGGGTTAGGGTGGTTGCAGGGAAAGTGAGAGTGGGGCTGCCTTTGATTGATGAGAGGGGAGAAGAGTTGGGACGGGTAAAGTCGTTGCAACATGAGAAGAACTCTGTTGTGGAGGGAAAAGCAGGGCAGGAACTTGCTTTAGCTGTTTCGGGTATTCAATTTGATAGACGGCTTGCTGGAATGAAGCAGTTGTATGTGTATTTGAGCGATAAGCAACTGAAGGCGTTGCAGAAAGAGTCGGATTTATTAACGGGAAATGAGCGGCGAGTGATTGAGGAAATTGCGGCGTTGGTTTCTCAGAAAAAATAGCTTCATTAGTTATTCGAGGCGCGAAGCGCCGAGTGCATTCGGTATTGGTGATTTTGTATGGTTTTGAGACGATGGAAAGGGCGCTTAAGAGTGATTAAGCGAAATTGCTGGAAATAAAATTATTTGAAATTTGTATGCCTCCGACCACCCACCCCAAGGGAGGAGATTGTCACGCAAACAAAATGCGGAGTTCCGAACGATGAAAAAAAATGCTAAAGAACAAGCAAAAGTTAATAAACTTTGCAGCTGTAATTTAAATGTAAAAAGGAGAACATGACAAACAATGTTTTAAGAGCAATATTGAATATCGTTGCATTCGGAGACAACGATTTGAAGAGCTATGCTTCTAAATCCCTTAATAGAATAAATGCGGTTGGTGAACAATTAGAGTTTTATATAAAAGATGCGATTGCTTCATCTTTTACGCTTCCACAGAATAAGAAGGAAGAAGAATACTCGAAAATCTTTTCTTGGCTTGGAAACCAGAACCATCCACCAGATATTATAATAAAAAATAGTGATGCCTTCGAGATAAAGAAAATTGAGAGTTTAAAGAGTTCTTTGGCATTAAACAGCTCTCCGCCCAAAGATAAACTTCTTGCTGAGGACATTAGAATAACTGCTGACTGCAAAAAATGTGATGGTGGAAACTGGAAGGAAAAAGAGTTATTTTATGTTATTGGAAATGCAAAAGGCAGTGTTGTAAATTACCTGTTCTTAGTGCATGGAACTTGTTACGCCGCAAAACATGAAGTTTATGAAAAAGTTCATGAGCCAATAAAAAAAGAAGTTGATTCTGTGCTTGATTCACTCGGACTAGAAAAAGGGGAAACAGTTGAATTAGGAAAAGTTAAGCGAGTTGACCCACTCGGAATAACCGAGTTAAGAATCAGGGGAATGTGGAGTATAGAAAATCCGATTAATTTTTTTAAGGATTTATGCAAACTTGAAGAAAATAAATTTCATCTTTTTGCAATATTAAGAAAAGAGAAGTATCTTTCTTATCCAAAAGAAGATATAAAAGAAATAGAATCTACTAAAAGCATTTCTGTTAAAGATGTAAAGATAAAAGATCCTAACAATCCTGCTAAATTAGTGGAGGCAAAGTTAATAGCTTTTATAATAAAATGAAGATAGCATCGTTTTTTTCAGGAGCCGGGGGATTAGATTTAGGATTTACTAATGCAGGATTCAAAGTGGTTTTTGCTAATGATAATTGGGAAGGATGTTGGGAAACATTTGAAAAAAATCATGGCATTTCGATAAATAAAAAATCAATTACAGATATAAAGCCCGAGGAAATACCTGAAGTAGTTGGGTTTATTGGTGGTCCGCCCTGCCAGAGTTGGAGTTTAGCTGGAGCAATGAGGGGAATAAATGATTCTAGAGGAAGGTTGTTTTACGATTATGTTAACTTAATTAAAGCAAAACAACCCTTATTTTTTCTTGCTGAGAATGTAGCTGGGATTTTATCGCCAACACATTACTCTGAATTTTTAAAAATAGTCGAAGCATTTAAGAAAATTGGGTATAATGTTTCTTATAAGTTATTGGACGCTAAATATTATGATGTCCCTCAGGATAGGCAAAGAGTGATAATCGTAGGATACCATGAAAAATTAGGAAAATCTTTTGAGTTTCCAGAAGCAAATATGAGATTATTTATATTAAAAGAAGCAATTGGAGATTTGCCTGAGCCAATATCCGCAAAAGATAAAAATAAAACTAATGGGAAACTAAAAATTTTAAATCACGAATATATGAACGGGGGATTTTCAACTATTTATATGTCAAGAAATAGGGTTCGGTCTTGGGACGAGCAGTCCTTTACCATTCAGGCGGGCGGAAGACACGCGCCGATTCATCCCCAAGCCCCGAAAATGAAGTTTATAGAGCAGAATAAACGAGAGTTTGTAAAAGGAAAAGAACATTTGTACAGAAGGTTATCCGTAAGGGAGTGCGCAAGAATACAAACTTTTCCAGACGACTTTATCTTTTATTATAACGATGTTGCAGACGGGTATAAGATGATTGGTAATGCTGTCCCAGTTAAGTTTGCTGAGGCAATTGCTAATAAGATAATGGCTGATTTAATAGGAATACAATTAAAAATGAAATCATTTAACCTGAAAAAGGAAGTGGAGATAACAAAAGAATCAGCATTGTGTTCTTCTTAGAAAGGTTAATACATATTATCTCTATAGTTTTTATTAGTATCACCTTTAGGTAGTTGAGAATTTTTTACGGGCTTTCTTTGAAAAGTAGGTTAGATGGGTAGGTTAGCACAAGCTTTATAAATCCGGTTTTTGATGTGAGCGTATGTTTAAATTGAATATATCGGAGAAAGGAAAGGCATGGAAGTTCGAGACAGAAGGAGAAGCTTTAGCTGGAAAGAATGTTGGCGAGAGTGTGAATGGCGAGGAGATTGATTCGAAGTTTGAGGGATATGAGTTTATGATTACCGGTGGGAGTGATAGTGCTGGTTTTCCTCTTTCGAAAGAGGTAGAAGGTATTGCTCTGAAGCGAGTTTTGTTAACGAAGGGTTGGGGTATGAGAGATTCTAGAAAGGGTGTGCGATTACGGAAGACGGTTCGAGGTAAACAGATTACTTCTACTACTTCACAGATTAATTTATCTGTTGTAAAGGTGGGGAGCAAGAAGTTGACTGAGTTGTTTCCCGAGCAGAATAAACCTGCCGAAGTGAAGACTGAGAAGGCTGTGGAAGTTGCTCCTACGATATAGTATTCTTTATATACTTGGTTTTTGTTTATGTCAAGGAACTTGACAGAAAACCACACCCTTTAGGGTGTGGTCGCGTTCCTTGAGCATCCAAAGCACGAGTGCCTGTCACAAACCCCATCCCTTTAGGGTGGGGTGGCACATCGTGCTTTTGATGTTATATGGCTAGTGATGCAGATTCTCTTCTGTCCTTGACCGTTATTTCTATTCCTCGTGTTTCTGTTTGTTGTGTGAATCATTTTGTTCGTTCTTTGTATATTCCTGTGCGAGAAGGACATGGAGATTGCTCTAGTTGTGTTTCTGATCCCGATAGAAATAGATGTTGTTCTGGTTATAACCCTATGAAAAGACCAGAGTTGCACGAGTATCGTATTTCTGAGTGACTTTTTTGCTTTTTGTTTTTGAGATAGGTTTAAAACCTTGTTTTTATAGAGTGAGATGTGGTAAAAACGATTGCGAAAGATAAAGAAACAGGAACGGCGATCTTGGATGTGCCTACTATAACGGTAGGTATCTTTGGACATATTGATCATGGGAAGACGACGTTGTTGTATAAGCTGAGTGGTAAGTGGACCGATACACATTCTGAGGAGATGAAGCGAGGGATTACGATTAAGTTAGGGTATGCAGATATTGTGTTATCTAAGGATTCTTCTGGATATAATAAAGAGGGTAGGGGGGAAGCTGTTCGGCATGTTTCGTTTGTGGATGCGCCGGGGCATGAAATGTTAATGTCCACTATGTTGTCGGGGGCTGCTTTAGTGGATGTTGCAATTTTAGTTGTTGCTGCGAATGAAGGTATTAAACCACAGACTCGGGAGCATTTGATGGCGTTACAGGCGAAGAGAGTTTCTCGTCTCATTGTGGTGCAAAATAAAATTGATTTAGCTAGTAAAGAACAGGCTTTGAAGAATTATACTGCTATTAAAGAGCTTTTGAAGGAAGCGTATGTCGATGCTCCGATTATTCCGGTTTCTGCTCAGCAAGGTGTTAATTTGGAGTCTATTTATGAAGCGCTTGCAGAGATTCTATTACCTGTGCGAAGCGATTCGGGAACGCCCTTATTTGTTGTTGCTCGGAGTTTTGACATTAATCGGCCAGGGACTGTTCCAGCTACATTGCATGGAGCTGTATTGGGTGGTACTTTGAAACGTGGTAGTTTGAAGGTGGGAGATAGTATAGAAATAAAACCTGGCAGGATTATTAAGGAAGCCAATCAATATCATTATAGACCGTTGACGGCGAGTGTATTGGCGTTGTTTAACGGCAGTAATTCGGTAGAGACTCTTACTCCTGGGGGGAGCATGAGTATTGAGACTAGTTTAGATATGGCTTTGGGAAGGAATGATTTGCTTGCGGGGAATGTAGTTTCAACGGTTGGGGGATTGAGTGAGCCTACTATGGAATTGCATGTGCGTTTTACTTTGTTTCCACAGTATTTCTTGTCTTCGGGAGTTTCTCAGAAGACTGAGATGATTAAGCCCTCTGAGATGCTTATGCTAAGTATCGGCAGCTCTATTTCGGGAGGTGTTGTTAAGCATGTGAAGGGAGAGGTTATTGATTTGAGTTTGAAAGTGCCAGTGGTTGCTGGAAAAGGAGAGAATGTTGCTTTAGCGAGACAGGTGCAAGGGCACTGGAGATTAATTGGGTACGGGGAGATTATTTAATTTTTTGCACGTGCTTCGATGTAATATGTTTCTAGATTGTTTTTCTCTGTCCTCTCCATTTGCATTTTATATTCAATATTAAATCCTTTACTTTCTATAATTTCTATATGTTCATCTATTTTATTTTCTTTTGATTTATAGCTCTCAATTACGATCAATGAACCTCGTTTATTGAGATGTCTGTTACATGTTTCAACTCTTTCTTTAAATTTGTCGCCATGTACACTTTCGAGTTTTAGCGTGTGGGAGCTAATAATTATTTCCCATTTTCCTCTAACTAGATAATCTATATCTCCTTCAAATAGACCAACATTACTAAGTTTAAGATTTTTTATTCTTTTTTGTGCGGCTGCAACTAATGCTTGAATTTGATCGATAGCAGTGTACTTGTTAGTTTTATAGGTTTGCGCTAAAAATCCTAACAATAATCCAGTACCGCATCCAATTTCTAGTATATCTTCTTCTTTTGTTTGATTTATTCTCCGTAATACCCCATAGCTTGCTGTGGGGATAAAGCTATAAGTTTGTAGAACCTCACCTTTAAATGGTTGAGCTTGTACGATCATCTCATAAGGTTTTCAAGATAAAATATCATATCGT
>Ga0209542_10010113_pt1 | contig 17122 bp, 16 predicted proteins | sample RifCSPhighO2_01_FD_184028 | JGI IMG/M metagenome (GOLD analysis project Ga0209542, IMG submission 184028) | Soil microbial communities from Rifle, Colorado - Rifle CSP2_plank highO2_0.1 (SPAdes) (version 2) | ecosystem: Environmental > Terrestrial > Deep subsurface > Rock core/Sediment ...
AGTGGTTTTCTCAGCCACCCTCGGAATCGCTCCATATTGCCTCCTTATAGAAAATCTATTTCGCCGCGAGGATGCTCCGCTTGTACGCCTCCAAATTTTCCAGTGCGACGCCAGTCCCTTTCGCCACGCACAGCTCCGGCCGGTCGGCGACATAACACGGCACACCTGTTGCTTGCGAAATCAAACGATCGATATTTCGCAGATTGGCGCCCCCGCCGGTCAGGACCATGCCTTTGTCGATAACATCAGAGGAAAGCTCAGGCGGCGTTTCCTGCAAGACCGAGCGGACCGCCTGCACTACTTCACGCAGAGGTTCCTGGATGGCTTCTACGACTTCATTGGTGCGCACTCGGATGGTCTTCGGGAGTCCCTGGACCAGATCTCGTCCCCTGATCTCCATTTCCATCTCATCTTCGAGGGGCAGGGCCGAGCCGATCTCGATCTTTATTTCCTCGGCGGTGCGCTCCCCTATCGCTAGGCCATGCTTCTTGCGGATATACTCGGCGATAGCCGCGTCCATTTTGTTTCCCGCGACTCTGACCGAAGTCGAAGTCACGATGCCGCCAAGAGACAAAACCGCAACATCAGTCGTTCCTCCACCGATATCGATGACCATGTTCCCATAAGGCGTAGATATATCAATCCCTGCTCCAATTGCGGCCGCCACGGTTTCCTTGATGACATACGCGGCCTTGGCCCCGACGCTCTGCGCGGCATCGACAACCGCTCGCTTCTCAGTCGATGTAATTCCTCCTGGAACAGAGATCAAAACTTCAGGACGAAAAAACCAAATGTTTCCGATTGCTTTGGTGATGAAGTAGCGAAGCATCGCTTCGGTAACTCTGTAATCGGCGATGACCCCGTCCTTCATGGGCCGATGCGCGACGATGGTCTCTGGAGTCCGGCCGAGCATTTCCTTTGCTTCCGTGCCCACTGCCAAAACTTTGTTGTCATCGACCCCGATGGCAACAACCGTCGGCTCCTGGATCACTATCCCTTTGCCGGGAATAAACACGAGCGTGTTGGCCGTGCCTAAATCAATCCCGACTTTTTTTACAAAAAACGCCATTCGACTTCGTCTACTTAAAAACCTGAAAACTTAAGAACTGAAGAACTTTTTGTTTTGTTCTTTCGTTTTTCGGTCCCTCGGTTCTTCCGTTTCTACAGTTCTACTCGATTCTCGTAATCTTCGCGCCGAGCGCTTTCAGCCGTTCATCCAGGCGCTCGTAACCGCGATCAAGTATCTCTGCATTATACAAAACGCTCTCCCCCTTGGCAACGAGCGCGGCTATCAAAATCGAGGCGCCAGCACGGATGTCGGGGGCGGTGATCTGCGCGCCAGAGAGCTCTTTCGGCCCGCGGATCTTGGCGCGATGCACGTCCTCAAATTCGACGTCGCTACCCATTTCCTTTAGTGAGTGAAGGTACCCCTGACGCCCCTCGTATATCCAGTCGTGGATTCTGGTTTCTCCCACGGCTTGGGTTGCGAGAACGCCAAACAGCGGCTGATAATCAGTCAAAAATTTCGGGTAGGAACCAGTGACAATCTTAACTGCTCGATAATCACTTTCACTTTTCTTGATGATTATCGTGTCGTCAGTAGTTTCGAAGCTGACGTTCATGCGTTTCATGACCTTGAGCGGGGCCTCGAGCGTTGATTTGTCCGTGCCCTTGATAGTGACTTCCCCGCGAGTCGCCGCGGCAGCGACACAAAAAGTCAGAGTGTCGATCTCGTCCGGACGGATTTTAAATCTGACCCCGTGCAGGGGCAGTCCTCCCTGGATCCGGAGTTTCGCGGTGCCAACCCCGCTTATATTCGCGCCTGCATTCTGCAAAAAGTGGCAAAGCTCCTGCACATGCGGCTCTAGCGCGGCGTTTTGGATCTCTGTGTCCCCCTCCGCTTTGAGAGCGGCCAAAATCAAATTCTCTGTTCCGGTCACGGAGGGTACTCGCAGTTTTATCTTGGCCCCCCTCAGTTCCCGCGCTTCGACGCGCATGCTATTCTGGCCGTCTAGAACATCGCACCCGAGTGCGCGAAGTCCGTCGATATGCACATCTATCGGACGAGAACCGATGGCGTCCCCGCCGGGCCGCGGCAAATTCGCCTCACCGAAGCGCGCGATCAGAGGCCCCAGGAGCAGGAGCGACCCCCGAAGTTTTCTGACGTGCTCCTCCGGGAGTGAATAAGACTTGAGGGTGTCCGTGGAAATATGGAGCGTGTGTCCGAGGAGCTCGCACTTTGCCCCCAGGTTTTTGAGAATAAGCAAAAAGTTCCGAACATCCAAAATATCCGGAACATTTTCTATAACACATTCGCCTTGGCACAATATGGTAGCGGCGATGATGGGGAGAGCTGCATTTTTTGATCCCTGCGCTCTGACTTCTCCCGACAGTACCCCGCCCCCCTCAATTAGAAATTTACCCATTTGGTCCTTTGAAATAAACCTCTAAAAGCTAGATAAGTATACCATTTTCTGGTAAAATAACCATCATCATATGCCAGGAAGTGAAAGTTTTCTAGGCCGTGGAAGCGGCCTCAACAAAGGCATTTTTTCCCTGGTATCGATCATGTGTCATTATTCATACATCGAGCTTGTGGTTCTTAAACTAAAAAACTTCTACTTCCTAGTATGACGCTCAAAAAAAGAATTTATTTACTCATTGCGGGGGCGCTTTTGTTCATTTTGGTCGCGCCGGTCGTACTTTTGATGGCCGTCGGGTACCGATATGATCTCTCGGCGAAAAGGATACTCAAAACGGGGGCACTGGTCGTAAAAACCGACCCTCGCGACGCACGCGTCTTCCTCAATCAGAAGGAACTTTCAGCCGCCACGCCTCTCACGAAGCGCTTCCTTTTACCCGGACACTATGAGATCACAATATCGAAAGAGAACTATCGGCCCTGGCACAAAAATATCTCTATAAGCGCGGGCTTTGTGACTTTCGTTCCAAACCGGGACACTACGCCTGTTCCCCTGATACTGAGCTCTACAATCTCAACTTCACTCTCCACTACGACCCGCGACTTATTCGCCTCGGGTGGCGAATCCTTTGCCCTGGATGGAGATTCCATCTGGATACTCTCGGAGTCCGACCCGACTCGGCAACTGCTGCTGGCGAGCTCGACGATCGCTATGGCGGCCAGTCTTCGGGATTACGCCCTCGACAACCTCGGGCAGCCGAATTTCCTGCTCGACGGGCTCGCTTCCCGTTCAGGGTCTGAGGACCCCTCAGGGTCTCGAACGACTGGGTGGCATTTACACGGAACCTCTGTCAATCCGATAGAAAGCAAAGACAACCAATTTACAAACGGTGCGCAGGCCGTGGTGGGCCTGCTCCCGTCCGGGGAGCTGCTGCGGACTTTCGGCACCGAGAGTTTTGCGATCGATGAGACCACCCTAGCGTTTACCGTCGCTGGTGAAAAAATATACTACCTCAAACAGACCGGCGAGGGCCTGGTGCAACTTTTGGAAGTCGATAACAATGGCCAAAAAACATTGATTGTCGCTTCTCTCCCTGAGTTCGGCTCGGGAGAAATCGTGCTTGGCGACGGGGGCTCGACTTTTCTAAATTTGGACAAGGAGTTTTTTGCCTTGCAGGACGGATCACTTGTTGCCCTGTCGACGAACGTTGACTCAGCTCAGTGGGAGCCAGGACTTCGGAGTTTCGTGCTGAAGCGCGGTCGGGAGATCTGGTTATACGACCCAGTCCGCAAAGAAGGCGCTCTGGTTTACCAAGCATCGGAACCGCTCGGCGACATCGCGTATAACCAAACGACGAACTATATCTTTGCGACAGAGGGAAAAAGTATCATAGCCGTGGAGGTTGATACTCTGGAAAGGCCGAATATTTATGTACTGGGGCAAGTTCAAAACCCGAATCCAAAATTCGTGGTGAACCAGGACGGCAACCGGCTGTACTACCTCGACGGAACCAACCTCAAAGGACTCCAAATCAGATAGCGATAAGCGACTGGCGATGTGCGATCAGAAGTGGCTTAAATTAGCCCGCCTAGACTCGTCTCGAGGCTGGCCAAATTAAACGGCTCAACCTAGGTTGAGCCGTTTAACGATTGACAAAATGATTTTTTTTTACATACTTTTAGGTTCGAGACAGGAGGAACGATGAAATTCTTTGCGAAAGCAATATGCAATCGAGCACAGGTTGAGAATCGAATTGGATGGAACGCTGACGGAATTGAACTCTACCTAAAATGTATACTGCTTCACGAGCCATCATTCCGGGACCTTCTGAAATTCGCGTCTGACAATTTCGAACGTGTCAACTTGGAAGTCGGCGACAGAATATCGCAGGATCCGCTCATTCCCGCTGACTTGTTGGGCGAAAAAACAATGACTTACGCGGCTGATGCGCTTGAACTCCTCCAAAGAATCCCGAATGGAAACAAACTCATCATGCATCTCGCGGCAGCCTGCGACGTGGTTGCTCGCCCTACCTCGACTTTCTAAATCAATCAGAGCCAAGGGAAGAGATAAAGAAGCTGGCGCTTCGCGAGGTCGAAAAGCTCGATCCCGCGAGACGATGGATCCTGCTGGAAAACATCATCGTCACGGACTGGATGGACGAGGAGACAGGACTCATCTCTACCACACCCATCGGGTACGTAAGCGAGCATTTCAGCGACTGGCCCCGAGTGGTCGATCTCGCCCACTATGGGATCACAGCTCATGTGCTCGCAAGGGCAAATCCTCGGTCAAATGGCATCGGGGAATACCCTTCAGAAAAATTCGGGTGCATTCCTTTTCATTTCGGTCGGGCCGAAGCGGATGTTGCCAAAATCGCGAAATCAACCCCACACGGCGCAGTGATGCTCGAGGTAATAAGATCCCTCCCGTATCTGCAAGAGGTTCATGTGAGCGTCAACTCCGGACTTCTCGATGGCTACGGGTTCAGCGCCAAGGAGCCATACTTCAACCTCCGGAGAATTCTCCACTTGCTCGACGGGATGGGCGAGCTAGTCTTTGTTCCAGAGCTCCGGGAAGAGTCCGGCGACTATGTCGCCGCTCCGCAAAACCACGAAATGTTCCGCGAGCTCAAGGTGATGTTCGCCTAGACTCATCCGGAACGAAACCCCGCCGCCCTTGGTTTACCCTCGGGTGGCGGTTCTGTTTTTTTCCCAAATCTCCATTTACCAATTCCATGGAATTTGTAAATTTAAAAAAGCTTATTATTACCATATTAAACGGCTCAACCGAGGGTTGAGCCGTTTAATTAATAGCTCTTCCTTACCGAATATACGGCAACCATTGTCAGCAGGCTCACGAGAAGCGGAAACCAGACCTGAGAGGACCATGGGACGGGGATAAGAAACAAAACATCGGGCGTAAAAAACGAAGCTGGCCACTTAACAGTTAGCCAAAGCCCGAGATAGTAGAAAATGTCCCAGGCAGCGAATGTCCACAAAAATACTGCGGTGCGCTCTCGAATATGTTTCGCGGTTAGGAAAGCGACCGAGAGAAGAATGATCATTGTTGCCGCCTCTCGGAAAAGCTCTATGGTGAGCAAAGCTTTGGGCAATTCTGCCAGAATCTGAGCTTGCTGGTAAATTGTCGAGGATAATTCCGCGACATCCGCGAGCGTCCCTCCGTAACCCGGCAGGAGTCCGACCGCGGCTCTCAAATAAACGACAACCGCGCTTTCGACAAACCCGAATGCAATTCCAAAAATTACTGCGAAAAAAAGTTTTCGTTTGGAAAGACTCAGTCCCCTTTTTCGGAATCCAAAATAAACTAATAACGGAACGAGTAGCAAGAAGTTTACCCACCAAGGCTCTGCGAGAAGCTGGAATTTATCCATGTTTATCTATCGCCTCGTTGACTAGGCCGTCAGCTACTTCATTTTCTGCTCGCGGGACGTTGCGGTAACTAACCTTCTTGAACCCTCCCTCGAGATTGCGGACTTTGAGCAGCAGCTCGAGCATCCGATGATTTTTCGCGCGGTAAATATTATTCAGCTGCCTCGCGACCAGTTCGCTATCCAATACAAGTTCCACTTCTTCCGCCCCAAGCTCCTTTGCTTCGATGAGCGCCCGAAGGACCGCTTCATATTCGGCCTCGTTGTTGGTTTTCTCACCCAAGTACTCCCCGATTTTTTTGACTACTTTTCCTGAATCATCGTAAATCACAGCTCCCAAGGCCGCCGGCCCGGGATTCCCTCTTGCTCCTCCGTCCGTGAAAATTTTCAATTTTCTAGACATTACTGGGCCAGGTCCTGAAAAATACTACCTTGTCTTTCTTGCTTGCAATATTTTTTCACGTCCAAATTGCCAATATTGACGTCTCCCGCCCCTCGAGGGATCCAGCAGTCATAAACCGTGTACCCTCCCTCAAGTTCATCAGTATACTCCAGGACACACTCACTATCGGTGTACCCCTTTACAGCCAGGCTGTGAGTCCCCAGTCCATAAACCGTAAACCCGCTAACGGACTCGTTTCTACACTCAGATACCGATATTGTACTGGTTGTCAGCCTATTTAATTGGGACGGATCATATTTTGTATATGATTGAGAGCTCAATGTATAAAACATAATCACTATGACAAATAGCAACAAAATCAGACCGGCTGGCCAATATTTTTTAAGGTAGTGAATCACGAGCTTGGATAGATTTTAAACATTAGCTCTTACTTTATGAATCAAGATCCCTCGCCGCTGGCTCCCAAATCCATATCTACTATTTTCAGCTGTACTTTTCTCTCCCCGTTCCACTCGTTGAATTGCGGCTCGCAAACGACGTCAATTTTCGCATTTACCGGGAGCTTGGCCGCCCAAAAGCCCTGATTGAAAGCGACTGCGGAGAAGGTGCTCCCATTTTGGCTCAAAGTGAGACGCAGATGCTTGCCGTCATTACCGATGGTCCGCGCCGAGCGCACGCTCAAATCATTCACTCGGAGTCTCGGCCGGGCATTGCCGAGGCCAAATGGCGCGAATTTCTCCAGAGTCTCAATGAACTCATCCGACAAGTCCTTGGCCTCGATCTCCGCTTCATAGCTGAGGGTCGGACTGAGCGCCTCCTCCGGCAATACCTCCTCCGCGTGCTCGAGAAGCTGGCGATGAAAAATCTCGATATGCTCGTTGCGGATGGTAAACCCAGCCGCCATCGGATGACCGCCGAATCGGACAAGTATTTCCTCGCTCCGCGAGATCGCCTTTACTATATCAAACCCGCGGATGCTCCTTGCCGAGCCCACCGCCTCTTCCGTACCCTTTTCCAGTATCAAAACCGGGCGGAAAAACTCCTCCGCCAGCTTCCCCGCAACGAGTCCGACTATCCCGCGAGGCCAGCCCTCGGAAGCGGCGAGCAGGATTTTTCCGCTCGATCGGGGCAATATCTGTTCCCGCGCTTCGCTCAAAATTTGCGCAGTCAAACTCTGTCTATGGTGGTTCAATTCCGAAAGTTTCCGGGCCAACGTCTCGGCTTCATCCTCGGAGTCGGTCAGCAGGAGCTCGAGGGCCAGATTGGCGTGCTCTATCCGGCCGGCGGCGTTGATGCGCGGAGCGATTACAAAACCGATCTTATAAGTATCGAGCGGTGTGCCCGCGATCCCGGATTCCTGAAGTAAGGCCTTGAGTCCTACCCACCTCGTCTTTGCCATAACCTGAAGCCCCCATTTCACGAATATGCGATTTTCCCCGAGAAGGCTTTGACAATCGGCAACCGTGCCTATCGCCACTAAATCGAGTAACCACTTTTCCCATCCCTTCGGAACCGCCGATCCCCCGCCTTGACTCGCAGGCGAGGCAGGCTCATCACCTTTATTTTTAATCAGGCCCTGCACGAGTTTGAAAGCGACGCCGACCCCGGTGAGGTCCTTAAACGGATACTCGTCGTCACTCCGGTGGGGATTGACCACTGCGGCGGCACGCGGCAACGGGCCGATTGGCTGGTGATGATCGGTGATGACCACATCCATACCGAGATAAGTCGCGAGGTCAACTGCGTCCACGGCATTGATACCGCAGTCGACGGTGATGATCAGCTTCGTGCCTCGCGCAGCCAAAGTCTTGATCGCATCGGCATTCATTCCATATCCCTCGCTAAAGCGATCAGGAATATAATAGTCGACCTTGTCATATCCGCTGCGCCGCAGATAACGGATTATCACCGCGGCGGCGGTCACCGCATCGGCATCGTAGTCCGCGTAGATGGTGATTTTTTCCCCGGAAGCCACCGCGCTCAAAACTCTTTGCACCGCCCGGTCCATGTCCCGCAAAAGATAGGGGTCATGGCTTTTTTCGTAACGGGGGTCCAGAAAATTTTTGATGTCCTCTGGAGAGAGAAGGCCGCGATTTTCAAACAAACGCCCCAAAAGCTCGGAGCTGGTCCCTTCCTTTTGCTTCCAAATCTTTTTCACCCTTTTAGACCTTTCTTAAATAACGAACGCGGCTTACCCCTCAAATCTCTACCCAGAATACCTGCCTTCTCAATATCAACCAAATCTAACGAGGTAAATGCCTTTAGCCCCCGATTTGTTTTTGCAAAATCGGTAAAAGTGAAACCGCGGTCATCTCGGGCGGTTGCGGTACGCCGAGTAATTCCAAAACCGTGGGAGAAACATCAGAAAGCACCCCCTCTGGAACTATCGCCGGAAGCTCCAAATAGCCCTTGAGGAGCGGGGTCTTTCGCCCCATCCCAGGAGCAGCAACGATAAATGGAACTGGGTTGAGGGTGTGCTCAGTGTCCACCATGCCCGTGCGAGGATCGAGGGTTTGCTCGATATTCCCGTGATCGGCCGTGATGATGAGCGCCGCCCCTGCCCGCACGGACGCAGCAAAGATAGCGCCGATGGCGTTGTCGACTGCCTGTACCGCACGAATGCAGGCGTTCATATTTCCAGTGTGCCCTACCATATCGGTGTTGGCGATGTTGCCAAGAATAAATCCCGTTCCCCGATCTAGCTCGCGGACGACCAATTCAGCGATCTTCCCAACGCTCATCTCAGGGACATCCTGATATCGTTTCTCGTATGATACGGGCGAGGTTACGATTTCCCGCTGCTCCCCGGGCCACGCCGCTTCCTGTCCACCATTGAAAAAAGAAGTGACATGCGCATACTTTTCAGACTCGGCCGTGTGGAATTGCGTGAGTCGTGCCGCGCTCAAAACTTCACCGAGCCCGTTTTTTAGGACGATCGATGGAAAAGCAACTGCCGCCGGCAGATCTTTTTTGTATTCTGTCATCGTCGCGACATACAGATCCGGAATGCGCCCGTAATTTTGAGAAAATTTTCCAAAAGTCGGGTCGACAAACGCTAATGCGAGCTGTACTTGCCGGTCGTGCCTGAAATTGAAAAAAATCAGGGCGTCCCCCGGTTCGATCCGCGCCACTGCCTGATCCCCTGACTTGATGACGGTCGGCGGAATAGTCTCGTCGTAGATCTGCTGATCATAATATCCCTGTATCCCTTCTCGCGCCGAGGCGACGGCTGGCGCGTCCCCCATGACCAAGGCGCGGTAAGTTTTTTCAGTGACTTCCCAGTGCTCACCGCGATCCATCGCGTAAAATCTCCCGGTTATGGTCGCGATTTTGCCGACCCCGAACTCCAGAAATTTCCGTGAAAGCCGATCGAGCGCATCTAGCGCCGCTCGTGGCAGGGTATCCCGGCCGTCAGTAAACATATGCACGAATACCTGGGTTAACTTTTCCCGCGCAATGAGCTGAAGAAGCGAATCGAGATGTTCCTGTGAGCTGTGCACGCCTCCCTCGGAAACGAGCCCCAGCAGGTGGATCTTCGAATTGTGTTTCCGAACGTGGTCGATGGCACCGAGAAAGGCTGGATTTTTGAAAAAATCGCCGGACGTGATGGCCTTGCCGATACGCGGCAGGTCCTGGCTCACTATCCGTCCTGCGCCGAGATTCAAATGGCCCACTTCGGAATTCCCGAGCTCACCCCACGGCAAACCCACCGAGGGGCCGGAGGCCTGGAGGGTCGTCGCTGGAAAATTGTTTACCAAATAATTGATGTTTCGCGGATTCGCGGCGACAACAGGGTTTCCCTCGGAAGGCGAGGCCACTCCAAATCCATCGAGTACGAGGAGCACGACTTGCTTATAGTTCATTTTTGCAGTGCCTCGAGGCCCGGCAGGGTTTTTCCGGCGAGAAAATCGAGCATCGCTCCTCCGCCAGTGGACACGCAGTCGATATCCTGCCTCAGATTAAGCTTTTTAATGACCTCGAGTGTCTGTCCCCCTCCCGCTACTCCAAAAATCTTCGGGTTGGCGGAGCGGGCGGCAAAAAGCCAAGCGAGGGCGAAGGTCCCGTGCGAATAAGTCTTGTTCTCAAAATATCCCAGGGGACCGCCCCAGACCAGAGTCAGCCCTTTTTTGAGGTACCCGCTGAAGAGACGGATGGTTTGCGGTCCGATGTCTAATATGATGTGCTCAGGCTTCACCTGCTCGATCTTCAAGCATTCCGGCTCACCCTCACGGCTGCGGCTCACGATGACATCTATCGGCAGAATGATTTTTTCCCGATAATCGCGCCACATTTGTTTCGCGAGCCGTTCCTCACTTCCGTCCTCGGCAAAAACCGATTTCCCGACTTCAAAACCCCGAACTTTCAGAAACACATTAGCAAGCCCTCCGCCCAAAAGCGCGTAGTCGGCAAACTTCAGGAGATTCTGCAGGGCCTCGGCTTTGTCCGAGAGTTTGATACCTCCCATCATTACTACGACCGGCTTCTTTGGCCGCAGAAGGACGTTCTGGAGGGCCGCTATCTCCTTCTGGAGGCTGAGTCCAGCCGCGGAGGGTAAAAGCTTCGGGAGGAGCGCCACAGAGGCCTGCGCGCGGTGGGAAACAGAGAAAGCCTCGTTGACATAAGCCTCCGCATAGGAGGCGAGTTTTTTGGCGAAGGCGATGTCTGCTTTTTGCTCACCGGCCACGAAACGCAAATTTTCCAGGACCGCTATGTCCCCCTCACGAAGACTGGCGAGCAATTCGGCAAGAGCGTCGCTATCGGGGCTGTGTTTAAAAAAATATAGGTGCGGGACAGAATATTCCGGAAGTTTTTTCTGGTCGGTCTCGATCACTACGAACTTCCGCTCCAGGAGCTCCGCGAGTCTCCGCGCCGCCGGCTCGAGAGAATATTTCTGGTCCGCCCCCTCCGGACGTCCCCGATGGGAAATAACAATAATCTTACAGTGACTCTTGATGAGATGCTGAAGAGTTGGGATAGCGTCGGCGACCCGATAGTCGTCTTCGATCTCGCTCCCGCGGGTGGTAATATCAAAACCAGTCCGTACGAGTACGGTTTTTTTGTTAAGCCGAAGTTCGGATAGTGCCTTTAATCTCATATAATCCTTAAGTTTCCGCTCCTTAGATAATGTCGTCCGCCGAGGGGCCGAATTTATTTCGTGCCCCGAGGCACATTGGAAAAGGGAGGAGCGATCCGCCGAAGGCGGAGAGCGTCGGAAGGGAAAAACCCATTTGGGTTTTCCCCTCCGAGTGAGGTTCATTTACAAACAGTCTCGATCTGTTCCACAAGGCGGTTGGCGTACCCCCATTCGTTGTCATACCAAGCCATTATTTTTACGAGGTCCCCGTCAACCACCCGCGTGAGCGCGAGGTCCACGATCGAGGAGTGAGTGTTGCCGACAATGTCCGAGGAAACCAAGGGGTCTGCGGTGACGGCCAAAATGCCGCGGTATTTCTCCTCTGCGGCGGCTTTTTTCAGAGCATCGTTCACTTCTTCCGCGGTGACTGCGCGATTGACCAAAAACGTAAAGTCTGTGAGCGAACCGGTTATCGTCGGCACGCGGACTGCAATGCCGTCAAATTTTCCGCGGAGTTCGGGAAGTGCCTCGGTAACCGAAATGGCCGCGCCGGTCGTCGTCGGCACGATATTATGCGCGGCGGCACGCGCGCGGCGCAAATCCTTGTGCGGACCGTCCTGCAGGTTCTGATCTTGCGTGTAAGAATGGATAGTGCTCATCATCCCCTTTTTGATGCCGAAATTCTCGAGGATCACGGCCGCCACCGGACCGATCGAATTGGTCGTGCAGGAGGCGTTGGAAATGATGTCCTCGCCTTTGTATTTATCCTGATTCACGCCCAGCAGAAATGTCTGCACATTCCCCTCCCCGCTCGTAGGAGCAGAGACGATGACTTTGCGCGCGCCCGCTTCGATATGCAGACGGGCCTTGCCATCCTTCGTAAATATGCCGGTGCATTCCAGAACGCAATCGACCTTCAATTTTTTCCAGGGCAGTTTCGTGGGGTCCTTTTCGGCGAGCACCGGGATTTTCTTTTTGTCCACTTGAATATAGCCCTCCCCCCACTGCACGTCTCGTTCATAAACCCCGTAAGCGGTGTCATATTTGAGAAGGTGGGCGAGAGTCTGAGAATCGGTGAGGTCGTTTATCGCCACGATGTCTATGTGTTTTTTTTCCAGGGCGATCTTGAACGCGCTTCGACCGATGCGTCCGAACCCGTTGATGGCTACATTCATTTTTCCCATATTGAGCGAATATTAATATTTATATTTTCTTTGGATGGTAATTTTTCGGCGCTTTGTTCAGAAGTTTCTGCAATTGCGGCCGCGTCAGCAGGCCCTTCTGCGCTCCGATTTGCTGTACCACCGACATAGATTGAATCGGGCCCCAGCGGAGCGCTTCGGTCACAGGAAGTCCGCGTATGAGCGCGCTCATAAATCCTGTGCTGAAGGCGTCGCCAGCCCCAGTGCGCTCCAGAGGCGGCTTCGGGTCCGGGTAAGGAGGCTGAAAATATACGTTTTTGCCATCCGAGGCATAAGCGCCTTTGGGCCCATCGGTGATCGCGATGATTTTTGATCCCAAACGGTGTAGGCCGCGAAAAAGGAATTTCACATCATCCTTTTTCGTCCCCAAAATCCGTCCCGCTTCCTCACGATTTACGAACAGGACATGTGTATGCCGATAAATTCTCTCCAGTTTCTTTGCCCCCAATTTCAGCTGAAAGGTCCCAGGATTGAATCCCATCCTGATTTTCGGATGACGCTCCAGATGCGACGCTAGTTTATTGTGAAAAGGTAGCGCGTGTTCGCCCATTGAGGAAAAATAGATCCACGGGGCATCGCCTATCCGCGACGGTTCAAAGTAGTCGTAGTCGTGATGATTGATGAGAATGGTTCGCTCTGCCTGGAAAGTCAGGACAAAATGATAGTTAGTTTCTTTGCCGTGGTTGATTTTCACCAATTCTCTGCCAACGCCCTCCTCGCGGTAAACACTCAAGATCTGTCCACCATTGAGATCCCCGCCTATTGCGGTCAGTATGGCGCTTCGAAGGCCAAGCCGCGCGCTGCCCACTGCCACGTTCGAAGAATTCCCCACTGCTGGGACTACGGTGAGAGATTCGTAAGGGACTTTGTCCGCGTAAGAAATACAAAGCACGCAATTCTTCTTATTGAGGTCGCAATGTACGGAAGCTTCGTGAAGCTGGATAAATGCGTCAATTGTTGTGTCACCAATGGCTACAAGATCGTATTTTGACATTTGTTTGCCTAAGGGCTTTTTTGTTTCCTAAAATCAGTGATTTCGAGCTTAAATCTGCTTAATATTATAACACAAAGCGGCTTCCGCCGCCAAAAAAATTGTTTTAATAGGATTTCCTAAACTTTTGTTGCTCTTTTTCCCCTAACGTGGCCCCAGACGGCGCCAACCCCAACCCCAACCGCAGAACACAAGAGGACAAAAATGAGCATGCGAGGAAGGGACTCGAGCGTAAGAGTCAAACTGAAGTAAGACTCGTTGCCAGCGATAATCATGGCTAGACTCAACACCCATCCGATAATGTAACCGCGAAGCAAACCCTTAAACGAACCATACTGAAGTATTTTCTTCTCTTTATACGCTCGTTTTGCTATTAAATAAATCCATACACCCGGAAGTATTGCAATAATTAAAAGCAGTGCTAGCAGGACTAAGTACCCTCTCCCCTCGGCAACCGCATCATACTGAACCACCGCACCATTGCTCTCAGGCACAACCAACGAAAGGAGCGGAGCTGAATTTTGAACAATCACACGAACCATTATTTTACTGCTTCCTTTTCAAAACCTTCTTCACGGCCTTGATGATAGCCATACTGCTCATTCCGTATTTTTCGATGAGCTCGCCCGGCTGGCCGGATTCGCCGAAACTGTCCGGCATCCCCACGCGCTCCACCGGCACTGGACACTCCTCCGCGAGAACCTCGATGACCGCGCTGCCTGCTCCAGCGTTTATCTGATGTTCTTCGACTGTAACCACTGCTCCACATTTTCTAGCGGCCGCGGCAATGGTTGCCCGGTCGATCGGTTTAATCGTGTGATTATTTATTACCATGCAATCAATCCCCTCTTTTTTGAGCTGCTCGGCGGCCAGAAGGGCATTGTAAACAATAAAGCCGCTGCCGATGATGGCCACGTCTTTGCCGTCCCGAAAAACTTCCGCGCGGCCGATTTTAAATGGGGATTGCGGGGTCGTCATCACTGGTGTCTTTTCCCTACCAAATCGCAGATACACCGGTCCTTTTATTTCCTGCGCGGAAGCGATAGTGGCTTTTTTGGTTTCCTCGACATCGCAAGGCACTATCACGACCATACCCGGAATGACGCGAGTGATCGCTATGTCCTCGAGCGCCTGGTGAGTAGCTCCGTCAGGACCCACGGAAATCCCCGCGTGCGCGCCGGCCACTTTCACATTCGCCTGCGAATAAGCAACTGATACTCGGAGCTGGTCCCAGTTCCGTCCTGGATTGAATGTCGCGTAGGATGAAACAAATGGGATCTTGCCGGAGAGTGCAAGACCGGCGGCGATGCCCATCATATTCTGCTCCGCGACTCCAACCTGGATAAACCGCTTGGGGAATTCCTGAGCAAACCAATGAGAACGAGTGGATTCGGACAGATCGCCAGTGAGCACAACTACATTTGGATTGTTCGCGCCGAGCCAAACCAAGCCCTTGCCGAAACCATCCCGATTCGGCACCTGCTCGATATCGGATTTGAAAAGTTTTTTATTAAGCTTTGCTTTTGGGTTTATCATCTTGTCTTATCTTATCCCTGTATCCACATCAATGTTTAGAATAACGGTACTTCCTGATTTGATTGTAACAGTTGCTGGCAAATCCTTGCTCATATATCCGATTCCCACAATCGCGGGCCTAACTGTGTATATGCCAGGCGCAAGCGAAACGCTATAGTTGCCGCTCGAGTCGGCATGAATTATTGCTGCTACTTTTGTTAGATCGCTTGTATCTCCTAAAAACACCATGAATGCCCGCGCCGTATAAGCCTCGGGCGGTGTCGGGCACGGATTGTCAATTTGTTCCACGGGACAAATCGGCCCTATCGAAACCTTGCCAGAGAGTGTGCCGGCTCCCGAGGCACTTGGCTCAATAAATTTGAAGGTGGAGAGGATTCGCTCCGTTCGTGCATCAAGCTTTGCGTTGCCTTGAAATTCGATAATATATACCTTCCCTTGTGATACGGTGGCGAATGCGATGAAGGGTACAGAGCTATTTGCGAGCGAATATATTTGAAAACCACCTATTGTCGTTCCTTGAGGTGAGACATTCTCATAACGAAAATCTGTAAGACTCCCATGATAATTCTCGTCAATCACAACGCCAAAAGTGTTGGCGGCAAAAGCGATTCTAGGGCCATGCGGATTGATACCCACTGTAATTGGAACCGCTACTTCCACCTCCGGATACTTCACTTCAAACCCATACTCCTCATTCCTATAAGTTTTCCAATCTGAAATATCAGTCGCCATTACGTTATTTTGCTCTGTCGGCGCTTGTGCCTGCCGGGTATTGTCAAAATAAATAACTCCGACGATAATTACGGCAATTCCTCCTGCAATAATGAAAAGTTTTTTATGGGGATTCATTCGCCGCTAAAGTCCTTGATCAGCACTCTGCGCAGTTCGGCCTCGTTGAAGACTTCCGCAGGATAAGAGTTAATCACATAGTCCTCCACTTCTATGGTCACCCGCCCACGCTCTGCATTTAGGAGGGAGTGTGCAACATCCTGGTCCGAAAAGCAAAAGGATATATCCCGACCGTCCCCCCTCATAACAGGGATGTGGGCCTGGGACGTCGCGGACGGTGCAAAACAAAGGTAGCCGCCAAGTAGCTCGCCAGTAAGAGCCCTGTACTCGCCCTCAAGAATTACGGTGCCGAAAAAAACCACACGTGCATTATCTGGCCCTAACGGAAAATCAGGGACGACCGAAAAAGGGGCCACCGTCCTAGCCTCCAAACCGACAATTTTATCCCCCGTTTTTACTGCCGTAACGTCAAAAACATTGTTATTCCCCGTCTCGAAGAACCTGAACGTGGAGAGTATCTGGTGGACCTGCTCGCCTGCCCCCCCAACGTGGTACGTTTTCCCCCCTCTCTCCGTATAATACGTAAAGGTGTTCAGCTCATTGCCTAGATTATCCGTGGACTGGAATTTTAACCACACAACGCCGTTTGTAGTGACCTCGCTTGGGGGAAGGGTATACACCAACTCATGATTGTCTAATTTGACTGCCGTAAAAGGGGCGCGGTAAACATCGATATGAGCGCTGATATCCTGGGACGGGAAACTTTCAGGGTAAATCGCCAAATACCTCCGAGAGTCAGGAAGATGGTCGTTGAAAATGGGGTTGCGCTCTTCGAGCCTTGCCCAGGAGCTTGGGTACTTAAACTCGTATCCATACTCCTCATTCCGATAAGTTTTCCAGTCGGAGGTGTCGGTAGAGTCAATAAATTTGAAGGTGGAGAGGATTTCATCAATTCTTTTTCGCTGGCTCGCTGAGGGCTCGTGCGTTCCAGTTATATGGATAACGTACTCTGCCTGGCCGTACAAAAAACCTATAGCTTCAATATAGGCGCTCATGGTTTCCGGTCCCTCAAATCTTTCCACCACTTTCACAGCCGGTTGTCCGTGGAATTCAATGTTTTCTTTTTCTTGCATATTACCTCTGGGATCGATTTTTCTTCTCTCAAGGGAAGCAAGTGTCGGCTCCTGAGAAACAGCGAAGTTGACTGATAGGTTAAGCGGAGTATTATCATCTAGCCCGAAAAAGACCAAATTGTCACTTTCTGAAACAAGTACATCGTTTGGATACTTCACTTCAAACTCGAACTCCTCATT
>Ga0209542_10010114_pt1 | contig 17122 bp, 10 predicted proteins | sample RifCSPhighO2_01_FD_184028 | JGI IMG/M metagenome (GOLD analysis project Ga0209542, IMG submission 184028) | Soil microbial communities from Rifle, Colorado - Rifle CSP2_plank highO2_0.1 (SPAdes) (version 2) | ecosystem: Environmental > Terrestrial > Deep subsurface > Rock core/Sediment ...
TGGTTTATATGGCGCTGCCAACCTTTCCAGCCAGATCTTTTTGGGAAGCGGTGGAGGTGGAGGTGGGTATGGTAATCAGACTGGCAAAACAGGAGGAGACGGAGGAGGAATAGTGATAATTCTAGCAAATAATTTTACTATTGGGGCAAGCGCTGTTATTAGATCAAATGGCGGCGCAGGTACTAGTGCCTCAGATTGGGAGGGTGCTAGTGGTGGTGGGGCTGGTGGAAGTATATTAATTAATTCTGCAACCAATTTTGCTTTGGGTAGCAATACTACTGCTACAGGTGGAACTGGTGGAACCAGAATTGCCAATGGAGGTGGCGGTGGTGGAAGTGGGGGTGTAGGAAGAATAAATATAGGTAATACATCCGGTTCATCTAACCCAACATACACTTCTATAAATGCACTCACTACTGATGCCGATAATGTTTACGGAATATCTTTATCTACTTTAACAGGTGGAAATACAAATAATTATCAGATAACTACAGGAGCTATAACAGCTGTAGCCGGAGCTACCTCTGCCCAGCTTAATTTGGGAGGTATTACAGGAAATTTAGGTGTGGGGGTCACCTCTTCCACTAACTATGGAGTAAATATAGGTAGTGTATCTGCTAGTGGTCTTAATAATTATGGTTTGAATATAGGAGGAGTATCTGGAGCCAATAATAATTATGCTCTGGTTACTAATGGTGGAAATGTAGGAATTGGTAATACTGCACCAGTATCTTTGTTCCAGATTAATCCACAAGTTAGCTTGGGAGGAAATGAGTTGGTATTTACCTCTGGTGGTAATTTAGGTATAGGTATTACTTCACCATCAGGCAGATTAATAGTCTATGGTGGAAATGTTGGAATAGGAACATCTACCCCTAATGCTACTTTATCTATTCAAGGTAATTTAAATATTGGGTATACCGGAGCAAGTCAAATTGGGCCTGCTAACGGAATCGCTATATCTGGTAATGTAGGAATAGGTACAACTACAGCAAATAGCTCACTTTCTATATCAGGAAATGCTCATATTGGTTCTCTTTACCAAAGTATAGTAGCTCCAACCAATGGATTATTTGTTGATGGAAATGTAGGAATTGGGGCTACAACGTCAAATAATCTTCTTGATGTATGGGGTAATGCAAGAATTACAGGAACATTAACTGTAGATCAGGGAACAACTTTTGGAGGTAATTTAACATTATCCGGTAATCTTCTTCCCGGAGCAAATGACATTTATGATTTGGGATCAGATAGTTTGAGATGGAGAGATCTTTATTTAGGTCCTGGAACTCTACATATTGGCACCTCTACCTCTGATGAATATTCCCTATCCTTTGATACTACCAATAACAGATTAGGCTTTAACCTTAATGATTCAGGACCTGCTGAGGTGGTCTTTGATTCTAGTGGCAATGTAGGGATTGGGACAACAGGGCCAATTAGAAAACTCAATGTATATGCCAATGACAGCGGAACAAACGCTCTTGTAAGAATAGAGAATGCTGGAACAGGCGATGCTACCCTACAGTGGGCTTTAACTGGAGTACAACACTGGACAATGGGAATTGATAACAGTGACAGCGATAAGTTAAAAATTGATTATAGCGGAGATGGTGTGGGTGATGGAGTAAATACTCTAACACTCCAAAATGATGGAAATGTGGGGATTGGAACAGCCAGTCCACTTCTTAAAACCCATATCTCTTCTAATGTTTCAAACATTGGACCTCTTTCTACCTCCACTGTAGCCCAGATGAAAATCTCCAACCCTGTAAATGTAACAGGCAACTACTCTTTAATCAACTTCAGCTTCCCTGAAAATGATATTAATGCCCTAATTGGAGCCAGACTAACTAGCTCAGGATCAGGTGGAGCTGATTTGGTATTTGCGGCCAGATCTGGTGGAAGTATCCTGGGAGAAGCCATGACCTTAACAGGAGCAGGTAACTTAGGCATTGGGACAACGGGGCCAGGAACTTTGCTGGATGTGCAAGGTGCAGGCACAAGTGGAATACAGCTTTATCTTGGAAAAACTGGTGTCAACGCTGGTGGATTGAAAATATGGGGTGCTACAGCCGCGCAGGAAGGTAATATCTATAATGATGCTACTTATGGTATCCGCATGGATACTAATTCTAATGCAAGGCCCATCAGAATAGATGGAAGTGCGTTACATATAATGAGTGGCAACGTCGGGATTGGGGTTACAACAGTTAATTCAGCCTTGGTGGTAAATCAGGGAACAACAGACACAAGTATTATCCAACTTAAATCATCAGATGTAGATCATGGAGTCACAGCCAGGATTGAATCAGATACTTATGGCTTCTTCCAAAAAGCAAATCCTACAACAGGTGGCTTATATATAGAAGGTATACAAGAGCAAGGAACTGCGCTTCCTGCCATAGAATTCCATATGGGAGCAACAGGAGATACTACCAAAAGCTTAGCTGGAAGAGGTATGTTTGAAATTGATTCATATCTTTCAGTTCCAACTGGTGGAGGAACAACTACTGCTGATGCTAATATCTTTGCAATTAGAAGAAATAGTTCAACAAGACTCATAATTGATGATGAAGGAAGTATATATTTCATGCCCTCAACATTTGCCGCATCTAATCCTGGCAGCAGAATTTCTTCTGTTGGCAATTCATATTTAATGGGAGGCAATTTAGGAATTGGTACAACTGGGCCTACTTCTAAATTACAGATAGTTGGAGGAAATTGTGCAGATGATGCTGAAGGAGGTGGTTGTACTGCAGATTATGCTGAAATATATCCGTCATCTCAAGATGTAGAAAAAGGTGATCTTTTAATTATTGATAGTGATTCGGCTGTTCAGGGAGCAGTCAAAAGATCTTCCGCTCCATATCAACAAAATATTTTAGGTATTGTATCAACTGCTCCTGCAGCTATTGCCGAAGGATCAAATTTAAGCTTCCTCCATACAGAATATATTTTAGATCCAAGAAAACCGGCTGTAGCTTTAGCAGGAAGGGTACCTCTAAAAGTTTCAACTGAAAATGGTCCAATTGAAATTGGTGATTATCTAACCTCCTCCTCTACCCCCGGAGTGGCCATGAAAGCAAGTAGACCAGGACCTGTTGTTGGAAAGGCACTTGAAGCCTTCGGAGGAGATTGCTTCGTCGCTGACGCTCCTCGCAATGACGAGGAGGGAGTCACCCCATCAGACGTCATTGCGAGCGAAGCGAAGCAATCTTGCCAAGACAAAATCCTGGTTTTTGTCAATGTCTCCTATGCTGATCCGGGAAACTTCTTTGCTAATTTATCCATGGATGAAGATGGTAATCTGATTGTACCTAAGATTAAGGTAGGATCATTAATTCTTGATGAATCATTGGCTACAGCCTCCTCGTCATTGCGAGCTTCCGAAGGAAGCGTGGCAATCTCTACTAATGAAGGTATTGCTTCGTCGCCTTCGGCTCCTCGCAATGACATGGCGGGTAATGTATTCTATGATTTATCTGGCAAGATAGCTTCACTTGAAGATAGAATAGCTGAATTAGAAGAGATTGCTTCGTCGCAGACTCCTCGCAATGACGTCATTGCGGATAATTCCGTCACTGCTACCTCCGAAGGAGGGGCGTGTTGCGATAGCGCGGCAGTCTCTGAGATTGCTTCGTCGTCTGCGACTCCTCGCGATGACGTTGCATTAGAGTTAACTCCACCTGATATTCTGCTTGCTTCAGGTTCAGCCACTCTAACCCCAGAGGGGTGGCGTGTTGCTAATCTATCAGTTACATCAGAGGCAACATTTTCTGGAATGTTAACAGCATATGAATTAGATGTTCAGGATAGTTTAAGAGTGTTTGGTGAAACTATATTGGGGAAAACAAATATAGTTGGAGATTTAAGTGTTGACGGAACACTATCAATAGAAAATGGATCTGAAATTAATGTAATAGGTACATTATATCTTCAAAAATCATCTCTGGCAGATAAGTTAGATATCTTTAATGGCAGGGTGACTATAGATAATGAAGGGAATATTAAGACTGTTGGTGAAGTTGTAGCTGCAAGTATCGTTACAAACAAACTAACAATTTCTAATATTCCCGTCACTGCGAGCGCTAGCGCGGCAGTCTCTGGGATCGCCACAGACTCTGCGAGTCCTCGCAATGACGATTCAACTATTGGCACAGGGAAAATTCTTGCTGGGCAAAGAAATTTGGTTATTTCTTCTAATCAAGTCGGAACTAGCTCAAAAATATTTATTTCAGCCAATAAACCAGTGTTAATAGCAATCATCAGCAAGAATATTGAGGCTAAAAACTTTACTGTTGAACTTGCTGATGTTCAACTTGAAGATATTACCTTTGACTGGTGGATAGTTCAGACAGAAAATACACCTTAACTTGTCAAATATATTGACAAATAACTTGACAATTATAAGATTCATTTGTACAATAAGGATATGTTTAAACCTAGTTATTCAATGACAGTACAACTTCTAGGGAATATAAATATAATTGAACGATTGTATGGCCGTCTTGAAGGTTTAACTATTCCACACAATCTCCTTCTTAATCTAGAACGAGATAATCTTATTCAATCATCATATTCCTCAAATAGTATCGAAGGCAATCCTTTATCAAAAGCAGAAGTAACAAATTTACTTTTAAATGATAGAACTCCTATAAACCGAAGTGAGAAGGAAGTAGTAAACTATTTTAAAATTCTTAAAGGATTAGAGAAACGAACCAAAAATATATTAGATCTTAATGAAATTTTAGCAATCCACAACGAGCTTATGACTGGTGTTGACGATCAGATAAAAGGAAAAATCCGGGATAAAAAAATTGTGGTTGGAAAATATGATAGTAATAATAAGCTTATCGTTAAACATAATCCCCCCTTTCACCAACAGGAAGCGATTAAACAAGCATTAAATAAATTATTAGATTGGGTTGAAAATACTAAAGAATCTCCTATTGTAAAAGCTGGTATTTTCCATCACCAATTTGTCTATATACACCCTTTTGAAGATGGGAATGGCCGGGTTGCCAGATTGCTTACTGCTTTTATTTTTTTAAAGTACAACTATCTAATAAATAAGTACTTTGTTCTTGATGATTATTATGATATTGATAAACATCTCTACTCAGATAGTTTACATACTGGCGATCTAGGAGATAGAACAAAGTGGCTTGAGTATTTTACTGACGGAATCAAGTATTCTTTGCAAAGTTCTCTTGGTAAAATTGAATCAGGATTAAGTAAACTTACCTTTGATATACGACCGAGTACCCGCGAGCAAGAAGCACTAGCATTGGTACAAAGATATAGAGAAATTAATTCAGCAGATTTAGCAAAAGAACTTGGTGTTTCAAGACAACAAGCATTTAACTTACTCAAATCGCTTACTGAAAAAGGGTTTGTAGAAAAAAGAGGTAGTACTAAGAGCAGTTTTTATATATTGAAATAAACTTTAACTGGTGGATAACTAATTCAGATATTCCGTTTGATTATTTCATCATTAATGAGGCGGAATCTTTGACGCAATAGTTAGAATTGTTGTATTGTTAAATTAATGCTAAAGAAGTTAATAATTTTCTTTCTAATTGTTTTACTATACCCTAATCCCTATACCCTACCCCCTACCTATGCTCAGGGAATAAATGATGTAGCCTCAATTTATAAAGTTACAGATACTGATGCTATAGATGGAGACATTCTGACAGTTACTGATGCAGGTTTAGTACGATCAACCACAGTTGCTGATAAAAATATTTTCGGAGTATTGCAGGATAATCCTACTTTGGTTTTCCGTGAACAAGTAGAAGACGGCAAACCTGTAGCCAGATCAGGCGTCGTACAAGTTAATGTAACCAATGCCGGAGGAGCTATTAAATACGGAGATTTAATTACATCTTCTGCAAGTGCCGGCAAAGGACAAAAAGCGTCTTCCGTAGGTACAGTACTCGGCGTTGCCTTAGAAAATTTAGATCAGGCGGAAGGCAAAATATCTGTTGCTATAAAAATTGAATTCTCCGGAGCCACAAGTTTTAGTCCCGGTAAATTGTTTGGACTTGTTGGTGTTTCGTTTTTAGAAAATTTAGGAGACCCAAAACAATTTGCACAGGTGGTTCGTTACCTCGCAGCTGGATTAGTTGTGCTTTTATCTTTTACTTTTGGCTTCTTAACATTCTCAAGATCTATTTCTAAAGGAATAGAGGCAATAGGCAGAAATCCTCTAGCTAAATCTGCAATTCAATTTTCTATTTTTATTAACATTGCGTTACTTGTAGCAACCGGAATTATTGGGATAGTAGCCTCAATCCTGCTTATTAAACTCTAACAGGTACAATCTTGTCACTTGTCACTTGTCACTTGTCACTCCATATCGTATTATCAAACTATGTTCAATCTGCCCCAAAATGTTATATTTCTAATAATCAGCTCTATTGCAGGAATAGCTTTACTCCTCTATATCCGTGAATATTTCTTAAGAAAAAACGCTTACAAAAAACAGTATGAAATGTCCGCTCAAACCAGACAAAAAAGCATGCAGCTTTTAACAGCTGCAGAGGCTGCGGAAACACAGGTTTTAGCAGAAGGTAAATTTGCTACCCAAAAGTTAGAACAAGAATTTAAAGCTAAATTAGAAAATCTATTGGCGGGATCTGGTAAATCTGTTATTGAAGCTCAAAATGAATTAGTCAGATTTATGCAGGAACTTAAGAAGAAAAGTGAAGAAGCTGAAACGGTTTCAAAATCTCAAAGAGAACAGAGAATTAATGCACTTTTCGAAGGATTGGAAACAAAATTATCTGACTTTTTAATCCAAACTGAACAAAAAACAACAACTTCTATTGAGCTGGAATTAACATCCACCAGACAACTTATTGAAACATATAAAAACGCCCAGCTAAAATTAATCGATGAAAATATTATAGCTATGATGGAACAAACTTTAAATATAGTTTTGGGCAAAAAATTAACTTTGAAAGATCAGCTTGAATTGGTTTATGAAGCCCTTGAGAGGGCCAAGATAGATAAGTTTATTGTTTGACTTGAAAGGTCATGCTGAACTTGATTCAGCATCTATATGATTATTTTATAGATCCCGTATCAAGTACGGGATGACAGGAAACATTATGGAAAATATATTAACTATTATTTTAAAAAATACCTATTCAATTGCTCAGCTTAAACATAGGTTATCTCTTTTGAAAAATCATCTTTTGAAAACTCTTTTCGCTTCCAAACAAGAATTAATTTTAACTGAATCTGAATCCAACTGGTTAAATTCCCTACCTAAGGATTTTTTATCTCAATTTAACCAAAATAATATATACAAAATTTTTGAGGACTTAGAAAAACAGATAACTTCTCTTAAACCATTAATTATATACCTAACTTTTGAGCCTGATGACAATACTTTATCACAAATCGGAGAACAAGCTAGGAAAGTATTCGGCAGAATAATACTTTTGGATATCAAATATAATCCAGGTTTAATTGCCGGAGCGAGCTTCGTCTGGAATGGATTATCCAGAGATTATTCTTTAAAAGCTAAAGTAGAAGAAAGAAAAATAGTTATTCTAGATAGTTTTAAGAAATTCCTACGATGAATACCGCCTCCCCGATGAACAATACAGAAGAAGTTGGATATGTGACAAAAGTCAGAGACTTTTTAGTACATCTTAACGGCTTCCCTTCCATCAGAGTCAACGATATGGTTATATCTGAAAAAGGATCCAGAGGCTGGGTTAATTCTATTGGACAAGATGAAATTGAAGTTTTGATGCTTGATGAAGAAAAAATTACTCCTAAAAAACTTTTTAAAAAAACTCTCACCAGATTAGGTTTAAATGTTGGAAATTTTCTATTGGGTAGAGCTATTAATCCTTTAGGTATACCTATTGACGGCAGTGACCTTCTTTCAAAAACAGGTGTTTCTGGGAGAAATAAAGTTTCAGAAATCATGGAGCTTGAACAAGCAGCTCCGGGTATTGAGAGCAGGCAATTTATTAAAAGTCAGTTTTTAACTGGTATTACCTTAATTGATACGCTTATCCCCTTAGGTAAGGGTCAAAGAGAATTGGTTATGGGTGATGCTCATTCAGGAAAAACTGGTTTCCTGCTGGATTTGATTATTAATCAAAAAAATACAGGGGTCATATGCATTTATGCTTCGATCGGAAAACCTTCTGTCACAGTAAGGAACTTGATTGATATATTAAAAAGCAATGGCGCTCTTACCTATACTGTAGTTATTGCTGCCTCTTCTTCTGAACCTGCTCCTTTAATTTATCTCACACCAAAAACAGCTTTAACAGTTGCTCAATATTTTCAAAAACAGGGAAAGGATGTACTTTTGATCTTAGATGATTTAGGGACACATGCAAAGCTTTATAGAGAAATTGCCCTTCTGGGGAATAAAGCACCAGGCCGGGAATCTTATCCTGGAGATATCTTCTATCAACATGCTCATCTTTTAGAAAGAGCAGGAAATTTTCTTAAAGAATACGGAGGAGGTTCAATCACAGCTCTACCTGTTATTGAACTTGGATTAAATGATTTTACAACCATCATCCCCACGAATTTAATGTCTATGACGGATGGGCATTTGCTTTTTAAATCTTCGCTTCGTGCGCAGGGTCAAACACCAGCAATAGATATTTCTCTATCTGTTTCTAGAGTAGGCAGACAAACACAAGATCCCGTAAGTAATTCTCTTTCAACAAGAGTAAGACAGATTCTAGGAGAAGCATCTGATTTGGAAACAATTTCCAGATTTTCATCTGAACTCCCTCCTGAAACTCAGCTGACTTTAAGGAGAAAAGATCAAATCATAGAGCTTTTGAAGCAGGATCCCTTAACCCCTACTTCAAAACCAATTCAGGTTATTTTGCTATCTCTACCATTTACTAGTTTCTTAAAAGATAAAAGCAGGGATTTCTTAGAAAAAAATAGAAGAAAAATAATAGAAGTTTTCTTAAATAATCCTCAACTTGTACCTATTACAAAACAGATTCCAACCTTAAAATCAGATGAAGAACTTATTAAACTCCTGGAAGGAGCAGGATCAATACTTTCTAAGCTGTTTCCAGCTTAGAAGAATTATAAACGAGTTTGAAAGCTCATCTTTCAAACGAAGTTTTCAAGATTCTCTTATAAATTATAAATGATAAATTACAAAAACTAAAAAAATGAAGATTGATATTGATAAAAGAACTTTTGAATTTGGAATAAGAATTATTAAACTTGTGGCTGCCTTGCCTAGAACAACTGCAGGTCGCACTGTGGGAAACCAAATCATCAGATCTGGAACATCTGTTGGGGCCAATGTTGAAGAAGCCCTTGGAGGACATACAAAAATAGATTTTGCTCATAGCATGAATATTGCGAAAAAAGAGGCTAGGGAAACTAGATTTTGGCTTAGATTAATCATTGGCACAGAGTTATTACCTATCAAAAAAGTTGAATTACTTCTAAAAGAATGCGAGGAACTTGTTGCTATCTTAACCATAATTGTCAAAAATAGCAACGATAGGAAAGTTATAACTTATAAATGATAACTTATAAATTACAAATGAAATACATATTTTTATCATTTATCATTCAGCATTTATCATTCCTGAAGGGAGAATATGACTATAAAAGAAATTGAGGAAAGATTAGAAGAAGGCAAATCTTTAAAAGCTATTTCTCAAGCGTTTGCTGAAATTGCTAACTTAAAAATTAAGAAAATAAGAAAAGAGGTAGAAAGAAACAGACTTTTCTTTGATGAAATTTCCAAAGTTTATGGAGTAGTTAAAGCCTTTGCCTTAAAGAGAAAAGTTATTCTAGCTAAACCAAAAAAAAGGCTTTGTATACTTATTACTTCAAATTACAGGTTTAATGGCAAATTAAATACATCCTTGATAAATTATTTTGTTGGATCAACAAGGGAACTTAAAGATGTTGATAAAATTGTTTTGGGAAGAGGAGCTGTTGATTTCTTTAAGACCTCAAAACTTTTACCTAGTTATAAAGAAATACTTTTAAAAACTGACTCACCTACTGCACAGGAGCTAACCATGCTGGTTAAAATAATGTCTGAATATAACCAAGTTTTGATTTTTCACTCCAAACTTAAAAGTTTGTTGGTGCAAAGAGCTACTTTTACAGATATCACTGCTACATCGTTTTCTGCTCAGGAAGGAGAATTTTTAAACTTCATTTTTGAACCTGAACTACCAAAAGTCCTTCATTTTTTTGAAAGCCAAATATTAACTTTGCTCTTGGAAGAAACTTTCTTAGAATCAGAACTTTCAAGAACAGCTTCCAGATTTATTTCTATGGATCAAGCTGAAACTGAGGCAAATAAATTTATTAAGGAGAGTGAAAAAATAAAAGGTTATGCTATAAGAAGCATGGAAAATAATAAGATACTGGAAAATTTTGCCAGTATTGTTGCAACTCAAAAATATGGCACAAGTTAGCGGAAAAATCATTTCTATAAACGGACAAATTGCTATCGTTGAAATAGACGATGATGCATACCCAATGCTTTATGAAATATTAGTTTGTCCTGATGATCCAGAGGTTATTCTGGAAGTCTTCTCAGAAGTTGATAACAAAGCATCTTGTCAGATACTTTCCAATCCTGATAAATTATTTAGAGGAATGAGGGTAGCAGGTACAGGATCAGATCTAAAAATACCTGTTGGCAAGGCAATCATGGGCCGTGTAATTGATTTATTCGGAACCCCCAGGGATAATTTGGGACCAATTCCAAAGGAGGCACTAGCTTCCATTTATTCCAAAGCTCCTTCTTTGAATATTGTTAAAACAAAATTTCAAATTTTAGAAACAGGAATTAAAGCCTTAGACTTTCTAACCCCTATTGAAAAGGGAGGAAAAGTAGGCTTTATCGGAGGTGCAGGTGTTGGAAAAACAATTTTGTTAACCGAACTCATGCATAACATCACTGGCAATACAAAGAACGTATACTCGGTGTTTGCAGGGGTTGGAGAAAGAATTAGAGAAGGACAAGAACTACATCAAAGACTCAAAGAAACAGGCGTTCTACCCAAAACTATCTTAATATTGGGTCAAATGAATGAGAGTGCCTCTATTAGATTCAGGGTTGCTTTAGCTGGAGTTGCTCAAGCTGAATATTTTAGGGATATACAAAAATCAGATGTTTTATTCTTTATAGATAATATTTTCAGATTCGTACAGGCAGGAGCAGAAATAGCTACGCTTTTAGGAACAATTCCTTCTGAACAAGCTTATCAGGCAACTCTTCAAACAGAAATATCAACCCTGGAGGACCGTCTTATACCTACAGAAAACGGAACAATAACATCTTTTCAAAATGTTTATGTACCTGCAGATGAGGTAACTGATGCAGGAGTTATGGCTGTTACTTCCCTCCTAGATACAGCTGTCGTACTTTCCAGATCTGTTGCTCAAAAAGGTATTTATCCTCCGATAGACCTATTTCAATCTTCATCTTCTACTTTATCCAAGGCTTTTTTGGGTGAGGCTCATTTTAAGGCTCTAACCCAGTTTCAACAGTTACTGGATAACTATAACAGACTATCTCATATTGTAGCAATTGTTGGTGAAGAAGAACTATCCCCGGAAAACAGGATTTTATATAACAGAACTAGAAAGATTATAAATTATTTAACCCAGCCATTTTTTGTAACAGAAGGTCAGAGTGGAAGAAAAGGAGTTTATGTAACAAAAGATACTACAGTAAAAGATATAACAATGATTTATCTGGCTCATTAGATAACATCCCAACAGATAAATTTATGTATATTGGGTCGCTCGCTGACGCGAGAATTTCCAAGTAACAATTTACAATTTTCAATGAAAACTGAAAAATGAAAACTGAAAATTAAACTTATGGCAGATAAAACCCTTCATGTCCGTATAATATCCCCTCAAGCCTTACTTTTAGATACAGAGGCTAGCTCTGTTAGCTCTAAAAATGCAGATGGAGCTTTTGATATTCTTGCCGAACATGCTAATTTCATCACTATGGTAGAAAATCAGCCAATTATTATAAAACCTGCCCGCAATGCTAGCGGAAGCGTTGCAGGCGGGCCTTTAACCTTCACCTATGCTCTAGCCATAATTATGGCTTCTTCGGATAAAGTAAACATCTACACATATATCCAGCCAAATTTGGAGAAAAAGTGACCCGCCTTTGGCGAGGTCATCCTCTACTTACTCTTTATCCTGTGTTTATTTCTTCTCAGAACATGTCTTAATGTTCCATAGGCTATATCAATCTTATTCTGTTTTAAAAGGTAATAACTTAAATCTTTAGTCGGAAGGCCGGTTTTATTCTTTGCTTCCACTATAATATCTTCCAAGTCTTTAGAAGTCTTGTGTGGAATGGTTCTAGGAGCTTTAGACCTATCTTTAAGATCTTTCTCTTTCCCTTTTCTAACTATGTCATATATGACTACTCTGTTTATACTAAATACCCTGGCACAATCTGACACATTACCTCCATTGGTAGATAGATAATCCAGTACAGCTGATCTGGCTGTCTCAGCACTAAGAGAGCGGAGCTTTTTATAATCAATTCTTATTGATTTCTGATTCATAATTTATTCTTATCCCTTCTATTGTAAATTGAAAATTGTAAATTGTAAATTACCATGTATAGCATGTTCTGGACAAATCTGGTGCTTTTTTTGACAAATCTACCCAAATCTACCTATTGTGTGTGTATACCTACATATATGAAAAGCGGACTAGTCAAAATTGGTGAAGCACATCGGATCTTGGGAGTCTCTCTAAACACACTAAGAAGATGGGAACAGGCAGGTAAAATTACACCTATTAGAACTCCCGGAGGAACAAGACTCTACTCCCTAGAATTATTAAAAACATTCGCAGAAACAGGCATACAAATTTCTTCAGATACAGATTTCAAATCGGGTCTATCGAAAAGAACTCTTGAAAGATATAAACAAAATATATCAAAAGATATCAGCTCTACATCCACTCAAGACTTGCTTAAGAGCATCCATTCATCCGTCACTGCGAGCGAAAGCGCGGCAGTCCCTGAGATTGCTTCGTCCTCTTTGACTCCTCGCAATGACATTATTTTGAAAAATCCTTTTTTTAAAAATAAATTCTTTCTTGGCTCAGGGGCTTTTCTAACCCTGGCATTAGTAGCAGTCTCAGGAGTAATAGGTTCATATCTATTCTATAAATCTGAACCTCCCTCTACTCCGAACTATCAACAGCACACCAGCCCTCCGGGCTTGCAAACTAATAACTCTAATGTCCTCGCCGCACTGGCGAGTCCTCAGTTTTTAGAGGTTAATACTGATACTCAAATAAATGGACTTCTGGCTGTGCGTGATTCTGTTAACAACATCATTATGGAAGGAACTCCATCTGCTTCAACATTTGAGTTAGCTTCAGGAGATACAACCCTGACTATAACAAACGATGCCACACTAGATCAGGATGTATCCACTACCTCTACTCCCAGCTTCACTACCTTAAATTTATCAGCAACTACTAATCAGATAATATTTCAATCAGGGGGTCCAACAGGAACTTTAACCTGGACTCCAACCGGATCAGCCAAAGTAGTTACAATTCCTGATAAAACAGGTGAGGTTTCTCTCTTAGGTCAAACTATTTCTAATTCTGAATTAGATAGTTCAAGTATTACAGTTACAGCTGGTACTAATCTAACTGGTGGTGGATCTGTTAGCTTAGGGGGGTCAATTACTCTAACTCTAAAAGATTCCATTAGTCTTTCAGGAACATTAGCTGTTACAGGAGCTACTACACTAGCATCAACAACTGCTTCAACATTAATAGTCTCGGGAACTACAACATTCAATGGTGTAGCATATACTTGGCCATCTGCTGATGGAACATCAGGCTATACATTAGCTACAAATGGTTCAGGAACTCTCTCCTGGAACACTCTTTCTTCTGCCGGAGGCTGGACTGATGATGGAACTTTGGTTAGGTTAACAACATCCACTGATCAGGTTGGAATAGGTACTGCTACACCTAATGCCAGTTATCAACTTGAGACAACAGGAAATGTTGGAATTGGAGGATCTCTAACAGTATCCTCAGCTTCAACTCTGAATTCCCTGCAGGTTACTAAATCAATATCAGGAGCTACCTTAGGAATATCAGGTGCTTCCAGTCTGCAAGCTCTAAGTGCTACTGATATAACCTCCACTACATTAACTACTACAGGTAATGTAGGAGTGGGTGGAAGTATAACTGGATTTGGGGCATTATCAGGATTAAATGTTACAGGATTAACTTCTCTGGCAGGATTAAATGCAACCACCATAAACGCTACCAGCTTAGCTACCTCAGGTAATATTACTAATGCAGGAATATTTTTAGCATCAGATGGAACTGCTTCTGCTCCAGCATATTCCCTCTCAACTGATCCAGACACAGGACTTTGGAGAAACACCACTAATATGTTATCCCTAACTACAGGTGGAACCCCTTCTTCAGGATCTACTATCAATGGATTATCTATAAATTCTACTGGAAACGTAGGCATCGGGACTACAAATCCTGAATCTAAATTAACTGTTGTAGGCACAACTTCCGATTCTTCAGCTAATGCTTTAAGAGTTTATAATTCTGCAGGAAATTCCCTGTTAGAGGTTCAAAATGATGGGCAGGTTACTGTTGGTTATGTTAACGGCTCAACAGCTTCAGTCGGTTTAGTTGTATCGGGACCAGCCGGCAGTTCACCAACCACTCAAAGACTTTCTCTTAATCAACTGGGCGGCACAGTAATCAGCGTTCAACATAGTAGCTTTAATCCTGTTCTTACAGCAGAGCTTACAGGAATTAATCTTAATTTAAACACTGCTCTAACTGGGGGGAATCTTACTACTGTTGCTCAGAATACCACTGGCATTTCCTTGGCAATGCCAGCAACTACAGGCGGTGCATCTACCACCAGCAGAGCTATCACTGTCTCATCAGGTGCTTTTACTAATTCATCTGGAACATCTACCTGGACAGGATTGGATTTAAACATGCCAATTATTACTCAATCAGGAGGAACTTTAACTTCTTATGGTATTAAAATTACAGGGGGAACTGTCAACTCAGGTACATCTTATGCATTTATATCAGATTCAAATGCAGGCAATGTTGGGATTGGAGTATCACTTCCAAATAAAACATTGTCTATTCTGGGTACTGTAGGGATAGGATATACAGGCGCTAATCAGCTTCTTTCTGTAGGTACAGTTTTAGGAATCAATGGCAATGTAGGAATAGGAACTACTACAGCAGACTATAACTTATCAGTTGTAGGTACTACCAATATTACAGGTAATGTAGGAATAGGATCCAGTTTGACAGTCTCCTCAGCTTCTACCTTGGATTCTCTAGCTGTGACTAAATCAATTAGTGGTGCTACCTTAGGCATTTCTGGCACAGCTAATCTGTCAGGTAATTTAGGCATAGGAGGAACAGCTACATTTTCTTCAGCTATAAGGAATTTAGGATATGGAGCTGGAGTTCTGCAGTCTGATTCATCAGGATATATTACATCAGGTGCTCTTTCTCTTTCTTCTTCATCTATCTCAGGAATACTCCCAATAGCTAATGGAGGTACTAATGCATCTTCTTTTGTTACAGGAGGAGTTATATATTTTGATGGAACAAGATTAACTCAGCAGGCAAATCAGCTGTTTGTATCTACCTCAGGTAATGTTGGAGTTGGTAATTCTAATCCATTAGCTTTGTTTCAGGCAGGACCTAATGCATCTAACGGACTTTTTGTTACATCTTTGGGTAATGTAGGAATTGGGACTTCTTCCCCTGCCTTTAATTTCCATTTAGTAGGTACAGGAACAGGTACAGGGATCCAGCTTTTAACCCAAAACTCTACTCAAACTAATTTTGGACTATCTGTTTTGGATAATGGTAATGTAGGGATCGGCACAACGGGGCCGACAAGCCTTTTCTCTGTTGCCGGCGCTGCTGCAATTGGCTCTGGATATGCTGTTGGCTCGTCCACTACGCCAACCAATGGGCTCATTGTCCAGGGAAATGTAGGTATTGGCACCTCCACTCCTGGTGGAAGATTGGATATAGACACTACTCAAACATCAGGGGACGTCTTAAATATTTCAGTCCCTTCCTCAACCACTTTAGCTGGAGCCATGAATGGATTAAATATTGACCTTTCTACTAATTTAACTGCCAGCAGCTATGATTTGACAGGATTAAATTTATCCTTGGCAACAGCAGACAATATCAGGGGTATAACCATAGGATCCTTAACCGGAGTATCTTCTGCCAGAGGAATAGACATTGGGGCAATAGGCGCATCAGCTTCGCCTAATACAGGAGATGGGGCTGATGGGGCTGCCACTGCTTCAGGTACATCTTCTGACAATATAAATACAGAATCCCTTGTTGGCAGGTCTTGTTCTAATGATGCTACTACTTATGATGACACTGCCGGCGATGCACCTATTTATATATCGACTGCTAATACTTCAGCAGGCGCAACAACCATGACTTTAACTCAGGCTCCTGCCTCAACCTGTTTAGCAGCCGGAGATGAGGTTTTAATTATCAACTTAATGGGAACCAGTGGAGCCAACTCTGATGTTGGAGAATATGAAGCAAGAACACTATCCTCTGTCTCCTCTACTACATTAACCTTTGCCTCTGCCTTAACTAATGGGTATGACGGAACAACCCAAAAGATTATGGTGCAAAGAGTACCAAACTATACCTCAGTTACAGTCAATACAGGTGTTACTCTAACTGCCAATGATTTTGACGGTACTGCAGGAGGCATAATTTTCTTTAGGGCAACAGGTACTGTTACTTTATCCGGTACAGGCATAATTTCTACTGATGGGTTAGGGTATGACGGTGGGAGTGCATCTGGATCTGCCACAGGTACAGGGGGACAAAGTTACGAAGGGAATGGAACCAGCACTGGGGGCTCTAATGGAAACGGGGTGGCCACCGGTGGTGGTACTTCTCCGGGCACTGCCGGCACAAGAGGGGGAGGCGGAGGTGGAGGGCTTAGCTCATGTACTATTTGCGGTGGTGGAGGTGGAGCCGGTGGAGGATATGGTGGTGGAGGAGGGGGAGGAGGTGGAGGAGATCAAGA